>OMCF01000070.1_pt1 | contig 49787 bp, 59 predicted proteins | sample 1673791 | NCBI WGS metagenome assembly OMCF01 (sample SAMEA103958127, study PRJEB25191) | human gut metagenome | biome: human-associated habitat [ENVO:00009003]; feature: intestine environment [ENVO:2100002]; material: feces | place: Germany | collected 2013/2015
CGGGGTTGTTCCTATGTGTGAGAGTGGAAGGAATATCCTAGCTAAGCATAAGAAAAAACATATGAAAAAGAAAGTGTTATTATCCGTTTTACTTTTAGCTAGTTGTTTATCTTTGGGTTCATGTAGAATTGTCGGAATAAAAGGCGATACAGGTCCAACCGGTCCAAGTGGTGCTCAAGGTGAAAAAGGAGAAGATGGAAAAGATGGAGTTTCAATCCAAAATATAGAGAAAACTTCAACATCCGGATCCGTAGACACATATACAATCACCTATTCTGATGGATCTACATCCACATTTAAAGTAACCAATGGTGTAGATGGAAATCAAGGTATTCAAGGTGAAAAAGGAGAAGATGGAAGAACTCCTACTATATCCATCAGTGAGGATGGTTATTGGGTTATTGATGGAGTTAAAAGCACTACTCTAGCTCAAGGCGTAAAAGGAGATACTGGAGAAAAAGGCGACAGCGGAGAGCCTGGTACAAAATGGATTTATGATCAAGGAAATCCAATTGATTTAAATAAGACGTCTAACGAAGGTGATTTCTACTTCGACACTGATAACGGTAATGTTTTCACTTATACAAATTCCACTTGGAATTACGTTACAAACTTTAGATACAAAATCGATCATAATAATGAAAACCATGAATTCACAGTTTATAGTATGGACCAAATTGAAGCTGCTTTAGCAGCTGTAAAGGATGGTGATAAAATTGTATGTGGATCAAATATAGAATTTGATAACAACATGTTTGTAACTAGAAATGTTGAATTCCATTTTGATTTCAATGGATACACATTATCTAATACAGTGGATTTGTGGAAAACTTACGATTGGAGTTTCTTCTCCGTCAGAGGTGGAAAGATGATATTTGACGACAGCAAAGGCACCGGTGGAATAAAAGCAAAAGCAAACGATTGCTATTGCTTAGATATTCAAGGTGAAGCTTCAATAGAGATCAATGGTGGATCTTATAATGGTAACGACACCGCTATCTATGTCGTCGTAGGTAATTTAGTAATAAATGGTGGCTATTTTGATATTCAACAACTAGATGATGAATCTCCCTATGGATTTGTTATCAATGCATATGACCCTTATTTCAAAAATGGATTTGCTAAAATGGTTATAAAAGGTGGTAAATTCCATGGATACAATCCTGGTAATGCCACTTCAGAAGCAGGTGCAAACTTAGTGCCAGATGGATATCAAGTGAAATCAGAAACAAGTGGAAGCGATACTTATTATTCAGTATCTAAAGCTCAATAGATTAAATAAAACTTTTCCAATCCGAATAACTCTATACAAAGCAAAGTTTTTTAACACCAATCAGGGCAAAACAAGCCGAATTCCCCCACTACAAAAAGGGGAACGGCTTTTTTGTTGTAAATGTTATGGCAAAAAATCCGTGAATTATCATTAAATCATAAAATATATATTTATATTTGTACAAAATTAGCTGACCACTTCATACATTTAATTGAGCATCAATAATTATCATTTATTATATTGTTTTTTAATCTTATAAAATTTTATATTAAAAAACTCCAAGCTTTTGCTTGGAGTGAAATAATCTTTGTGGTGGCCTCTATCGGACTTGAACCGATATGCTTTAGGGGCACCTGATTTTGAGTCAGGCTTGTATACCAATTTCAACAAGAGGCCAAGGGAAATTATATCATAACTAATAATAATTTCCACTATTATTTTTGCTTTTTTATAAATTCTTCTCAGTTTTCTACTTAATAATACCTTCTTCTATCAATTTATTGATCATTGCTAGAGACAATTTCCTCTTTCCTTCTCTTTGAGAAGCAAAATCACCATAGAAATAAGGCTCAAAATCAGGAATTGATAACTTTACATGCCAATATGGTTTTCCATTTTGATCATGCTTTTCTTCAAATTCATATAAAGGTTTCTTTATCACACCTTTTTGATAGAAAATATTTAGAACTTGAACCGCACTATCTTCTGATACTTCACTCTTATCTTTAGCTTCTTCAGTCTTTTCTTCACCTATCTTATTCATCTTGATATAATCGAGAATAATCTTAGATACTTTCATTCTAGCCCCGGCCTTGCTTTGACCTTGAGCTTTGAAAGTTTTATCAAACATATTGACGTAACAGCTATATTTATATCCACTCAAAAGTTCGCTAAATCCAGCTATTCCACCAGTCATAAGCATTTCTTCAGGGGATAATTCACAAAATTTAAATTCGAGTGGAACCTTATGTTTGAGGCACCAGTCCTGTAACTGTGAGCAGTAATTGAAATCTTGATCATATCCTTGATTCAAATAAGACACAGGATCAAGCATCTTGTATACAAGATTTCTAAGAATTGTGGAATTCCATCTACAATCGATAGCAGCAGCTCCTAATATAGCTTCAAATAAATCTTCTAAGACTGAGGGATCATTTTGTGCGTTGTTTTGAATATCTCCGTTACCCATGACCAAATACTTAGATAAATCAAGGATTGCCATTCTCTTTGCAAGCATCTCTTTATCGACTAAATTCTTTTTAATATTAGTCAATTTTCCTTCGTCAAACTTCGAATGGAATTGATGGCTTTGCGTGAAACTTCCATACCATTCTGGAGTAGACATAGACCAAACGATAACATAATCCAATACTTTGTCACCTAGGAATTCTAATACTTCGTTGTTTTCAACTCCGGGATGCTCTATAGAATAAGATTTTCTGATAAATGCTTGTTCCAAGAGATAAGGATTGTTGAAAGTATATCCTATAGTCTCACAAATGTCTTTAAACTTCTCATTGTCAATAAAAATTGGTTGTGCCATAAAGTTAATTTCCTTTCAGTTATTATTTGCTAGTTCAGAAAATACTCCATAGAGTTCAAATAAATTAATTAAGGATCTTAGATCGTCCTTTTCCTATATCAGGCATCGTCATGTATGATTAAGGATCAGATGTTCTATGAACAATACTTAATTTTCCGAACCAACAATCTAATTATATTACTTTAGAAATCAAAGTCAAGCACTCTAACACTTAGAGTGCTAATTTTATTTAAAGCATATTGAAAACCTAATCTTAGAAATCTACTTGATCAAATGAGGTTCTTCATTGTTTTTATATTGTCTTACAAATTCATTTGTTATTTCAATGGACTTGTCCATGACAGATTCTTTTCTTTGCTTATGGAATTTCTCTATATCGTCGTCCCATGGCTTAACTTTAATGATATGCATATAAGGGAAGAACTTTAAAACACCACAATAATGTCTTACCAATGTATCTTTTTCCATCTTATTTTGTTCATTATACTTAGAAGGCAAGAATTCAATATCATCTTTAAATGCTCTATTGATAGCTGTTTGATCAGGCATGAACATCTTCACTGTTCTTATCATCTCTCTGGCTTTTATTATTTTATCTTTGTTTGCAATTGTTTTATCGACATCGAAAAGAATCATTCCTGCATTGCAGTAATTCTTATGAATCCAATGTCTTCCGACATTGTCTCTAACCATTCCTAATGTTTTTCCTTTTAAATCAAAATTATAAAGTTCTTTTATATCTCCAAAACACATCGTATCTATGTCCATATAAAGAAGTCTATTATCTATCGAAGAGAAAACCTCATCATCTATGTACAATCTCAACAATGTATATGGGGTGAATTTTGTGTTCTTGTTGGTGCTATTCATCAATTCATCTTCCAAGCAACTCATATCCAACAATGTTATCTTATTATTTGGATTATAAATCTTTATTATCTTTTCTAAGAAATCAATTTCTTTCTTGTTAAAAGCTACATAACCTGAATTAATTTTTAAAAAATTACCAGTGATAATAAAAACATTCAAGTCTTCTTTTGTATTAGACGCCAAACAGGTCAATGACATGATTAAACCTTTGAACATCCTTTGATTGCCAGCATATAAAATGTTAATCAAAACCAATATCCCCTTATCTTTTTTGTTATTATATAAAATTAATAGAAAAGTTCAAAAAATATGATTAGGTTTTACATTGAAAACAATACAACAGAAGAAAAACTCTCCTTATTATCAAATTTGCTGCTTACAAATTGATTTTTGTAATCTTCTAAAGAGAATGTCGATCCATTCTTGAATAATCTTCCTTTATTATCACTAGAACTATTTAATATATTTTTATTTGCACTGATCCATCTAATTTCATCCCAGCTGTTATCAGCATCAGACAAAAAGTAAGACTCAACTGTCTTAGAGTCATTAAGAGATTCAGTATTAGTAACAAACATATAATATTTGCCTTCATTATCATCGACAAAACTATCTGGATCATCGGGTAATTCGACATCGTATTTTTCATTTCCATTAGAAGTCAATTTAACCAACCTTGCATCAGCATGATAAACTCTAGCGCCTCTATCCTTAACTGTTTGAACTTTATAAGCTTCATAATCTTTTTCATTCAATCCGTTAGGAGAATAATAATCTATGACAATATATTCATCAAAGGGATTGAATATCAGCTTACCGTCACTATCAAACTTATATGATTTAGAATCATACGGAATGACTATCACATTATCTTTAGACATATCGGATTTCAGTGTGATTGTGGCATTACCAGTTACAACATAAGGTTTAATCCAACCTAAAAGCAATTTAGAATATGGATTTTGATCTCCAGCATTGTTATCCATCATATCTATTCTTCCTAAAGGTGAATAATCAGATGAACTATATGTGTAATAATCTTGCAATCCTAACATATGACCAGTCTCATGAATCAGGACATGACCATCGCATCCATCATCAGGTGTTATTTCACTATAAATATCGCCAGTCAAGAAATCTAGTCCAGCCCAACCATATGTATTTACACACGGATTATCGACAGTTCCAACCTCTGAAGTGGTCGTAGTAAAAGCCCAATATAAAGAAGTATCATCGGGATTAACCCTACGTATATAAATAATCCAAACTCCATCTAACGTACCATCTTTATCAGAATCGAAATCAGCCATGTTCAAATCATATGTGTCTTTAGCCCAATCGACACTTTCTTTAACCAACCCATTCAAATTATTTATATTCAAATCAGTAGATTTCTTATATTGACTATTAGAATTTCTCTTTGGATAGTAGAAATCAGTTACTAATCCTGTAAAATCCAATTGACCATAACTAGACTTGTAATAATAAGAATGAAGAGATTCAAAATTCAATTCATCATCTCCACCAAAAAATGCTGTCTTTATGATATCCAATGTATCATCATGAACTCTATGTTCATTTCCAGGAATAACTACAGGAATCACTAAAAGAGGAACTTTTCCAGTAGATGGAGTGTAATGCCAATCATATATGGATTGATAACTATAATCAGTAATGTTCTTTTCTATAGTCACTTCATCAGGAGAATAAAAACTTTTAGTGCCTTCACTCGATGGATTTGTGACTGTGACAGTCATAGTATCATCTTCCTCTTCCATCAAATTGAAACTCTTTCCTAATTCCTGCGGACCATGTGGAAGTTCCTTCGAAGAAGAACTAGTCGAAGTGCCAGTCTTATCAGTAGGTGTTGTAGGAGCTACTATAGAAGGTGTTGTAGAATTACCTGAAGAACTACTATTTCCTTTAGTGCATGAACTCGTAAAACAAAGAATGATAAAAGAGAATATTGCAATTATCTTATTATTTTTCATATTTAAAACTCCTTTTTAGTTTTGATATTATCTCAAACTATGAAAATTAGTATTTAGGTTTCAGCTAATAAAAGCCTAATCTAAAGATATCATTTCTTACTTAATCAAGAATTAATAAAAGGCTGGAATCATCCAGCCTTTTACTTTATAAGCCTTTTACAATGTCTCTCAATTTCTCAACTGACATTTCATCAGTGTCGATATACAAGACTTTATCAGATGAATACTTCTCCAAGTGTTCACCTAAGACTCTTGGCGATGCCGATAACTTATCGACGTCATCCTTTGTAATAAAGATAGCTCCGATTTTTCCATCAGGGAATCTAGAAACAACTATCTCTTTAAATTGATCCTTATCTATAGGAGCTGCAGAAGTAGAAGCTACGACCAACACAATATTGTGTAAACCGTGTTGATTGATTTTATCTACTTCTTTGTACCATTTCTTATAATCATCAATCAATGTGATATTGTTTGGATTTAAAGGAGTGTAATCATCCTCACCTTTAGGAGCTTCAACTTTTTGAGTCTCATAAGTAGGTAGTTTTCTATTAGTCAAAAGATATTGAATCTCATAGTCATTGATTGTTTCCTTTTCAATCAAGGCATCTGCAATCAAAGTGACATCATCTCTTCTACTCGTGATGATTTCCTTTGCCTTAGCATAACACTCTTCAATAATCTTTCTCTCAGCTTGATCTATTTCATAAGCTACTTGTCCAGAGAAATTCTTTTGAGAGTTATTATAGTCACGTCCTAAGAAGACATCTTGATTAGGATCTTCATATTGAACTGGTCCTAAAGGAGACATTCCATATTCCGTGACCATAGAGCGAGCTATTCTAGTCGCCTTTTGGAAGTCATCGCTTGCACCAGTAGATACATCTCCGAAGAAAATCTCTTCCGAGCATCTTCCACCCAAATAACCAGTTATTCTTGCAAGCAACTGATTCTTTGTATATAAGAAGTGATCGTGTTCAGGAGTCATCAAGGTATGACCACCAGTACGTCCACGAGGAATGATAGATACTGATTGAACTCTATCAGCATCAGGAAGAGTTAATCCGATAATAGCATGTCCAGCTTCATGGAAAGCCACTTGTCTCTTCTCATTAGCTTCCATATGAGTCTTCTTAGCAGGTCCAGCAATTCTTCTATCGATAGCTTCTGTAATATCGGGTGAAGAAATGACACTTTCACCATTTCTTACAGCTAATATTGCAGCTTCGTTCATTACATTTGCAAGATCAGCACCACTGAATCCTACTGTTACAGCAGCAATAGAAGCAAAGTTGATATCCTTAGCTAAAGGTTTATTTCTTGAATGAACCTTCAAGATAGCCTCACGTCCAGCTTTATCAGGCAAGTCAACTGTTATAGTTCTATCAAAACGTCCAGGACGTAACAAAGCAGGATCCAAGACATCTTCACGGTTAGTTGCAGCCATGACGATAATTCCAGAATTATCCTCGAATCCATCCATCTCAACCAACAATTGGTTCAATGTCTGCTCACGTTCGTCGTTTCCACCACCTAATCCAGCACCTCTTTGACGTCCGACAGCATCGATTTCATCGATGAATATCAAACAAGGAGCATTCTTTTTAGCTGTATTGAACATATCACGAACACGCCCAGCACCAACACCGACATACATTTCGACAAAGTCAGAACCAGATATAGAATAGAAAGGAACTGAAGCTTCGCCAGCTACAGCTTTTGCCAATAAGGTCTTACCAGTTCCCGGAGGTCCTACGAGAAGAACACCTTTAGGAAGCTTGGCTCCCATCTTCTTATATTTATCAGAATTATGGAAATACTCTACAACTTCTTTCAACTCGTTTTTGACTTCATCACATCCAGCAACATCAGTGAATCTTACTTTGGAACCAGTAGATTGCTTGGCTCTGGACTGGTTGAAGTTCATCACTCCACCTTGTCCGCTACGTCCAATAGATCTAATGAAGAAAACAATACAAACGACTAAAACTACAAGAGTAAGCAAAGACCAAATCCATGAATAATCATTTACTTTTTGTTCACCTTCAGCAAAATTCTTACCGGTGACATACTTAAAACTATTTTCGTTAAGATTCCCATAGTTTACATTGTAAGCATCTATCAAATACTTCAAGTCTTCCACTTTACCTTTTGATAAAGTACCACTATAACTTCTAGTCTTTGTACCTTCAGTATAATTACCAGAAATATAATAAATATCATTGGTATAAACACTATGAGCAATGGTCAAAGTAGGCTTTGAATTCTCAGCATTTTTATAGAATAATTCATACATCTGACCAGATGAGTTGGTCTCATCTACACTAGGCTTAGTCGTGTTTGATTTTACTAACACCAAATCGACATCAGAGAAAGACTTATCAACTCTACTTCTTCCATTGATAGTCACTCCGACAATAATGCCGATAATAGCGATAAACAACAGGATGATAAACATCGCACCTAATCCTGTACGCTTTTTGTTATTGGGGTTATTTTGGTTGTTTTCAGCCATTCTGCACCTCCTTTTTTATTCTCAAAAAGTGTCATCAAAAATTCCTTGACACACTGAAATTATACGAAATAAGAATCGTTTTTTTATAGGTATTAAAACCTCTCAATTAGAACCCAGTAAAATATAAATTGAAACAATAAAAGCCTAGCAATTGCCAGGCCTTTATATTGTAAGTAAATTAAATTACTTGCGGAATGCTCTGAAGGCATTCAATCCGAGATATTGAGCAGAATCACCAAGCTCTTCCTCAATTCTCATAAGTTGATTGTACTTGCAGATACGATCGGTACGAGACAAGGAACCAGTCTTGATTTGCTCAGAATTGAGACCGACAGAAAGATCAGCGATGGTGGCATCCTCAGTTTCACCAGAACGGTGAGAAACGATGGTGGTGTATCCAGCACGGTGAGCTTCTTCCATAGTATCCATAGTCTCAGTCAAGGTTCCAATTTGGTTAACCTTGATGAGGACGGAGTTGGCTACATTCTTCACGATTCCTTCGTGAACACGAGCCTTGTTGGTGACAAATAAGTCATCACCGACCAATTGAATCTTGTTTCCGAGTCTGGCGGTAAGCTTTTGCCATCCATCCCAGTCATCCTCAGCAAGTCCATCCTCGACAGTGATCAAAGGATATTGTTCAGTAAGCTTGGCAATCAAATCGATCATCTCATCAGAAGTCTTCTTTCCTTCTCCAGAACGGAAGAGATCATACATTCCAGATTCCTTGTCGAAGAATTCAGATGAAGCAATATCAGTTCCTAAGAAGATATCCTTTCCAGGAACATATCCAGCACGGGTGATAGCCTCACAAATGACTTCGAAGGGTTCCTCATTGTTAGCGAGTGAAGGAGCATATCCACCTTCATCACCGACATTGGTGTTTTGCTTCTTGTCGACCAAGACCTTCTTCAAGGCATGGAAGACTTCAGCACCCCAACGAACAGCTTCATGAATGTTATGAGCACCAGCAGGAATGATCATGTACTCTTGGAAGTCGACGGAAGAAATAGCATGCTTTCCACCATTCAAGACATTCATCATAGGAACAGGAAGGACCTTACCATTGGTTCCACCAAGATATCTGTACAAAGGAAGTCCAAGTTCATCGGCAGTAGCCTTAGCAGCAGCCAAGGAAACACCGAGAATAGCGTTGGCACCTAACTCAGTCTTGTTAGGAGTTCCATCCAAAGCGAGCATGGTGTTGTCGAGAAGAACTTGATCAGCAGAATCCATACCGATGATCTTAGGAGCAATCTTCTTGTTGACATTCTCAACAGCCTTCAAGACACCTTGTCCATTGAAACGAGCCTTGTCGCCATCACGAAGTTCACAAGCTTCGTGGATTCCAGTAGAAGCACCGGAAGGAACAGCGGCACGACCAAATCCACCATTCTCAGTGGCTATTTCAACTTCGACAGTAGGATTGCCACGTGAATCAAGAATTTCACGGGCATGAACAGAAACGATTTCAGACATTGGAATTATAATTCCCCCTTTTTGTATCTTTAAAATTATATCAAGTTTCTTATGAAATTATCTAATTTTGTATAAAACCAATAAGCAATTTTATAAATTTGAAAATTAAAGTTGATAGTCTATCAAAACTAGTTTTCAAAGCAAATAAAAATCCTTCAGACAGGCACCTGAAGGATTTAGTAAGTAGACAAAGTTGTTATAGAGTAAGTCGGTTAGTCAACGAAAGCAATCAAAGCCATCGGGGCGTTGTCGCCACGACGATTTCCAGCCTTCAAGACTCTGGTGTATCCACCATTTCTGTCCTTGTACTTAGGGGCGAGATCATCGCAAAGAACTTGCAAAGCAGTCTTCTTTGTCTTCTCGTCTGCCCAAACATCACGGACATATCTAGCTGCCAAACGACGGCCGTGAAGGTCTCCCTTCTTGGCGTAGGTGACCAAACGGTCAGCAAGCTTTTGGAGCTTCTTGGCGGTAGCAAAAGTGGTAGTGATAGAGCCGTTTACAATCAAAGAAGTGGCCAAATTTCTAAGCATTGACTCTTCCTTGGACTTGGTCCAAGCAGCTTTAAAACGGACACCACCTTTACCGTGTACGTTATGTCTTCCTGTGGTTTTCATTTTATATCTCCTTAGTTATTATCATTCTTGAAATGGAGACCCATGGAAATAAGCTTTTCTTTAACTTCTTTCAAGGATTTCTTTCCAAGATTTTTAACCTTCATCATCTCTTCCTCAGTCTTAGCACACAACTCACCGACTGTAGAGATTCCTGCTCTCTTCAAGCAGTTATACGAACGGACGGAAAGCTCGATTTCCTCGATAGGCTTCTCCTCGTTCTCGCCCTTCTTATCAGTCTTCTTGTCAGCGAAAATTTCAGGAGCTGATTTCTCAGCTGATGAAGGTAATTCGCTAAACAATTCGAAGTGGGCGATGAGGATTTGGGCAGCCAAAGCAATGGCATCTTGAGGATTGATTGCTCCGTTAGTCCAAACTTCCATCACCAAGCGATCGTAGTCGGAAGCGTGTCCGACACGGCAAGGCTCAACTGAATAGTTAACCTTCTCGATAGGTGAGAAAGAAGAATCGACAGGAATTGGGAAGCTGTCTCCTTCGGGACTGTAATCATACTTAAGTCTGTTCTCATCGCTAGAGACATAACCTCTACCATTACGAACAGAAATAGTCATTGATAATGAGCCTTTAGGAGCGACATGGGCGATAACCAAATCTGGATTGAGGATGTGTACACCGCCGGGGCAATAAATGTCTGCAGCAGTGACAGTAGTATCTCCGTCGCTAGTTCCGACTACTTCCAATTTCAAATCTTCAGCCGCATTGTCATCTTCGTTGTCCATCTTGATGACCAATCCTTTAAGATTGAGAATGATAGTTGTAACATCCTCTACAACACCTTCAAGGGCTGAAAATTCATGTCTTGCACCCTGGATAGTTACACGATAAACGGCAGTTCCAGGAATTGAGGACAAAAGCACTCTACGCAAAGCGTTGCCAAGTGTTATTCCAAAGCCTCTCTCAAGATTTTCCAACACAAAGCGACCATAATCCTTCTTGACATCGAATGAGTTGACCTTGAAGTCAGGCTTTAAAAATTCTCTCATCTGTTTTCCTCCTTAGGGTAATCTTATCTTCTCTTAATATCGACTCGAACGTCTTAGATATTCCGAAGAGATTATCCACGAGGACGCTTCGGAGGACGGCAACCGTTGTGAGGAACAGGTGTGACATCAGCAATTGATGTGATGGTAAGTCCAGCAGCGGCTAAAGCACGTACTGCACTCTCACGACCTGCACCAGGTCCTTTGACTTCAACATCTACGGATTTCAATCCACGTTCCATGACAGCATGGGCAACTTGTTGTGAAGCAAGCTGAGCTGCAAAAGGAGTGGATTTACGAGCACCAGTGTATCCAATGGATCCAGCAGAGGCCCAAGCGATAACGTGTCCAGTGGGATCAGAAATAGATACGATGGTGTTGTTGAATGATGCGTGAATATGGGCGACACCCTTGGTGAAACCAAGTTTGGCCTTCTTCTTACGGATTGTAGTCTTCTGTTTCTTTGCAGAAGACTTTCCGCCTGCAGCCTTTGCTGCAGTAGTTTTTGTATCAGCCATTTTATTCTCCTCCTAACCTTAGGCGGTCGCTTTCTTCTTGTTGGCGACAGTCTTCTTCTTACCCTTGCAGGTACGAGCATTTGTCTTGGTGCGTTGTCCACGGCTAGGCAAATGCTTACGGTGACGCAATCCACGATAAGAACCGATTTCCTCAAGTCTCTTGAGGTTAAGGGTCACATCACGGTGTAAATCACCTTCAACGCGGTACTTGTTGACCTGCTCACGAATCTTGGTGAGTTCAGGTTCGCTCATATCCTTGACTCTCTTGTTAGGGTCAATTTGAGCATCAGCACAAATCTTGTAAGCTCTTGACATTCCGATACCATAGATATAGGTAAGGGACACGACTAAGGGCTTTTCATTTGGTACATCTTTACCAGCTATACGTGCCATATTTACTTTTTACTCCTTAAATTACTTACCCTGTCTTTGCTTATGCTTAGGGTTAGAGCAAATGACGCAAACGCGTCCTTTTCTCTTAACGATTCTGCACTTGTCGCAAATGGGCTTGACGGATGGTCTGACTTTCATCTTTCTTTTCCTCCTAAGCCTATAATTGGCTAATCTTTAAAACGATAGACGATACGACCAAGGGTTAAATCATATGGTGACATCTCTACGTTCACACGATCACCGGGAAGAATACGAATCTTATTCATACGCATCTTTCCGGAAACAGTTGCACGAATGATGACTCCATTTTCAAGTTTGACGTTGTAATGACTAGAAGGAAGAACCTCCTCCACCACAGCTTCCATCTTAATAAAGTCGTCTTTGTTCATCTATTTACCCCTTTTTAATTTTCTTGAAGATGTTTCAAGACATCGTTATCGACAGTCGTAACTTCGTTATGATCTGAATATATGAGAATTGTATTCTCATAATGTGCACCCAATGAATGGTCTTGTGAAATAACTGTCCAATCATCATCTGCGATATAGATTTCAGGACGTTTTAAGATCAACATAGGTTCGATGCAAATCGCCATTCCTTCTCTAAGAATTTGTCCTCTATGAGGCAAATAACCTTTAGAGCAATTTGGAATGAAAGGATCTTCATGCATCGAAACACCAATGCCGTGACCTCCATATTCACTTAAGGCGCTAAAACCATAACTATCAGCTACTTTTTGGATTGCGTACCCTATATCATTGACACGGGCACCAGGTTTTACAACCTTCAATGCTTCCCAAAAAGCTTCCTCTGTGGCTTGAGCTAAAAGCTTAGCTTCTTTAGAAACCTCACCCACGAAGAATGTTCGTGCACAATCACCTTGATATCCACTCTTATCGATATTACCAATATCAATTTTAAGCAAATCACCTTCTTTTAGTACACGTTTGGAAGAAGGAATTCCATGAATTACTTCATCGTTTACACTGGCACAAATCGAACCAGGGAAACCTTCAAATCCTTTGAAAGAAGGAGTACATCCACTACTGCGGATAAACTTCTCACAAAGCTTGTCGATTTCCTTAGTAGTTACACCAGGCTTGATGAAGGGCTTGATGTAATCAAAGACAGGTCCTATTTTATGACCAGCTTCACTCAAAGCCTTCATTTCATCTAATGTCTTAACAATAATCACTACAATTAGTCCTCTAACTTAGCAACAGCATCATCAATTTCTTTGTTACCTTCTTCGACAATTCCTGATGTTGTGTCAATGACACGCACAAGACCTTTCTTTGAATAGAAATCGATAATAGGAGCTGTCTTTGCTTCATACTCGGTCATTCTAGTCTTGAATGCCTCAGCAGTGTCATCCTTTCTTTGAATAAGGTTGGCACCACAATAATCGCAGATTCCATCAACTTTTGGTAATAAAGTCTTGATGTTAAATGAGGCTCCACACTTTGGACATACTCTACGAGTGACGATACGTCCCTCAAGAATTGAATAGTCACAAGTGATCGACAATACTAGATTGATCTTTCTACCGAGTTCTCCCAACAACTTTTCCAAAGCAATTGCTTGGTCTAGTGTTCTGGGGAATCCGTCCAACAAGAATCCGCTCTCCGTGTCTTTTTTGAGAAGTCTCTCCCGAACGATACCGACAGTAATCTCGTCTGGGACAAGCTCGCCCTTATCTATGAACTCTTTGGCTTTAACACCCATAGGAGTTCCTTTAGATATGGCGTCACGGAAAATGTCGCCTGTTGAAATGTGGGGAATGTTGTACTTCTGTTCGATGTGAACACTGTGAGTTCCTTTACCCGCACCTGGGGGACCCACAAGGATGATGTTCAATTGCCTGCTTGAACCGCTCATTCAATTTTTTCTCCTTTTTCCTCTGTCTACTATCTACTAAATTCTTACAGAATCTTGGAAAGATTTACCTGCAAGAATACCGTCCAACTGGTTCCAAACCTCGATGGCAACGCCAACGACGATAATTAAACCAGACCCGCCCAAGGCCAAGCTCTGGGGGACGGCGCCCGAGAGTGACAACGCGATGGGCAGGCAGCAGATGACTAACAAGGCAGCTGCGCCTAAGAAAGTGACACGATTGACAATTTTTCCAATATAAGCTTCAGTCTCATTTCCAGGTCTTAATCCTGTGATATAAGTACCAGAGTTTTGGAAGTTCTCAGCAATACGTTGAGGATTGATTTGGATGTTTGCATAGAAGAATGAGAAGACGATGATTAAGAATAGGTAGATAATTAATCCCCAAGGGAACTCCCATCCTCCAGGCATCGAAGTCATCTTTTGATAATTAAATACATCCTCCATCTGAGTCACCCAACCAGGAGCATCGTTGTTTCCTATGAATAAGGAAGCGATGATGGAAGGTGCCATCATCACTGACGAAGCAAAGATGATAGGCATAACTCCAGATGAATTAATCTTGATAGGCAAGAAAGAAGACTGGACAGATTCAGCACCTAATGCCTGAGAGGTATTAGAGTGAGAAACTGGCAATTTTCTAACTGATTTTTCTGAAAATGTTACGAATACGACAATGAGGAAGAACGCTAAGAAATAAACGATAAGTTCGACAGAACCTTCGAGAATCAATGTAGCATTTTCGCTCGACAGCTTCGAAGTGAAGAATGTTTGGAAAGCCTCGACAATTTGTTTAGGGAATGCAGCAACAATACCTGCAAAGATAATCATAGAAACACCGTTTCCGATACCTTTTTCAGTGATTTGATCACCCATCCACATCAACAACATTGATCCAGCTAGAAGATAAACAACAATCTTCACATATCCCCACGCAGAGGTGTCATTCATAGTTAAACCCTGACTATTTTGCATAGTCACTGTTATACCGTAAGCTTGAACAGCTCCGAGAACCAATGTGAGGATTCTGCTCACCATATTGATCTTCCTTCTACCAGTCTCACCTTCTTTAGACAGCTCAGTCAACACCGGTAAAACATCCATTGAGAGTAGTTGAACGATGATTTGAGCAGTAATGTATGGCGAAACACCCAACGCAAAGACGGAGAAGCTAGCAAGTGCTCCTCCGCCCATAAGATTGAGTAATCCCAATGCGTCGGTACCAGAGAATGCATCTGCACTTAATGTAACACCAGGCACAGTTATAGCACTACCAATACGATAGACTAGGAAGATGGCAAACGTGAACATGATGCGATTTAATACATCTTTGTTCTTAAAGATAGCTTTTATTTTGTCTCCCACGATTGCCTCCTTCCACCTTTAAAGAAAAGGTTGTTTTAGATATGAAAGAACCAAAGAAAGATTATAAACTAATCTTCTTTGGTCACAGCCTAATTCTTTTCGGTTTATTTAGAAGCACCCTTAAGAGGGACGATTACAGCCTTACCACCATTGTCTTCGATTGCCTTAATAGCATTCTTAGAGAAATAGTTGGCTTCGACAGTAACATTCTTAACTTCAAGTTTTCCTTTAGCAAGAATCTTTACTCCATCGACTTGCTTTGCAAATCCTGCATCGAACCAGTCGACAATCTTAATGGTAGCACCATCACCAAATACATTGATCTTGTCAAGATTGATAATGCCGATTTCTACGCTGTTAAGAGAGTGGAATCCACGCTTAGGGAACTTACGGAACAAAGGGAAGTTACCACCGGTAAATCCAGGGCGCTTTCCACTTCCGGAACGAGCACGTTGACCCTTACGTCCACGACCAGCTTGCTTACCATTTCCGGTTCCGATACCTTGACCACGACGGAAGTGTTTGTGGACAGATCCTTCGGCGACTTTGAGTTCAGAAAGTTTGTACATAATTACTTCTCCTCCTTGTCGGCTTTGTTCTCAGACTTGTTAGACTTCTTAGGAGCAATACCATAACGAACTTCGTTGATTTGTTCTTGAGTCTTGAGTTGAGAAATAGCATCGATGGTAGCACGTACTACGTTGATAGGAGTACGACGGCCATAGACCTTGGAATAAATATTCTTTATTCCGACCAACTGACAGATGGCACGGACTGCACCACCGGCGATGACTCCAGTTCCATCAGGAGCGGGCTTGAGGAATACTTCACATACTCCACATTTACCACGGACTGCATGAGGAATGGTGTTGCCCTTAACCAAGGGTACACGATAGAGAGTCTCGTGAGCATATTCAGTAGCCTTCTTGATAGCTGTAGGAACTTCCAAAGACTTTCCTTGACCGAAGCCAAAGCGTCCCTTTCCATCTCCGATTACAACCAAAGCGGCAAAACGCATATGCTTACCACCCTTAACAACCTTAGTAACCTTGTTAATAGCGACTACTTGGTTGGCAAAGGGGTCGGCTTGACGAACAGGACGTCCGCCTCTCTCTTGAGAGAACTTCTTTCCTTGTCCCTGAGGTCTCTTTCCCTCAGGACGTCCATTACCTCTGTTATTCGCCTGAGAAGCGTTGGCTTCTGAGGTGGCTTTCACGGCAGCCTGAGGTTCGGTCTGCTGAGCAATTTTTTCTTCTGCCATTTTTTATTTACCCTTTCGATGGTTAGAATTTGAGTCCACCTTCACGAAGTGCATCGGCCAAAGCCTTGATGACACCATGATAAAGGTAGCCATTACGATCAAATACGACATTCTCGACTTTAAGATCTTTAGCCTTTTGAGCTAAATCAGCTCCTACCTTCTTAGCATTCTCAACTGTAGCACCTTGCAAAGAAAGAGCTTCAGTTGAAGAATAAGCTAAAACCTTGGATGCAGTATCGTTGGTGTGTCCTTCGACAGTCACAGGCACATTGTCGATAACGAGTTGTGCAGAGAGATGTCTATTAGAACGGAAGACAACGATACGAGGGCAAGCCTCAGTTCCACGGATTCCATTTTGACGATGGGAACGGTGGATACGAGCCGCTTTCTTATCAAATATTGATTGCATGTTCTATTCTTCCTTTCCCTATTACTTAGCAGCTGCGCCAGCGGCACCCTTCTTCTTAGCAGAAGGTTGACGAATGACAACAACTTCATCCTTGTAACGAATACCTTTTCCGTGATAAGGCTCAGGTTTCTTGACATTACGGATATTGGCGGCTACTTGACCTACCAACTCCTTATCGATACCTTCTACCTTGATGGACATATTCTTTCCAGTGGAAATAGCAACGCCTTCAGGAGGTACGATTGTATCGGCATGTGAGTGTCCGACGTGAAGAACAAGGTTCTTTCCTTGCATTTCACATTTGTATCCGACACCACGGATTTCCAAATCCTTGGAGAATCCATTAGAGACACCATCAACCATGTTTTGGATGAGTGCACGAGTAGTTCCGTGAATCATCTTCATAGAGATGGAATCATCAGGACGAGTTACAAGAAGCTCGGTTCCTTCGATTTTGACCGACAAGTGCTTGTCGATGTTACGCTCCAAGGTACCCTTGGGGCCTTTGACAGTGACCTTAGTTCCGTCGAGAGTGATAGTCACTCCTGCAGGAATAGTCACAGGCTTTCTTCCAATACGAGACATAGATTTCCTATCCTCCCGATTACCAGACGTAGGCGAGTACTTCGCCACCGAGACGAGCCTTACGGGCGGAAGCATCAGTCATAACACCCTTTGAGGTAGAAATGATTGCGATTCCGAGACCGTTGATGACCTTGGGAAGGTTCTCCACATCGCTGTAGACACGAAGTCCAGGTGTGGAAATACGCTTCAATCCAGAGATTACGCGGTTTCCCTTTGCATCATACTTAAGTGTGATGGTAAGGTTAGATTTATTATCGACTGTGCTCTTAGCATAATCAGTAATGAAACCTTCTTCTTTCAAAACCTTCGCAATCTGAATCTTCAGATTTGAGGAAGGCATGACAACTTTCTCATGCTTCAAGGCATTCGCATTGCGAATGCGGGTGAGCATATCAGCTATAGGATCAGTGACCATGGTTATCCTCCTTAGATTACCAGCTAGCTTTCTTCATTCCAGGGATTTGACCTTTATAGGCCATCTCACGAAGACATATACGACAGAGACCAAACTTGCGGAGATATCCGTGCACTCTACCACAACGTGAGCATCTGTGATACTCTTGGCATTTGTGCTTCTTGGGTTTCTCGCATCTGAGAATCATGCTTTTCTTTGCCATAATTCCAATTCTCCTCTTTAGCGCTTGAAGGGCATTCCAAGAGCCTTTAACAAGGCCAAAGCGCCCTTGTCGTCATGTGCGGAAGTCACGATTGTGATATCCATACCCTGTGTACGAGCGATCTTCTCAAAGTCGACTTCAGGGAAGATCATTTGTTCCTTGACACCCAAGGTGTAGTTTCCACGACCATCGAAAGATGTATCGGAAACACCGTGGAAGTCACGGACACGAGGCAAACAAATATTGACTAACTTATCGAAGAAATCATACATACGATTTCTTCTCAAAGTGACTTTGACACCAATGTCTTGTCCTTCACGAAGCTTGAAGTTTGCGATGGACTTTTTAGCTTTGGTGACAATAGGCTTTTGACCAGTGATAGCTTCCATATCGGAAACAGCCTCTTCGATAGCCTTGCTATCTGAAGTAGCCTTTCCAACACGCATGTTAAGAACAATCTTAACAAGCTTAGGACACTCCATAACATTGGTGAGATTGAGTTCCTTCATAAGTTGGGGAACAATCTCTTCTCTATATTGCTTTTGGAGTCTTTCCTCGACTACAGGTCTCTTGAAACCTTTTGTCGGATAAGCCTCATTGGCTTCAATTTTCTTTTCTTCTGCCATCGGGTCTATCCTCCTTACTTGATAATCGTACCGCTGTGCTTAGCGACACGAACTTTGTTGCCATCCTTGTCGAACTTGTATCCGACACGGCTGGGCTTTCCATCCTTAGGATCGACGATTGCCACGTTGGACACATCGATAGGAGCATTGATGGTAATGATCTTTCCCTGAGGATTGGCTTGGTCGGGCTTAACGTGCTTCTTGCGCTCGTTGACACCCTCGACGATTACCTGGTGGGTCTTAGGAAGAGCTTGGATAACTTTTCCTTTGGTTCCCTTATAGTTTCCGGCAATCACGATAACTTCATCGTTGGTTTTAATTTTCATATGTCTGTCTCCTTAGATTAGAGAACTTCCTCGGCCAAGGAGATGATCTTCATATAACCACCATCTCTGAGTTCTCTTGCAACAGGTCCGAAGACACGTGTTCCACGAGGAGTTCCATCGGAGTTGATGAGAACACAAGCATTGTCATCGAAGCGGATGAAAGAACCATCAGGACGTTGATATTCCTTCTTGACACGAACGATAACAGCCTTGCAAACATCACCCTTCTTGGCTTTTCCATCAGGAAGAGCGTCCTTTACGGAAACGACGACGATGTCGCCGATTCCAGCAGACTTTCTATAGAATCCTCCACAAAGGTGGAAAACTCTTACGCTCTTGGCACCGGTGTTATCGGCAACCACGAGATTAGTCTCATGCTGAACCATATTTTACTCCCCCTTAGAGATGACTCTAACAAGACGGAAGCGCTTGGTAGCAGAGAGAGGACGGCACTCTTCAATCTCTACTGTATCTCCAGGTCTTGCAATCTGTTGTTGGTCATCGACGTGATACTTCTTACGAACCTCGACGCGCTTCTTATAGACCGGATGGGTCTTATAATTTTTGACAGCGACGACGATAGTCTTCTCCATCTTGGAAGGAAGAACTTCACCGATAAGTCTCTTCTTTCCACCGATATTTTCTTCTGCCATAATTACTTAGCCTCCTTGTCTTTAGCGGCGACCTTGATTCCATGACGACGCTCACTCTCAACGGTAAGAGCACGAGCAATATCCTTACGGATAGCTGTAAGCTTCTTTCCATTATCGAGTTGACCCGACTTCTGCTGGAAGCGGAGTGTCATTAGGTTAGCCCTAAGTTCACTCACCTTAGCGGTCAAATCGGCATCAGAGAGCTCTCTAAATTCCTCGATTTTCATTTCAAAACAACCTCCTCACCCTTCTTGACCGGCTTGCTGGTAACATTGAGCTTGAATCCAGCCTGACGGAGTGCTTCTTGAGCATCTTTGTCGGGAAGTCCACCAACTTCAAACATGATGGTTCCCTTTTTAACTACTGCTGCCCAACCATCAATAGATCCTTTTCCGGAACCCATACGAACCTGAGCAGGTTTCTTGGTACGTCCAAGTTGGGGGAAGATTCTAATCCAGAACTTTCCTCCCTTTCTGGTGTAACGTGAGAGAACGATACGTGCAGCCTCAATTTGATGATCAGTCACGTAGTTTCCTTGAGTTGCCTCAAGTCCCCAAGTTCCAAAGGAGACCTTATTGCAGCGGGTTGCGACACCTTCATATGACCAACGGTGATTTCTACGCCAGGTCACTCTTTTAGGTTGTAACATGTTGACTATTCTCCTTTCTTTTCATCACTGGGAACAGGAGCGGGAGCGGTTTGAGGACGTCCCTGACCTCTCTGTCCGTGGAAACGGGAATTGTTGCCAGCCTTGTCTTTGTTGAAAGGACGACGAGTTCCTTTTCTTTCATCTCTGGCAGCTCTCTCGCAAGACTTGGTCTCGTCGAATCCCTCAGGACGTGCAATCCAAACCTTGACACCGATGACACCATAAATAGTGTGAGCTTCGGCCAAGGAATAATCGATGTTCTGAGAGAGAGTCATAAGGCCCAAAGGTCCTTCACGATAGCTTTCAGTACGTGCGATTTCAGCACCGTTCAAACGACCACCAGTGGAAGTCTTGATACCTTTAGCGCCAGCGCGCATAACTCTTTGAATAGCCTTCTTTTGGACCATACGGAAGGAAGCACGATTCTCGATTTGATCAGCGACATCACGTGCGACCAATGTGGCATCCAAATTAGGATTCTTTACCTCGACGATGACGATTTTGATATCGACATCTCCAGGCTTCTTGTTCTTAGGATCCAACTGCTTCTTTGTGACTCTACCATTGACAATCTTCTCGAGACCATTCTTGATGAACACGAGGTTTGCACCATCTTGTCCAAGAACGATTCCGGGCTTCATGACATGAATCACGACTGAGAGTTTGTCGCTTCCAACACGAAGGATGTCAATTCTGGAAAGACCAGCATCCTTGATGAGCTTGCCGATATTGGCATTGCCCTTAGGAGCAACAGGAGCAACTTTAGCTCCATCTTCAGCCCTTACTTCTTCTGCAGGCTTGCTAGCAGGAGCAGCAACTTTCTTGGTAGCCAATTCTTTATTAGGAGTGGTCAAGAATTTACGAATTGCATTGTCTTGCTTAATATTCTTAGCGAAGGCACCCTTTTCGGCATACCACTGGCTGGACCAGCCACGGTTTATTCCGATTCTGAGTCCATTAGGATTTACTTTTTGACCCATTACTTGGTGGCTCCTTTCTTTTCCTTAAGAACAACTGTGATAGTACACCAACGTTTAATGATAGGTGATGAACTACCCTTAGCACGAGGCTCGAAACGCTTCAATCTGAAGCTCTCATTTGCATAGATGGTTGCGACATAAAGCAAAGAGCCATCCATTCCGAAGTTGTTAGTAGCATTAGCTTCAGCAGCATGGAGAAGCTTGGTGACAGGCTCAACAGCAGCCTTGTTAGTGTTAGCAAGGATTCCGTAAGCTTGATCAAGGGTCTTACCACGTACTAAATCGACGACCAAACGAGCTTTTCTAGGAGTGATTCCCAAAGGGCCTGTGTGGGCGACAGCTTCAGTAACAACTTTCTTAGGAGCAACTTCAGTTGCTTTCTCCTCAACCTTCTTCTCCTCAACCTTCTTATCTTCTTTTACTTCTTTAACCTTAGTAGCAACTTTCTTGCTAGTCTTGCTAGTCTTGGTAGCCTTAGTAGCTTTCTTAGTTACTTTCTTAGTTTCTTTTTCTTCAGCCATTGTCAGTTACCTCATTACTTAGAAGCTGGTTTAGCGCCTGCTTGATCAGCGGCGATATCTGCACCAGATCTGTGGTGAGTGAATGTTCTTGTAGGAACGAACTCACCAAGCTTATGACCGACCATATCCTCAGTGATATAGACAGGTACATGAGTCTTACCATTGTAAACTGAGATTGTATGCTCTACAAACTCAGGGAAGATGGTAGAAGCACGTGACCAAGTCTTGAGGATGGCCTTCTTGCCGGACTTATTCTGCTCACGAACTCTGTTCAAGAGACGCTCATCGCAGAATGGACCTTTTTTAGAACTTCTGGACATTTCTATTCAGCTCCTTTCTACTTGCCATTGCGACGACGCACAATGAGCTTATTAGACCACTTCTTAGCCTTGCGGGTCTTAACACCCTGACAACGCTTGCCCCAGGGAGTACGAGGAGCATCGTGACCGATAGGACACTTTCCTTCACCACCACCGTGTGGGTGATCGTTAGGGTTCATGGCGCTACCACGAACTGTAGGACGGATTCCTCTCCAGCGAGACTTTCCAGCCTTACCGTAGGAAACCAATTCCCAGTCTTCGTTGCCTACTGCACCGATAGTAGCACGGCAGGCAGGCAAGAATTTACGAACTTCACCGCTCATCAATCTAAGAGTGACATACTTAGTATCGTGACCGAGAACAGTTGCAAAGGTTCCAGCAGAACGGCAGATTTGTCCACCCTTACCAGGAGTGAATTCCACGTTGTGGACGATTTGTCCATCAGGAATGCTGCCCAATTCCATACTATTTCCGACTTGGACATCAACTGCCTTTCCGGAAACTATCTTGTCGCCGACATTTAAGCCCTTAGGAGCGAGAATGTAACGCTTTTGTCCGTTTTCATAGCAGACCAAGCAAATACGGCAAGTTCTGTTAGGATCGTATTCAATTGTCTTGACTGTTGCTGTCAAACCATCGAACTCAGATCTCTTGAAATCGATGATACGATACTTTTGTTTATGACCACCACCCTTATGACGACAAGTGATGTATCCCTGGTTGTTTCTTCCACCGTTCTTCTTGAGTGTGGTGAGAAGAGCCTTCTCAGGAGCAACTTTGCTCAAACCATCAGTGGTGAGCAATGCCTGGTGTCGAGAACCGTTGTTTGTCGGTCTCAATGTTCTTATTGGCATTTCTTTATCCTCCTATATATTGGCTAATAAGCTATTTTCTATCTTCAGCAGCTACTTGGTTAGCAATCTTTCCAAGATCGAATGCTTTGTCTACATAGACATAAGCCTTCTTAAAGGGCTGACGATATCCGCGACGAGCTGACAATTTCTTGATAGGCATTGTCACGGTGTTCACCTTCTTGACCTTGACTTGGAACACAGCTTGAACTGCGGAACGAATCTCGGTCTTGTTGGTGTCATTTGTAACGCGAAGTGTAATCACGTTGTTAGTAGTGGCGAGCTTTTGGCTCTTCTCAGTTACGATCATGTAACGGAGAACTTCGTAATCTCTATCGGTAGGCTTGCGGAAGGTCAATTCTTCTTCCTTAGCTTCCTCGACAGGAGCATCTACTACTTTCTTTTCTTCTGCCATGGTTACTCACTCTCCTTTTCAGCACCCTCAGCTTCAGGAGCGATGAGTGCATTCTCCAAGATGATGAGTGATTGAGCATCTACGATGTCGTAGACAGACATATCACTTGCATCAGTAAGCTTGACGTTGTGGAGGTTTCTAGCGGCCAAGATGAGATTGGCATCTAAGTCACCCAAGACGATCAAAGTCTTCTTTTCTCCACCATTGATAGCTTCTAAGGCTTTGGCAAAGTCTTTAGTCTTATTTGATTCAAAGGGAGCCTTGGTAAGAACGATAAGTTCTTTATTCAAAGCCTTATCGGACAAAGCACTGCGAACAGCCAAATCATTGACTTTCTTGTTGAGCTTCAACTTGTAGTTTTGATTTCCACGAGGTCCGAATACGACTCCACCATGTCTCCACAAAGGTGAACGGATGTTTCCCATACGGGCGCGTCCAGTTCCCTTTTGCTTCCAAAGCTTCTTGCCGGAACCAGAGACTTCGCTACGATTCTTAGTCTTAGCAGTAGCTTGTCTTCTGTTGGCTAAGTAAGTCTTGACAGCAGCTTGAACAGCGTAGGCGTTTTGTTCTTCTTCTGAAAGTCCGAAGACGAACTTGTCGAGAGAGACTTCGCCGATTTCCTTGCCGGAATAGTCGACGACAGGCCAATTCATAGTTTCAATTTCAGCCATTGTTCATTCCCTCCAATTACTTGCCGCCCTTACCACCGTGCTTCTGAGCACGAACGTTGGTCTTGGCGGTTTGCTTACCACCCTTAGCGGCGACATTAGCCAAGGCCTTCAAGGTCTCAGGATCTGAGTAGTCGATAAGTGTGTAAGTGACAGGCTTGTTGATAGGCTTGACAGCCGTACGAATCTTAACGATTGAACGGTTGGGGCCAGGAAGAGATCCTTTGATAAGGATGCAGTTCTTTTCAGGCATGACTGCTACAACTGTTTGATTCAATACAGTTGAAGTGACATGTCCCATATGTCCAGGCATAGGACGTCCCGGATGAATACGGTTGTTGCAACGTCCGTTGGTGGCCAAGGAACCGACTTGTCTGTGGTAACCAGATCCGTGTCCCTTAGGACCGATCTTGGCGTTGTGACGCTTTACCATACCGGCAAAGCCACGACCCTTGGAAACACCAGTGACATCTACCAACTCTCCAGCCTTGAAGATGGAGCAGTCGATTGAATCACCGACTTCATGTCCGTAGATTTCCTCTCCCTTCAATTCACGATATACGTAATGAGGGACAGTGTGGGCTTTCTCAGCGATGCCCAATTCGCTCTTAGTGGCTCTTTGAGGCTTCTTGTCTTCGTATCCGATTTGAAGAGCTTCATAGCCATCTCTTTCCTTAGTTCTCTTGAGAAGAACAACGTTAGGAAGGACTTCAACAACAGAGACAGGAATCATCAAGCCGGTCTTGTCGAACACGGAAGTCATTCCAATCTTGCGACCAATTATTGATTTCATATACTTCTCCTTCCCTACTGCTTGATATCGACTTCAACACCTGCAGGGAGCTCGAGAGTACTGAGAGTCTCGATGGTCTGCGAAGTGGGACGAACGATTTCAATAAGACGTTTGTGAGTTAAGATCTCAAATTGTTCACGTGAATCCTTATCAGTGAAAGGAGATCTTAAGATAGTGTAGAGACTTCTCTCGGTTGGAAGAGGGATCGGTCCTACAACTGATGCACCCGTTTTCTTAACAGCCTCGATGATTTTAGCAACGGTGAGGTCCAAGACCTTGTGATCGTATGCTTTGAGGCGGACACGGATGTTCTTAGAATTTGCCATGTTTTTTTCCTCCTTGCATGGAATCTATGCCCATGCGTTAGCTCGATGCGAATTACCTGAAACACATGACAACCTTTGTTGGCGTTTCAGCAACTTCGCACGTCACAGCTTCTAAGCCTTAAATGCTTAGCGTGGAGTAATATACTAGTATCGACAACAATAGTCAACAGTTTTTTAAAAATACTTTAAAAAACTTTTTATCCGATAAATACTGAACTTTTTAGCCATATTCCCATTTAAAAATTAAATTATTATCAAATTATCCTGACTATGAATTCTATAAGATGATTTAAATCATAAAAATGATTTTTCTTTCCAAAATTATGTGAAAATAGCATTCGTTTTTCCGGAAGTATGGCTTAAAACTAGAAAATTCAAAATCAACCCTAGTGGGCGTTTCAGCAAATTGAATTTACAAAAATAAAAATAGCGAGGTTTTCCTCGCTATTTTAATACTATTCAATACCCTTCTTGATTGAATTAGCTAATAAAGGTAGCTGTTCAGATCCAATCAAAGGTACTGAAGGTTCAAACGGAATTCCAATTCCATCGCCATCGTATCTAGGAATGACGTGGACGTGGAAATGAAGTACTGACTGACCGGCAGACTTGCCGGCATTGGTGATAACATTTACACCTGTAGCCTTCAATTCCTTAATACAAGCTTGCGAAATAAGTTGAGCGACTGAATAAACATGTCCAATCACATCTCTAGGTGTTTTAGTGAAATCTTGGAAATGTTCTTTGGTAACAACCAAAGTATGACCTTTGCTCGCTGGATTTATATCCAAGAAAGCAATGACATCTTGGTCTTCGTAGATTTTGTTGCACGGAATCTGACCGGAGGCAATCTTGCAAAATAGACATCCGTTATCTGCCATATCCCATAACTCCTATTATCTATTATATAGATTACTTATCGTCGTCAAATAAATCAGGATAGCTGGTTTTAAGGTAATCGTAGAAGGATTGGTTGTTGACAACAAAGCTGTTATCTTTACCGGCCAAGTTCTTCAACCAGTAAACAATTCCATCAGTCTTGTAGTTGCCATCGCTTATCATTTCATAAGCTGCATCCATAGCATTAGCTACAGCTTCACTGCCTTTACCTTCATTGGCAGTCTTAGAAGATCCCAAATTAGCATTGTTATAGTTGTACTCCATTTGGACAAATGTATAAGTACCACTATTGTAGAAGACAGGTGCAGAAACACTGCTCTCGGAAACGGTAGGGAAGTAGAACTTCAACTTCGATTCGGCGAGTGTGCTCTTTCCAGTGAAATCCTTCATCAATTCATCTTCGTTAGAATATTGAGTGAAGACACGATCAGTAACTGAAGAATCGACACTGCTCAATGAAGACTTGGAATAAATTCCTTCCTTGCGGATATCGTTCTTGAGTAAGGAATCAACCTTAGAAATCAATCCGATTTCGATATCTTGAGTCTTAGAGGAAGAGAAATCATTATATTGAGTTTGATCCTTCTTGATTTTTGCCTTGTAATAGTTGTCAACAATTTGATCGAACAATGTATCGATCTTATTGTCAGCTAACCATTGCTTTTGAGGATTAGACAAATAATTCTCATATTGATCATTCCAACCATAGAAATAAAGTTTTTTATCTTTATTTGAGCCATCTTCTGCTAAGGCTTTACCATCAGTTGTATAGATTGCATTCTTCTTGTCTTCATCATCAAATGCACCAATTCCATTCCAAAGTCTTTCCATCTCTTCAAGAGGTTTGCCTTCGTAGCTAGGATCGACAGCACCACTCTCAACATAATGGTTGTAATAAGCATTGATGAACTTTCTTGCAGCACCAGTGATATCTGTTCTATCAGTAATAGTCAAAACATTGAGCTTTTGCATATTAGCCAAAGCGATGTTACCAAACTTTTCGTTATAGATATATTGAGCAGTAAGTTTGTTTCTGATTATATCAGGATATAAAGAATCTTGGATGTATTCGGTGTAATCAGCACTACCCTTCTTGGCTTGACCATCAGGAGCAGAGAAGATTTCGTCAAATGACATATTAGCATTAACTACTTTCATCTCGTTGTAATTCAAAGTGGTTTGAGCAATATCTCCACCCTTCTTTGCTTTGAGATCAGTCAATTGATCCTTTTCAATCTCTCTGATGAGTTTGTTCTCATCAAAACGATTATCTTTGTTATAGCTTCCACCAGTGACTTTTTCCTTCAAAGTCTTCTCACCACGAGTCTTGAGCTCTTCACCAATGCCTTTGAAAGTCATGGTGCTCTTTTGGTCTGTGGTAGTAGCAAAGTAAGTCTTGATAGATCCATCAGTAGAATCATTAGCGACAGATGAATTCAACTTCAATACTTTAGACTCGTCTTTTCTATCTTTGATTTCACCATTAGAAGCTTTTTGAGCAACAGTGAGTAAGAGGTTATTCAAAGCTGTATCGTTTGCATCAGTGAAATTAGTGTAGTATTGATCTTTTGTATTGAAATTAACGTTTTCTACAGTTCCACCTTCAATCGAAGCCAATTGATCAGCATAATCCTGAGGAATATTAGGCTTTTCGATAGATGAACAACCGACCAAGGAGAAGCATCCTAATACGACACTAAGTACTTTTCTAATATTGTTTTTCATGGTATCAATTCCCCCTCCGATTAGTCAGAACTTGAATCATCACTAGATGAATCAGTGGAAGATGAACTTCCACCGGATGTTCCAGATGAAGTGATGTATTCAGGGTTCAATGTGATTTTACCTGAAGCATAACCAGTGGCAAGTGTTACATCGTTGGTTGTGTAATAGTATGTAGATTCATTTGATGCATCATAGTTCTCAAGTCTAACTTCATAGACACCGTTCTTGAGTTGACCTGTTGTATCAAATGCATCACTCTTAGCGACAATATACTTACCGATGATAGCCTTGTTGAAGGAATAGATGGATGAATATCCAAGTGTTCCGAAGAACTCATTATCGTAGTTTTCAATCTGATAACGTAATCCTTTGACATAGGTAAGCCAAGCACTGTCATAAGTCTCTTGTGAAGAGATATTGTTAGAAGCGATAGCTTCTTCTACATACTTCTTAACAAGTGCATCGTTGGCATCGCTGAGCTTAACTGTATGACCATCAGCTAAAGCCTTGTTCTTGATGTACTCGTTTTTAGCATAAGTGGTATTAGAATCTCTAGATGAGATGTTGTCATCGATGATTTTATCCTTACGAGAATTGTAAGAGCTGGTAGCATTTGTACCATAATCGATGTAGTTGATGTAGTTATGGGTCTTGAACTTACCACTATCATCTCTCTCAGTAGCTGTATTCACATCCAAGGTCAAGTAATCTCTCATATCAGTTGAAGTGAAAGGATTCTTAATGACTGACATGAAGTGGACACCTTCGTAAGATGATGAAACACGTGTTACGAGAATAGGAGTTGAAGTTCCGACACCGGTCTTGGTCTTATCGTCAAAGACAATCTTGCAATCAGTCTCAGTCAAAGTGACAGGAGAAACTGAAGGAACGCCGTTCTTGACAGTTTCCTTCAAAACCTTAATCTTTCCGTTGACCTTAGCGAGGCTTGCATCGCTCAAAGATTTGTTGTTGCTGTTGTTATAAGCCAAAGTCAATTGTTCGACAACATCCTTAGCATCATCCAAGCTGATGTTGTACTTGTCGACAAGGGATTGAGCTTGTTCATCAGCAGAAGAGCCTAAGCTTGCAGGATTCTCGACATAGATGAGTCCAAGTCCATGATAGTTGTAGTTGTTAGAGAACAAAATATTTCTCGGATAGTTCTTTGAGTTTCCATTAACTACTTCGACTCTATTGTCGAAAGCAGAAGTGGCATCGCTCATCTTGCCCATGACCAAAGTTTCGAGGTAAGAAGAACCATAGACATCATAGTCGATAGAATCAGTTTCATTGGTGAGCAATGATCTTGCCATAGAACCATCAGTAGTGTTGCTTGAAGGAAGAAGTCCATCTTGAGCATTCTTGTTGACAGTAGAGCTAGTATCAAAAAGCATATCCCAAGCATAGGTTCCAAAACGGAATTCATTAACCAAAGTGGTTCCACCGATCTTGTTCATCAATCCTGTGTCACCATAGTTTGAAGCAGATCCAGTGTCATCAGACTTTTCAAGAGCGATTTGTCCATAGCTGAGGTTGTTTGAATAACCCTCATCATTACTTCCAGAAACACCCAATTGTTGAACGATTTCAGAAAGCTTCTTAGCCTGGTCTTCTGTTACTTCACTACGGAACTTATCCGAACCATCAACTTTTACCAGGATGTGACGCATATGGTATGGATAGTTCTCACCGATATATTGGTCGAGAGGTGAAGAAGCGGTCAAAGAAGAATTGGAGTTGAAATAAGCGGCATAATCTCCATTTTTATCACTGGCATCAGCAGAGATAAACTCTTCATCCTTAAATCTATCATCGAGATTGCTTTTTTGTTGGTCGAGATAAAGCTTATTTCTATATTGCTCTTCAGTGTCTACACCAGCAGACTCCAAAAGCTTTTCCTTCTCTTCCTTGACAGATGTCTTGTTAGAAGTTGCGTTGGATTCAGCTTTTTCTTCATAATCAGTCTTGTACTTAGCATTTACTGCTGCTTCCATAGAAGCGGTACGAGGCTCAGCCATTTGAATATAAATGTTGTTTAAAACATCATACAAAGCAGAAGCGGACTTTGATGTTCCACCATAGGCTGCATATACATCATTAAGAGAGATGGTTTTTCCATCAATCGTAATCATGTTATCTAGTTGCTTTGAAAAGTGGCCAGTGCATGAAGTCAATTCTAAAAGTGTGGCCAAAGTGAGGAATAGATAACTTTTTTTCATATCAAAAAAATACCTCCTGGTAATTTTGTGCTTGTCTATTCTAAAACCGACCTTTGATATATACAAGATTGAATATTTAAAACCATAAATTAAACCTCTAGTAGCCTCTCGGTTTCTTAAATGTTAATTTTTTCTTAATTTTATCGACCAATGTGTATATAATCAACGTCGTTATGAGTAATGCAAAAGTAAAAATCACACCTGAGATCATCGCAGTAGCATCTCAAAAAGGCGGTGTAGCTAAGACTACAACCGCTGTAAATTTAGCCTCTTGCCTAGCTGATTATGGCAAGAAAGTTTTATTGATAGACTTAGATCCACAAGGACATTGTGGTAGAGCTACTGGATTCGACCCCGAATTATTGAAAAGAACATCCTACGATTTGTTTTTTCATCCACAGGATCCAAAGAAATTGATAAGAAGAACATCATATAAGAATTTTGATTTAATAACTTCAAATTACAAGTTAGCTTCTCTCGAATTAGATATGCTGGCCAAAAAAATAACCCCAGATTACGGAGATTTAAAAGATACAGTCAAGATTCTTTCTGAAGGATATGAATATGTCTTAATAGACTGTCCCCCATCAGTTTCATATCTGACTATCAATGCTTTAGCTAGTTCAACTTCTGTGCTGATTCCTGTCCAATGCGAGTACTTCGCATTGGAAGCAGTCTCCAGAGTCATCTCAGCTATAGCAAATATTCAACATGGAATCAATCCTAAACTTGATATCCTTGGAATCCTATTGACTATGTACGATTCACGCTCGAGATTATCTACCGAGATTCTCACCGAAGCAAACGATCTATTCAAAGGAAAGGTGTTCGGAACACCCATTCCTAGAACGATATCGTTGTCCGAATGCCAATTGAAAGGAATTCCTATCAACCATCTAAGACCAAACTCCAAAGGAACCTTAGCATATAAGGTCTTAGCTAGAGACGTGATGGAATACGTCAAAAGAAAAAAAGAAGAAGAAAATCAATAAAAAAAGAGGCTCGACGGCCTCTTTTCTTTTGCATTTCTTTATTCGTGTATGAACATCGCATCACCGAACGAGAAGAACCTGTACTTCTCTTCGACTGCATGTTTATAGGCATTCAATACATGCTCTCTTCCAGCAAAAGAAGACACCAGCATGACTAGAGTAGATTTAGGAAGGTGGAAATTAGTAACAAATGCATCTACAGCCATCCATTTGAATCCAGGGTAGATAAATAATGCTGTATCGCCGCTCATACCTTTAAACTTACCATTATTTAGATGAACTACTGTCTCTAATGTTCTTATAGAAGTAGTTCCAACTGCAATTATTCTCCTACCTTCTTCTTTAGCCTTATTCAATTTATCAGCGACTTCCTGAGACATAGTGAACCATTCAGAATGCATATGATGCTGACGAATGTCATCAGTCTTGACAGGTCTGAAAGTTCCTAATCCGACATGCAAAGTAACATCTAAAACTTCTATTCCCATGTTTTTGATCTTATCGAACAATTCTTCAGTGAAATGGAATCCGGCAGTAGGTGCTGCTGCGCTTCCTTCAACTTTAGCATAGACTGTTTGATATCTATCGTTAGGAGCTACTTGAGACTTGATATAAGGAGGAAGAGGCATCTTTCCAAGCTCATCTAACACTTCCATGAAGATTCCTTTATATTCAAATCTAAAATGTCTCAATCCTTCATCCAACACCTCAGTGCATATAGCTTTGAGTTTTCCATCACCAAAATCGATAACAGTTCCAAGCTTTACAGCTTTGGCATTACCTACCAAGCATTCCCAAACATCAGCTCCTTCTTCTTTCAATTGTCTTAAAAGCAATACTTCAACCTTAGCCTTGGTCTCTTCTTTGATTCCAAACAATCTTGCAGGAATGACTTTGGTGTTGTTTCTGACAATTACATCGCCAGGTTTTAAATATTTCAATAAATTCTTAAAGTAAGGCTCATCGACCCACTCACCAGTATTTTTATCCAAGACCAATAACTTAGATTCATCTCTTTTCTTGGCTGGAGTCTGAGCTATCAATTCCTCAGGTAAATCGTAATCGTATTCTCTAAGATCATAGATGTTGTATCCAAATTCTTTAATAGCCTTCTCTACAGCCTCATCATCTTTAACTAAATTCTCGTGTGAGACAGTTCCTATATCTTTCTCTTCCATTTTAAAATCCTCTTTCATTTCCAAAATCTTTCATAACTTGATTCTTATAATCCAAGAATCTATCTTCTTCAATTGCTTTTCTCGCGCCTTCAACGATTCTAATAAGAAAACGAATGTTATGTATAGAGCAAAGCCTCAAGCCAAAGCCTTCATCACATTTGATCAAATGATGGATATAAGCTCTAGAGAAATTGTTCTTACATGCGTAACAGTCACAACCTTCTTCAATAGGTCTTGTATCTTCGATATATTTAGCACTCTTTATATTCAATCTTCCATGACTGGTCATAAGTGCACCATGTCTTCCTAATCTTGTAGGTAAGACACAATCGAACATATCGACACCTTTCATGATTCCATCGAGAATCATATCGATGGATCCCACACCCATCAAATAACGAGGCTTCTCCCAAGGCAGATACTTCACCGCATATGAGACCATCTGATATTCAACTTCTCTAGGCTCTCCTATAGAAGTTCCACCGATGGAATATCCATCGAAAGGAAGACTCGCCAATTCTTGTGCACATCTATTTCTCAAATCTTCAAAAGCACCACCTTGAACAATTCCAAATAGAGCCTGATCTTGTCTTGTGTGAGCTTTAAGACATCTTTTTGCCCATCTCAAAGTTCTTTCCATGGATTGCTCCATATATTCATGAGTTACGGGATAAGGTGCACATTCATCAAAGCACATCGCAATATCAGCTCCTATCTTTTGTTCTAGATCCATAACTGATTCAGGCGTGAAATGCAAAGTACTTCCATCTAGATGAGACTTAAATGTAATTCCTTCCTCTGTAATTCCTTTATTCTTAGCCAAACTCCAAACTTGAAATCCACCAGAATCAGTGAGCATAGGTCCATCATAATGCATGAACTTCTGAACTCCACCCATCTTTTCAACGAGATCTGCTCCAGGTCTCAACGATACGTGGTAGGTATTAGCTAAAATGACACCAGACCCACAAGCCTTGACTTCTTCAGGGCTTAAATACTTGACTGTCATCAAGGTTCCAACCGGCATGAACATAGGAAGCTTTACATCACCATGATTGGTATGCAGTATTCCTGTTCTTGCTTGACAATGTGCATCTTTATGTAATATCTCTAAACCAAAGCCTTGTGCACCCATAAATATCTCCTTACAAATAACCAAACACTAATTTTAAAACATTTTCATCTTCTTTTATACTAATTTAAAAAAGAACTATGTGCATAGTTTATTCTTATCGATTATACTAAAGTATTGGAAACGGAGGAAACGAGATGACTGATAAAGAAATCATCGAAGCCGAAGAGAAGAGAAAAGCCGAATTCAAAGGTAAGAATGTTGTATTCATGGATCATCCTTTGATTCAACACAAGATTTCAATCCTTAGAAACGAAACTACCGGAACCAATGAATTTAGAAAGTTGGTCGAAGAGATAGCTCGTTTGGAAGGATACGAGGCCTTGAGAGATTTACCTTTGGAATACGAGGAGACAAAGACTCCAATAACCACAACTTTGACTCCTTATATAGCTGGAAAGAAGCTCTGCCTTGTACCTATCCTTAGAGCAGGTCTAGGAATGGTCGAAGGATTGTTGAGCTTATGCCCTACAGCCAAAGTCGGATTCATCGGAATGTATCGTGATGAAGAGACAAAGATTCCTCATGAATACTATTGCAAGATTCCTTCACCAATCGAGCAAAGAACAATAGTTTGTCTAGATCCTATGCTTGCAACAGGTGGAAGTGCATGTGATGCCATCGAAGACATCAAGAAACGTGGTGGAAAGAAAATAAAGTTCCTTTGCATCATCGCAGCACCTGAAGGGTTGAGAAAAGTAACTAAAGAGCATCCTGATGTGACATTCTATGTCGGACATCTCGATGAGAAGCTCAACGATAACGCCTACATCGTCCCAGGTTTAGGAGATGCAGGTGATAGAATCTACGGAACTAAGTAGTTAAGCAAAAATAAAATGTCTGGATAGCATCCAGGCATTTTTAATTTTTTAAAATTTAACTATTTTAAATTTGTAAACCCTTTCACGAAATTAATGCGATATCGATAAAAAAAATTTTATTTTATTTGATTAATTTCTCTTGCTTTGGTTTAAACTTATAGACGTCGAAGGTAATTCGATAGAGCAAAAAGGAAAAGCAAAAGGAATTAGGCAACGAAATTCGTATGCAATTCGTTGTCCTTTGTTTTTAAAGGGAATTGAGGAAAGTCGTATGTTACTTCGGAAATTCCCAACATACTCCGGAGTGGGTAAAGTCGTGTGTTAAAAAAAGAGGTTAGGAATGCCTCTTTTTTTTACGTTTCAATCTTAATTCTATAAATAAAAAGCGAAGAATTAATATTCTTCGTTTTTTATTACATTCTTATTTGATTGAGATTGCTTTAAACTACTTTTTCTCTATATTAACAGTGATTACAAAAGTGGCATTATCTTTTAAGCATTCTTTAAGATGATTTAATCCTGCTATATATGAATCAACTTTAGTAGGATCTTTCAATACAGTAGAATCGTCCAATTCAGATGGGTTTTTACCACCAAAATAACTTCCCCAAGTTAATTTTCCATTATAAGTTATTTCATTATTCTTTTGAGTAGCTGTTACATCAGAACTTGCAGTAAATCCAGAATTGCTAATTGTTCCAATTGTTCCAGAAGGAAAATCGATGTATGTTTTTCCATCAGCGTTGTCATTTATATTCAATTTATTAGTAAAGCTAAAATTTATATCGAAACTTTGATCACCTAAAGATGTGAAGTCGAATGCCGCACCACTACCCCTAGCAGTAAACGTTAATTCGAAATTAAAATTCAAATCTTCTTCGGATGCACTTCCAGAAGGACTTATGTATTTTCCTTCTGTGCTAGGTCCTAATTGGATTGTTGAATCGGAAGAAGAAGCAGTAACATCAAAATTATATCTATGATCCTTAACACCATCAACAGTGACATTCACATTAGAAGTATCATCAGTGTTTTGAGCAGCAATTACCCAAGAAGAGAAACCAACACTAGCAGCAGTTAGACAACCCAAAGCTAAGATGGAAGCTAAAATTACTTTATTATTTCTTACTTTCTTCTTCAAAGTGTTTATTCACCTATTTTTCATAAATAAAAGTAGCAGTTAACGTTAAGGTGTCTGCTTCTAAAGCTGTTTTCATTGCTTGAAGCTCTTGCAAAGCATTTTGATAGTATTCACGCAAGCTTTGGCCCCCTGTAGGTTCATTCTTTTTGTAGAAAACACTAGGATCTTCTCTATTAAAATAAGAACCCCAAGTGAAAGAAAATATTTTTTCATCAGGCTTATGAGATTTATCATTTATATCATAAATCTTTCCATCTGCAGGATAAGTAGCTGGTAAAGTGACATTAAATTCACTTTTTGCTAATGTTATATAATTCCAAGGTAATCCTGTTTCACCTCTCACTCCAACCTTATCTTCATCTTTAGTTACCGAATTTTTATCTTCTGCTACATTTTTTTGAAGCTCAAAAACAATCTTTAAATCTGTTTTACCCTTGAGTGATTGATTATAAAATTCTTGTCCAACAGCGATACTCAAATCTTGTATTTTTATATTCCAATCAGGCGTAACAGTTTTTACAATAGGTAAATTATCATTTGATGATTTCTCAGCATCTTCAGCAACAATAATTTTATTGTCAGCATCATCTAATTTAAAAGTTAGCTCTACTGATTTATCTTCGGCTGTATCAACATCAATATGAACTTGACCATCACCAGAGGTCTTGGTTACACCGATAACCCAAGTAGCAAAACCAGTTGTCAATAATGCGACAGAAGCAAAAGCTAACGAACCACCTATCAACCACTTACGTCTAGACTTTGATTTCAATTCTTTACGCATAGATAAAAAATCCTTTCTTTTATGTTTTATCCCTTTAATATAAAATAAATAATTGTTTAAATCTTCAGTATTATAAGTAATGCTATTCACTATGTAAAGCCTTGTGTAAAAATAATTGGTTTTTTCTTTTTTAAACAAAAGAGTAAATATTTACTAATCCTAATATATTTAACTTGAATATTAATAGTCTTTATTTAAATTATTCTTCAAATCTTCTATTCGTTTCTTTATCTTCTATTTTTCTTTATCATTTTCAGAATTATTTATGTTTTCTTTCTTCTTTTCATCCATAACCATATAAATAATCTTATATACAAATTGCAGCACAAGGTAGAATGATCAATACGACCATTCTAACCTTAGAAGTAATAAAGAAATAAATATATCCGAATAAAATCCTTCGACGTAGACTTAAATTAAGTAACTACTTTAATCACCATTCATAATCTTCATCAAATTTAGTCTTTATATCAAAGTCAAATTTTATAGAGATAGAATCTAAATCAAAATAAAGTTTTACTTTTTTCTTTAAACTATTTAAGAAAGGAGTTATTACATCGCTATAACTTCTAATTCTTATTTCTTCAACTATGTCTTTTAAGAATTCATCTCTATCTCTCAAATCAGTAGGAGCTTCAGAATAGCAATATAAAACTCCTTTAAAATATAAAGTGTTATTAGATAAGAATGTTTTTGCTCTATTTAAAGAGAAGTTAGCATACCTTCCATGGTAATGAATCTTATAGACAATACTTTTTCCTTTATAAAAATCATAATATCCTTGATATCCACTAAAATCTTCTATTGAAGAAATAATGTATTCAACTATTCCTTCTTTAGATGTATCGAAGATAGAATTTGGCTTTTTTTCATAATTATAATTTGGAAGATCATAATGCTTAGCTAATAAAGATTTTGCTTTCTTTAAAGAATCTACTGCATTATCATCGTTTGAACTTATGATAAGACCTATAGCTAGACAAAGGTCTTCACTAGAAGTAATCTTAGCTCCTTCCTCTTCTATCAATTCAGAATTAATCAAATAATAATAAGCAATGAAATAAGCGATGATTTCATTGCCTTTGATAAAGGGTTTCTTCTTGATGATGTTATACATAGTTTTCACTATGTATGAAACACTATCATATTCATCAAATTTTATTTCATCTTCATCATCTCCAAGTGCTGAATTAATTCCATATAAGATATCTAATAATAATGAATAGTCTCTTATGACACCGAAACCATCACCAAAATCGTATATATCTTTAATTAAGCTTATTAAAAATTGCAAACTTTCTGTAGAGATAAAGCTATAGTCACCATTAGAGTTATTTTCATTTCCAGCATCATAGTATTTATAAAAAGTATCGATTACATCTTCCTGTTCTTTTACGATAGATCTCAATTCATTGAATGTTTTTTTCTCTTCATCAATTTTATGATTGATATATTCATTAAATATTAATCCATTATTCAAAGCGGATTCATATAATTTGAATGCTATCTTATAGTCATAATCAAAAATAAATATAACTACAACATCCAAAGAATAATAAGTTTTATCCGAACAAGAAATAACATTAGTGTCTGTATAAATCTTGCTATTAGCACTAACATTCAAAGGATCTTTTATCTTTTCAACTTCGCAATTCAGCATCTTTGCAATATCAGTCAAATTCATAAAACCACGCTTGTTATCGACCAATATCTGATATCCATCAATAGTTATAAATTTATAATCCATAGAAGAGCTCTCTTTTAAAAATTATAAGGCATATATAATTCTTATAAAAGCAACATTTTTAAATATGTCTTTCTATTTTTCTTATAATCTTAATTTCATTAATGTTATAAGTAATAACATCAATGAAGATGAAAGGAAGATTAAAGTAAATCCTTAGCTTATTTCTACTATAGTAATTACCCTTACTTATTTAGTAATAACCTTTGTTAGGATGGGAATGTATACCAATGTGATTATGGTTAATCTAGTCTTCCTCTTCTTAGCTTTAGGCTTAGTAAGCCTTTCTATCTATCGTAAGAACTGGATCTAATTAATAGTAAGTTCTGCTTATTTGGTGTTTTCAGTATTGACGATGGTTATGTAATTAGGATGTGTTAAAGTTTTAAGGATATTTGAGGAGAAATCTTATGGAAACAATAATTAAAATCAATGATGAAGATGATTATTTTCGGGCGGTAGGCAGAGTTCTTTATTTTTCACAATGTATTGAACATGATTTGAAATTGACTTACTTTCTTCTTAACCCAAATATCAATTTTGATAATATTAAGAAACTAACTTTAGGAACTATAGTGAAAAAACTCAAAGAAAAAGATTCTTCATCGAAACATCCATTTTTAGGCACTGAGGATTACGATCTATTAGATCAAATCACAAAGATTAGAAATAGATATGCTCATGAATGCTTTATTGAATGGGTGTATAAGTCAAAAGATAGAAATAAAGCTTTTGCCAAATCAGCTAATAGGCTTATTAATGATCACAATAGATTAGCAAAGCTATATAGGGTAATTGAGAAAGTTAGAATAGATTTAGCTAAAGAGCAAGATGTTGAGTCTATTTATCTAAAGTCTTAATACATTCTATTTATACTTTCGTTATCTAAGATATGATCTTTTACCCATGTATCAAACTGCTGATAAGTTATTTCACCTGCAGCCAAAGAAAAATAGCTATCTATTAATTCCTTGTCATTAAATGTGTAGTTAATTTTATTTACTTCTAAGATATATAAAAGTGTTAAAGCACCAATTCTTTTGTTTCCATCTATAAAAGGATGATTATTTACTAACAAATAACTTACTCTTGATGCTTTATCTATTATGGAAGAATAAAATTCTTTACCATCAAATGATTGCAACGGAGAATAAATACAAGATTCCAAACCACCTTCATCTCTTAGTCCAAAAGAACCACCAGTTTTTCTAATAAGCTTTTCTTGGAATTCTATTATTTGTTCTTTTGTAATCCAAATCATTTAGCTAATTCCTTAAAAGCATCTATGTGTTTATCTATAATTTTATCAGCGATTGAATTGGCTTCATCATTAGGTAAACAATTAATATTTCTTTTAATCTCAAAAGGAATTTTCTGCTCTCTAATAGTTTGCCTTATAAAAAGATTTATGGCTGTATTAAAGCTCATGCCAAAATCAGAAAAAATACTATCAGCTTCCTCTTTTATTTTTTTATCCAATCTAATAGTTACATTAACAGTTTCCATACTAACTCACCTCTATAAGAGTATATTAGATTTGCATTTGCTTTGCAAATGCATTGTAATTGCAGTAGAAGAATTATTAGCAAATAAATGACTTTAATTTAAGTATGGATAAATATAATCTTAAGTAGATTTGAGAAAAGCTTGTCTGAGATCAAGTCAAACTCCTATCTTCCAATCAAAATACTAGCACCTGACTTATTCAAAGCAATCTAAAAATCAATAGCGGAGATGTAACCAAAAAAGGGCTGTTTAAAAACCTTCAGTCAAAGAGGATTTGAAAACAGCTCCTTTTTATTTATATTTGAGAAACATCTCCACTATCATGATCTACAATTTCTTTGTCAATTTTCTGTGTTTAACTTTTAATAATTTTTCGGATCAATAATTAGTAGTTTATCAGTCTCGTAACCTGCAACTCCTATAGGATAGCCATCTTTCCCTCAAAGCTCAACATCACAATATTTGCCATCTGTGGATACAAAGATAACAACTCCGATAAGTCCAGCTTTATAGCCTTCACTTTCTACTAATGTTTTAACTCTATCGTTTTCTTTTATCATTTCATTGTTTTTCCTTCCCTAATAAATAGTTCTAGCTTCTTTATAAGAGATCACCTTCTTCACTCAAGGCATAATATCAGTAGTGTTCAGATGGATTAAGAATGACTGCAAAGGAAAAATAGATACTATGATAAATTTAATTCGGCACTGCGTGGGAAGAGTGGATTAGATTGACGAAATAGGAAGAAGCAAAGTACCATCATTGAGCATCGATATCTTATCAGCTGTGCAGACAATTGCGTTTTTCCCATGTACAAATTTAGAATTTATGAGATTCTTAAATGCTTTAGTATCCGAAGCATTAAAGTTTTGCCCAGATTTTATCTCTACACATGAGATCTTTCCTTCTCTCACTAAAATCATATCTACTTCATTTTGCTCAGAATCTCTATAGTAATAGAGAGTCTGCATAATCCCTTCATTCATAAAAGACTTTCTTATCTCATTAAAGACAAATGTCTCAAAGAATCTTCCCTTGAGGAAACTGTTTTGCAAGGTCTTAGCATCAGTTATTCCACATAGATAAGCAGCCAATCCTGTATCAAAGAAATACATCTTTGGTCTTTTCACCACTCTCTTTACTATTGATTCCTCCTTGTATGGCTCTACTAAATAAATGATTGCTGTCTTTACTAGAACCGAAGTCCAGCTTTTTATAGTGTTTATTGAAACGCCTATATTCTTGGCATAGTTATCATAAATCAATTCTTCACCTGTGTTTGAAGCTAAAAGTTTTAAGAAATTCAAGAATTTAAATTCATCATTTATATTTATTAAGTCTCTAAGATCCTTTCCTAAATAAGTGGTTATATAAGATGAATAGAACACAGAAATATTTATAGAAGGATCAGCATAGAGAACAGGAAAGAAACCTTTGACAATATATTCAAAAGCTTGAGATTCCTTCAATGTATATCTAAGGCTTCTTTGAGAATCTTTAGCAAGATTAACTTCAAAGGGAGAATTATCCTTCCCTAAAATCTCATTTATTGAAAGATTATTCATATCTAGAATAGCTACCCTTCCGGAGAGAGACTCTTCAACTCTATCTAACAAGTCTTTTCTTTGGGATCCAGACAATATATACATGCCATTGCTTTCCATATTCCCTCTCTTTAATCTAGATTCATTTACTATTCTTTCTATCTCAACAAATAGTTCTGGCGCCTTTTGTGCCTCATCTATAATCAATGGAGAAGGATGAAGATCCAAAAAGCTTCTAGGGTCTTTTCTTGCAAAAGCCAAGTTAAATGAGTCATCAAGTGAAATATAATTAAAACCTTTGGAGTTAAAAGAATTGAATAATTCAGTAGATTTACCAATTTGCCTTGGCCCTGTAAGTAAAGTTATTGGAAAATGCTTAACACTATCAATAATAGTTTTAGTTATAAATCTAGGAATCATTAGTAATCTCCTCTGTAATTTCTGCAGTGGTACTGCATTTTTTACAATTTCATTTTATATCATTTATGTGAGCGAATCAATAATAATAGGTCACTAAAGTTATAAAGACATGGGCTTTAAAAACTATTTTTGCTTTCACATCAATACTACTTTATATTTCCCAATTTCTTTAATTAATACTTTCCCAACCAATAGGACTATATAGAGTTCTTTCTGGGTCTTCCACGCTTTCTTTTGGCTGGCTGCTCCTTTTCGACTATTCCAAGTTCGGAAAGGAGCTTTTCCGTTGACGAGTTCACCCTGATCAGACGGAATCCTTCCTTGTCAACCCTTATCTTTTTCGCTCTCCTGAGCCTTTCCATCATCTGTCCGTAGCTGTATTCCTCAAGGACTTTTCTTTTCTCTGAATCGTTGAGGATTCTGTATGTGAGAAGCGACGAAAGGAAGCTGACGAACTCGCTTCCGTAGACGGAATAGTCGCTGTGGACACGAGTCTCGTCGGACTCGCAGGCCTGCTTGTAGTAGCGCATGACAGTCTCTATCTCCCAGCGCTTCGAATAGGCCTCATAGATTTCCGAGGGTTCCATGTCAAGGTCGCATTCCAGGACCACTGTTCCGAACCTCGTTGTGGGTCTCGGCGTACCTCGCACAGTCCCTCTTTTGTCCTTCGATGGATTCCTCGTGCTGTTTGTCGCACGAAAAGCGGGCATAGAGTGCGGCTCTCAGCTTTTTCTCTTCTTCCATTGTCTTATCCCTCCTTATATATTTTCTGCCATTACGTGCAGTGAGAGATAAGACAAGTCGAGAATTACTCGTGCCTAAACATAGTGCTAATCTCTAATTTTCCAATAGCCGTCAAATGTAGTCCCAACTCTGATAATTCTTTCGTCTTTTGCAAGGATTCTAGCAACAGTTCTTTGGGATTTCCCAATTAACTTCATCATTTCTTTTATTGTTATTTTGGGATTTTTCTTAATAGCATCAATTAGTATTTCAATGTCCGATTCCTGATTCTTTTTCTGATTGGTACTTATGCCATCACTTATGCCATCACTTATGCCATTGCTTATGCCACCGCTTGGGACATCCCCAGTTTTATTCGATTCCGTCGACTTAATATAGGCATCAAGGTGGTAGCTGAAAGGAATGGTGACTATGAGGGCACTGTCGAGGAAGGTGAAAGCTTCCCTTCCATACTTATCCACGATGGTAGAAACACCATGGCCAGTCTGTTCGATGAGACCGAGCTTTATGAATATCTTGACAAGAGACTCGTTGACGGGTCTGCTGATTCCGCCGAAGAAGTCCTCCTTCGTCATGTTATATGGAAGACCTCCGTTGGAGACTATTTGTAGTCTATCGTTGAAGACATAGATTGCCGGAGGGGTACCACCTGCCCAGTCATTATGCAGACAGGCGTTGTACCAAGCTTTCCTAAATGCATTCCTGTCGAAAAGGAAAACATCCTCCCTATAGCCATCCCTGTGGAAGACTGTCTTGGTCTGATTGAGAACCTCAGAACAGAAATTCTGAGCGTTCTTCATAGCTATTATGAGGCATTGCTCGCCATATTCGTTTCTGAGGAGCATTTCTGTTCCCTTGTCATTTCCTTTATATCGAACTACTTTGATAGAAAAACGGTTCTTGTCAGCCAAAAGCTCAGCCAAGACATTGTATTCTCCGCTTTCGGTGAAAAATCCTTCATTCTTGCAGAATGATTTTTCATTTACAGTCAGCCCTTCTTAGACGTAAAGGAATTGAATCATTCTAAAAGAAAGATCCTTCTCCTCGGAAGGAATTGCGGTTATCTTCAATTCAGCACGGATGGAAGCAATCATCCTTGACCTTATTTGGTCAGGATTCATTCCACGACCAGTGGTTCCTACCCTCTCATAGCATCCCGCACTGCTCATGCCGTATTTCTTGACGTAGAAAAGCCTGTTTCCCTTTCTGATATGTAATTGGATTACCTGCTTGCCGTCAATGGTTGGAGTATCCGTAGAGATAAGACCTCTTGGGCTAGGCTCTATTTGGTCATTTATTATGTTCGAGACATTGATGGATTCCCTGTCCATGTCATCCAGACCGACGACTTTTCCAGCCTTCGTAACGCCGATATAGATGTCGCCTTCACAAGTATTCAAAAAAGCCACGATGTCGTTGACTAGCGTCCCACTTCTTGGATTTTCCTTAAGCTCAGTTCTTTGGTCTTCTTTGAGTATCATGCTGATCACCTCTTCTTTTCTTTCATTCATTTTACTATCTAAGCGTCATATTCCCTAAAAATACTTATTTTTGCACTACATTTAGCTTTCAATTGCTTTTAGGTATTATCTGCTTAGATCTTCTATTTATGCTTGTCAGCAAGTTCCTTCTCGATTTCATCGATGGAAGGAAGCTTGTTCTTAACCTCATCGGGCATAAGATTGCCTAGATGGTATTCTGAAACACCTATAGGAGTCGTGACAGCACCGACAGAGTATTTAGCCAAAACATTATCCTTGCTCTTGCAGATGAGGAGTCCGATAGTCTTATCGTCTCCTTCCTTCTTCATGATTCCGTCAACGGCTGCGACGTAAGTGGAAAGCTGTCCCATGTCTTCGGGCTTGAACTCCCTCGTCTTCATCTCGATGACGACGAACCTATGGAGCTCGAAGTTGTAGAAAAGCATGTCGATGAACTGCTCAGTCTTGCCTACAACCAATCGATACTCCCTACCAACAAACGAGAATCCAGTACCCAACTCAAGAAGGAATTTTTGGAGGTTGTCCATCAAAGCGTCCTTAAGCTGCTTCTCGTTGTAGGTCTCGGTAAGCGAGAGGAAATCAAATTGATAGGGATCTTTGGTGGCTTCCTGTGCCAAGTCACTTCCAGGCTTAGGTAGAGTCAAAGAGAAATTGGAGATAGCCTTGCCTTCTCTTTCGTACAGGTTAGTATCCAAGAAATTAAGAAGAACGGCTCTCGACCAGTTGTTCTCTTCCGCCTTTTTTATGAAGAAAATCGCCTTGTCTTTATCGCTTCCGCAATAATCGATAATCGTCCTCAAATGGCCCCAAGGAAGTCCGAAAAGGAAGTGTTCCACAAGTTGTGGAATACTTTTTCCTTCGTGGAAAATGTCGTAGAAACGCCACATGTAATGTAGGTTCGTGGGGCTGAAGGACTGAACTCCTGGAATCTTCTTCCTAAGGTCTGTGCTTATGGTCAAGATGACCTGCCTTTTGGACTTCATCTTAGGAAGGATTCCGTCGAGTCTCTCTCCAATCCTCCAATAGAACTTGAGCATCTCGGAATTCACTTGCACCGCTGCTTTGATCTGACTCTTCTTGAAGTCCTTTACCACTTCCTCGATGAAGTCCTTATATTCCTTACTAATCAATTCATCCATATGGTTTATCTCCCCTTTATTAATTCTGAGAGTTACTTCTCAGAATTGGACTTGACCATCCTCAAATATTGGTCAAGAACCATCTTGTCCACGATAGCCTTCAGTCTCTCATATCCGACGGAGCCTTCCTTGAAGATGTTGTCGGTGAACTCCTTAATCTGGGCTTCCTTATCGACATTCACTCCACTGAAAAGTTTACCTTCCATAGAGGAACATCTACCAAAAAGCCAATCCAATGAGAAATTGAAGTAATCGGCGTATCCTAGGAGGATCTTCTTCGGAGGGAAGTTGATGTCCGACTCGTATTTGAACACGGCATTCTGTGCACATCCAAGAATCTTTCCCAGCTTAGCCTGAGATAGGTGTGCTCCCTCTCTGAGTTCCCTAAGTTTTTGCCCGATGGTCTTTTCCATATCTATGCCCCTCCTTATTCATTGAATATAGTATAAAGTATCAAAAGCACTAAAAGCAATACTAAAAAGCACTCAAATATGATATAATGGTGGTAAGTTAAGGAGACTATATGATGCAAGAAAACGAGATCAAGAAATACGAGATGTTCCGACTAGGGCCAGATCCCTACTTCATAGGATACGCGGCCATATTGCTGATACCTGAGATCATCTGCTTATCTTCAGCAACGACTCCATATTTGGAAAACTGCCCTTCTGGCTACTTACCTGCATGGTTCTCACCATGCTCGCTTCTTTGGAGACTGGCATCGCCTACGTGAATCACAAAGCGGATGAAACAAAGGTAAAACTAAATCCAATGTTCATCATAGTCGGAGTTATTGCTTTAATTTATGTTGTTACTTCATCTATCGGCATAGCTCTATATAACGAAACTATTATTCCTATAATTGGTATAACTTTAGGATTTTTGGGTATGGCAATACTAAGTATTCAAAGGAAAAATTGGGTAGCTTTATTTTTTACATCAATAAGTTTGGCTTTTCTTTTATTATCGTCAATCCTTAAATAAAATCATAAATCTTATTAGTATAAAGCCTTTAATAATGCTAAGTTTTTAGGACTCCTAAGTTTTTTTATCGCTTTAGCTTCTATCTGACGTATTCTTTCCCTTGTAAGCTTAAATTTTCTCCCGACTTCTTCAAGAGTTTTTTCACCCACCCCAAATAATCCAAATCTATCGCAGATAATAGAAAATTCTCTATCTTTAAGGGTGTTTTTTAATATTTTATAAAGGACTTCTCTATTTAGTTTTTCTTGAGCAAATAAGGCAGGATTCGAGTCACCTGGTATGAAGCCAGAAATTAAAAGGTCGTTTTTATCATCGTCATCTATTAGAAATGATGGAGCTGCCCCTTCCTCATAAGGATCGCAGTTTAAAATCTCTTCATCTATTCTCCCATTATAGAATTCTTTATCAACATCAATAAGTTCAGTATCTAGAGATATGAATTTGATTCTAACATTTAGGCATTTTAAGAATTCATCATAGGAAAAACGATCTTTAACTAAGTCATATAACTCATTGCAATTAGGAAGGCATCCATTTTCTTGAATAAATTTGGATTCCTTCCAATTAATATATGAAATCTTTTCATTAATATGAACTGGTAACCTAATCAAAAGGGATTTATCATAAATAGCCCTAGTAATTACCTGCCTTATCCACCAAATAGCATAGGTAGAGAATTTAATTTTTAATGTGGGATTGAATCTTTGAGCGGCCTTGATGAGACCTAGGTTGCCTTCCTGAATTAAATCTAAAAGTTCCAATGAAGAATAAACGTATTTTTTAGCAACATATGGAACCAATTTTAAATTATGATTAATAAGTTCAGTCAAAGCCTCTTGATCACCATTTTGAATTCTTATTCCTAATTCATACTCTTCCTTCTGGGTAAGCTTCTTGTATAAAGAAATTTGATAGTAATAAGAAAAAAGGTGATCTACCTTCATCAAATCAATTGAACTCTTCTTTTCATTTTTTGAAGTTTCAATTTCAAAAAATTTAACACCTTCGTCAACAATGCCCTGAATAAGACTATCTATATCATCTTCATTATCGATTTCATCTTTTTCAGAATTATCGCTATTAAGAAAAGTATTACCCAAGCTTAGTGATTCAGAATCGGAAGAATCTTCTTCTGAACTTTCAAGATTATCTTTCTCTAAAGGATTAGGAGTACTTTTATCCAAAATAATCTTTTGGCTTTCAATCCAATCTAAAAGAGAATCAATATCCGAATCACTAATATTTAATTGAGCAACTAAAGAATTTACATAAAGCGGTGAAATTCTTCTGTCAGAAGTTAAATTATTAGAAATTTGAATTTGTATATATTCAATATTTGACATTTAGCACTAATACAACGCCTCATTAGTGATTTCGCTAACTAATTTTTTGGTTTCAGCATCTGGGTCCTCATCGAATTTCTTAAGGAACTCGTTAGTAGATTGTAGAAAATCTATAAATCTAACATTCTTTTCCAAATAAATGTTTTTATAAATTTCTTCGAGGCCACCTAAAACATAAGAATTAAACAAATCATAATTTTCATCAGTTTTAGGATCTCTAAACGCTCTATCTATTTTTTCCTCATAAGTTGCGAATTCATTCGAATAGAGTAAAACTAGCTTATAAATAAATTCCAAAATATCGTATCTAGAAGAAAAAGCGTTTTGAAGAATTGCTCTAGTTTGTTCGCCCTTAGTAACTTGAGCTTTTTTATCAAAAAAACACCCAACGATAGCACAAGCTGCGTACAAATCGACAGTCGTTCTAAAGATTTTAGCTCCACTTTCTTTATCTATAGGAACTTCAGACAACTCTTTTGCCATATCAGCCTGCTTCCCATGAAAATAGTAATCTTCCAAAAAAATTTTTTTCTTTCCCATAAATAACTATGCCTCTTTTGTAATTCGAGATTGCCAAGTGCTTAATTGCTTTATTTCATAAGATTGACCAATCAATCCAGTGAGCTTCTCTCTTAGCTTAGAAGCACCAATATCATTCACGAAAATTATCATTTGGTTTGTTAAAGAAGGCATGTTTTCGCAGAAACTGACATATTGTTTCTCACCAAAATTTGAAACGGGAGCATCCATCACAAGAGGATAAACTTCCTTATTATCAGCTTCAGATTGATAGGTTCCTTTTGAATTTTCGCCGTTTAATTTAACAACCGCTCCAATAAAAGCTAAAGCTAAAACAACTTCTTGTCCTCCAGAAGCAAAAGTTTCTTTGGTGTTACCAGCCTGATCTTTTATTATTAAGCAATAATCAGGATCCAAAGAAAGTTTTACACCATTTTTATTGTCATAGAATTTATTAAATATCTCATTTAGAGCCTGCTCAAGCTGTGATTTTTTATCTTGTTCTCGCTGATCACAAAACTCTTCCAAACTTTCCTTTAAACGAACAGCAAACTTATCATAATTAATTAATTTTTGAACTTTAGCATTATTAATAGATGAATTTTTAATTTTCACTTCAAGCGATTTCTTTTCAGCTAAAAGTTCATCTTTTTTAACTTTTTCACTTCTTAATTCGACGCCAATTTCGTATATCTTATCTTGATATTCACGTGAAGTATCCTTCAATTTCTTTACATCTAAATTTCCAGAGGCACGTATTTCTTCATTCAATTTTTGAAGCTTATCATTCTTCTCATTATAAGTATCTAATTTATCATGTAATTTTCTTCTACTAGAATCAAATTCACTTTTAAAACGTTCAGCTAAATCTGTATAGTGTTTAATCTGACCTTGAAATTCTACAATATCTGTTCCCACACTGGTGGGTGGAATAAATTTCAACAGCTCTTTTAAATGGTTGTAAGCATCATCTCCATTTTGAAATTTGTGTCCACATATACACTCACCTTTTTCTAGAATTGCATTTATCGCCTTGGCGTCTAAACCAGGTATAGATTTTTCAATAGAATGTGAGTTCTTTAAAATTTCATTAGCTTTACTAATTAAAGGCAAACTGAAATAAAACAAACCATCCTTGCTAAAGCCTTCAAAAATATTCTTCTTTAAATCATTAATGTCTTTTGTTAATGAGCGTAAATCAGCTTCAATTGAAGTGACTTGAATCTGTTTTTCTTCAACATCCTTATACAAAGAAACTTTTTGTTCAGTAGATTCAAATAAATCATCAAATTTGTCTTTCTCTTCTTCTAATTGTGGAATTCTTTCATCAATATCAGATAATTGTTTGTCAATTTCCTGATTCCTTGAAATCAAAGTCTTGTAATTATCATCATCTGAATTCTTTTTAATTTCTTCTTGATAATCACCATGAATTTGATTCAAGTGTTTTTGTGCATTATATAAAAACGTAAATCCCAATAATCCTTTTACAGCTTTGCTAAAGCTATTATTTCCACCCTTGGATTTTGCAATCTGCTTACCAACTTTATTAAGACTTTCACCCTCCAAAAAGAAATAATCAAACAAATCTTGAGGAATTATTTCGCGAGCAAATTTTCTTGCATCATTATCTGTCTTTTCTGGTTGAGTAGTTCCATCTTCATCTTTGATTCTTAGAGTTAAAAAAGCCTTATCAGACATAAGTCTGGAATTTGTTTTATTAAATTTTTGAGTCTTTCTAAAAACATACGTAGAATTTCTATAGTCCAATGATACTTCAACAGATACAGAAGCTGATTCGCCAACAGCCAACTGTTCAACAACATCGTGATTAATAATTTCTGAGTCGTTATATCCCGAATCATCCACTAATACCCACTTAAAAGCACGTATCAATGTAGACTTACCAAATCCAGATTCCGCCTCCACTAGCGTTATTTCTTATGCTTAGCTAGGATATTCCTTCCACTCTCACACATAGGAACAACCCCG
>OMCF01000100.1_pt1 | contig 44472 bp, 41 predicted proteins | sample 1673791 | NCBI WGS metagenome assembly OMCF01 (sample SAMEA103958127, study PRJEB25191) | human gut metagenome | biome: human-associated habitat [ENVO:00009003]; feature: intestine environment [ENVO:2100002]; material: feces | place: Germany | collected 2013/2015
CACGAATGTCTTCGTTGCGACGGCTTGGTATACACAAAGTATGCCTGCGCCGCCGTGCCTCGACCTCGCACTTGCTCCGTCATTTTTGGTGCTTTGCAGTTTTGAAACTGAGATTTTTTGCTCCTGCAAGGACAAAGTCACAGAGTATACTGACGTATTCTCAAGGCTTTGGACGTAGCAGTGGCGAAAAAAACGTTTCAAAACCGTATATTTTATTGTGTCAGCCGGCCTTGGGAGCTTTATGCTTTTTTTGAATTATTCCTTGATCAGGCCGCGAGCCTTTATGTAGCTCAAGATGGTCTGAACCGTGCCCTCGACGCCGAGTTTGGAGCTGTTGATGCACAGATCATAGTTCTGCGCGTCGCCCCAGGTCTGGTCGCTGTAATACTTATAGAAGCTGGAACGATCCTTATCGACCTCTTTGATCTTTTTGCGAGCCTGAGCCTCATCAAGACCCTGACGCTCCTCAAGGCATTTGATGCGCGCGTCGGTGTCGCCGAGGATAAACACGCTGACAACATCGTCTCTGTCGTTGAGGACATAGTCGGCGCAGCGGCCGACGAAGATGCAGTCTTCCTTGGATGCGATCTCGCGGATCGCGTCAAACTGTGCGGAAACTACCTCCATGTTCAGACGGAAATTCTCGTTCAGACCATAGCCGCCTGCGTGCAGCAGGAAAGCGGACATGCGCTTTTCGTCGTATGCGTTAATGAGCTCGCGGCTGAAGTCCGAGTGCTTTGCCGCCTCGTCAACGATCTCTTTGTCGTAGCATTTGATGCCAAGCTCCTTTGCCAGAAGTCTTGCTATTTCTCTGCCGCTTGAACCGTGCTGTCTTCCGATGGTGATAATCATAATGACGCCTCCAATTCAATTTCTTTTGATGGTTTCATTATAGCACTCTTTGTGAAAAAATCAACATACATAAATAATTTTTCTTGCATATGTTTTTAGTATGATAAGAAAAAAACGACTGATCATGAATACAGCGCTCTTAACAGGCTCGTCGCTTATAATGAGCCTCATCTCCATGTCGTTTCAGGTGTGGCTTGCCGGACGCATCGGTTCGGCCGGGATAGGGCTATATCAGCTGGTCGTGTCGGTATCGTTTCTGTGCACGACCTTTGCGGTTTCGGGCGTGAGGTTTGCCGCGACGCGGCTTGTTTCCGAAGAGATCGGGCGCGAGCGCGAGCAGGGAATAAGCGGAGCGATGCGGCGCTGCTTTGTTTACAGCGCGCTGTTCGGGACTGCGGCATTTTTCGTCCTGCGCAGCGGAGCGGAAATGATAGGCTTTTTGTGGATAGGCGATGCGCGCACCGTGCGCTCGCTGCGCATCATGGCGTATGCCATGCCGATGGTGTCGCTGTGCTCGGCCATGTCCGGCTATTTCACTGCCTGCGGCAGGGTGTGGAAGCCGACGGTGGTGCATTTTTTCGAGCAGATAATAACCATTGCGCTCGTCGCGCTTTTCCTTGCGCGCTCTCCGGCCGGGGATATCGAGAAAAACTGCTCCGCCGTCATGCTCGGCACTGTCTGCGGAGATGCGATATCGTTCGTGATGATGCTGCTTTTTTACCTCACCGACCGCGGTCGTCATCCGGGCAACGGCAAAAACGATCTGCGGCTTACCTCACGTATGCTGCGCATTGCGCTGCCGCTTGCGTTTTCGGCCTATGCGCGCTCGGCGCTGTCAACGCTCGAGCATCTGCTCGTGCCGCGCGGACTCAAATCGGCAGGCTTTTCGGCCGACCGCGCTCTGTCCGGCTACGGAACGATACAGGGCATGGTTATGCCGATAATATCGTTTCCGGCCTGCTTTCTCATGGCGCTCAGCGAGCTTATGATCCCTGAGCTTACCGAGGCACAGATGCGCGGCGAGCGCGCCGAGATATCGCGCACGGTGCGAAGCTTATTAAAAAAGGGCAGCGGCTATTCGCTTGCCGTTGCCCTTGCGATATTCATTTTTGCCGACAGGCTCGGCATTGCGGTCTATTCCTCGCCGGAGGCAGGGCATTTTCTGCGCCTGCTCGCGCCGCTTATTCCCATAATGTACACCGACATGCTATGCGACGGCTGCCTTAAAGGCTTGGGTCAGCAGATGTGGAATATGGGCATAAACGTGCTTGATGCGCTTTTAGGCGTACTGCTCGTGTGGAGAGTGCTTCCGGTGTATGCCCTGACGGGCTATATCTGTATCATTTATTTCAACGAATGCCTGAATTTTGCCCTGAGCATGCTGCGGCTCGGGAAAGTCATCCGTTCTTAGCCTTGCGCTCGGCAAGCTTTTTGTCGCCCTTGTGCAGCAGGGGAGATATGCGCTTGTAAAGCAGCATCGTCAGCACCGTTACTATAATGCCCTTTAAAAGGTTAAACGGAACGACGCAGAACAAAACGAGGGTGGATACACTGTTTATAGCCGAGTTTATGTCGCTGCCCATCTTGATTATCGCCTCAAGCGGCATGCCGAACAGTTCTGCGAAGGTCGGCAGCAGGTAAACCGCGTTGAAAAGGCTTCCGAAAATCGTCATTACGAGCGTACCGGCGATCATGCCGATAAGCGCGCCGCGCTTGCTCTTTTTCATGTGGTAGATGCACGATGCCGGAAGAACGAACGAGCAGCCGACGACGAAGTTTGCAAAGTCGCCGACAAAGGCGGTCGTCGTGCCCTTGAAAACGAGCTTAACGATGATCTTGAGAAGCTCCGCCACGACGCCGGACACCGGCCCGAGGTAGAACGTGCAGATCATGATGGGGATCTCGCTAAGGTCGATCTCGTAAAAGCTCGGCGCGAAGAACAGAGGGATCTCGATAAACATCAAAACGCCTGCCATCGCCGAAAAGATCGCCGTGTAAGCAAGAAAATGGGTACTGCCGAGCTTTTTGCGGTTTTTCATAACAAAGCGCTCAAACAGCAGCGCCAGCACGAACAGTGCCGCGAATACGCCGAGGCATTCGAGCACGAACGAAAGATTTTCACCTATCTGAGAGATAAGCTTTCCCATGGATATGTACCTCCGAAATTAAAAAATCACCCGAAAGAAAATATCTTTCAGGCGACGCAATAAATCAAAGCGCACATCTTCTACCATCCAGACTATACTGTCGGTACCGGAATCACACCGGTTCATGCCTTTCGGCTCGCGGACTTTACCGCCGGTCGGGAAATGCTCCCTGCCCTGAAGATATCCTATTCGGTTGTGCCCTCATTATAGCGCTGCTGCATAAAATGTCAATACCCTTTTGACATTTTTCTTTAGATGCCTTACAATGGAAAACGGTGATGTTATGGAACACGGAAAAAGCTGCTGCTTTTCGGGGCACCGGCCGTCGAAGCTTCCATGGGGCTATGACGAGTCTGATCCGAGATGTGCTGAATTTAAAGAAAAGCTCGCCGCCGTTATCGGTGCGGTGTACGATTCCGGGATAAAGCATTTTATTTGCGGAATGGCGCTCGGCTGCGATATGTACTGCGCCGAGGCCGTCATAAGGCTCAAAAAAATGCATTCGGACGTTACTCTTCAGGCCGCCGTCCCATACAGAGGACAGGCGGACAGCTGGAACGAGTATAACCGCTTGAGATATGACAGGATCATAGATAATTGCGATGAAGTCACAGTGCTTGCCGAGAGCTACAGTCCGGCATGCATGGCGATACGAAATCGCTTCATGGTAGATAATTCGAGCGTCCTTGTCGCCTGCTACGACGGCATGTCCGGCGGAACGTGGAACACCATCCGCTATGCGCAGAAAAAAGATATTGAAGTTATCCAGCTTCCCATAGAATAGTTCCTTTACGGTGCAAAGCTTTGAAAAAGACTGTTTATGCCGATTTTTTATGTTTGGGATGTTCTGACAGGTGAATGGACTTTGTTACGTTGCGGCGACAAATTGCTGTTGCAATCGGCCGGGCTTTTTGTTACAATAAATTTTATTATTGAAATTCAAACTATGCAGAATGAGGTTCAAGCATTGAATACGAGTGAAAAACGGCCGAAGTATTCTCCCACAAATAAAAAGCAGTCGGCAGTTGATATAGTTATTAACAAAATAGTTGACGATGCTCTCACGGGACATTACAAGCCCGGCGACAAGCTCCCGACAGAAATGCAGCTTGCCGAAATGATGTCCATGAGCAAAAACACCGTGCGCGAGGCAATTAAAATACTGGTGGCCTACGGAGCCGTCGAGATACGCCGACCGGAAGGAACCTTCATTGCGGATTCGTTTACGCCCAAGATGCTTAACCCCGTCATTTACTCGCTTCTTTTCAGCAAGAGTAATGCTGACGATCTGCTTGGCCTGAGACGTATGATAGACACGGGCGTGTTCCTGCTTATCATAGACAGAGGCCTTGATAAGGAGAACGAAGCGGCGCTTGAAGCGCAGCATAAGTTCTATTCTTCACTTGTGCTCAGTCGCGATGCGGATATCGACATGATAGCGCGCGAGGATATATGCTTCCATCAGATGCTTGCTGCTGCCACGAAGAACGAGCTTGTTAAAGTGTTCCACGACTATGTGGCAAATCTCACAGCTGAGTCTAGAGTGCGCGCAATAGAGATGTGCCGCAGGGATGATAACATGCAGTATCTCGTCGATGTTCATAGAGCCACTCTGGATTTGGTCGAGCGGAAATCGAAATACTCCCTTGAAGAGACAATTGATTTTAGTTATATTTACTGGAAATCTACTTACAAATTAGAGATATTGCACAAAAGCCAACTGTTAAAACAGTTGGCTTTCTTTTTTGCAAATAGTACAATCAAAACTGCTAACACCCAATGTTCAACTTTGGGAGAACCGATTTGTGACAATCATGGCTGCATGCAGCCGGAACGGAGGAGCAAATGCAAAAGGAGAAGCTTGAATTTCTCAAAGAAAAGGCAGCCGAACTGCGAAAAGATGTTATTACAATGATCTACGAGGCGCAATCCGGACATCTGGGAGGATCTCTTTCAGCGGCCGATCTCGTTGCGGCGCTGTACTTCTCAGAAATGAAAGTTGCTCCGAAAAACCCGAAATGGCCAGACAGAGATCGCTTCGTACTGTCAAAAGGACACGCATGTCCGATACAGTATGCGGCGCTTGCAGAACTCGGATTTTTCGACAAGTCTGTTCTGAGCACTCTGCGCAAAGAAGGCTCAATACTTCAGGGACATCCGGATATGAAGAAGTGCCCCGGTATAGATATCTCCACGGGCTCGCTTGGACAGGGATTTGCTTGCGGCGCAGGTATGGCACTTGCCGCAAAGCTCGACGGTAAGGATTACCGTGTGTTTGTTGTCATAGGCGACGGCGAAAGTCAGGAAGGCGAGATCTGGGAAGCTGCCCAGGTATGCAACAAGTATAAGCTGGATAACATCGTAGTGTTCTGCGATTACAATAACCTTCAGCTCGACGGAACCTGCGATGAGGTCATGCCGGTGCTGGATCTTGCAAAAAAGTTTGAATCTTTCGGCTTCGAGTGCATGACCATAGACGGCAATGATATGGAGCAGATAGTCGATGCGCTCGACAAGCTTTGTGCGTCGAAAAACGGCAAGCCCAAGTTCATTTTGGGCAACACCGTCAAGGGCAAGGGTGTTTCTTTCATGGAAAACCGCGGCGATTGGCACGGAAAAGCTCCGAACAGTGAAGAGTATAAAGCGGCCATGGCCGAACTTGAGGAAGGAGTACGAACATGAGCAAGATAGCAACAAGAGACGGCTTCGGCGATGAGATCGTCGAGCTGGGACGCGAAAACAAGAATATCCTTGTCGTCGATGTAGATATCGGCAAGTCCTGCAAAACCACAAATTTTGCAAAGCAGCTTCCTGCGCAGCATGTTAACGTAGGCATTGCTGAGCAGAGCGGCGCAGGCATCGCCGCGGGTCTGGCAACCTGCGGCAAGATACCCTTCGTCGTGACTTACGCGGCATTCGGCTCCATGCATATGTGCGAAATGATACGTCAGGAGATATGCTACCCTCATCTTAATGTCAAGATAGCCTGCTCACACGGAGGAGTTACTCCGGCGAACGACGGCGCAAGTCATCAGTGCATCGAGGATATGGGCATACTTTCGACGATACCGGGTATGACCGTCGTCATGCCGGCCGACTATAATGCAGCCCGTAAGCTCACTCGCGCAGCCGCAGAATTTGACGGCCCCGTGTATCTCCGCTTTACGCGCGATGCCGTTCCTGAGGTCTATGGTCCTGAGCAGGAATTTGTCATCGGCAAGGCGATCACTCTGCGTGAGGGAACCGACTCGGCCATCATTGCAACGGGCGATACGGTCCACATTGCGCTTGAGGCTGCCGAAGAACTCCTCAAGCAGGGCACAAAGGTTCGCGTGCTGGATATGCATACGATAAAGCCTCTTGATGTCGAAGCGGTCACCAAAGCCGTCAATGAGTGCGGCAAGATAGTTACCGTAGAGGATCACAACATAATTAACGGCCTCGGCAGCGCCGTTGCGTCGATTGCTGCGGATATGGGTCGCGGCGTTGTTAAGCGCATAGGCATTCTTGATCAGTTCGGTCAGTCTGCGCCATATGAGAGACTGCTCGAAATGAACGGTATCACTGCTGAGAACATTATATCTACCGTAAAAGCAATACTGTAATCAACAGGCTCGGCCTGTAAAATAGAAAAAATACACAAGCAAATGAGAAAAAGAAATGAAAAGATTCCTGTCAATCGTTCTCGCTCTGTGCATGGTCTTTACACTGTGCGCCTGCGGCAACGATACCAACAATGGCGGCAGTGCAGACAGCGGCAAGTATGATAAGATCAGCATCGATCTGTCCTGCAACGGCCAGTCCGACACTGCAAATGACTGCATAGGTGCAAACCTCTTCAAGCAGTATATTGAAGAGCAGTCCGGCGGTGCGATCACCGTTACCATTTACAACAACGATCAGCTTGCCGGCGGAAACATGACTAAAGGCCTTGAGCTGGTTATGGATGGTACTATCACCGCAAGGGGCACAGATCCGATAGCTGCGGCAAATTTGCCCTGCGTTTCGGAAAAGAAGGTATCCTCCATGAGCTGCTGGATAAGCAGCAGCGCAGCGGAGAGCAGCGCAAGAGAAAGCAGCGTCCTCTTATCCGCGCGGAGAGCGCATGCGCACACCAGACCGTACAGCGCCAAAACGCTCAGCAGCAGCGTTGCCGCCCCGAGCAGTACATATAAAATGATACGGCGTTTGGCAAAATGGGATCACGCTCCTGCACCCCCTTTCGGAAAGCGCAGATGCAGCAGCGCCGAGCTGTCCTCGCACGTCACCGACAGGCTGCCGCCCTCTGCGGCAATTTCGCCGGCGAGGATATCTTGCGGAACCGACACCCCGGCTATCTCCAAATTGAGCTTCAGGCCGCCTGCCGAACGCAGGTTTACGGACACGGCCTCAACATCGTCAAAGTACTCCTCCAGAGCCGTTTCAAACAGCCGGTATGCCAGCAGGATATGCCCGGAGGGGATAGCCGTGTCATCCTTGTATTCGCCGCAGGCTTCTATTCTGCACAGGCGAATGTACTCAAGCGATTCGGTAAGCGCAAGGATCAGCTCGCGCGCAGGAAGCGCCGCCTGCTGATGCGACAGAAGCAGCAGATTGCACCGGCGCTTTATGTAAGCGGTCAAAACGGCCGCGTGCTTGAGAAGTTTTTCCGTCTCAGGGCAGTCTGCCTTTGCAAGAGCCAGAAGCCTGTTCACCCGATGCAGCTGCGGCGCAACGTCAAGCTCAATGCCGCCGTACAGCTCGGCCTGCTACTCTATGCGCAGGCGGCGCTCCCGAAGCTCGTTTTTGCCCTCAAGCATGGAGTTTTCCTCCGAGAGCACATCGCCGAGATCCTCAAGCCTCGCATTTAAAAGATTTATTTCCGTCATGTCCGTCGTCCAATAGCCCCAGCCGCCGTGAACGGTGCGGCTGTTGAGCATCAGATCGCCGTCCCTGAGCCGGAGCGGCTGCAAGGCCGCCCGGCGCATGTCATCAACGGACACGGGAACGCTGTTTGCGTCGGGTATTGCAGATTGCCGCTGCGGCTGACAATGCCGCCGCCGAGATCCGATGCGCACCACAGCTCGTAGTAGTTATCGTTTGTCGGCAGCAGACGGGCAAGGATAAGCCCCTCAAGAAATGCTGCGCAGACAAAGCACACGGCCTCCGGCATTTTATAAAGGTATGCCAGTATCCCGCCCGGATGCAGAATATAGCTTATCGTGTAAACTGCTCCGAACGCCAAGGGCAGAAGCGGCATCCACAAATTTTTCCGCATGCCGGGAACGGCGCAGCGCACAAGCGAAACCGCCAGCATTGCGGCAAAAAGCAGCGCCATCCAGAAAACCGCGGCAAAATAGAGCGGTCCGTGCCTGTATGAATCGCTCGCCCAGCCGTCAAGGGGGATAAACGCCAGACTGTGCAGATCGTTTGTCAGAACGCCCAGCACGATAAGTGCGGCAGGCAAATACAGCAGCCGCCAGCGCCGTGCTATCGGCTGATCTATGGGCTTGCCGATGTGCAGCACGGCAAAAAACATCAGCAGCGGCAAAAATGTCTGCGGCAGGTAATACAGATACCAAACATATCTGCCGAATATTAAAAACGGCGGAAGAGAGCTTTTTGCAAGAGTCTCTTCCGCCATGCGTGTTTTTTATGCATTTCGCCTTATCTTTTTGAAGAACAGGAAATAGACAAGGACGATGTTTATTAAGATGTTGAATATGTCCGGGTCGCCGAACATGAGGAAATTCAAAACGACCGAGGCCAGGACTATGCTGGCGGAGATGAGCTTTCCCAACGCTCCGGGCTGCTTTGCCATCCAGGCAAACCATGCAAGCACCGGGGTGCACATGGCAAACACCGTCCAGCCGATTATGAAGCTTCTGCCGTAAACGCCGTGGCTGATTATGGCTACCGCATAGTAGGTAAGCAGCATGCCGAGGCAAAACGGCAAAATGTTCAGAGCCGCGGCCTTTTTAGTCGGACTGTAAATGGCGATGAGCGTGCCTAAAAGTATCCACACCGACATCTGCGAAAAAATTTCGCCGAGATTGTCGCAATAAATATCCATAAGCCGCGCCGCCGTACCGATAACAAGACCGCAGACAAGCATCGAAAAGGGGTTTAAAAGCTTCCGCATTATTTGGCGATGAAAATGTTATCCTCGCCGATATCCGCGAGCGTGGGAGTGCCGCACATGTTCATTGTGTCGCGCAGCTGGGAAACTATTCTGTCCATATAGACCTTGAAGCCCTCTTCGCCCTCGGCGTAGATGAACGGAACGACGGGGCGGCCGATGAGCACCGCATCTGCGCCCAGACCGATGGCCTTGAACACGTCAACGCCGCTGCGGATGCCGCCGTCAACGAAGATCTTGACCTTGCCCTTGACGGCCTTTGCGATAGCAGGCAGGACCTCCGCCGTTGCGGGAGTGCAGCCCTGAACTCTGCCGCCGTGGTTTGAAACGACGATGGCGCTCGCGCCGGCCTCGACTGCCTTTTCGGCGCCCTTTACGGTCATGATGCCCTTTATGATAAACGGCTTGCCTGCGTAGTCGATGATCTCGCGCATTTCGTCAACGCTCTTCGAGCCTGCGTTGGGGCTGAGCTTTTTGAGGAAGGGCAGACCGGCGCCGTCAACGTCCATCGCAACGGCGAACACGTTGTGAGCCTTCACATAGTCGAGCTTTTCAAAGACGACCTCCTTGTTCCATGGCTTTATCGTCGGAATGCCGATGCCGCCGATCTTGGTCATTTCGTCAACCGCGTCGGGGATAAGCTGGGGGAACTCGCCGTCGCCGGTCATGGCGCATATGCCGTAGTTTGCCGCGGCGTTTATGAGCACGCGGTTGTATGTGATATCGTCGTACTTATCGCCGTAGTGCAGGGGCAGAGCGCCGAGCGGAGCGATGAATACGGGAGCGGAGAACTTTTTGCCGAACAGCTCAAAGGACGTGTCCACGTTGGCATTGGGATTGAGCGTGTCCATGTTGACGAATATCTCCTGCCACTTGTCGTAGTTGCGCGCTGCGGTGTTGCCGGGCAGCTTGCTGCCGGGACCGGGGACGCAGTTACCGCATGCTCTGCCGTTGCACACCGGGCATGCCTTGCAGTACGGACCCATAAGGCCGGCTGCTTCCTTGAGAATTTCGTTGTAATCCATAATTGTACCTCCTGTATATATTGTAACTTCCTCTTATATCAGACTCCGGTAAGATCAAAATCCGGGATCATGTCATCGGTTGCCGAGCACGGCTCCTGCCAGAAGCCGTTTTCAATTCCGCGCAGGGACATATATTCGACCAGCGCATCGTTAGTCTCCGCCGAAACGGTTTTCTGAAGCTCCGGAAAGCGCTCGGTGTTCGGCATGGGCGTATATTGCGCCATGAGAGAAAACAGAATATCATCGCCGGGAAAATTTTCGGCAACGAAATCTATGACCGCGCGGCTGTTATCCTCCGCTCCGGGCAAAATGAGGTGGCGGATAAGAACGCCGCTTTGCAGCATGTCCTCATCATCGAGCAAAAACGGCCCGGTTTGACGGAACATTTCGCGTATCGCCGCCTGCGCGATCTCCGGATAATCGGGCGCTGCCGAATAGCGCTTTGCAAGCTGCGAGTCCATGTATTTAAAGTCGGGCATGTATATCCGCACAAGGCCTTCGAGCTTTTTTAAGCTCTCAACGCTGTCGTAGCCCGAGCTGTTCCACGCAATGGGGATGCGGAGCTTTGCCCTTTCGAGCGCTTTTATTATCGCGTCGGTGTAGTGCGTCGGCGTTACGAGGTTAATGTTGTGAACGCCCTTGTCCTGAAGCTCGAGGAAGATATCCGCAAGGCGCTCGACGGAAACCGTTTTGCCGAGCTTTGAGCGGCTTATCTCATGGTTCTGGCAGAAGACGCAGCGCAGATTGCAGCCGGAAAAGAACACCGTTCCGCTTCCGCGCTCGCCGCTTATGCACGGCTCCTCGCCGTAGTGCGGAGCGGCCCTGGCTATGCGCGGCAGGGCAGGGCTTGCGCACACTCCGCCCGGCTCGTATTCACTTCTTTCGGCGCCGCAGCGGCGCGGACATACGTTGCAGATCATTTTTCGCCTCTGAAAACAGTTTCAAGATGTGCAGAATGCCGATTTGATGCTCACTTACGGCACCCGTTGAAGATAAAAGTTGTCAAAAATGCAACAAATCTTAAAAAACTCAAAAAAGTTCATCTTTTTCAAGGAAAATGTGCTAAAATATACGCGTAAAAGAGATATTTGATAACGAAACGGGATAAGATAATGCTTAACATAGTTCTGCTTGAGCCTGAAATACCGCACAATACCGGCGCAATTGCCCGAACCTGCGCGGCAACGGGCGCAAGACTTCACCTTATAAAGCCTCTGGGCTTTGATATTTCCGACAAAGCGGTTAAGCGCTGCGGCCTTGACTACTGGCACCTTGTCGATATAAGCGTGTATGAAAATCTCGATGAATACCTCGAGAAAAACGGCGACGAAAATCTCTGGCTTGCAACGACAAAAGCGCCGCACGCATATTACGAGGCCGATTTTTCCACCGAGTGCGTCAGCATAATGCTCGGCAAGGAGACAGCAGGTTTGCCCGAGGAGCTTCGCATGCGATACTATGACCGCTGCATACGCATCCCGATGGTAAGCGCCGCGCGCAGCCTCAATCTTTCAAATTCGGCCGCGATACTGGCCTATGAGGCGCTGCGTCAGCAGGGCTTCCCCGGACTTCTGGACATCGGCTCCATGGCCGAATCATAACAGTTATTTATTAATTTTTCAATACCGAGTCGGAATTTCCCGACGGAAAGGAGCTTTATCATGAATTACAACAAGAAAAGCGTGCTCGATGCGGATGTTAAGGGCAAGAAGGTGCTTCTGCGCTGCGACTTTAACGTTCCCCAGAACAAGGAGACAGGAGAGATAACAAGCGATAAGCGCATTGTTGCCGCCCTGCCTACCATCAAGTATCTGCTGGATAACGGCGCTGCCGTCATCGCATGCTCCCACCTTGGCAAGCCCAAGGGAGAGTGGAAGGAAAAGCTCACTCTCGCCCCTGTTGCAAAGCGCCTTTCCGAGCTGCTCGGCATGGACGTGATTTTTGCAAAGGATATAATCGGCGAGGATGCGCAGGCAAAGGCCGCCGCTTTGCAGCCCGGCCAGCTCATGCTGCTTGAGAACCTCCGCTTTGATATCCGCGAGGAGAAAAACGGCGACGATTTCGCAAAGGCGCTCAGCGATATGGCAGAGCTTTATGTCTCCGACGCATTCGGCACCGTTCACCGCGCACACGCCTCCACCGCAGGCGTTGCAAAGTATCTGCCTGCATACGCCGGCCTGCTCGTTGAAAAAGAGCTGTCGGTCATGGGCAAGGCGCTCGACGATCCCGCGCGTCCCTTCGTCGCGGTCCTCGGCGGCGCGAAGGTCTCCGATAAGATCGGCGTTATCAACAACCTGCTTGACAAGGCCGACACCGTGATCATCGGCGGCGGCATGGCCTATACATTTATTAAGGCAATGGGTCACGGCATCGGCAACTCCCTGCTCGAGGCCGATAAGCTCGACTATGCGCTTGAGATGATCGCAAAGGCAAAGGAAAAGGGCGTTAAGCTCCTGCTGCCCGTTGACACCGCGATCGGCAGCGAATTCAAGGCCGACTGCGAGAAGAAGATAGTCTCCGTTGACGCCATCCCCGACGGCTGGATGGGTATGGACATCGGCCCCAAGACCGTTGAGCTTTTCTCCGACGCGATCAAAAACGCAAAGACCGTCGTTTGGAACGGCCCCATGGGCGTTTTCGAGTTTGAAGCCTTCGCAGAGGGCACCAAGGCCGTTGCAAGAGCGCTTGCCGAGTCCGGCGCGATCAGCATCGTCGGCGGCGGCGACAGTGCGGCTGCCGTTGAGCAGCTCGGCTTTGCCGATAAGATGACCCACATTTCCACCGGCGGCGGTGCTTCCCTCGAGTTCCTCGAAGGCCGCGAACTCCCCGGTGTTGCATGCCTGCTGGATAAATAATGTAAGCGGAGGCTGAAACAATGAATACAAAATACAGAAAGACGATTATAGCCGGCAACTGGAAAATGAACATGCTCTCTTCGGATGTTAAGCCCTTCATCGAAGAACTCAAGCCTCTTATGCCGAAAATAAAAAGCTGCGAGACAGTGCTTTGCGTTCCTGCGGTGAACGTTGCGGCGATGCTCAAGGCCGGCAAGGAAGCCAAGATCATGACCGGCGCGCAGGATGTGTCGAAGTTTGAAAAGGGCGCATACACCGGTGAGGTCTCAGCCTCGCAGCTTGAGGATATCGGCGTCAAGTACTGCATCGTCGGACACTCCGAGCGCCGTCAGTACCACGGTGAGGATGATCTTCTTATAAACGCAAAGACCCGCGCTCTGCTCGAGCACGGCATAAACCCCATCATCTGCGTCGGCGAAAGCCTTGAGCAGCGCGAGATGGAGCTTACCATGGCGCACATCAACTATCAGGTCCGCGCTGCGCTGAGCGGAGTTGACGCTGCGTCGCTGCGCCGCTGCGTCATCGCCTATGAGCCTATCTGGGCCATCGGTACCGGCAAAACCGCGACCAGCGAGCAGGCCGAAGAGGTCTGCCGCGAGATCCGCGCTATAATCCGCGATATGTACGGTGCGCGCGCAGCACGCGGCGTGAGCATCCTCTACGGCGGCAGCATGAATGCCAAGAACGCAGCCGAGCTTCTGGCTCAGCCGGATGTTGACGGCGGCCTCATCGGCGGCGCATCGCTCAAGCCCAATGATTTTGCGACCATTATTGCCGCAACGGGGGAAGCAAATGAGTAAGTGCGTTCTCGTTATCATGGACGGCTTCGGCATAGCGCACGAGGGCGGCGGCAACGCCATAAGCCTTGCAAAAAAACCGAATCTTGACCGCATATTTGCCGAAAATGCATATACGCAGCTGTCCGCCTCCGGGCTTGACGTCGGTCTGCCCGAGGGGCAGATGGGCAACAGCGAGGTCGGCCACACGAACATCGGCGCAGGCCGCGTCGTGTTTCAGGATCTGCCGCGCATAAACAACGCCATAGCCGACGGCAGCTTTTTTGAAAACCCGGCCTACGTCAAGGCAATGGACGATGCCAAGGCTGCCGGCAAGTCGCTGCACATCCTCGGCCTTTTGTCCGACGGCGGCGTACACAGCCATATAAATCACATATTCGCAATCCTCGACATGGCCAAAAAGCGCGGCCTTGAAAAGGTCTATGTCCACTGCTTCCTTGACGGACGCGACGTTCCGCCGAGAAGCGCCGTTGAGTATGTAACAAAGCTCAACGACAAGTGCGCCTCTCTCGGCAATGCGAAGATCGCAACTGTTCAGGGCAGATTCTACGGTATGGATCGCGACAAGCGCTGGGACAGAGTCGAGGCAGGCTACAACGCCATCGTCTGCGGCGAGGGCGCAGTAAACCCCGACCCAGTGAAGGCGGTCGAGGACAGCTACGAGGCAAACGTATCCGACGAGTTTGTTAAGCCCGTCGTCGTGTGCCCCGAGGGCGTCGTGAACGAGGGAGACAGCGTGATATTCATGAACTTCCGCCCTGACCGCGCCAGAGAGATGACATGGGCGCTCACCTTACCGGAGTTTAACGGCTTTGTGCGCAAAAAATGCGTGTATCCGCTGAGCTTTGTCTGTACAGCGCAGTATGACGAGGCGCTGACCCTGCCGATAGCCTATCCGCCCGAGAAGCTCGAGAGCACGATCGGCGAGATCGTCTCGGCAAAGGGCTTCAAGCAGTTCCGCGTTGCCGAGACCGAGAAGTACGCGCACGTCACGTTCTTCTTCAACGGCGGCGTCGAAAAGCCCTGCGAGGGTGAGGAGAGATGCCTTGTCCCGTCGCCGAAGCAGTTCCCGACATACGACCTCATCCCCGAGATGAGTGCTGCCGCCGTTGCGGAAAAGTGCGTCGAGGCAATAAAGAGCGATAAATACGAGATGATCGTCTGCAACTTTGCCAACTGCGATATGGTCGGACACACAGGCGTTCTCGACGCTGCCGTGAAGGCCGTCGAAACTGTCGATGAGTGCATGGGCAAGGTGTATGAGGCGGCAAAGAGCATGCCCGATACGGTCCTCTGCGTCACCGCCGACCACGGCAATGCCGACTGCATGATAAATGCCGACGGAAAAATTAATACTCAGCACACTACCAATCCTGTGCCTTTTGTGGTATGCTGTGACGGTGTTGAGCTGCGCGAGGGCGGCCGCCTTTCGGACATCGCCCCGACAATGCTTGACATTATGAATATTGAAAAACCCGATGTGATGAGCGGAAGCTCGTTGATAATCAAATAAAAGGAGATTGTGAATCATGAAGCAGTATTTTGAGATCGTTGACGTTATGGCAAGAGAGATCCTTGACTCTCGCGGCAACCCGACCGTCGAGGTCGAGGTCACCCTCGATGACGGCACCGTCGGCCGTGCAGCCGTTCCCTCTGGCGCATCCACCGGCATGTACGAAGCATGCGAGCTGCGCGACGGCGACAAGAGTCGTTACGGCGGCAAGGGCGTCAGCAAGGCAGTTGAGAACGTAAACGGCGAGATCGCCGAGGCCATGGTCGGCCTGAACGTCCTCGATCAGCCCGGCATCGACAAGATGCTCATCGAGATAGACGGAACCCCCAACAAGTCTCGTCTCGGCGCAAACGCCATCCTCGGCGTATCGCTCGCCTGCGCACGCGCAGCAGCCGAAGCCACCGGCCAGAGCCTTTATAACTACATCGGCGGCGTGAACGCCAAGACCCTGCCCGTTCCCATGATGAACGTTCTCAATGGCGGCGCACACGCTACCGGCTCGAACGTCGATATCCAGGAGTTCATGATCATGCCCGTCAGCGCAAAGAGCTGGAAGGAAGCACTGCGTATGTGCGCAGAGGTTTTCCATGCTCTGAAGAAGGTCGTTCCGGCATCCGGCGTTGGCGATGAGGGCGGCTATGCTCCCAACCTCGATTCCGACGAGGACGCACTCAAGGCTCTTGTCGCAGCCATGGAAAAGGCCGGCTACAAGCCCGGCGAGGATTTCAAGATCGCGATCGACGGCGCAGTTTCCGACTGGTACAACGAAGAGGATAAGTGCTACCACCTGCCCAAGCGCGGCACCGTCATGACCAGCGAGCAGATGGTCGATATGTGGGAAGGCTTTGTCGATAAATACCCCATCATCTCCATCGAGGACGGCATGGGCGAGAACGACTGGGAAGGCTGGCAGCTGATGACCAAGCGCCTCGGCCACAAGATCCAGATCGTCGGCGACGACCTGTTCGTCACAAACACCGAGCGCATCAAGAAGGGCATTGCTCTGGGCGCAGCAAACGCAGTTCTCATCAAGGTAAACCAGATCGGCACCCTGACCGAGACTCTCGACGCTATCCAGATGGCTCACCGCGCAGGCTGGACGGCAGTTGTCTCCCACCGCTCCGGCGAGACTGAGGATACCACCATTGCCGATATCTCCGTCGCCGTCAACGCAGGTCAGATCAAGACCGGCGCACCCAGCCGCACCGACCGCGTCTGCAAGTACAACCAGCTGCTCCGCATCGAGGACGAGCTGTTCGACGTCGCTCAGTACCCCGGCATGGACGCATTTTTCTCCATCAAGTAATTAAATAGCCGTAACTTCTCCCGGAGGGCAAATAAATATCACCGGATTGAACGGACGGCATAACGAAGCTTTCAGCGGAGTGGCTCAGCGTCAGCGGTGCCGCTCCGTTATTATATTTTGCATGGCTGTATGCATGTATGCAGTTCCTCTTAAGTGCAGCAACACCCCCTGATGCTGTTATTCCTCATCAGGGGGTGCATTTTCTATTTCGTCAGATATTCGAACAGATCGTCGGCGTTTTCGGCGACGTACACCGCGCCCTCACGCTCAAGCTCGCCCGGCTCTGCGTAGCCGAAGCGAACTCCGATGCACTCAACGCCGCATTTCTTTGCACCGATAACGTCGTATTTCCTGTCGCCGACCATGATTGCCTCGTCGGGAGAAATGCCGAACTGCTCAAGCGCGTATTCTATGACCTCCCACTTCTGGCCGCGCTCGCCGTTGAATTCCGAGCCGCAGACGAGGTCGAAATCATCCTGCATACTGTACTTTTCGAGTATTTTCTGCGCAAAAACGCGCGGTTTGCTTGTCGCAACGGCAAGCTTGATGCCCTTTGCGTGCAGCTTGCCTGTAAGCTCATGCATTCCGGGAAATGGTGAGCACTCCTCCCAGCCGATCGGCGTGTAGCGCTCCCGGTAAAATTCCACCGCCCGATGCGCAGTCTCCTCATCCATACCGTAGCGCTGAGAAAACATCTCGTCGAGCGGAGGGCCGGCAAAGCACATAAGCTCGCTCGTTTCCGCATGTATCCCCATCTTGCCAAGCGCGTACTGAACGCTCTTGGTTATACCCTCGGCAGAGTCAAAAACAGTGCCGTCAAAATCAAATAAAACATAGTTTTTCATTTCTGCGCCTCCCGAAACGATCAGATGACGACACAGTCTATCATCAAATTTGTCCGTCTGTCAACCCGCAGGAGAATAATTGTGAAAATGCCGGCGGCGCACTTGATAAACCGAGCATATTTTGTTATTATAATCTATTATAAATAAAAATTATATTGAAGCAGTGTTTGCAGATGAATTACATTAAATGGAAAATTGAAGAATGTCCGACAGATAAGCTGAAAATGTTTACTGCTGCCGGCTATCCGCCGCTGCTTGCGGCGATGCTCGGCGTGCGTGGGATCGGCAGCGTTGAGGAGGCCGAAAGCTTCCTTGACGGCGGCGCGGAGCTTTTGCGCGACCCGATGCTGCTCAAGGATATGGACAAGGCGATCGAGCGCATAAAAAGCGCCATCTCGAAGCACGAGACGGTCGCCGTTTACGGCGATTACGACGTTGACGGTATAACATCGACCTGCTTGCTGACCGACTGGCTGCGCAGCTGCGGCCTCGAATGCTATCCTTATATCCCCGACCGCATCGGCGAGGGCTATGGGCTTAATAACGCCGCGATCGATAGCCTGCACAAGAAGGGCGTGAGCCTTATCATCAGCGTTGACTGCGGCATAACGGCAGCCGAGGAGGCAAAGCATGCGCGCATGATCGGAGTCGATCTGATCATCACCGACCACCACGAGTGCCGCGAGCAGACGATACCCGACGCGATAGCTGTCATTGACCCGAAGCAGGACGACTGCCGATATCCGAACAAGGATCTTGCCGGAGTGGGTGTTGCGCTCAAGCTCGTGTGTGCGGTCGAGGGCAAAAACGAGCCGATAGTCGAGCGCTATGCGGATCTTGCGGCCATCGGTACGGTTGCGGACGTTGTTCCGCTTACGGGCGAGAACCGGTATATTGTCCGCCGCGGCCTTGAGCTGCTCGGCAACCCCTCGCGCCCCGGCCTTGAAGCGCTGCTGCGCGAGTCCGGCGCGTCGGAAAAGAAAATTTCATCCTCGACGATAGGCTTTTCGCTCGCGCCGCGCCTGAATGCGGCAGGCCGCCTCGGCGAGGTGTCCATAGCAGGAAAGCTACTGATGACGCATGACAGTAAGGAGGCAAGCACCCTCGCCGGAGAGCTTTGCGAGCTAAACCGCCGCCGCCAGCATCTCGAAACCGAGATATGGGACGATGCCTCCGGCATGATGGACGGAAAAACGCCGTCAACGCCCATAGTTCTCGCGAGCGAAAAGTGGCATCAGGGGGTTATCGGCATTGCGGCCTCCAAGCTTGCCGAGCAGTATTCAAAGCCGACGATCATGATCTGCCTCGATGGCGACAAGGGCAAGGGCTCGTGCCGCAGCTACGGCGGATTTAACCTCTTTGACGCGTTGTCGGCGTGCTCGGAATATCTCGAGGGCTTCGGCGGACACGCGCTCGCGGCCGGGCTTAACATCAAGCGCGATAAGCTCAGACAGTTCTGCCGTGCGTTCAGCGAGTATTACGAAAACAACAAGCCCACGGAGCTTCCGACGCTGAGCTGCGATATCTGCGTAACAGACCCCGGAGTTCTTGACATGAAGGGCGTGGACGCGCTCTCGCGCCTTGAGCCATACGGAAGCGGAAACCCGAAGCCTACGCTGTGCATCCTCGGCGCAAGGCTCGATAAGGTAACGCCGATCGGCGGCGGAAAGCACCTGCGCATTTCGGTAAGCTACAAGGGCGCGGGGTTTGAGTGCGTTTTCTTCTCACACTCGGAGGCCGATCTCGACCTCAAGGCCGGCGACAAGGTGGATATTGCATTCACTCCGCAGATAAACGAATTTCGCCTGCGGCGCAGCGTTCAGCTTCAGATAACGGCGATGCGCCTGCATGATCCTAAGCCGCTGTGCGGCATGATACTCGAGGACGAGCTACCCGTGACGGAGGCGTCATCCTATTGCCCGGATCGCAGCGCCTTTGTGAAGGCGTGGCGCAGACTTCAGGCGCTGGGCGGCTCGGTCGCGGCCGACCTTGACGGCGTTATACGCCAATGTCCGCACGGAATAGAGCCGGAGAGGTTCTGCATATGCCTGATGGTGCTGTGCGAGCTGGGACTGCTGAAAACGGTGAAGCCCGGTTCGGTGTTCGGCGCAAAGATGGTGTCGGGCAGCGCAAAGGTCAATCTTGAAAGCTCGGAGCTTATAAAACGCTTGAAAGCGAGACGGTCATAATGGCAGAAACAGAAAACAGAAAACTTGATCCCGACGAGATGTTTGCCGCGCTCAGCAAAAAAATATCCGACAGCGGCATGGATATGGACATGGGCAGAATAGAAGCGGCATACAACATGGCAAAGCTAGCCCATTCCGGGCAGCTTCGCAAGGACGGCTCTCCCTATGTCACCCATTGCGTCGCGGCGGCGGATATAGCGGCCGATATGGGGCTTGACGAGGACTCGATAGTTGCTGCGCTGCTGCACGATGTTATTGAGGATACGGATCTTACCCACAGCGACATTGCAAAGCAGTTCGGCGAGCCGGTGGCCAACATCGTTGAGGGCGTCACGAAGCTCACGCGTGTGCAGTACACCAGCAAGGAAGACGAGCAGATGGAAAATCTGCGCAAGATGCTCATGGCAATGGCCAAGGACATCCGCGTCATTCTCATAAAGATCGCCGACCGTCTGCACAATATGCGCACCATGGCGTATCAGACAGAGGAAAAGCAGCGTCAGAAGTCGCTTGAAACGATGGAGATATACGCCCCCATCGCGCACCGCCTCGGTATGCAGAGAGCCAAGTGGGAGCTTGAGGATCTGGCACTTATGTACCTCGACCCGGCCGGCTATAAGGAGATAACCGACACGCTCAACGACCGCATGGATACGCTCAAAACCTTCATGTCAAACGTTGAGATGAAGATAAAAAAGCGCCTTGCCGACGAGGGGCTTCAGGTCACGGTTTACAGCCGTATAAAGCACATTTACAGCATCTATCGCAAAATGTATGCGCAAAAGCTCGATATCAATGGTATATTTGACCTGTGTGCGTTCCGCGTTATAGTCGATACGATACCCGACTGCTATAATGTGCTGGGCATAATCCACGATATGTTCAAGCCAGTTCCGGGCAGATTCAAGGACTATATCTCGACCCCGAAGCCGAACATGTATCAGAGCGTTCACACTACTGTCATCGGCTCCGAGGGCATTCCCTTTGAGGTGCAGATACGCACTTGGGAAATGCACCGCACCGCAGAATACGGCATTGCCGCGCACTGGAAGTATAAAATAGGCTCGGCTGCCGAAACCGTCGTCAAGGACGGCGACGAGGAGAAATTCGCGTGGGTAAGGCGACTGCTGGAGAGCCAGCAGGAGTCCGACGCAACGGACTTTTTCCACAATCTGAAGATCGACATGTTCGCCGACGAGGTGTTCGTGTTCTCACCAAAGGGCGACGTTATAAATCTTCCGGCCGGTGCAACGCCCATAGACTTTGCTTACAGCATCCATTCCGCAGTCGGCAACAGCATGATCGGAGCGTCCGTAAACGGCAGGATCGTTAACTTCGATTATGTGCTGCAAAACGGCGATATCGTCGAGGTCAGAACCTCGAAAAACGCCGCCGGGCCGAGCCGCGACTGGCTCAATATCGCAAAAAGCGGCTCTGCGCGCACGAAGATAAAGCAATGGTTCAAAAAGGAGCGCCGCGAGGAGAATATCGAGCGCGGCCGCGCAATGTTTGAGTCCGAGCTTAAAAACAAGGGCCTGCGCATGGACGATATCACCGACGAGGAGGTCCTGCCTCAGCTGCTGAAAAAGGTGTCGTACACGAGCCTTGACGAGATGTACGCGGCAATAGGCTACGGCGGTATGGCGGCAACGAGAGCTGTAAACCGTATGAAGGACGAGCTTGCGCGCCTGCACCATGCAAGCGGCAAAAAGACCGTTCTCGAGAAGGTCACCGAGGCCGCCGAGCGCCGCGAGCAGCAGGCGCAGAAAAAGGTCAAGCCCGTGCACGGCGTTCTGGTCGAGGGACTGGATAACTGCCTCATAAAATTCTCGCGCTGCTGCACTCCGATACCCGGCGACGATATAGTCGGCTATATAACGCGCGGCCAGGGCGTTTCCATCCACCGCACCGACTGTGCAAACTATGCCCGGCGCGAATTTAAGCCCGAGGATATCGGCCGCTGGATAAACGTCAGCTGGGCCGATGAGATAAAAGAAAGCTACGCAACGGCGATAACCGTCGTCTCGCGCGAGCGCAACGGACTTATCATGGATATCGCCAGCATATTCAATACGCTCAACACCAAGGTCCGCACGATAAACGCGCGCGATACGGGCGATAAGTCCATAGTCAATATAACGCTTGAAACCTCCGGTATCGACGAGCTGCGCGCGGTAGTCAACCGTATAAGCGCGCTGCCCGGTGTCGTTGAGGTTAACAGAAACGGAGGTAAACGATGAGAGCCGTAGTAACTAGGGTGGACAGTGCGTCCGTAGCGATAGGCGGAAAGGTCAAAAGCAGCATCGGCAAGGGCTTTCTTATCCTGCTCGGAGTTCACGAGGACGACGAGGAAAAGGAAGCGCTGAAGATTGCCGACAAGATCTGCGGCCTTAGAATATTCGAGGACGAGGCAGGGAAGATGAACGTAAATCCTGCCGACGCAGGCGCTCAGCTGCTTATAATCAGCCAGTTCACACTTTTTGCCGACTGCAAATCGCGCCGTCCCGGCTTTTCCAAGGCCGCGCGCCCCGAAAAAGCCATACCGCTGTACGAAAAGGTCATAGCCGAGTGCCGCAGCCGCGGCTTCGAGGTCGGAACAGGCGAGTTCGGCGCGGAAATGAAGGTCGAATCAATAAATGACGGACCTGTCACCATTATTCTTGACACAAGGGAGCTTTGAAAATGAATATTAAAACTCTGCCCGTAGGCCAGCTTGAAACAAACTGCTATGTCGTCATAAACGAGGATACCCTCGAGTGCGTCGTGATAGACCCGGGCGACGAGAGCAACACCATCATGGACTATATAGAGTCGAATAATTTAAAATGTAAGGCGATCATGCTCACTCACGGCCATTTTGACCATGTCGGAGCCGTCAACGCCGTCTCCGAGCAGACCGGCTGCCCGGTGTATATAAATAAGCGCGACGAGGGCTATAAGGTCGGTATGAGCGGCATGATGTTCAAGCTCCCCGAGGGCGGCAAATACTATGACGACGGCGACGTTATCACCGAGGCCGGCCTTGAGTTCAAGGTTATCGCAACTCCGGGACACACCCCCGGCGGCGTGAGCCTTATCTGCGAAAACGCACTTTTCACGGGCGATACGCTGTTCCGCGGAAGCTGCGGCAGAACGGATCTTCCCGGCGGCGATACCGAAACGGAGCTGAGATCGGTCAAAAAGCTCTGCATGCTTCCCGGCGACTACGAGGTATATCCCGGCCACATGGACAGCTCCACGCTCGAGCGTGAGCGCCGCTTTAATCACTACTGCCGCGAGGCGATGGCAAATTTCTGAGCTTATAACCGGAGAACCTAATGTTTGAAGACATACTCAAAACGCTCGTTACGGCGATGTTGCCGATACTTGAGATTCGCGGTGCGATCCCCGTCGGCGTTGCGGCCGGAATGGATCCGTGGACGGCATTTGCAATAGGCTTTGTGGGCAATATGCTGCCTGTGCCGTTTCTGATCCTGCTTGCCCGAAAAGTGATAGAGTGGATGAAAAAGCACCATATTCTCGATAAGCTGACGACCTTTGTAGAGCGCAAGGGAAAGGAAAAGGCCAAAACCGTTCAGGCATACAGCTTCTGGGGGCTTTTTATACTTGTTGCTATACCTCTGCCCGGAACCGGCGCATGGACGGGCGCGCTCGTCGCGTCGCTGCTTGATATGCGCCTTAAAAGGGCGCTGCCTGCCATCGGCATGGGCGTTGCCGTTGCCGGACTTATAGTTCTGGTGCTCACATACGGCGTTATCCACATCGGAACACTGGTGTGATAAGTATTCACTTGCACGCGCAATAACTGCATAAGAATAATTATTCAAAATCCCTGCAAAATTCGTGAATTTTGCAGGGATTTATGCATATTTACCGCCGATTGTTCGATTTATACAAGCGAGGGCGGCTGAGAAACGATAATTTGTTCAAAATAACGAGCAAATTTTTATTCAAAACTATTGCATAATTGTGAATAAAAATGTATAATAGCCACTGTCAATGAATAAAAAACCTAACAGAAAGGCGACAAGGTGGAAAACATGCATAAGGCAAAGACAAACAACAATTTCACGAAATTCATTTCCATGCTGCTTGTTGTGCTGATGCTCGTGTCGATCGTTCCGATCACGGCCTCGGCGGACCCGGCAAGCGCAAGCTTTGAAAATGTGTCCGGTGAAGGCAAAGATATAATATCTCTTGCGGAAGGACGCGAATACAAAGCAAGCATCCCAATCAGCGCAGACGTTGACCCGTCCACGATAACATGGACGATGGTCAAGGACAGCTCCAAGAGCTATGTCAGCAAGGAGCTCTTCCCGAACCAGACCGAAGGCGGCGCGCTGAGCACCTGGATCTGCGACGACGGCAAGACCCCGTTCTTCAACGAAGTCAAGACCAGCGTTTCGGATTCAAACGGCCAGAAGACACTCGTTGCCGAGTTCAGCACCAACGACTTCTTCTATGGCTACGACTGGTGGACGGGCGAGACCTACGCCGATAACAGCGCTCCCCACGATGAAGGCGGCGCTTACCTCGATTCCTGCGGCTACTTCAATCTCACCGCGACCGACGCACAGGGCAACGTTATCGGCTCTGTTCCCGTGAAGATCGCTCCCTACGACAGCTTCCACACGATGGACGAGATCTACACCGAGCTTGATGAGATGGTAGCAGCTGCAAAGGATTCCGGTGTCTTTGTGCAGAAGTATTCCATGGGCAAGTCCTCGGGCGATATCTATGACGCGCTCGACATGCCCTACCTCATTGTCGCAAAAGATCAGGCAACCGTGACCAAGTGGCTCGAGTTCACCGAAAAGGCGGAAACTCAGCCCGATCAGGTGCTTGCGGATATAAAGGCCGGCAAGTATGACGATATTAAGGTTCCTGTGATGTTCTCCAACATCCACGCGAACGAAGTCGCGGCGACCGACGGCATCATGGAATTTGCATGGATGCTCGTTAAAGCCGTAGCCGGCGACGGCAAGCTCAGCTACAATAACCTCACCGGCTTCACTGCCGAGGGTCAGACCGAATTTAACAGCGAGAAGGCCGCAAGCAAAATGGCCGTTCCCGATCTTGTCAAGGACAGCGCAACCTACCTCGGTTGGCTGACCGACGAAAACAGCGGTTCCGGCGTTGTTGACCTCGATAAGTACTACACTCAGGAGACCGTCAACACCACTATCGACGAGCTGCTCGACGGAGTGTTCTTCATCCTCGTTCCCGAGGAAAACGTCGAAGGACGTACCTACATCACCCGTGAAGCCTCCAACGGCTACGACCTCAACCGCGATAACTCCTTCCAGACCACTGAGGAAACTCAGAACATGCAGAAGCTTATCGCAACCTTTAACCCCGTATCCCTCACCGAGTTCCACGGCCGCGTCTCCGCGTTCCAGTGCGAGCCCTGCGATCCTCCTCACGAGCCGAACTTTGAGTACGATCTGCTGGCAGATCACCTGATCGCAGGCGGCGAGGCTCTCGGCATTGCAGCCGTTGCAAATAACGATACCTACAACAGCTACGTCATCCCCCAGCGCGACTACCTCACAGATAACGGCGACGGCACCACCTACTGGGCCGATCCATGGGATGATATGTCCACCTCTTACACTCCGCAGTTTGCAATGCTCCAGGGCACCGTTGCTTACACCGTTGAGCTTCCCGGCTACAACGACGCAGGCGCTCAGCTCGTTCAGTACGGCTGCCTCGGCCAGGCAAACTACATAGCAGACGAAAAGCTCGGCTACCTCGAGTCTCAGACCGAGATTTTCAGCCGCGGCGTAAACAACGCAAACTCCGATGCATACGACCTCGTAGGTCAGTGGCTGTGCGACCAGAACGATGTCGAAGGCGCCGAATCCGATCTGTTCCGTCCCGAGTATGACGGCGAAGGCGAAAACGGCAACTTCTACCCCGAGTGCTACATCATTCCTCTCGACGGCATTAACCAGACCAACCTCCAGGCGGCCGGCGACATGATGGAATGGCTGTCCCGCAACGATGTTAAGGCCCTTGTGACCGATAAGGAATTCACCTACGACGGCGTTACCTATCCTGCCGGAACGATGATCGTTTCGATGTATCAGGCAAAGCGCTCCGTTGCAAACGGCGTGCTGTACGACGGCACCCTCATCACGAGCTGGACCGTTCTCTATTCCGAAGGCATCACCTCGTTTAACGAGACCCGTGGCTTTGACATGGTCACCGTCACCGAGCCTGCCGCATACAAGCCCATCAAGGCAGCCTGCGGCGACTGGATGGATCACGACGATTGCCTCAGCTACATTGCAAATAAGCTCGGCTCTTACTTCACCGGCAAAACCGGCGAGTACGTCGTCATCTCCAACGCATCCGAGGACTCCACCGCAGCGGTCAACGCACTGCTCAAGGCAGGCAAATCCGTCGGCATGGTGACCGACAGTGAAAGCGATTTCTACGGCGACTTCGTTTGCAGCTATGCAGATTGGCAGACCGTTTCCGCAAAGTATGTCCTCAGCGGCACCGGCCTTGCAAAGGCTGATGTTCCTGCGGCAAAGACCATCACCAAGGCTCCCAAGGTGTACATCACCGGCGAGGTCGGCGCAGACGACGCAGGCTTCAAGTGGACCAGCCGCATCAACTGGAGCCACGGCAACTGGAACTACGACCGCGCAGCTCTCGAGCTCATGGGCTTTGAGACCACCAGCGATCCTGCACAGGCAGACCTCATCATGGGCGCAAGCGCACTCAATGACGCGGCAAAGGCACAGGTCCTTGCGGGAACTCCCTACATCGGCTACGGCTCTTCCGCAACACGCAACAACATCTTCGGAGCTGACCTTACCCGCAGCGCAGCTGACGGCATGGACTGCCTCGGCTATGTAACTTACCCGAGCACCACGCTCGTCAACGCATCCTACGTCATGGATAACGACGATGTCCTCTACGGCTACGGCGTCGGCTACTTCTCCAAGGTTCCCGAGGGCGCTCAGGTGCTCGTCAAGATGGACGGCAGCAAGACCCCGACCGAGGGCTTCATCAAGATGATCGACGCAGATCAGACCGCAGCGGCAAAGTCCTACCTCGACGGTTCTGTCCAGGCAATTTCCTACCAGGGCAAGCTCACCGCAGATGCACAGAACGAGATAAACGTTGTCTACTTTGCAAACAGCCTCACTCACAAGGTGCACCAGCGCGATGAGTACGCATTCATCAGCAACTTCGCATTCTCCAACCTCCTCGGCGACGACGGCAGCGAGCTTCCGTTCAAGGATGTTAAGGCCGGTGCATGGTACGAGGACAGCGTCAAGTACGTTTACGAGAACAAGCTGATGCTCGGTACCACCGACGATACCTTCACTCCCGACGGCACCATGACCCGTGCAATGTTCGCAACCGTTCTCTACCGCATGGCAGGCAGCCCCTCCGTCGAGGGCCTGAGCGTAAGCTTCAAGGACGTCCCGGAAGGCTACTGGGCATACGACGCAATAGCATGGGCGCTCAACAAGGGCGTAGTCAACGGCTTCAGCGCAGACGAGTTCAAGCCCAAGCAGGCAATAACCCGTGAGCAGCTTGTTGCAATGCTCTATCGCTACTCCGGCAATCCCGAGGTCAGCGGCGAGCTGAGCTTCACCGATGCAGCAGCTGTCTGCGATTGGGCGGTCAACCCCATCCTCTGGGCATGCCAGAACAAGGTGGTTCAGGGCTACACCGACGGCAGCTTTGCTCCGGATAAGACGGCAAGCCGTGCCGAGATGGCAGCAATAATCCAGCGCTTCTGCGCTATCTGATAAACCTCAAACCTCTCAAAATAATCTCAAAAAGCAAACGGCAAGGTCAATTGACCTTGCCGCTTGTTTTATAAAGATTGATTATTTAAATCGCTGCTTTGCGGAAAATTCGCGGACGACGATCTTTTCAACGCTCGTTGCGCTGACCACCGCCTCGGGGCAGCCCATCTCGTCAAAACCGCAGTGGCGGCACAAAAGCGTCAGCGCTTTTACGGCTTCCTCGCCAGTCACGGTGCTTATCTCGCCGTAGCCTATGAAGCTTTTGTAATCGGCGGTCTGCGAGCCCTGCTCAAGCTCGACAAAGCCCGAGCACACATCGGCCTCAACGCACACGCGGCTGCTTTTCGCCGCAAGAGTGTGCCGCCTGCCGACCTTTGCGCCGTGAACATAGAACGTAAACTCGCCGTTTTCGGCCTCGAAGCCGAAGGAGAGCGGCACGATGTAGGCCTCGTTGCCGTCAACAAAGCCGAGACGGATTGTATCGCAGCTGTCGATAAGCGCTTTTATCTCGTCGAAATCCGTTATCGCGCGGTTTGCTTTTCTCATCAAAACAGATACACCCTCATTTCATACGGCCTTGTTGTAAAGCCGTTTGATATAACAAAATTGTTGTCGTAGTTTCCGAAAACCTGCTTGGTTTCGTCAAGGGTTATGCCATCAGGTGCGTCAAAGCGAACGCATTTTTCGGAATATGAGCAGATGACAAGCAGCTTTTTGCCGGCAAGGTTGCGCTCGTAGACGTAAAGCTCCTTGCTCTTGGGCATGTGCTCAACATAGTCGCCGTATATGACGACGGGATTATCGCGCCTGAATTGCAGCGCGTCGCGGTAGAAGTTTAATATGCTGTCTGGATCGTCAAGCTGGCTTTCAACGTTTATGTCCTTGTAGTTGGAATTTACGACGAACCAGGGCTTGCCGCTTGTAAATCCTGCGTTGGGAGCGCCGGACCACTGCATGCAGGTTCTCGCGTTATCGCGCGAGGCCTTCTGCGCAAGCTTGAGCACAGTCTCCTTTGAAAGACCGAGCGAGCGCGCTATGCGAGCGTTGTTTTTGACCATGATATCCTTGTAATCGTCAAGGCTCGGAAGAGGCGTGTTTATCATGCCGATCTCCTGCCCCTGATATACAAACGGTGTGCCGCGCTGGAAAAGATAGCTTGCGGCGATGCTCTTGCCGCTTTCAACGCGGTATTTTTCGCTGCCGTAGCGGCTTATGATGCGCGGATGGTCGTGGTTTTCCATGTAAAGTGCGTTCCAGCCCTTGCCGTACATCTTTGTCTGCCATTTGGTGAAGGCCTTTTTGAGCTTTATAAGGTCAAACGGACGCTGGAGAAAGTCGGTGATGAAGCAGTCGGCCTCCATGTGGGCAAAGTTTATCATCATGTCGAGCACCTTGTCCTTGCCCTCGCGCACATAGCTAAGCGCGACCTCCGGCTCCATGCGCGGTCCCTCGCCGACGGTGAAGCAGTCGTAAAAATCAAGCACGTCGCGCTTGAACTCGGCAAGATAATCGTGAACCTTCGGGAGATTTGTGTAGTACTGCATGCCCGTTGCCGCCGGGAGCTTTATCTTTGCGCTCGGCAGACCGTCGGCCTTGGCGATGTAGGTTATAACGTCCTCGCGGAAGCCGTCCACGCCCATGTCGAGCCAGAAGCGCATTATATCCTTGACCTCTTCGCGCACCTTGGGGTTTGACATGTTAAGATCCGGCTGTTTTTTGGAGAATATGTGCATATACCATTCGTCGGTGGCCTTGTCATACTCCCATGCTCTGCCCTCGAACAGACTGTCCCAGTTGTTCGGGGGGCGCTTTTTGCCCTTTCCGGGGCGCCAGTAGTAATAGTCGCGGTAGGGATTATCCTTGCTCTTGCGGCTTTCCTTGAACCACTCGTGTTCGTCGGAAGAGTGGTTGACGACAAGATCCATGAAAACACGCATGCCGCGTTCATGCGCTCCGTCGAGCACCTGCTTGAATACCTCAAGGTTGCCGAAATCGGGGTGAATGTTTTTGTAGTCGGATATATCGTAGCCGTAGTCTGCGTTTGGCGAGGGGTACAGAGGCGAGAACCATATGCCGTCAACGTTCAGCGAGGCAATGTAATCGAGCTTCGACAGAACACCCCACAGGTCGCCAATGCCGTCGCCGTTGCCGTCGCAGAAGCTGCGGCACCATATCTGATACACCGCCATTTCCTTATACCAGCATTTCTTTTCCATGTCGTTTCTCCAAATCAAAATATATTTGAAATAATTTTATCACATGATATTTGCCGTTGCAATCGAATAATTTTTTCACGCCGTTCGGGAGAGAATAATTGATAGCATATTGACAATGCGGCGCACATATTGTACTATTTACGCGAAAATGCCGTGCATGACGCGGTATAAACTTAAAGCGCCGCACCCGACAGGATCGGGGCGACAGCAGGAGGTATAAAAATGAATAATGGCAAACAAAAGGGCAATACCCGGCGCATGACGGGGCTTGCGATCTTCACCGCGATCATCGTTGTGCTTCAGGTACTGTGCACGTTCGTGCGTTTCGGCCCGTTTTCGATAACGCTGGCACTTGCGCCGATAATCATCGCAACGGCGATCTACGGCAAGGGTGCAGGCGCGTATCTCGGCGGCGTATTCGGTCTTGTTGTTCTCATAACCGGCCTTCTCGGATGGGACGGCGGCACGGTCATGCTGCTTATGAGCATAAACCCTGTTGCGTGCATACTCATCTGCATTGTCAAGGGCGCTGCGGCAGGCTTCGTTGCAGGTCTGTGCTATGAGGCGATAGCAAAGAAAAACGACAAGACTGCGGTCATAGTGTCCGGCATTGTTTGCCCCGTTGTGAATACCGGGCTGTTCGTTTTGGGCATGCTGGTATTTTTCTTTGACACGATAAGCGGCTGGGCCGGCGGACAGAACATGCTTCTGTATATAATCGTCGGACTGACGGGCGTTAACTTCCTCGTGGAGCTTGGCGTGAACGTTTTGCTTGCCGCCGGAATCGAGCGCATTATCCGCGCCGGCAAAAAAATGCATTGAGGTATTGATCCATGATATTGACGATAGATGTCGGAAATACAAACGTTGTTCTCGGCTGTGTTGAGGACGGCGTTGTCGTCAGCCGCAGCCGCCTTGCGACCAACACGAGCGACCTGCCCAACGACTATGCGATGAAAATGCGCCAGAGCTTTGCGTTTGACAGCATAGATTACCATGAGTTTGAGGGGGCAATACTGTCCTCTGTCGTTCCGCAGGTAAATCGCGCTATACGCTCGGCCGTGCGCAAGCTCACGGGGCTTGAGTGCATCATAGTCGGAGCCGGCATAAAAACCGGCGTCAATGTGAAGATCGACGATCCGGGCACGCTCGCAGGCGACCTGATAACCGGCACGGTCGGCGCATTGTCGATGTATAAGCCCCCGATCATCATCGTCGATATGGGAACGGCAACGACCATCGTTGCCGTGGATAAGGACGGTGCGTATATAGGCGGCGCGATCGTTCCGGGCGTGAACCTCTCGTTCGAGGCACTCTCGCAGGGGACGAGCCTGCTGCCGAACATATCCATCGAAGCACCGAGAAAATGCATTGCCACAAACACCGTTGACAGCATGAAGTCCGGCGCCGTGTTCGGAACGGCCGCAATGATTGACGGCATGATAGAGCGCATGGAGGCCGAGCTTGGCCAGCCTGCAACGGTCATCGCTACCGGCGGCCTGTCCGGCGGCATCATCCCCTATTGCAAGCACGAGATCAAGCATGAGCCGGATCTTCTGCTCAAGGGCCTTGCGATACTGTATCAGAAAAACGCAAAGCCGAAAAAACAGAACAGATAATCAAAAATCCTCCGATTTTCGGAGGATTTTTCGTTATTCGTCAAGCATTATGTCGAGAATTTCTTCATCGGTCTCGCGCATGCCTTCGCGCGCAAGCTGGCCGACCGATTCAATGGTCTTTTCAACGTCGTCTTTGAGTATTCCGTCACCGCCGTGCAGAGCCTTGCCCTTTTCGTAGAGGTCAAAGCCCAGAAGCCCGGCCTCGACGGCAGAGGCAATTTTCGTTGCGCACGAGGGCTTTGCCCCGTCGCAAACCGTGCCGGATATCATGCCGAGCGTATTTGTTATCGTTGCGGAAACGGCCTCGTATGAGCCCTCTAAAAGCCAGGCTACGCCGGCCGCGGCTCCGCAGCCTGCCGAAACCGCGCCGCAGAAGGCACTGAGCCTGCCGATGGGCGTTTTCTGGTGGATGGTTATGAGGTTTGAAACGCAAAGCGCGCGCAGAAGCTGCTCGCGGCTTGCGTGCATATCGAGCGCATACACGATGACCGGTAGGGAAGCGGTCATACCCTGGTTTCCGCTGCCGGATACGATGACGACCGGCAGCTCGCAGCCGCTCATCCGTGCATCCGAGCCTGCCGCGGCCTGCGCGCGTGCGCGCACACGCACATCGTCGCCGCGCGTTTCAAGAAGCGTTTTGCCTATCGACGCGCCGTAGTTTCCGCGAAGCCCCTCCTCGCTTATGGCAAGATTATAGTCTATCTGCCGCTCGAGCATATCCCGAACATCGTCGATGCAAACCGACTCGGCAAAGTCGAGAATGTCGTGAACGTTCAGCACGCTGCGGTCGGTCTCGCTGCCTGCCGCCGCGCTTTCATCTTTCTTGAGCAGCACCTGCCCGTTTTTCTCGATGAGCACAATGTTCGTGTGATAGTCGCATATGCGCAGGCGCACGCTGTCGGTGCCCTTGTACATGTGCAGGTCAATGTCCAGCAGCTTTCCGCTTTCGGATTTCATGACGGTCATCTGGCATTCGTCCATGAATTTGCCGATCTGCGGTATCTCCTCGGGCTTTACAAACGACAAAACCTCAAGCTGCTTATCGGCATCGCCCACGACCGTTCCTGCCGCGACTGCGGCCGCAATGCCCTTCAGGCCGCCCGTATTCGGAACGACAACGCTTTTAACGTTCTTGATTATGTTGCCGCTTATGACGATGTCGATCTTATCCGGCATTGCACCGAGGGTCTGCCTTGCCTTTGCCGCGGCATAGGCCATGGCGATAGGCTCGGTGCAGCCCATTGCAGGCAAAAGTTCTTCACGCAAAATTTGCAGATATTGCGAATACTTAATATCGCTACGTTCCATTCTTCATCCCTCCGGATAAATTTCTCCGCTGCCAGTATAACATCAAAATCCAAAATTGCATAGAGTTTTCAATGGTTTGTGAACATCTTGTCGAAAAAAGCTTGCAATGGCATACAACTGTGTGGTATACTGGCCACACAGTTAAGAGGGTAAATTGGGGATTTTATTTTGATAGGTTTTTATAATTACACGGTGTGGCTGACGTTTATCGGAATGCTGTCATCCGTTGTCGGCATGGGCTTTGCCGTTCAGGGCAAGATAATCGCCGCTGTCATATGCCTTATGTTCTCCGGCTTCTGCGATATGTTCGACGGTATCGTTGCCAGGACGAAGAAGGACCGCACGGATGAGGAAAAGCGTTTTGGCATCCAGCTCGACTCGCTCAGCGATATAGTCTGCTTCGGCGTTCTGCCGTTTGTCATCGGCGTGTCGGTCGGCGCAAGGGAGTGGTGGCAGATAGCCATCATGGCGCTGTTTGCGCTTGCTGGGCTTATAAGGCTTGCGTATTATAACGTCACCGAGGAGACCCGTCAGCAGCAGACAGACGAAAAGCGCAAGCATTATCTCGGCGTTCCGATAACCTCATCGGCGCTGACTGTGCCGTTGCTGTTCTGCTTCCGAGGACTTTTGGCCGGTGCGTTTCCGATAGCGTATACGCTGCTTCTGCTGGTCAACGGCGCGCTGTTTGTCGTGCCTGTCCAGGTCAAAAAGCCCAGCAAGACAGGCCTTGCCGTTATGCTCGTTATAGGCATCGTCTGCACGGCGCTGATACTCATTTGCAGATAAATTTGATATGTATGACAAAAAGCCGCGTTCATCCGAACGCGGCTTTTCGCTGTGTATTTATTATCTGACGGCAGGCTCGAAGGCTTCCTTGCCGTGGTTGCAGATCGGGCAGACGTAATCGTCGGGCAGCTCGCCGTCGCACTCGACGAAGTGGTCGCACACGGTGCAGACATAGCCCTTGACAGGCTGCTTGACCTCGGGAACGATGTGCTCGAAGTCCTCCTTGCCGTGCTTGCACAGGGGGCATACAAAGTCGTCGGGCAGCTCGCTTCCCTCGTGGAAGTAGCCGCAGACCTTGCAGACGTAGCCCTCGCCCTGTGCCGGAGCGGGATTCTTTTTGGGCTTGATGTGAGCATGGTAATATCCGTAGGTGCAGCTGGGAGCGTCGGACAGGACCTTTGCCTCAACAACGTTTGCAACGTAAAGCACCTGAGTTTCAACGTCAACGACGTCGATTATCTCACAGGAGAGAACTGCGTTGGTATATTTCGTGACATAGGCTATGCCGTTTGTCATGCGGTCAAGGTCGGAAAAGTCTGCAAACTTGTCAACATCGCGTCCGCTCTGGAAGCCGAAGTGCTGGAACAGACTGTAGGGAGCGTCCTCGGTGAGGATAGAGATGTTGAATTTTCCTGCCTTTGCGACCATGTCGCAGGTGTTGTTTTTCTTGATGACGGAAATCGTGATCTTCTTGGGGTCGCCTGCTGCGACCTGACCTGCGGTGTTTATGACGCAGCCGTAGTCCTTGCCGCCAACATTCGTAGTGAGGATCTCAACGCCGTAGCTGAACTTGTTGAATGCGGCATTGTCAACCTCCAGTGCCTGACCGATAGGCTCTGCCGGAGCTTCAAATACGGGAAGAACGGGGCGGATATCCGCGGCGATGGCATCGGCAAGTGCATCAAGCTCGGCCAGCTGAGCCTCGGTGACGTCGGACTTGAGTGAGATAGTCTCGCCGATAAATTCGGTGCCGCGCAGCTTTGCAAGCTGATCCTTCATGAGCTTGCCGCTGGTTGCCGCCCACGAGCCGTTTTCCAGAACGGCGATCTTGCGTCCCTGAAGATTGTGGTTTACTATGTCGTGAACGAGGTTTTCCATCGTGACGAATATTCCGGCGTTGTAGGTCGTTGACGCAAACACAAGGTGGCTGTATCTGAACGCATCGGAAACGATATACGATGCCGGGGTCACGGAGGTGTCATAGACCTTGACCTTTAAGCCGCGCTCAACGAGCTTGCAGGCGAGAATGTTAACGGTGTTCTCGGTGTGGCCGTAGACCGAGGCGTAGGCTATCATGACGCCGTTTTCCTCGGGCGTGTAGGAGCTCCACTTGAGGTATTTTTCAAGAAAATCGCCGAAGTGACTGCGCCATACAAAGCCGTGCAGCGGGCATACGTAATTAAGCTCAAGTCCGGCGGCCTTTTTCAGAACTGCCTGGACCTGTGCGCCGTATTTGCCGACGATGTTCGTGTAATAGCGGCGGGCCTCGTCAACATAGTCTGCGAAGAAATCGACCTCGTCGTTGAACAGATGTCCGTTGAGCGCGCCGAAGGTGCCGAAGGCGTCGGCGGAGAAAAGCATTTTGTCGGTAAGATCATAGGTCATCATGACCTCGGGCCAGTGAACCATGGGCGCCATGACAAAGGTGAATTCATGCCTGCCGGTGCTGAGCTTGTCGCCTTCGGCGACGATGTGGTATTTAAGCGTATCCGACAGGGTGAAGAACTGGCCGAGCATGGTCTTTATCTTCGCGTTGCAGACGATGGTGACTTCGGGGTGACGCAGGGTAAGCTCCTCTATCGTCGCAGCGTGGTCCGGCTCCATGTGGGAAATTACAAGATAATCGAGCTGCCTTCCGCCCAAAGCGTGGGCGAGGTTTTCAAAAAACGTGCGGCTGACGGCCTTGTCGACGGTGTCGAATAAAACGGTCTTTTCGTCATTGAGCAGATATGCGTTGTAGGAAACGCCGTCGGGAACGCTGTAAACGCCCTCAAAGCAGGCAAGGCGGCGGTCATCCGCGCCGACCCAGGTCAGATCTTCGGTAACTTTTCTGGTGCAGTACATAGTAAACCTCCCATATTTGTTTTTATGATATAATATTATCCTTTTTCACGGTAAAAAACTGTGGCGTATACCACAATTGTGTGATATAATCATTCAAAAATCGTCTATAGAGGTGAAATCAGCAATGGAGCTTCAGAATGTTGAGCTTTTTAAGGGCGTAACATGCGCGAGCATCGACGCGATGATGAGCTGTTTCCGTCCCGAGGTGCGCAAGTTCAAAAAGGGCGATACCATACTTGTTTTCGAGCCGGAGGTAAAAAGCCTGTGCGTTCTTCTTTCGGGCAAGGCGCATCTTTACTGCGTGGACAGCGAGGGCGAATATACGCTGCTTGAAAACTACGTGGAAAACGATATCTTCGGCGAGGTGTTCACCATGCCGTACAGCGGCCTTGGCTACGTCGCGGAGGCCGATTCCGACTGCAGCGTCATGTTTTTCAAAATGAGCACGCTTTACGGAAGATGCCCAAATGCCTGCGAGCATCATACGAAGATAACCAAAAACCTTTTTGGCCTTTCGGCTAAAAAGGCGCAGATGATGGCCTTGCGTATCAACATGATAAGCAAAAAAACAGTCCGGCAGAAGCTTATAAGCTATTTTGAGTACCTTGCCGAGAAAACGGGCAGCACAAGCTTTGAAACGGAGCTGAGCCTGTCGCAGCTTGCAAATTATCTGTGCGTTGACAGGACAAGCCTGATGCGCGAGCTGCGCCTGATGCGCGAGGAGGGGCTCATAAGCTCCAGCGGAAGAAAGATAAATATGCTGAACATATAGAGCTTTACAGGAGGAATAGAGACATGGGCAGCTTTATAGTAACGACGGATTCCGGCTGCGATCTGCCGCTGAGCTTTTGCAGCAGCCGCGGCATAATTCCGCTTAAGATGAATTATGCCATCGGAGATAAGAACTATACAGACACGATGGACCCCAAGGATCTTAAATCGTTTTATGACGGAATGAGATCAGGCGACACTCCGAAAACGAGCCAGGTGACGCCGTATCAGTTCACGGAATTTTGGACGCCGCTGCTTGAAAAAAAGCAGCCGATCATTCACATTGCGCTCGGCAGCGGGATCTCCGGCACGTGGGCAAACGCAGTCTCGGCAGCGGATATGCTCATGCAGGAAAACCCCGGCGCGGATATAAGGGTCATCGACTCGACCCTTGCATCGGTAGGTTACGGAATGCTCGCCATTCTTGCCGCCGATCTGCGCGACTGCGGCAGCAGCGCCGACGAGTGCCAGATGCAGCTTGAGAAGGTCAAAAGCAATATAAACACTTACTATACGACCGGCGACCTGACCTACCTTTACCGCAGCGGCAGAGTCAGCCGCACCGGCATGGTCATAGCCCACGCATTGAACATCTGGCCGATACTCAATCTCGACCTTGACGGACATCTTATTGTCCAGGCCAAGGAGCGCGGCAAAAAGAAAACCATCGAGCGTATACACAGGATCATAAGCGAGTTGTGCGTCGATCCCGAGGACCAGACGCTTTACGTCTGCCACTCGGACATCGCCGAGGAGGCCGAGCAGTTCGGTGAGGATATCAAAAAAGAATTCGGCTTCCGCGACGTGTTTTACACCTATATCGGAACGACCATCGGCTCAAATTGCGGACCCGGACTTATGGCGGCGTTTTTCGTCGGCAAAAAAAGAACGAACTGAGAGGAAAAGAATATGAACGTTGATTACATTGATTTTAAAACCGTCAGCCTCACAAGCAAGCTTGACACAAGCATAGGCGCCGAGCTTCAGCTGACTCAGACCGGCAAGGTATCCGTAAAGCTCCCCGAAGAGTGGAGCGGCTTCGCGTTTTTGTATCTGAACATAGTCATCCACGACCCTGAGGATAAGTATTTTGTGTTCGATATCACTACCGAGACCGTCATTAAGCTGCCCGACGACGTCAAGGAGTTTTCGGAAGAGGCAATGAATGCCGGCATGGAAATCGCGCAGGATAAGACCTTCGAGGCCATCCGCGGCATTTCCGTGGCCATGGGCATAAACGAGCTTGATCTGAGCGGTAAGTGATATGAAGGAGCCGACGCTTGTTATAATGGCTGCCGGAATGGGCAGCCGCTTCGGCGGACTCAAGCAGATAACCGCCGTCGATGCCGAGGGACACGCGATAATTGACTTTTCGCTTTTCGACGCTTACCGCGCAGGCTTTCGTAAGATCGCGTTCATCATAAAGCGCGAGATAGAGGAGAGCTTCAAGGCCGCCGTCGGCCTCCGCATGGAAAAGTATTTTGACGTGAAATACGTCTATCAGCAGCTCGACAAACTGCCCGAGGGCTACACTGTCCCCGAGGGAAGGGAAAAGCCCTGGGGCACGGGCCATGCGGTGCTGTGCTGCCGCGGCGTTGTGGACGGGCCGTTTGCGGTCATCAATGCCGATGACTTTTACGGAGCCGGGGCGTACAAGGCAATGTACGATTTCCTCAGCGGCAGCAGGAAGCAGAGCGAGTACGCCATGGTGGGCTATAAGCTGCGCAATACAGTCACCGAAAACGGCTCGGTCGCTCGCGGAGTGTGCGATATCAAAAACGGATATCTTGTCGATATAACCGAGCGCACGCACATCGAAAAGCGCGGCGCGGACGCGGCCTACACGGAGGACGGGCAGACCTTCGTTCCGCTGCCTGGCGACGCAACCGTGTCCATGAACTTCTGGGGCTTTTCGCCCATGATGCTCGAGCAGCTCAATGCGCGCTTTCCGGCGTTTTTGGATAAAAATCTGCCCGTCAATCCGCTCAAATGCGAATATTTTCTGCCTTTTGTCGCAAACGAGCAGCTAAAAGAGGGCCTTGCCACGGTAAAAATACTCGATTGCAGCGAAACGTGGTACGGCATGACCTACCGCGAGGATCTCGATTCTGTAAAATGCGCAATAGCCGACATGAAATCACGCGGCATATACCCCGACAAGCTCTGGAAATGAGAAAATGACCACTTCGTGTGAAGTGGTCATTTATATAACTCATTCTTCCGCGTTTATGCCGATCGAAAGGCCCACGCCGAGGGCGGCGAGGACGGCGGCTGCGAAAGCGAGGGTGTCGATATCGCCGTAGACAAGCGAGGCAACTACGCTCACGGCGCCCAAGGCGGCGCCGATGGCGGCAAGCTTAAATGCTCGCGAGGTTTGCTTTTTGCTCAATAGTATGAGCGCTGCCGCTGCGGCGGCAACTGCAAGCAGGTGCGCGGCGTAAGTGATGATGAAGGATATAAGCGCCTTGAGATAATCACGGTGCAGTGCGCTCTCGTGCTTGCCGGCGGAGCTTAGAAGCTCAGCCGTTGTGCTGTCTGACGTACCATAGCCCTCGTCGATGAGGCTTTCGCGGCTGCGCTCGACCTTTTCGGCAATGTCCTCATAGACCGAAAGCTCCTCTGCCTTGGCATCAAGCTCTTCCTTTTCCTTGTCAAGCTCGGCTTTCGTGTCGGCAACGGACTGCCCGTCGGCGTCGAGCTTTGCCGGTCCGGACTCTATCTCCTGCTTCATGCCGGAAAGCTGCGCTTGTGCGGAATCTATCTGCTGCTGCGCCTGAGTAAGCCCGGCCTCGCCCTGCTGAAGCTGCGCATAGGCCGAATCAAGCTGCGCCTTCATGTCGGAAATGTAGCTGTCGGTCAGGTCAATTCCGGCCTTACCGCCGACGATCTTGAGCGCCATCCAATGCGGAATGTGCTTTGCTTCAAGCTCGCTTATGGCAGACGACAGCTGATCGTAAGCGGCCTTGCCCTCGTTGTACGAGGCCCAGCCCGAGTCGAGCTGCGCTCTGCCGCTTGAAACGGCGCTCTGCGCACCGCTGCTGTTGAACCGGTTTTTGCCGACATTGTAGGCTATAAGCTGCTGATTATAGCTCAAAACGTCCTCGTTGTATTTTTTATCTGCCGCCTCGTACTGCTTGTACTTCTCGTTGTAAGCGGCCTGCTGCTCGTCATAGGCGGCCTTTTTCTCGGCGTATTCGGCCTTGCCGTCGGCGAGCGCTTTTTCGTTATCGCTGAGCGTGTCAAGCTCCTTTTTGAAGGAGACGTAGTCGTCTCGCACCTCGCCGACTGGACTGATACCGTCCGCTATCCCGGTAAGACCGGTCATGAACGCGGCAAGCAGCAGCACGACGGCAAGAACGATCGAGATCGCCCTCCACTGATTTTTGGATACCATGCTATCACCCTTGAAAAATCTGAATAATCAATGATTGATTATACTATAAGAAATTTGCTAACTCAATATGAATCAAGCGAAAAATTTTCACGGCGAGGGTATAAATGTGTAGTAATTTTGTAACCTGTGTGGTAGAATAATTTAAATTAAATTATAGGAAGTAATCATTCATGGATATAAAAAAACTTGAAAGCTACGCCGAGCTTATAGTCAGGGTCGGCGCGAATATCCAAAAGGGACAGGATGTTGTCATTTCGGCCGAGCTTGATCAGCCGGAATTTGTGGAAATGCTCGTTGAGCAGTGCTATCTTGCAGGCGCTGCCGAGGTAAGGGTCGAGTGGACGCATCAGCCGCTCAGGCTCAAGCATGTAAAATACCAGACCGTTGAGCGCCTCGGAGAGATAAAAGATTGGGAAAAGCAGAAGCTTCTGAACAGAGCCGAAACGCTTCCGGCCATGATCTATATAGAGTCTGCCGACCCCTCGGGTCTTGACGGGCTGGATCAGGAAAAGTGGGGCAAGAGCGTCCAGATGCGCTGGAAGGTCATAAAGCCTATCCGCGACTCGATGGAGAACAAATATCAGTGGGTCATTGCGGCGGTGCCGGGCAAGGCGTGGGCAAAAAAGGTGTTCCCCGAGCTTGGCGAGTCTGCGGCCGTCGAAAAGCTGTGGGAGGCGATACTGTACACCTCGCGCGCCGAGGGCGACGGAGTGAAGGCATGGCAGGAGCACAATGCCGATCTCAAGAGCCGCTGCGAGTATCTCAACTCGCTCGGCCTGCGCAAGCTGCACTATAAAAGCGCAAACGGAACGGATTTCACCGTCGGACTCATTCCGCAGGCGCAGTTTCTCGCCGGAGCGGAGGATACGCTCGGCGCGAACGTGCGCTTTAATCCCAACATCCCCAGCGAAGAGGTTTTCACAAGCCCCATGAAGGGACAGGCCGAAGGCATAGTGTATTCGACCCGTCCGCTGTCCTACCGCGGCACGATGATCGAAAACTTCAGCATCCGCTTTGAAAACGGCAGGGTGACCGAGGTCAAGGCCGAAAAGGGCGAGGATGCGCTCAAAACGCTTGTAAATATGGACGAAGGCTCGAAAATGCTCGGCGAGTGCGCGCTCGTGCCGTTTGACAGTCCGATAAGAAACAGCGGCATAATGTTTTACAATACCCTTTTTGACGAAAACGCCGCATGCCATCTTGCACTCGGCGACGGATTTGCAAACTGCATAAAGAACTTTGAAAACTACACGCTCGAGCAGTGCCGCGAAATGGGCATAAATTCATCCATGATCCATGAGGATTTCATGATCGGCTCTGAGGATCTCGATATCACCGGCGAGACCGAAAGCGGCGAGAGAGTGCAGATATTCAAAAACGGAAACTGGGCGTTCTGATCGAGAGGAAGCAAGATGGAGATAGAAAACGAAAAGATAAGGTATTCGGTCAGCCGGAAAAACTTCTTCGTCAAGCTTGCGGTGATCTTCATGATCCTGTCGGCGCTCTGCCGTTTCCTCGGCTACTGGGGCTTCTGGTCGAATCAGACGGCCGGATTTGTCACATTTCAGATTGTGCTGCCGATACTGTGCAACCTGCTGTTTATCGTGCTCGCTCTGTATGCAGGCAGGCGCTTTTTCAGTCTGACGTTTATCCCGGTCATACTGGGTGTAATGTTTTTCATAATTAAAGCCTTCGGGTTTGACAGCATACTGCACACGATACTGTGCATATGCCTGTATCTTGCCGTCGCGTTTATCTACACGGCGACGGTGTTCGGCGTTATCCGGACTAAGTGGCTGCTTGCGCCGCTGTTCGGTCTGCCGCTTATAGTACATATTTACCTTGACAGAGACATGATCGCACCGAAGGGGCAGACCGTCGCACTTGCGGAGCTTTTGCCCGAGATATCGGTGCTGTGCATTATGGCTGCGCTTTTGTGCATTTGCGTTGCAATGAAAAGGCGCGAGTTTGCAGCCGAAAAGGCGAGCAGCGCCGAGCAGCAGACGATAGATCTGCTCGTACGCAACGAAGAGCCGCCGGCATCCGCGATCATGCCCGACGCCGCGCCGCAGGAGGGCGATGCACATGAGTGATACTATCAGAAAAGACCCGACTGAGGAAAAAACCGTAGTCGTCAAAAAAAGCGATATCGAGCAGCAGCTCCACAGAGCCGACGAGGAAAAAACCGTCCTCGACACGGTCAATGAGGGGTACAAGAGCATATTTGACCCCGAGCTTGAGGAGATACTGCGCGAAACCGAAGGATATGAGCTTACTCCGCAGGATGAGGACGGCGAGCCGGAATACGAGGAAGAGCCGGAGTACGACGAGAGCGAATCGGACACCGAGCGCATCATACGCGAGCAGTCCGAGCACCGCGCGCACAAAAAGAGAAAAAAGCTCATCATTGTGTGCGCCGCCATCGTTGCCGTTCTCGCGGCCATGCTTGCGCTGATACTCGCGCTCAAAAACGGCGGAACGGAGAGCGAATACAGCAATGCGTTCAAGCAGGCGCAGGAATATTACTACGCCGGAGATTACGATAACGCACTTACAAAGCTGCGCGAGGCAATGGAGGTCAAAAAGACCGACGAGTGCCTGCTTCTTATGAGCCGCTGCTATGAGGCCAAGTACGATTACGTCAATGCCATTGCCATCCTTGAAAGCTCAACAAGCGGCAGCGACGAAATAAAATCCGAGATCGAGCGGCTCAAAAAAGCCAAGGAGGATTACGACAGCGGCAAGATAGTCGTCATCTGCGGTGAGCAGTACGATGTGGAAACAACTTCACTTGATCTGTCGAAGAAGGGAGCAGGTTCGGCCGCCCTCAAGGATATCGCAAAGCTTACCGAGCTTACGAGTCTCAAGCTTTCGGACAATAAGATCGACGAGCTTGATTTCCTCACGCCGCTCAAGAAGCTCACCTCGCTTGACCTTTCGAACAACAAGATAAGCGATATTACACCGCTCAAAAAGCTCAGCTCGCTCAGAACGCTGCACCTTGACGGCAACGAGATAAAGGACTTTTCTCCGCTTTACGATATCGACAGTCTGTCCATGCTCACCATCGGGCAGATGGATATAAGCGCATCTCAGCTCAAGGAGCTTAAAGCGAAGCTTCCCAACTGCATCATATACAGCGACGATGCAAAAGAGGACGTCGTTGAAATCAAGCTCGGCGGCAAGACGTTTAGAAACAACGTTACAGAGCTTGACCTTTCCGGCTGCGACGTGCACGATATCACACTGCTGTCGGCCTGCACGAAGCTTGAAAAGCTCGACCTTTCGGATAACTCGATTTCCGATATCTCGGCGCTTGTCGATCTTCCGAGCCTTAAAGAGCTTGATATTTCAAACAACCGCATAAGCGATATAAGTCCGCTTATGAGCGTGCCTAAGCTTGAGTACCTCAATCTTTCCGGCAACAGAATAAAATCGGTCGCGGCGCTTCAGGATCTTTCCGGACTTACCGAGCTTAACGTCAGCGGCAACGAGCTTGGAAGCATCGCCGCCATCGGCAGGCTCACGAATCTCAAGACTCTGTGGATGGATAAGGTCGGTTTGTCCGACGCAGACCTCGAGGAGCTGTATAACCTCAAAAATCTCAAAAAGCTCAGCATAAAGGATAACGCAGACCTGAGCGAGACCGCTGTTGCAACGCTGAAAAAGAAGCTCTCCGGCTGCTCGATCAGCCATTCCGAGCTTAAAAGCGAGATAGTACTCGGCGGCAAAAGCTTTGCCGTGGATGCTGAAAACGTTGAGGCAAACGGCCTCGGCCTGAGCGATATCTCAAAGGTGTCGGGCTTTACTAACGTAAAGCACCTTGACCTGTCAAATAACTCGATATCAAGGCTCTCGCCGCTGTCAACGCTTAAAACGCTCGAAACGCTCGACCTTTCAAACAACTCGATCAGCGACATTTCGGCGCTCACCTCGCTTAAAAATCTCAAGCAGCTCTGGCTCAACGGAAACAGCATCAGCGCAGACCAGATACAGGCGCTGAAAGCCGCTCTGCCCGACTGTTATATAAGTGTTGAATAAAAATGTGAGAACAAATTTTAAATTTTAAAGCAAATTCAACAAAAGCGTCTTTCATTTTACATGCGCTTATGCTATAATAAAGTTAAGCAGGAAGCATCCTGCAAAGCAGAAAGGAGCCGGCACATATGAAATTTACGTTTACCGAAAAAAAGATGGGCACCTCCGAAGAGCTCAGAAGCTATACTGAGCGCAAGGTTGGCAAGCTCGACCGCTTCTTTAAGACCGAAAGCAGCGCAAACATCACGTTCAGCATGGAGCGCGGCAGATTCCTGGCAGAGATCACGGTTTCAAACAACGGCCTGTATTACAGAGCCAGCGAGCTTACAAATGACATGTACGCTTCCGTTGATTCCGGTGTCGCGGCCATCGAACGCCAAATCCGCAAGAACAAGACCCGTCTTGAAAAACGCCTGAGAGAGGGCGCGCTCGAGAAAGAGACAAGACCCGACTATGCCCCCGTTGAGGAGGAAGAGGATGAGGAATTCAAGATCGTGCGCAGCAAGCGCTTCCCCATCAAGCCGATGTCAACGGAAGAGGCAATATTGCAGATGAACCTGCTTGAGCATGAGTTCTTCGTGTTCCGCGATGAGCAGGCCGACGGTGCAATATCAGTTGTCTATTGCCGCAAAAACGGCGGCTACGGTCTGATAAGCGACGACGCTGAATAAAAAACAATAAATATACAGCTGCCCCACCTTTTGGTGGGGCAGTCAGTCTGATTTAAAGATAGTGCTGCCGAGCAGAGCCGATTGAGCAGCAGGGGAGCACGAGGGGGCAAGACCCCTCTCGTAATTGGATTAATAGCCATCAAAAACGTCCGGTACGGACTTTTTGACGAGCGTAGCGAGATTTTT
>OMCF01000101.1_pt1 | contig 44454 bp, 42 predicted proteins | sample 1673791 | NCBI WGS metagenome assembly OMCF01 (sample SAMEA103958127, study PRJEB25191) | human gut metagenome | biome: human-associated habitat [ENVO:00009003]; feature: intestine environment [ENVO:2100002]; material: feces | place: Germany | collected 2013/2015
TCGCCAGCCCAGCCAGGATAAGCACTCAACTATTTGTTGGGTGCTTATTTTTTTGTGGTTTTAAGGGTGCTGAAAATCAAGGTGTCTATATTATCAATTATCAATAATAGCATCCAAATGACTATTATAACTATCATTAATTAAATGCATCTGACTTGCAAGATGTATATATATCTGTGTTATATTAATAGAACTGTGTCCGAGCAGCACCCTCAAGACCTCTAAATTACCACCTTGCAATATATAATTTGTAGCATATGTATGTCTTAACAAGTGAGGATATATCCTAACAATTCCACTACGCTCTTTAAGTTTTGAAAACATCATTTTAACCGCATTTGAAGTCAAAGGGGTGTAATCATTATTTAAAAAGAATGATTTTTCGCTCGAATCAAAAAAATTACGATATACTAAAAGCAAATTTGCAGTAAAGTCACCAAATGGCACTATACGCTGTTTAGAACCTTTTCCATTAACAAGAATAGACCTATTTAAAAAATTAACATCAGAAACTTTTAAATTAATAACTTCAGAACGTCTCAAACCACAATCCAACATTAAAACACATATAGCTTTATCCCTAATTTCTAAAACAGTATCATCAAAACAATATAATAACTGCTTAACTTCTGTATCAGACAGCGGTAAAATAACTTCTTTGTCCGACTTCATAAGCTTAAGCTTATCGACTTTAATATCAATATAGTCCTCAAGATACAGCCATCTATAAAACACCTTAACAGCCCTAGCATAAGTACGAACAGATACCCGCTTAATATTTTTAGTATTAGATAAATATAGCTGATAAGACTTAAACAGCATTACATCTAAGTCTTCAATATCCAAATCACGGCCGCAATAGTCTAAAAACATATTAAGGGTTATTTTATAATAACTTATAGTCTCTTTACTGTTTCCTCGGAACTGCTGTTCTTGCATAAACATTTCGTAAGCTTTAGCGACAGTCAACTGTAACACCCTTTCGCTTAAGTTCAGAATCTTCAGCAAGCAGCATTTTGTATTTTGGGTTAAGATTTATCGGTGCTTTTTTGTTTACCCTATCAACGAGATCATCGATACCATACATCTGAATATATGTAAAAATAGGTCCGGCATTACGATCTGATACATAATGTGCAAGTCGCAGCGCATTATACTCAACACCCGGGTTAACATATAACGACTGCTTTTTGTTTGTAACAGACAATGCAAACTTTGCCCAATGGTCAGCCATTGGTGCACGCCAACGATTGCTATCAGTGTCAGACTGATCAATATAGCGCAAATAGTGATTAAGCACAGCAAAATATAAATTATCAATTGTTTCATTTTCAGACCTTAACAGCCGGATAAACTCAAGAGCTCTCTCACGACGTAACATTATTTCGCACCTAACCCAGTGCGGTATTTCATTGCTTTTATTGCGTTCCGCAGCTTTGTCATATATACGAATAATAACACTGCTGCGTTTTTTGCCATGAGTAACGCAACGACCAACATTAATATTAATACCTTGCTCAATTATGCAAGTAGTAAAATCGCCTTTGCGACATTTGGAGACAAAATTGCAATGCAAAGAGTCATAAACAATTTTATCAAGATCAAGTAAGCCTACATAATCATCATACGCAACATCAAGTCTTGTAATATTGCAAACATCAGGATTGCCAAGCACAAAATCAAAAAGTACGCCGAAATCACCGTGACCAAATGTTTCAAACGCTCTACACCCCTGACCGGACATTTCAAGCCATATTAAACCATCATGTCCATTATAATGTATAGACACACCGTCAAAATAAATACGGTCACGCCAGCCACGTGCACCAAAGGTTTTTTCAAAAGGTACATTTTCCATTCCCAAAAGAGTTATTAAATCTTCCGGCTGGCATATACTTGTTGTCATTGCAAACCAGTCAATTAAAATTTTATTAGTTAAATGATCATCTTTAATAATAGCATTCATATTTATACCTCAATCTATAGTTTTAAGCCAGCGTAATAATACGCTGTATATATAATATGTAGCAATTGCACCGAGCCAAAGCAGCATAGTATCAATCATAAAATTAATTGGTACAAAATAATTAATATAGCCTAAATAAGGCTTAAAAACAGAGATGTCAATCTGCTGAAACGGACTATCCGGCAACAGATCAACGACCCACTGCAAAGCTTGCTCTACCAAATTACAAAGCCAATCCCAAATATCTGCAAAAATATCCATTATTTATTCTGCACCTATTACCTTTCTGCTCAATAAAATAAGAGCGATAATAAACATAACAGATAGTGATACTCTTGATATTAATGCTAACTGCTCATACTCCGACAGATCAATACTGAAAGTGTAATCAATGCCAAGTCTATCAAACTTAAAAGGTATATCAAACTTTGGTGCAACAGGCTCTGCATTTAACAAAACAAATACATTGTATAAATCCCATGGTAAACAAAACGGGAACTTTGTCTTAAATAAAACTTCCGGCAATGTTAGCGTTGGTAACCCTCCGGGCTTACTACTAGGCTTTTTGTCATCGTCTTTATCTCCCGGTTTATCTTTATCATCAGCTGTAATGTCTTTGTCTTTGACGTCGGCATTACTATAATCACGAGCTTTAGACGGATTAAGAGTTGCAATATCATCATCGCTAGTTGGCACACTTATACCTATTGACGGGTTACCCGTTGCAACATCATCATTAATGCTGCCATCGTGCCAAGTATCGCTCCCGGGATACGCAGTTGTATCAATATCAGGGCTGCCAGGCAGAGCACCAACACTAGGTATATCATCGCCAATTACGCCATTACCAAGATCTAATAACCATTTAGAAAATGTATTTTCACTAAAAATGCCATCTGGACATATACTATCACTTAAATTAAGCGATTTACCTATATCAGCACAAATACTAGTAGACAATCTATATCCTTGACCAACTTTAGTAGCTGTCACAGGATTACCTTTGTAGTACAAATATTTACTAGTAATACCTAATGATTGACCATTAAAATTAAATCCAATAAGACTGTTGTAAGACTTTGAAAGAGAGAAAGAAACAGAAATCGGAGCAGTAGAAGAATAAGCATTATAAGAATAAAAAGTAAAATCACCAATGCTTACAGAATTAATACCATTTGACGGTTTACCAAGAACAGACGGTAAAGATTCAGCAGCACTACAATTAGAGCCTATAAACTCAAAAATAAACTTATTACAAGATACTTTATTATAATTATCAGCTGTTACATACCAATTCCACTCTAAAGAGTTATTCGCTGACAAAATATTATTGTCAAGCTGACTTGTTAAATCAATAACAACATCTAATGCCGTATAAGTACCAAAAACAGCTACAACATCTGCTATTATTTTTTTCCATTCCTCAGCCAAAAAACTTATACCTACATGTTGCAATGCAAAATTTGCATCGCCTATTTTCTGCAAAACAGCAACTCCAGCAGTATAAACACCAAGCTTTGAATTAATCAAATCCATAGTGCCACTGCTTGCACCTGATGTAAAAGTATCCACTCCATGATGAGCTGATTCTAAGCTTGCAAAAGTTATGCCACATGATGCAAAAATAGCTAAGAGCAGTAAAAACAAGCCATCATCAACACCCGCTACAGCAAAACTGTTAACACAAGTATTAACAACTAAAGTAAAGCACAGCACAAGGCACAACAGCACTGTACATAGCTTTTTCCAAAATCGTTTTTTCTTAAGCAGCATTTTCAACACCTCCAACACTGCAACTATGGGGACCCCGCCTGTAAAAACAGGCACCCCATAGTTGTTTATTTACCGGAGTTTTTAATAACTCCTTTTTTAATTAACAACTGCTTCATTGCATTTTTATCAATTTTATTTTTTGCTTGTTTCTCTTGAGCATTTTGCTCATCTTTATTGCTGTTATTGTCATTATGCTTAAAATCAAAAATAGCCATAGTATCATAACAAGCAGCTATCCTTTTGCTAAATCTGTGCAACTGGGTATTAGTCTTGAGCTTACAAGGGTACCAGTATTCCACGCAATGATAAAGACCGCCCGCAACCGTACTTGCAAGAGCCATTAACAAATTCATATTTCTTAATGCTCTATGTTTCATATCGTATTCTAACAATCCTCTTATTTGCCTATCGAGCATACGGTCATTTTGCGCAATCAAGATAATGTCATAGTTCATATGTCTGTGATTTGCGAAAAAATTTATCCAGTCCATACGATCCTTGCGATCAAATTGGCGAGCGTTAAACATAATACTTGCCTCATCAATTACTACAAGTGTCTGAGCTTTCAGCTTGCCGGGCTTGTGATGTTGTTTAGCAAATTCAACAAGCATATTAACTGTAATTTCATCGTTTGTTTTAAAATAAAAATTCCCTTTGATTTTCTTACGTTTAAAATATTTGCTTGGGTCAACACAAAAATTTGCGATAACGTTACGACCCGAGCGTAACCAGGCTATAATATCCGCAGTTGCGTGATATGACTTAAACGAGCCAGGAGTTCCACTATATAAAGACATTGCCATTTTTACACCTAAAACATAAATGGGACTGTAAAAAAATTACAATCCCATTCAAACAAGTATCATCTACCAATAAGTGTGCGTACAAAAGAAATACCTTTCTTAATAGCTATAATAGCTCCGAAGATAGCCAATCCAACAGGTATAACAAGGATAATGTAACCCATTATATCTGACTGTATTGTACTTAAAGCTGTGGAAAATGCAGTTTTTGCACTTGCTGATTCATCTGCAGCAAAACAGCTAATAGACGAAAACACAGACATAATAGCCATAATAGCAGATACTGCAATAGATTTCTTGTACTTAGATAGCTTTGATAACAACTTAGTCATCTTAGTACCTCCTTTCATTTAATATTTTTATAGATCAAGCAAGTTAATAGCTTTGCGAAGTCCAAAACCAAGTAGACTTAACAAAATATAACTTACGAAACCAACTGTAACACCGTATATAAAGCAGTCCATATACATAGTAAAATCACCACTTCCAAAAAGAAAAAGCTTTGCCTAAAAGAATTCCGGAAATTGCAGAAACTGAAAATATTAAAACAGGTAAAGCGTCAGTATAATCATCAGTGACAAGCTCATCAATTGTTGCAGTGTTGGTTGCCGGCTCTGTAGTGTCTATTGCAGACACTACAGCAACGCAGCTTAATATTGAAACAATGGCAATCACTGTTATTAACGCTTTAAGCTTATTCATCAGCCAAGCTCTCCATTACTGTTGTCTTAAAACAGCAGTCGGCACACTGCTGCTCTTCACCCGCAGTAAATTTGTTTGTACGCATATCGATAAGCTTGTCAATCAGCTTTACAAAACCAATTCCAGCCGCAAAATACAAAACACATTCCATTTATTCCGACACCTCGTCAATATCTGCGTCAACAGCTTCACCAAACTCAAGCAAATCCTGCTCTGTTGGTTCTTCAGTAACAAGCATAACGCACTTACGCTTTTCATTAAAGAAAGCTCTTACATAGTCGCCAACATTAATATCTTTAAGCACAGTATCATCATTACACTTAAAAATATCAACAACTAAACCAGTAACATCTTCACGAGGATAACACACATAACAGTGCGTGAAATGTACCTTTTCGCCCTTATCTGTTTCAAAGTCACCACATTTGTAACCTAAAACCTTTTTCAATTCTGACATTTTTGTTCCTCCTTTAAAAATAAAATTAATATAGTGAGAGGGCGGAAAGCCTTAACTACTGCATGCTCACCACGCTAAAAGCAGAGGTCACTGTGCTCGCCACACAGCTACTCAATTTATTGGCTTTTTTATTTACGCTAAACCGCCCAAACGCTTAATCATAATCTGGTGTTGCATAACGGCGAAATATTCCATCTTCATCATAGTAACCATTGCCATTTATGACTTCTAAGTCATATATGCCAAGGTCAGCGTCACTTCCATATTCCTCACACACTATTAGTTGTCCGTCATCTGCGAAGTAACCGCCTATGTTTTCGTCTTGATACCATTCTCCAGGTTTTCCTTTAATCACTGCTATCACCACCATAATTTTCCATAATTTCAAAATACACATCGTTTGACATTTCGATTAGTTCCAAGACCGTAAAAGTCTTACTATCTAAATTCTTTGAAATTTTTTGCATAAGCATATCCATACCCTCAAGCATTGTGCGTTGCTTTTCATTCATTAATATCACTCTCACTTTTTAATAAATATGGAACTGTTCTGTTCCATATTTATGTATATATTTAGGAACACTTCTGTTCCTAAATATATTGTACTACAAAAGTGTTCCTTTTGCAACACTTTTATTCCATTGTATGATATAAAAAAGAGGGGAATAATTATGTATTATACACAAAGGCTAAAAGATCTACGAGAAGATAATGATTTAACACAAGAAGAACTTGCAAAATTACTAAATATGAAGCGAGAGCAATATAGGAGATATGAAGCAGGAATAAACGAGATCAAAGCAAGTCATATAATAATGTTTGCAAAGTTTTATAATGTTAGTGCAGATTACATTTTAGGTTTATCAAACGAATATAAACCTAAACAGAAACAAAAATCAAGAAACACTATCGACATAAAAAATAACTACGGAAAAATAAATATAAAATGAGTGAGGGTTAAATATGAAAGAAGTGCTAACACAAATAAGCAATATTACGTGGGTTTTGTTATCAATTATAGTTATAGTTGATATAATACTTTACATTTTACTAAAAATAAAAAATAAAAATAAAGATAAAGAACATGAAGCTGAAATTACCAAACTTAAAAATACTATAAAAGAGAATATAGAGCAAGACAACGAAGCAATAGAAGAAATAATAAAAGATACAGAAATAAAAGATACCGAGCAAGAAACAACGCAAGAGGCACAATCAATAGTTGGCGAAGGTAAATTACCTTACTCAAGAAAAATGCTATTAACAGGTTATGAATATAAGTGTTACAAATTACTAAAGCCACTTGCGGATAAATATAACATACATATAATGAGTAAAGTTAAAATTATAGATTTTATATCAGTAAACAGAGGATTGAAAAAGGAAGAATGTTATAGCTACATCTGCAAAATAAAACAAAGCCATGTTGACTTTGTTTTTTGTAATCCTGATAACTTATATCCGCTTGCATGTTTAGAATTAGATGACAATACACATAAATCCCTAAAAGCACAGGAAAAAGATAATTTTAAAAACGAAGTATTTAAATCTGCAGGAATAAAGCTTTATAGAATAAATAATTTAGAGGTGAACTTAGACAAGATGATGAAAGAAGTTGCAGAGTTAAATAATAATTAGCATATTGATTTTAAAAAGGGGTAAGAATGTAGGTAGAGGGTAGCTGTTAGCCTAGCTACCCTCTCGCAGAGCCGCCGGGAACTCTGCGATTAAGCTTAAGTATTGATTTGTGAAATAAAACCGTCATTGAAAATATTGAATTATTGAAAACAGGTTTCCAACAATCCAACATTTCCAACAACTTACTTTTGCTGACTTCCGAACGAAGAGCGCACAGGAAGCTGGTCACTTTAATTGCCTTATCTATTCTTTTTTATATATGAAACTTTTAATCAAGGTGTCCGGAGTTCGAATCTCCGATGGGTCACCATAACCGCACAGGATTTAACCCCTTGTGCGGTTATTTACTAGCTAAATGTTTTGCATACATTAAGCCGTAAATTGGTTTTTGGTTATTTTTTCCGGCGTTTGTCGGCTGCAGCGAAGCTGTTGTTTATGCAAAATTGATATATTGGGCTGTCGCCAAGCGGTAAGGCAACGGACTTTGACTCCGTCATCCCGTGAGTTCGAATCTCGCCAGCCCAGCCAGGATAAGCACTCAACTATTTGTTGGGTGCTTATTTTTTTGCGGTTTTAAGGGTGCTGAAAATCAAGGTGTCTAAGTCAAGGGTGTCTTAGTCAAGGTGTCTAAATGGCTGTCAAAACGGTTATTTAAAATTCTTCACAGCACTGTGCCTATTTGTGCAGTCTCATAATCATATTCGATTATAAAACAGCTCTGTAAAAACGGCTCTATTATAAAGCCTAGGTAATAAAAAAGAGCATTTGAAGATTTATAAGCAAAAGCCCCGTGTATGGCTCTATTATAAAGCCGGGGTAAAGAAATTAATTAACATTGACTGTTGACGCAGGAACTTTAAAATATGCCTTTGCCCTAACAAAGCACCATATGAAAAGGGGACGGTATATACCGTCCCCTTAATAAAGTGTATGCCACATTAAAATACTTTAAAATTATTCAGCCTTTTTCTTTAAAGCAACGAATGAAGCACCTAGAGCAGCTACCAATGTAGCCAACAGAGCAACTACAGGAGTTGAGTCACCTGTCTGTGTTGTACCTGTTGATGAGCTGCTTGAGCTTGAGCTGCTGTTTGAGCTTGTTGAAGCACCTGAACCTGAGCTGCCTGAACCTGAGCTGCCTGAACCTGAGCTGCCTGAGCTTGAGCTGTCAGAGCTTGAGTTGTTTGAGCTTGAGTTGTCAGAGCTTGAGTTGTCAGAGCTTGAGTTGTCAGAGCTTGAGTTATCTGAGCTTGAATTATCTGAGCTTGAGTTATTTGAGCTTGAGTTACCTGAGCTTGAGTTGTCGCCTGCAGTATTCTCAACGCCTAGCTCCTTAGCAACCTTTGCTGTTACTTCTTCCCAAGACATACCTGTTGCAGCAGCACCGTCATCGTCCCAGTTATAAATACCATTATCAGCGTCAGTCTCGTTTTCAGGGTTGTAAGACCTTAAAAAGTTTTCATATAGTGTCTGGTTAGTCTCGCCAGGCAAGAAAGCTGAGCCGATAACATTACCAAGAGATGATACTACCTTATGAGGGCCGCAATCAGAGTTGTTTCTCCAGCCAAGACCAAAAGCCTGCTTATTAGAGTCAACAGGATTCTCGAACTTGTCATCCATTATATAGCATGTGTCACCGATGCATTTATCGTTAAATACTGTATCGTATGTCTGAATACCTGAGTCACCTGAAACGATGATTAGGTTCCAGTTACCCTCCGGTACATTGTAAGTAGCAGTCTTCTTGTCGTCTGCTACTTTCATTTTCTCGTCCTTTGTCTGCCACTTGTACAAGTTTACACCGCCCGGTAGACCATCCCAAATGTGAGCATAGAACACTTTGTTTGCACTAGCCCAATTATCAGGAATTTCAAATGTAAACTCACCTGATAAAGCAGATGCACTTACAGCACTTGCACAAGCCATTGTACCAAGTACAGCAGCAGTTGTAACAACACTAAGAATTTTCTTTGTCATTTTAGTCTCCTCCAATTAATATGTAAATGGTTTCCGAAGCATACACTCCAGTAAGGTAATTATATAACATATTTTTCAAAATCGCAACAGCTTTTTAAAAAAACAAATAATAAAAAATTTCTCAAAGTGTAGAAAATCAGATACGAATTTTATGCTATTTTCACACCAAATTTGGTGTAGTGTGCATTTTGACTAAAGTTAAGCTTAATTACGCCCCTTAGCAAAGCAAATTAGCTATAGTACTATTTAATCTAAAATCATACGCACGCAGCCGTACATACCGGCGTCATTGCCTAGGTCGGCCAGCTTAAAATATGTTTCCCGTGCAGCATGAAAAGCATATTCTCTGTAATACTTCTGTACTCTGTCTACAAGAAAGGCTCCTGCCTTTGATACTCCGCCGCCTATAACAAACACCTGCGGATTTACTACACAGGCAATCTGAGACAAGCCCCTGCCCAATATTTTTGCAGTTTTGTCCACCATTTTGTCCGCAATTTCATCACCGTTTTTGGCTGCGTCAAAAATATCCTTGGCTGTCAGCTTTTCTGCATTAAGAACTGTTTTTGCGTCCGGATGCTCCTTCAGGTAGCTCCTTGTTGTTCGAACAATGCCTGTTGCAGAGGCATACTGCTCCAAGCAGCCATGGTTGCCGCAGCCGCAAGCCTCTTTTTCTTTTTCATTAATATTTATATGGCCTATCTCGCCGCCTGCACCGTTGCTGCCGCTTACAATTTTTTCATTAACAATAACGCCGCCGCCTACACCGGTGCCAAGGGTAACTACTACAAGGTTTTTGTAGCCCTTACCGCCGCCCTGCCACATTTCTCCAAGTGCAGCCACATTTGCGTCATTTCCTACCTTTACCTTTAAACCTGTAAGTCTGTTAAGCTCAATTTGAACATTAAATACACCCCAGCCCAGATTTACACACTTAAATACAGTGCCGTCATCATCAACAGGCCCAGGTACTCCTACTCCCACGCCCTCAACATCTTCTTTGGAGATAGACTTTTCCATAAGCTTTGCGTCTATCTGCGTTGCGATGTCAGGCAGTATATTTACGCCGTTTTCCTCTGTGCGTGTAGGTATTTCCCATTTATCAAGCATTTCTCCCGCTGTATCAAACAGTCCCATTTTTATAGTTGTGCCGCCAATATCAACACCAAAGGCATACTTTTTCATAAATAGAATCTTTCCTTTCTCAACTTATTAAGTAATCTGTATCTGTATTATAACAGAAATTAAAAAGTATGTCATTGAAAATTTGTATAAATTTCTGATAAATTTTAGATATATTTTTCAAAAGAAGCTGTAATATAAAAATTTTTCCAAATTAAAAATTTTTTCTAAAAAGGGGTTGCTTTTTTTAAAATATGGTGATATAATAATGAAGCTGTCGAAAGACAGCAAAGAGAATAAGTTGGTGTTGATGACGCTGAGGGTACACCTGTTCCCATCCCGAACACAGAAGTTAAGCTCAGTAGTGCCGAAGATACTTGGCTGGTGACGGCCCGGGAAAATAGGAAAACGCCAACATTTAAGCGGCTATCCGGAGGATAGTCGTTTTTTTATCCCACAAAAATTCAGAATTCAACCCTACTTATAAGCAGTTGATTATAAATCGTTTTTAGTATACAGCAAAAAAATTTTTATTGTCAGACAACAGAGGCACAGCCGCATTCCCACAAAAAGGTTTGCGGCTGTGCCCTTAATCTTATAGCCTTTTAGTTTTATATTTTCATCACAATTATAAACAGTTGTAAAATTATCATTTAACTTCTAATAAATTCTTAACAATTTGTAAAAGTGCAGGAAATATAAAAACTTCTTTCTACGAAGCACACTGCAAGCACGCCCCGCTATTCTGCACACAATTTGGCATACTGACCTACAAAATTACTTATACCCTCTATAGTGTCGTTGCCAATATCGGATACACAAAGAATAGGAAGCAAGGAGCCGAGTCTGTGCTGTCTGCCCTTGTCATACAGAGCCTGTGCAAAATACTCATCGCTTAGAGAATGGGGCTTTATTTCCTTGTAGCTTTCATTTAATGCCACAATATAGCTGCTGTATACTATTCCGCTTTGACAGACAGCCGGCTTTTCCGATGTAAAAACAACAGCTTTATCACTAACCGGAAGGGTTACTGATATTCTTTTTGGGGCAATTATAATATGACAGTCCTTAAACGCCTTTACATTGTTTTTTAAAATAATAACCGCCCCTGTGTCACGCATAATATCCTTATATATTTTATAATAGTCCTTTGTTGCATCGGTAACCACCGTCACCTGACCTGTATACTTTAAAAGCTCTCGAATTATACCGCTTTTCTCTCCCTGCGGATCATACAAGCCGATTCTTATATTTTCGGTAGGTGCTTTACAGCGTTTTATAACCTCTAGTGCAGTATTTTCGGTTATTCTCTCTTTTAACAAATTTGTAGTATATCTTTTTAATCCGCTTTCAGGAGGAAATACAATGTCCTTACTGCACAATATACACTTGCCCTCGTTGCCTGCCAGCTCTTTTATCTTGTGCCATTTAATTCTGTCTCGGTATTTGTAATATGTAATATTAACCAACTGAATGTTATTATATTCTACCACTTCCAAATGAGTTTTGTCACGCTTAAAAAAATTATATTTTTTCTTCCCCTTTGAATAATCAAGTACAGTCAGCGTTGTAAGCATAGTGCATAACCTCCAATATTTCTGCAATATTTCTGCTTTTTATATGTGCGCCCTGCATAAATATTTACGGTCAAGCACACAGGCGTGTCAATATCTCTAAAATATTATATGGTTTTCGGTAGGGTTATATTCCCACTGTACAAACACCAACAGCCGCCCAAAAGGACGGCTGTTGGTGTTTGTAGTATGATAAATAATTTTCACTAAATGCCACTGCTACAACACTTATTTACATTATTACACAAGTATTTCCCATAAACACATCAGTATTAATTTTGCAAGCTTTCTCTATTTTTAAATTCTTGCTATTAATTCGGGTATAAGAATACTTAGCTTTTGGGCGGATATGCCTGCTACACGCTCTACCTCTGTGTGATTAAGCGGTTCGCTTGTAAGCCCAACGGCCTTGTTAGTAACCAAGCTGAAGCCGCATATGCTCATACCCAAGTAGTTTGCTGCCATAGCCTCGCATACGGTGCTCATACCTACGGCGTCTGCACCAAGTATGCCAAACATACGCACCTCCGCAGGTGTTTCGTAGTTTGGCCCCGTTGCCTGTACATATACGCCTTTTTTTAGGCGAATATCCATTTCATCTGCTATTTTATAAATAATATCTACAAGCTCGCTGTTATAAACATTACTCATATCCGGAAAGCGTGTACCGTATTCGTCATTATTTTTTCCTATTAACGGTGACGGTACAAAGCTGCTTATATGGTCGGTAATAACCATAATATCGCCTGGGTTAAAGCTTGGGTTAATTCCTCCGGAAGCGTTTGTGAGAATAAGGCTTTGAACTCCCAATATTTTCATAACAGCTATAGGCAGTACCGCCCGGCTTATGCTGTAGCCCTCATAAAAATGCACTCTGCCCTGCATTACCATTACATTTTTACCATTTAGGTTAAAAAACAGAAACCTGCCCTTATGCCCGCTTACCGTAGCGGTAGGAAACTGCGGTATTTCGCTGTACTCTATTATTTTCTCCGGCCTGTACCGGCCAAAAACCTCGCCTAAGCCCGAGCCTAGTACAACACCGACAGTAGGCTTAAATCCGTTAATCTTGTCCTTAATATATTCCGCACATTGTTCTGCTGTTTTTATATCCATTATTTGTACCTCCTTTTTTATATTATACTACACAAAAATACTGCCTTGGTCAAGCAAACCAAGGCAGTATTTTGTTTAATTGGCAAAGGCCGCATTATATAAATACAGACCTCGCCTTATATAGCCGTTATACTTTCACCCTTTGCCAGCTTAGGTGCGTCTTCGATAATTTTGTTTACATAAGTATCAAACACATTTCCTAAAATTATTTTTCCGTCAATAGAGAAATTATACTTGCCGGTTTCACCCTTATAGAAGGTATAGGTGTCAGGCTCCTTGTCGGTGTTATAAGTAATTTTAACTGTTAGGTCTGCACTTGTGCTTACATTGCTTGTTTTAACATTTGCTACCGTTGCAGACTCAAGATTTTGGAAGAAAATATCAAACTTACTTGTTTCTATGGTGTTTTTACCGCTTTTTACTGTGGTAGATTTTGTTTTGTTGCCGTCCTTATCCTTTTTGGTTTCTGTAGACAGGTCAAACTTTGATGTTTTTCCGTCAGCTGTAACCTCAATGGTTTTTATTGAGGCCTCGTCTGCCTTTATTACATATTCAAACACCATATCCTCAAAGGAGGTATTAACCCACGGAACCTTTGTTGTAACAATTTTATAGATTATATTTGTACTAGGGTTATAAATATAAGCATATTCCGTTGTTGTTTCAGTAGTTGATGAGGAACCGTCCTCCAAGGCTTCCGTAACGGCTTCCGTAGCGGCTTCGGTCTTTTCTGTTTTAGGCTTAGAGGAATACAGCGTAATGGTACCATCGCCAAACTTTGCAGCTATTTTTGCGTATGGATTGCTTGTGCTTAAGCCGTACTTAGACATTGTGTCATCGTTTGGCTTGTAGGCGATAACTTCATCTGCGGTAATAGAGCGTAAAGACTCCAACACTGTAGAGCCATTGGTTACATTTACAAAGCAGTTTACCGGTGCTGTCATTTTATAGTGTGCCGTATTTACTGTGGTATCGTCATTTGCCTTAAACTCCAACGTATCCTTAAAATTGGTACCGCTTATGGTAGCGGTCTCCGGTGTGCCGTTAGAGCTGTTTTCGGCAGCTGTAGTAACGCTTGTATCTAAAAAAGTCATAGGCTTGTACAGGAATGAATCTACAGAGTCGTTTGCTACCAAATAAATAGCCTTATCTCCGTCTACCATAATGTATGTGCCGGCACTGTCCGGAGCCTCGCCGCCTACTGTTATTGTTCTTTTATTTTTGTTCGCAAAGGTTACTGTAACTGTTGCTCTTGGCTTGTCAAGTCCATATTCCTCAATGCTCTTTCCGTTTATGTCAACAATATTTGTTGTAGTAACGGCAGCGGCATCGTTTGCAACTGCGTCAGGCATACCGGAGGCAAGAGGAGCGTCCTCGTAGCCCTTTAGGGTATACTGTGTTTTTTGCGTGGTGGTTACCTTCTTACCGCTTTTGTCCGTTGATGTTTCTGTAGGAGTTTCGGATAACAGCTCAAAGGAGCCGTTATCGTTTTTCACCTTAACTTCCTTAATGTCGGCAGGTACATGGCTTATAAGCTCCTCTATGCCGGCAGAAACAATGTTGCCGTTCTTGTCCTTTACGGAATCTATTTTATTTCCCTTTAGGTCAGTTGCATATTGCTGACCGTTTTCGTCTGTAGGATATGTAGATTTGGTAGAACCAACACTAGGCATATTGTGTTTAACCAAGAAAAATACACCTACCAGTGCGGCCACAACCACTACAGCTATAATTATGAATAAAACGGGCTTTTTCTTTCCTGTTTTGCCGCTGTCAGTCTGCTTCTGCTGCTTTTTACTTGTTTTTTGGGCGGCCTTAGTGCTGCCTGTTTCTGCCTCTGAATCAGCTGAAAATATTGTACCGGCTGTGTTGTCATAATACAGCTCGTCGCTGTCATGCTCCTTATTGGCTTGGTCAGAGGCTTTAGCCTCTGACTTTGCCTTTTTTATTTTGTTATCCTGTGGAGTTTTTTTATTATCTGCCATTACCTGTTCCTCCTTCTAACATAAATAACTATTGCTGCAATAATGATTATTACAGGGAACACACCCATACAAACAATAGACCATGCCTGAATTTGGTCTGAGGTAATACCCAGGTTAGGCTTTGTAAGGTCTTTGCCGGAGATTGTTATGCCCTCGTCTGTATTTTCCGTAACCTTGTTCATCATATTAACTATATAAGCACCGTTGTTAAATGTAGACATTTTAATAGCGTTCTCGTTAAATACAAGCTCTGAACCGAATACAATTACATTTGACTCTACATCATCGCCGGAGGACTTTGTTCCTACTGCGGCAGCAGTGTACTGCTTAGCTTCAACCTTTTCAATGTTAAAGTCATCGCCCGCATCAAAAGGTATCAGCTTAGCCGAAGCTGATGTTACAAGCAGGTTAGACGCTGTGTTTTTGTTTGTAATTTCAACAGGCACTATGCGGCCGCCGACAATATTTAGGGTACTGTCCTTTAGTCCACTTGTATAATCTGCGTTGTCATAGTCAAGAAGTGAAATGTATGGACTGTTGCCGTAAACCTTTGAAGAATCCATCTCGGCAACTACACCGTCGCCCATCTTCATTCCCCACTCATCCAACAAGGCGTCAAGCTTTGGAGAATCAAATTTAGCGCTGCCGGAAACATATATAAAGTCCTTATTGTATCCGCCGTTATTGTTTAGGAAGTCCTTTATTTTCTTAACAGATGTATCGTCAAGGTCTGCCTGCGGAGCATATAGAATAACTGCCTCTGCGTTCTTGTCAATATCCTCTGTCATTGTTTTAACAGTGCTTACATCATAGTTGTTCTGCTCAAGCAGATTTTTAAATGCACTTGCGTCATAGTCGCCAAAGCCGTCAATAAACTGTACCTTAACTTGATTTTCAGCTGTAACATTTAAAATAGCTGTAGTAACGGCCGGCTCTACCTTTAGACCTTTTACCTGGTACGAATAGTCGCTTTGCATTTCCTGCTCAAACAGGTCAGATGTAGAAAGAACTCTGTGCTTATCGCCGGACTTAACAATATAGTCGCCCTGCTTTAGAGTATCGTCAGGGTAATTGTTTATATATGTTGGATTAGCTGTTAGGTCAACATACTCAATCTTTATTTTGTCGCTGTAGTTTTTGTACTGCTTTAAAAGTGTGCTTGCCATTAGGTAATACTCGTTGGCTCCCTCGTATGAGCTTTGCGATGCCAAAACGGTAATGGTAACATCTTTATTAAGGGCAGAAATAAAATCTATTGTATCCTGCGAAAGGTTGTATGTTTGCTGTGCAGAAAGGTCGAAGGACAAAGCCGGAACCTTATCTGTAACAAGGCCGACTATCATATTAACCACAACCACAGCAACAATAAATATTGCTGTAAAGGCAACGGAAAGTCCGCCCTTTTTCATTTTTCTGCTTTTAAACAAGGCCTTTAGCCTGCCGCTCTTTTTCTTTTTTGATTTTTCGTCTGCGGCCTCTTCAGTGCTGCTCTGTGCATCTGCATTTTCCGCAGTTTCTTCAGTGCTGTTCTGTGCATCTGCATTTTCAGGTACAGCCTCTTCACTTGCTGAATTGTCTGTATCAATGTTATTTTCTGTAATATCGTTTTCTGAAACGCCTTTTGACATTTCATCGAAATCCTTGTTTTCTTTACTCACTGTGGCACCTCCTTAGTTCCAGCGTCTTCTCTCAAGAACCCTGATTGTTAGGAAATTAAACAATACAGGTACACTCAAGAAAAAGACAACATCTGACAGCTTAATAATTCCTACCGCAAAATTCTGATACGGTGTTGTAAATGAAATTGCTGACAATATTGTTTTAATAAAGTCAATATTTATTGAGCTTGCCAATGAATCCATATAAGAAATCAGCAGACCAACGCCTATAGAAATAATAGCGGCAACAATTTGGCTCTCTGTCAACGACGAAACAAATGTGCCTATAGATATTAGTGCCATACCAAACAACAGCAGTCCGATAATGTTGCTAATAATTGTAATCCATGACGGTGCTGCAAAAAAGCTGATAATAATACCGTATATAACAAACAGCACCAGCATAATGGCATATACTGTAACAGCCGCCAAATATTTACCCATAACAATCTGGAACAAATTTACAGGTGCTGTTAAAAGGCCCTGCTCTGTTTTTTTGTTTTTTTCTTCACTAAACAGTCTCATTGTTAAAATAGGAATAAGAATAATAACAACCGAGGTCATATTTAGGAAAACATAGGTCATATCGGTAGTGTCCGGTGCAAGCACCGTACCCATAAAGAACATACCGCCAAACAAAGCCGCAACTGCATATACCACATAAGCAATAGGAGATGTAAAATATGCATTTAGCTCTCTTTTATAAATTGCTGACATTATTTTCTGCCTCCTCTTCTGCTTGTAACATCCTCGCCGTTAGTGATTTTTAGGAATGCGTCTTCAAGTGACATTTCGGCATTTCTCATCATTACTATAGGACAGTTTATTTTAGCCATTGCATTAAACACGCCCTTGCGAATATCGTTATCATCATTGTATTCTGCCACATATTCTCCGCTGCCGTCAGGTGCAACTGAAATTTTTCTGGCTCTTGTTACGCCCTCTACACTACGCAGTGCCGGCATAATATAGGCATCACTGCCGAATATATGCAGCTGTAAACGCTTTATGCCCTTTACAGTGCTTGTAATCTCCTGTGTGCTTTCATCTGCAACAAGCTGACCGTTGTTAATAACCACTATACGGTCACATACAGCCTGAATTTCCGACAGCACATGAGATGACAAAATAACTGTATGCTTTTTGCCTAATCCTCTTATAAGGTTACGCATTTCTATAATCTGCTTAGGGTCAAGTCCTACAGACGGCTCATCAAGAATAATTACAGGCGGGTTGCCTATAAGAGCCTGTGCCAAGCCTACTCTTTGTCTGTAGCCCTTTGACAGGTTTTTAATAATTCTGTTGTAAACATCGGTAATCTTAGTTACCTTTGCCACCTCTGACAAATGCTCCTGCTTAGGCAGCGTTACCTTTTTCAGGTCATAAACAAACTCAAGATACCTTTTAACTGTCATATCCTGATAAAGCGGCGGCATTTCAGGCAAATATCCTATTTTGGACTTTGCACCCTTTGGGTCATCAAGTATTTCGCAGCCGTCTATTGTAACTGTGCCTGAGGTTGATGACAGGTAGCCTGTTATAATATTCATTGTGGTTGACTTGCCGGCACCGTTTGGTCCCAGAAAGCCCAAAATTTCTCCCTCGTTTACGGTAAAGCTAACATTATTAACAGCCAGCTTGTCACCGTAACGCTTTACAAGGTTTTTAACCTCTACCATTTTTTCTGGTCACTCCTTTACCTTTTTAAAAAGAACGCTGATACTATATACTGAACGGCATTAAAAACAGTTGCAGTAATAAGCATCACACAGCACCGTTGGTAAATCTGCAATATTTTGTTTGGGGAATTTATGTATTTTAACCCAAACAGCATTCTGCAACATACTTACAGTGCTTATCTATTGTATTTTATTAAAAATACCTTGAATAAACCTTGAATATTTTCAAGGTTTATTTAAGAAAACATAAAAGCCGACTGTATACGCCAAGACCTGCCTGTTGCATACAGTCGGTTTTAAATAACCTTGTTGCACACCGTAAAATATTAAATCAGTCATAGGTGTGTGTACAAACCTCTTTAATTTTATCCCTAAGCTTTTGAAAATCCTCAAAAGCACCGGGCTTATTGTTAGGGTTTCTTAAAAGTGCGGCAGGATGCAGGGTAGCCATCATAATAACGCCGTTTTTTTCAAAAAATACTCCGTGCTCCTTGGTTATTTTCATATCCTTTTTAATAAGCCTTGTGGCCGCTACTCTGCCCAGGCAGACTATAATTTTAGGTCTTATTATTTTCACCTGATTTCTAAGCCAGTTAATGCACTGCTCCTGCTCGTCAGGCAACGGATCACGGTTTTTTGGCGGACGGCATTTTACCATATTTGCTATGTATATGTTCTTGTGTCGGTCCAGGTCAATGGCGTTAAGCATTTTATCCAACAGCTGACCGCCTCTGCCTACAAAAGGCTCGCCCTGCAAATCCTCGTTTTCGCCGGGGCCCTCACCAATAAACATTACTTCGGCATTTTCTGCTCCTACGCCAAACACCACATTTGTTCTTGTTTCTGCCAGTCTGCATTTGTTACATTCCAGGCAATGCAGCTTTAGTTGGTCTAATGTATCTGACATAAGTAAAGCTCCTTATTTTTTCTCTTTTTTGTTAGCTTTTTCCGAAAGCTCCGTAATTACATCTACAATATCCTGTGCTGTGCGTACCGCCGCAAGATATTCAATCTGATTTTTTTCGTTAATAATATACTTATTTATACGCATATTAATTTCGGTAAAGCAAGGGTGATTTACCTTTATAACAACATAAAACCAAAAGCCGTATATAGGGCGTCGGTTCTTCTTTCTTGTGAATTTTGCGGTGATTTTCTGACTGCTTTCTTCGCTGTCAAAATTATTCAGGCACTCCTTTTTCCTTACAAATTCAGCGTCTGTAATTTGCGATAGCATAAAAATATCCGGGTTATCATTATGAAAGCGTTTTTCGGTTTCAAGCAGCCAATAGCCGTGAGGCTCGTCAATTTTTAATTTTTCGTACTCTCCCAGCTCCATAGTTGGGCTGAAATTCTTTAACATTGCACTGTGCTTATTTTTATCTCGGTATTTTAAGTGTTTTTTTATTTCTTCAGCTGTAATTTCGTCATAATCGTCTAAATGCTCACTGCATTTTTTGGCACAGTCGTTACACAAAAAGCCGTCGTTAAGCTTTATTCTTGTTAATATGCTTGCCTTATCGCCACATACAACACAGTTTTTCTTCATAATTATCACTTCCTGTTTATGCCGTACTACACAGCCGGTACTGCATTATTATTCTTTATAAAGCTGTCTTAAAATTTCAATTTCCTTTGCGTAGCCCTGCAGGTCGTTTGGGGTTTCAAGCTCAAAGGGCAGATTCTTTAGCTGTGGGTGATTTATTACCCTTGCAAGAGCCTCTAAGCCTATATAACCGTTGCCTATAGTTTCGTGCCTGTCCTTGTGGCTGTTCATTACATTTTTGCTGTCGTTTAGATGAATTGCATACAGCTTGTCCAGTCCTATAATACTGTCAAACTCGTCTACCACCCTGTCAAGGTCGTCTACAATGTTGTAGCCGCCGTCCCATATATGGCAGGTGTCCAGACATACGCCCATTTTTTCCTTTAGCTCTACTCTGTCTAAAATATCCTTTAGCTCGTTAAAGCTTCTGCCTATTTCACTGCCCTTGCCCGCCATAGTTTCAAGCAGCACCGTTGTGGTTTGCTGCGGCGTTAAAATGCTGTTAAGCATTTCTACAATATAGTCTGTACCAACCTCAACGCCCTGCTTTACATGACTGCCCGGGTGAAAGTTGTAGTAGTTGTTTGGTACATACTCCATTCGTCTAAGGTCGTCCGCCATAGTAACTTTAGCCAGCTCTCTGATTTTCTCGTCAGCCGAGCAGGCATTAAGGGTGTACGGTGCGTGAGCAACAATAGGAGCAAAATTTTTGTCGCTTATATATTCTAAAAATTTATTTATATCCTTTTCGTCAATATCCTTTGCCTTGAAGCCTCTTGGGTTTCTTGTGAAAAACTGAAAGGTGTTTGCATTTATTGAAACAGCCTCTTTTGCCATATTTAAAAAGCCCTTTGAGGCCGACAGGTGACATCCTATATTCAGCATAATATATACCTCCGTTTGCTACGTGCTTAGTATAACATATTATACAGTCACAAACAATAATTATTACATCTGTGTTGAAATTTTTAAATTATAAAATAATTATTTCATCATAGGTTTACATAACCACTTTGCAAAAGCACCCTCCTTACCGAACAAATCGGCAAAGAGGGTGCATATCAATCCTAAAAGGGATTTTTAAATTTTTAAATAATCAGTTTGGAATTTTAGAATTATTTTCAAATTTGTGATGAGTTACCTAACAGTTGAGCCAACTTCCATATCGTCGGCGAAAATCACCTTTACAGAGTCATTGCTGTCAGCCGCTAAAATCATACCACAGCTTTCTACACCGCAAAGCTTTGCCGGCTTTAGGTTAGCCACAAGTATTACATTGTGTCCTATAAGGTCCTCCGGCTTGTAATACTGTGCTATACCGCTGGCAACCGTGCGCTTTCCTGCACCGTCGTCAAGGGTTAGCTTCAGCAGCTTTTTAGCTCTCTTTACAGGCTCGCAGGCCTCTACCTTTGCTACACGAAGCTCTACCTTTGCAAAATCGTCTATAGTAATTTCAGGCTTTTGCTCGATTTCCTTTTTAGGCTTTTCTGCCTCCTGCGCTTTCTTTGCAGCCTCTGCAATGTCGGCAAGCAGCTTTTCGGAATCCAGTCTTGAGAACAGCGGCTCGGCTGTACCAACCTTTTCGCCTGCTTTTAGTCCGCCAAACTCCTTAAGGGAATCGTATGAGGTTACCTGTGTGTTTATCTGCTTAAATATTTTTTCGGCAGTTTCAGGCATAAACGGAGATACAAGTATTGCTATAAACCTAATGCTTTCAAGCAGGTTGTAAAGCACTGTGCCAAGTCTTTCTTTTTTATCCTCGTCCTTAGCCAAAACCCACGGTGCGGTTTCGTCTATATATTTATTGCTTCTTCTTGCAAGTGACAAAATAGCCTCTAAAGCGTCGCTTACTCTGTACTTGCTTAAAAGCTTGTCAACATTTTCAACAGCAGCCAAGGCAGCGTCTTTAAGCTGCTCGTCTAAAGGCTCCTGTGCAGTAGGTGCCATAATCTGTCCGTCAAAATACTTGTTGCTCATAGCAACTGTTCTGTTCACCAAATTGCCTAAGGTGTTGGCAAGGTCGGAGTTGTATCTTTCAAATACTGTTTCGTAGGTAATAGAACCGTCTGAAACATATGGCATTTCGCTTAGCAGATAGTACCTTACGGCGTCAACGCCAATAAGCTTTACAAGGTCTTCGGCATAAATAACATTGCCCCTTGATTTACTCATTTTGTCAGAGCCGAACAGCAGCCAAGGGTGTGCAAACACCTGCTTTGGCAAAGGCTCGCCAAGTGCCATAAGCATAATAGGCCAATAGATAGTGTGGAAACGCAGAATGTCCTTACCGATAATATGAACATCTGCCGGCCAATACTTTTTGTAGTTGTCACCGCTGCCGTCCGGACTGTAGCCAAGGGCAGTAATATAGTTGGAAAGTGCGTCTATCCAAACATAAACAACATGGTCAGGGTCAAAGTCAACCGGAATACCCCACTTAAAGGATGTTCTTGAAACGCACAAGTCCTGCAAACCCGGCTTAATAAAGTTGTTTACCATTTCATTTTTACGCTGCTCAGGGAATATAAAGTCAGGATTGTCCTCAATATATTTTTCAAGCTGCTTTTGGTATTTTGACATTCTAAAGAAATATGCTTCTTCCTTTGCCTTTTTTACCTCTCTGCCACAGTCAGGGCATTTACCGTCAACAAGCTGTGACTCTGTCCAAAAGCTTTCACATGGGGTACAGTACATACCCTCGTAAGAGCCTTTGTAAATGTCGCCCTGCTCATACAGCTTTTTAAATATTTTTTGTACAGCCTTTTCGTGGTAATCGTCTGTTGTTCTTATAAAATGGTCATAGGTAGTGTTAAGCAGGTCGCAGGTTTCTTTTATTTCGCCTGCTACCTTGTCTACATATTCCTTTGGAGTAACTCCGCTTTTCTGTGCGTATTCTTCTATTTTCTGACCGTGCTCGTCGGTTCCTGTAAGGAAGAAAACATCATACCCCTGCATTCGCTTATACCTGGCGATGGCGTCTGTCATAACAATTTCGTAGCTGTTGCCTATATGCGGCTTACGAGAAGTATATGCTATTGCAGTAGTAATGTAATATTTCTTTTTACACATTCTGTTTACCTCCTAGCTTTATGTTAAACAATGTGTCTGTGCAGTAGATATTATATCATTACATACGCTTTTAAACAAGACTGTTTGCCTATTTTTTCATATAGCCTTTGCATACACTGCCTGTAATGTAAAAAACATAACAAAATAAGCCGAAATTCTAAATTATTCTTTGCAGGCACTTGAATAAACAGGAAAAAATGCTTATAATGATAGGGTAAAAAAAGAAGCACTTTTTACAAAAAACAAATAAAGCGAAAGGAGTAGCACACATGATTTATTCTAAAGAAGTTGAAAATATGTGCACTGTAGCAAAGGGCCCTAAGCACGGTCCTGCACCTATTCCTGAAGAGGGTAAATGGGTAAAATCTTATGAAATTAAAGACATATCCGGCCTGTCACACGGTATTGGCTGGTGTGCACCACAGCAGGGTGCCTGTAAGCTTACACTTAATGTAAAAGAGGGTATAGTTGAAGAGGCTCTTGTTGAAACTATAGGTTGCTCAGGTATGACACACTCAGCTGCTATGGCTGCTGAAATTTTGCCTGGCAAAACTCTTTTGGAGTGCCTAAACACAGACTTGGTATGTGACGCTATTAATACAGCTATGAAAAACATTTTTGAGCAGCTTGTTTACGGCAGAAGCCAAACAGCTTTCTCTGAGGGTGGTCTTCCTATCGGTGCCGGCCTTGAGGATCTTGGTAAGGGACTTCGTTCACAGGTTGGTACAATGTTCAGTACAAAGGCAAAGGGCGTTCGTTACATGGAGATGGCTGAGGGTTATGTTCTAAAGACAGCTCTTGACGAAAACGACGAGGTTATCGGCTACCAGTTTGTTAAGCTGGGTAAAATGCTTGAGGACATTCGCCACGGTGTTAGCCCTGATGAAGCATACAAAAACAACATCGGTCAATATGGTCGTTTCGACGGTGCGGCTAAGTACATTGACCCTCGTGAAGAATAATTGGTAAGGAGGAACTTAATCATGGCAGTTACATTTGAAAGTATGGACAGAAGAATGCCTAAAATTGAGAAATGCCTTGCTGAATATGGTATTGCAAATCTTGAAGAGGCAAGACAGCTATGTCTTGACAAAGGCTTCGACCCTTATGAAATCGTAAAGAGCGTTCAGCCAATCGCTTTTGAAAACGCAGGCTGGGCTTACACACTTGGCTGTGCTGTAGCAATTAAGAAGAATGTTACAACAGCGGCAGATGCAGCAGAGGCTATCGGTATTGGTCTTGAGGCATTCTGTATTCCTGGTTCTGTTGCAGAGCAGAGAAAGGTTGGCTTGGGCCACGGTAACCTAGGCGCTATGCTGCTTAGAGATGAAACAAAGTGCTTTGCTTTCTTGGCAGGTCACGAAAGCTTTGCGGCTGCTGAGGGTGCTATCGGTATTGCAAGAAACGCTAACAAGGCAAGAAAGGAGCCTTTGCAGGTTATCCTGAACGGTCTTGGTAAAGACGCAGCTTACATTATTTCAAGAATCAACGGCTTTACATATGTTCAAACACAGTTTGACTATTTCACAGGCGAGCTTAACATTGTTAAGGAAACAGCTTACTCAGACGGTGAAAGAGCTAATGTTCGCTGCTACGGTGCTGACGATGTTCGTGAAGGCGTAGCAATTATGCAGAAGGAGAATGTCGGCGTATCTATTACAGGTAACTCAACAAACCCAACTCGTTTCCAGCACTTGGTTGCAGGTACATACAAAAAGTGGGCTATTGAGAACGGCGTTAAGTACTTCTCTGTTGCAAGCGGCGGCGGTACAGGCCGTACACTTCACCCTGATAATATGGGTGCCGGCCCTGCTTCATACGGTTTGACAGACTCTATGGGCCGTATGCACGGTGATGCTCAGTTTGCAGGCTCGTCTTCTGTTCCGGCTCATGTTGAGATGATGGGACTTATCGGTATGGGTAACAACCCTATGGTTGGCGCTACAGTTGCTTGTGCAGTTGCTGTATACGAGGGACTGAATAAGTAATTTCTTACTTTAAGAATAATTTTGGCGGTTTGCTTATGCAAGCCGCCTTTTTGCAGTTAAAATTAATTCTCTGCGGCAGTCTGCTGCCAACGCACTATTTAATTAAACAGTATTTCCTCATCCCGGCTGCCATAAGAAAAGCATTTATGGCGGGGCGTACAATGCAGCAGCTTTTAAGCTGTAAAATGTAAATTTATTTTGACTATTTAAAAAGCTAGTGCAATTTATGGGCGAATATGGTAAAATAAAATGGTATTTGTGTGTCCGCACGCCACTGCAGCAATGTAAATATGTATATAAAACAGCGAGGTATTAAATGACTTACTCCAAGGATATACGCTGTGAAGCTCTTGCTCACGGCAATAAAAAATCGAGATACGGTCTTAGGGCGTTTTTACTGGGAATACTATTTGCCACAGTAATATTTTTACCTTTTATAATTTATGACAACGGATTGTTTTTATATTACGGTGACTTTAATGTACAGCAAATTCCGTTTTATCAGCTTGTACATGACACAATACGCAGTGGTAATATCGGCTGGAGCCACCATACCGACCTGGGGGCAAACATAATAGGCTCCTACTCCTTTTATCTTATCGGCAGTCCGTTTTTTTGGCTGACTCTGCCTTTTCCAAGCGAGGCCGTGCCGTACCTTATGGGGCCCCTGCTTATACTGAAAACAGGCTGTATGTCCTTTACGGCATACATATTTTTAAGAAGATACACCCGCAACAAAAGCTATGCCGTACTGGGCGGACTGCTGTACGCCTTTTCCGGCTTTACCTGCTTTAATATATTTTTCAACCATTTTCACGAGGCTATGATAATTTTCCCACTGCTTTTGACGGCGGTTGATGAAATGTTTGAAAATAACCGTCGTGGTTTGGTAGCACTGGCTGTATTTGGAAGCTGCCTTATGAACTACTATTTTTTTGTAGGTCAGGTAGTATTTGTAATTATATACTGGTTTGTTAAGATTTTTGCCGGCGGCTATAGGTTTAAAATTAAAAACTTTATCTGCCTTATATTCGAGTCTGTAATAGGTCTTTTGGCAACAGCTGTAATAACTATACCGGCTATACTCTGCATAATGGGCAATTCCCGTATAGGCAACACCCTTAATGGCTGGAACGCTTTGGTTTACGACTGTCCGCAAAGATACCTGAATATTTTTACAGCATACCTTTTCCCTCCCGAGCTGCCGGCTTACCCTACCTTTACTCCAGACTCAAACACAAAGTGGGGCTCACTGGCGGGCTGGCTGCCTTTGTTCAGCGTGTCGGGCGTAATTGCCTTTATGACAAGCCGCAAAAAGCACTGGCTAAAAAAGCTGATACCAATACTTGTTTTAATGGCGTTTATGCCTATTTTAAACAGCTCGTTCCAGCTGTTTAACCAACAGTATTATGCACGCTGGATGTATATGCTTGTTCTTATGATATGTCTGGCAACTGTAATGGCACTGGAAAACACGCAAAGTAATTCTGACAGGCTTGCAGAAGAGGTTAATCCAAACAGCTTTAAGGTAAGGTGGGCACCTGCCATAGGGGTAACAACAGCGTTTACTCTGCTGCTTACAGCGGCCATAGGCTTTATGCCTGTTGCTGAGGAGAGCCTTTCCGGAAGCGAAACAATTAAGTTGGGGCTGATGGACGACTGCTTTAGATTTTGGCTGTACTGTGCCATAGCACTGGCGTCACTTGTAATACTTATAGTGATAATGGCTGTCTTTTCAAAAAAGAAAAAGCTCCTGCCTGTTGTGTGTATTATAGCGGTGGGGATTATATCGGTTGGCTACACTGTAACCGAAATTGCCATGGGTAAATCTCATGGCTACGATTCAAAAAATTATATGCAGGCCCTTGTAATAAACCATGAGGATGACTTTGACATTCCGCAGAGTGACATTACCCGCACAGATTTTTACCAAATGATGGACAACTCTGCAATGTTCTGGAAAATTCCTACCATACAAACCTTTCACAGTATTGTACCCGGCTCTGTAATGGAATTTTATAATGACATAGGCATAAATCGTGATGTTGCATCAAGACCTGATGCAACCGACTATGCACTGCGTTCTCTTACATCTACAAGATGGCTTATAGACTATACCAAGGATTCCAATTCCTTCAGCACCACAGGCGGGGCTACTGCAATGCCGGGCTGGAAATACTATGACAAGCAAAGCGAGTTTGACATATGGGAAAATGAATACTATATACCAATGGGCTTTAGCTACGACAGCTATGTTTCAAAAAAAGACTACGACAGCTGCACCGACAGCGAAAAAACAAGGCTAATGCTAAAGGCAATGGTGCTTACCGACGAGCAAATGGAGAAATACAGCTTTGCGGCGCTTAATAAAACAAGCTCAAGCAGCTTTACATATACAAAAGACCAATATTACAAGGACTGCAAAAACCGCAAAAAGCAAAGCTGCAGCAGCTTTGAATACAACAACACCGGCTTTACTGCAGAGATTGACCGTACAGCCTGCAATCAAAATACACTGCTGTTTTTCAGCGTGCCTTATGAGGATGGCTGGTCAGCACAGGTAAACGGAAAGAATGTTGACATTGAAAAAGTAAATGTAGGCTTTATGGCAATAGAGGTGCCTGCAAATCAGGTTTGTAAAATAGCCTTTACCTATAACACACCGGGCTTAAATGCAGGAATAATTATAAGCATTGCAGCAAGCGCTGTGTTTATCATTTATATTTTACTGGTTAAAAATTATAAAAAAATAATATCCGCATTTAAGGCAGGCAAGTCCGTTAAGCAGGTTGAACAGACCGATTCAGAGAATTAATAAATTGCGTTTTATTACGATTAGCCAATAACATTTTTATATAAAAGATTTAACAGTAATGAAACTACTAACGAATAAATAAAATCCGATTAGGAAGAAGTAATTGTAATGAACAAAGCCTTAGAAAACAACAATTCACACAAAGAACAGACAGCAAAAAACAAACCGTACAGGGCAACGGCCCTGCTATAAAATTCCTTTGCACTGTTTTCTGACTTTTAAGCTTTTTAACGGAGGTAACTGATATGTCTTTTGGTGAGAAAATTCTTGAATATAAGAACGATATTTTAAATGATCTTGCAAGCCTTGTGGCTATTGACTCTGTTTCTGTAGAGGGCAGTGAAAAGCCCCGCCAAGCACTTGAATATATGCTGGCACGTGGCAGGGAAATGGGGCTTAAAGCAAAAAATGTTGACAATATAGCCGGTCACTTGGAGTACGGCACAGGCAAGAGGCTATGCGGCGTACTTACGCACCTTGATGTTGTGCCTGCCGGTAAGGGCTGGAGCGTGCCTCCCTTTGCACTTACCCAAAAAGACGGCAGACTATACGGCAGAGGCGTAGCAGACGACAAAGGCTCGGCTGTAGTAGCTATGTACTGTTTAAAAGCACTGCTTGACAACGGCATAAATGCCGACAGCACCATAAGACTTATTATGGGTACAACAGAGGAAACAGGTATGACCGATGTTAAGCATTATTTTTCTAAGGAGCGGGTACCCGATATAGGCTTTACTCCCGATTCTGACTATGGTATCTGTAATTGTGAAAAGGGTATCCTTCAAATTTCCGTAACAGGAAAAAACGACAGCAAAATAATAAAAGCTGCCACAGGCGGCAGTGCCGTAAACGCTGTACCGGACAGCTGTACATTTACCCTAAGCCAAGAAATTACCGTACCGAAAAATTGCTGCGGAAGCTTTACCACAGAGTGCAAAAACGGTACCGCAAGGCTAACCTCAGAGGGCAGTGCCGCACACGCTATGGAGCCGTACAAGGGCTTTAACAGTATTACTCATGCAGTTAATATGCTGTGCAGTCTTTACAGCAGCAATGAAATCGGCAGTATGCTGCAATTTATAAATGAATGTATAGGCGTTAAAACAGACGGCAGTCCTATGGGACTTAATCTAAACGACCAACAGTCAGGCAGTCTGACAATGAACTTAGGCGTTATTAATATTGACAGTGAAAACGCTGCTGTAAAAATAGACCTGCGTTACCCTGTAAGTGCCTGCTACGACAGTATTGCAGACACTATCAAGAGCTGTGCCAAAAAATATGGGCTGAGTGTAAGCGTCGACAGCCATTTAGCACCGCTGAATGTTCCTGCAGACAGCAGGATTATTGCCGCACTGCAGCAGGCTTATAAGGAGATTACAGGTGAAATGCCTAACCTGTACTCTACAGGCGGCGGAACATATGCACGCTCACTGGAAAACAGAGGCGTTGCCTTTGGGCCTGTATTTTCAAACGACTGTTCAAATATGCACAAGCCTGACGAATCACTAAACACAGAAAATTTTCTGCTGCACGCACAAATATGTCTTGAAGCTATGTACAGAATGTTTACACAATAATTTTTAATTTAGATTTTTAACTTAGATTTTTAACTTAGGATGTGATGTATATGACCGCAGAGGCGTCATTAAAAAAGCAGGCAAAGTCTATACTTGCACAAAATAACTGGGTAAAATCAATAGTAGGCGGGCTATGCTCAATGTCTGTTTTGGGGGCATTTTTAATTATTTTCAACTTTGCCTCAATGTATTTGTCAGAGGATATTTTAAAAAAGCCTGTGGAGCTGGGAATTAACATTGCCATATCCGTAGCGGCACTGGTAGTGTTTATACTTCTTTCTCCCGTATACACCGGTTACATTAGGTTTATTGCCCAATGCAGGGGACGGGAAACAGGAGATATTAAAGATGTTTTTTATTACTTTCAGCGTGGAAAATACGCAGATACCGTACAGCTTAATTTGCTGCTTACCCTAAAAAAAACAGCACTTGTTATTTTGTTTTTCATACCGGCTGCCGCCGCAATTTCCTGTGGAGAGTTTTTCACAGATATAAAAACAATTTTACAAATATGCGCAATGTGGCTGCTTATTTTGGGTGCTTTGGGCTACTTTTTAATATCCAGATTTTACTCTTTGGCACAGTATTTGTATGTATCTGACTTTCACTACCGCAAGGAAAGAGAGCTTGTAAGGGCATCGTCATACATTGTAAGAAAAAACTTCAGCAAAATTATAAGCGTATATATCTCTTTTATACCTTGGATGCTTCTTTGCTTCTTTGCAATTCCTGCCGTAATGGTGTACCCTTACTTCAAACATACAACAGTGCTAAGTTACTCATACATTTATGAGCTTGAAAACGAAAATCCTCAGTCCCCTTATTACCACTCAAATTATCCTTTGGGCGAAAATACCGATGAAGCTCCAACTGAAGACACAGCCCGGTTTACCAACAATGCTGTATCTGACATTCCACCGCAAGGTACTCAAGACGACAAAATTTCACAGGAAAGCTTAACACAAGGTACTCAAGACGACAAAATGTCGCAGGAAAGCTTAACACAAGGTACTCAAGACAACAAAACATCACAGGAGAGCCTGTCACAGGGCAATCAAGATGAATGTTTATCACAAGAAAGTCAGCCGCAAATTAATCAAGACGACTGCCTATCGACTGAAAATCCGTCAAATAATCCTGCACAGTCAAGTCCCGATGCAACAAACAACAATATTTGCAGTTAATTTGCACAAAGCAGAGTGATTATTATTACAATATTTTACAATATTTTTGAATAAGTATAAGCAAACGCTAAAAAAACTTTATTCTCTTACAACAAAGTGGTATAATAATGTATTATACTGGGTAGTGGGCAGTTTTTTGGCGGCTATTCTAACCGGCAGAATTTTAAACAGACTTAAAATGTCGCAGCATTTCAGTCAGCAAATAAAAGCAAGACTGTTATGCCTATTGCCGTTATTGTTGTTTTTATATTTGCTCCTATATTTACACAGTCGTCAACAGGGTGGTATTATTTTATGTTGGTAACACTATGCGTTATTGCGTATAACGAACAGGATTCTTTACCAAAGCTGTTTAAAGCTATTGAAAATCAGGTTTATGACCATAAAAAAATAGAGCTGGTGCTTGTAGACAACGGTTCCACCGACAACACAAAGAATGTTATGGAGAATTTTTCTAATAATTCTGACTTTTTTGATGTTAGGGTTATTTCCCGCACCCGTGGTAATCAGGCACAGGGCTGGAACACTGCCCTGCTGAACACAAAGGGAAACATAATTATTAAGGTTGACGCCCATGCAATTATACCGGAGGATTTTGTTAAAAACAATGTTGAGGTAATGTCAGAGGGCGAGTTTGTTTGCGGCGGCGGCAGACCAAACCTGCCTATGCAGGACAAGCCCTGGGACAACACCCTGCTTGCGGCAGAGGAATGTATGTTTGGCGGCAGCTATGCCAAATACCGCAGCCCACAGACTAAAAACGAGTACATTAACAGTATTTTTAACGGAGCATACCGGCGTGAGGTTTTTGCAAGGGTAGGGGGCTTTAACGAGGCTCTGGGCAGAACAGAGGACAACGAATTTCATTACAGAGTTACAAAGGCAGGCTATAAAATTTGCTGTTCGCCTAAGATAACCTCTTACCAATACATCAGAAGCAGTCTGCCAAAAATGATAAAACAAAAATACAGCAATGGCTATTGGATTGGTTTAACTGCCAAGACCTGCCCGCAGTGCCTTTCCCTGTTCCACTTTGTACCATTTGCATTTGTAATGGCATTGCTGATATTTGGGGCTTTTGCCCTATGCGCAGTTACACTGCCTCTTGCAGTGATGCTTGCGGCGTATTTTCTGTTTGACTGCTTTATTACCTTTAACGCCTTTAGGAGCGGCAAGGTCTGCGTGCAATTTTTATTACTGCCGTTTATTTTTCCGCTTTTGCACATTTCCTACGGAATAGGCACTTTGGTGGGTATATTACATTTGCCTATTCGGAAAGATAATCTTAACAGTGCCAAAAGGCGTATAAGAGAGGTTAAGCATTATTACTTAGAAAACTAGCAGTGCACTGCATTATATAAATTACAAACATAAGTTATATTATAACGGTCTGAATTAAAACAGCCTGTTTTGCTGCCGTTATAATAGCACAAGGAGAGTGTAGCATTTTAAATGGAACTGGTTGAATTTACTGGTCAACAGCTGCGAGAGCTACAGTTAAAAGAGCTGGACACATTAGTATATTTTAAAGATTTTTGTCAAAAGCACAATTTACTTTTCTATTTTTGCGGAGGCTGCTGCATAGGCTCCCTTAGGAACAAGGGCTTTATCCCGTGGGACGATGACATAGATGTTTTTATGCCAAGGGAGGATTATGAAAAGCTGCCAAAGCTATGGGAAAAATATTCCGAAAACAAGCGTTTTCTTTGTTTGAAAACTGACGATAATATTTTTACAGGAAACACCTTTACCACTATAGTAGACACCAGCGGCACCTGTGTAAAAGCCAATCAGGCCCATCTTGATATACCGCACGGCTTGGTTATGGATGTTTTTCCGCTGGACGGCTGCCCTGAAGGCTTTAAAAGGAAAAAGCAAAAAGTATGGGCAATGGTTTACTCGCTGTTTTTGGCACAGGTTGTACCTGAAAATCACGGCGGATTGCTTGCCCTTGGCAGCAAGGTTTTACTGGGCGTTTTTCGCAGTAAAAAGGTACGAAGCAAAATATGGCATACTGCACAAAAGCATATGAGCAAATACCCTATAAGCCAATGCAGTAAAATTACCGAGCTGTGTGCCGGCCCTCACTATATGCAGTGCGAATACCCTAAGGAGGCCTTTGCAAAAGCAGTTTACAAGGAGTTTGAGGGCTTGGAAATGCCAATTCCGGTTGGCTATGATGTTTACTTAAAAACAGCCTTTGGCGACTATATGGCTGTGCCGCCAAAGGACAAGCAAAAGCCGCACCACGATGTTGTATACTGCAACATTAACCAAAGCTGTTATGACTTTAAAAATCCGTTTTTAAATACAAATACCAAGGATAATTAATTAAAATACGATTAAAACTTAATTTAATGGGGGTTTTAAAATGATTTATGGAGCAATTCTTGCCGGCGGAAGCGGCACAAGAATGCATGTGTCTTCTATGCCGAAGCAATTTCTGCCGCTAAGAGGCAAGCCTATTATAATTCATACTCTTGAGAAAATGCTTGCCTGCAACAAATTTCACGCTGTGTACCTGGGGGTACACCCAAGCTGGATGTCGTATATGTACGATTTGCTTGACAAATATAATATTGAAACAGACCGTGTGCGTTTGGCACAGGGCGGCGAAACCAGAAACGGCACTATATTTAAGATTATTGACGAGATAAAGCGTGACTACGGTGAGAATGACGACGATATTATAGTAACTCACGACGCTGTGCGACCTTTTGTAACATTAAGAATAATAGAGGAGAATATTGCCGCTGCCGAAACCTACGGTGCCTGTGACACAGTTGTATGTGCTACGGACACAATAGTCCGTTCGGAAAACGGGGAAGAAATATCTGAAATTCCTAACCGTGAATTTATGTATCAGGGACAAACTCCGCAGTCCTTTAAAATAAAGCTGCTAAAGGAGCTTTATTCACAGCTTACAAACGAAGAAAAGGAAACACTTACAGACGCTTGCAAAATATGCGTAATTAAAAATGTTCCGGTAAAGCTGATTAAGGGTGAAACATTAAATATGAAAATCACCACTGTAAATGACTATGAAATAGCCGAGGTTATAGCCGGAGGTATTAAACTTGATTAATTATATTTATCAGCTTATTAATCCGCAGTTTTTTTCTATTAAGCTATGTGATGTAAATACAGACGGAAAGGTGCTTGTACGGCCTAAGTATATGTCTATATGCCATGCTGACCAAAGGTACTACCGTGGTCAGCGTGATATGAAAATTCTTTCAAAAAAGCTGCCCATGGCACTTATACACGAGTGCTGCGGTGAGGTTTTGCATGACGATACAGGCACATTTAAATCCGGTCAGCTGGTGGTTATGATACCCAACACACCTACAAGAAAATTAAACTATATTTATGAGAATTATGACGAAAAGTCAAAGTTTCTTTCAAGCTCCGACGATGGCTTTATGAGGGAGTTTGTGGATCTTTCCCCTGACAGGGTGGTTCCCTGCGATGGTATACCGCCGCACATTGCGTGCATAACGGAGTTTTACAGTGTAGCTCTGCATGCTGTGGAGCGTATGCAAAACTTTGCACACAGTCACCGTGACGAAATTGCAATACTGGGTGACGGGCCCCTTGCATATGTAGTGGCAAGCTCTATACGGGAGCGTATACCAAAGGCCCACATAACGGTTATAGGCAGGCGTGTACGCAAGCTGGAAAGATTTTCGTTTGTAGATAAAACCTATTTGGCATATGATTTACCAAAGGACTACAGCTGCGACCATGCCTTTGAATGCTGCGGAGGCGAGGGCAGCTATGACGCTATAAACGATATAATTACGCATATACGCCCACAGGGCACCGTTTTGCTTATGGGAGTAAGCGAAAACCAGATTCCAATAGACACACGAACCATTCTGGAAAAGGGGCTTACCATTGTGGGAAGCAGCCGCTCCGGTAAAAAAAATTTTGAGGATGCAGTGGCACTTATGCAAACCCAGCGTATAAGACGCCGTTTGGGAAGTATAATTTATGAGGACGCACCTGTAAGAAACATTGACGATATTCACAGGGTATTTGCTACTGACCAGGACACACCCTTTAAAACCGTTTTTCAGTGGAACCTGTAAACAAAAAATATTACAAAAACCGAGTATAACATTTATATTTCTGTACATATCTACAAAATATATTAATTTGTTTTAAAAACTCGTTAAAAATCATTTATTTTTTTCAATTTAGCTGATATAATTCAAGTTGTCATGTAAAAACTTCATATTTGTTTTACATAATTCACACACCGAATGAAGGGAGTTCTTGTTTTGCCTAACAAAGATAGAACATCATCAAAAGGAAAAAAACAAGCAAAAAAAACAAAGACTAAAAGGACTAAAACCAAACGCCCGGTGTGGAAAACAGCCTTGCTGTGCTTTTTGTGCTTGGTAATGCTGGTATCAGGCGTAGGTATGATTTATTTTTATAATATTGTAGGGGCTGTTAATTATAAGCCTATTCATGAAAATTCAAATAAAAATAAAACCTCTTCCTTAACATCAAGCGGCGACCCTTCGCTGGACTTGTTTAACGGAGATTTGCTTAATGACCCCATGATTTTAAACATTATGGTTTACGGTGAAGACTCGGGTGTAGACAGCGACAACCCTTACGGCAGAAGTGATACTATGCTTATGGTTTCAATAGACAACCGCCACAAGAAGGTTAAGCTGACATCATTTATGAGAGATATGTGGGTAACTATACCTTATACCGACGAAGCCGGCAACGAGCACGGCTTTGACAAGCTGAATGCGGCTTATTCACTGGGCGGTGCAGAGCTTTCGGTAAAAACCATAGAATCTAACTTTGGCGTTGATATTGACAGGTATGCTATTGTAGATTTTAAAAGCTTTAAGAGTATTATTGATACCCTAGGCGGTATTGATATAACACTTACTCAGGACGAAATTGACTATATTAACTGGCAAACCTATCTGAATAATCAATCAGAGGAAAGATATGAAATAACAGACGAGCCGGGTGTTGTACATCTAAACGGCAGACAAGCACTGTGGTATGCTCGTGACAGAGGCTATGAGGAGGATAATCACCCTGAATTTGTAGTGCCCGGCAATGACTTTGACAGAACAAGCCGTCAGCGTAACCTTATGAAAACTCTTATGAAGGAGTTTAAGTCTGCCAGCCTTACAGACATTGTAAAAATAGTAAGCGAAATCGGCCCTATGATTACCACAAACCTAAAGAAGGACGAGATTACAACTCTTGTTGCAAATTCATTAACCTATCTTTCATACGACACCGAGGAAATGGGACTGCCGACAGGCGACTGCTACAAATACAGCTGGACTGCCGATCGGCAATCTATACTGGAAATTACCGACCTGCAGCTTTTGAGAACACATTTGGCTAAATTTATTTTTGGCGAGGATTCGGTTATTGAAAACAACTCGGAAATTACAACAGACCCTGCTACAGACCCCGCTACGGAAATAACAGCAAGCGGCGGCGAGTAAATAAAAGCAATAATTATAACCTACCCACAGTAACCATACAAAGCTGTGGGTATTTTACCGTGGTAAAATCGGTTTACATTTTACCTTTATTGTGGTAAAATGCTACTTGACACTTAAACATATACTATAGGGTGATAATAATGGAACATAGACGAATAGTTATAAAGGTAGGAACATCTACTTTAACATATGAAAACGGAAAGCTGAATCTGCGTAGACTGCAAAAGCTGTGCAGAGTAATAAGCGACCTGCAGAATTCCGGAAATGAAATTGTTTTAGTAAGCTCCGGTGCGTTAAGCGTAGGAGTTGGCAAGCTGGGACTGAAGGAAAGGCCCATAACAACATCACAAAGGCAGGCCGTAGCCTCTGTAGGTCAATGTGAGCTTATGTTTATGTATGACAAAATTTTCGGGGAATACAACAACACTGTAGGTCAGGTACTATTAACAAGACGAGTAATAGATGATCCAAGGCTGCGTGAAAATGCCTATAATACATTTGAAGAGCTTATTAATATGTGCATTATTCCGGTTGTAAACGAAAACGATACTGTAGCTACAGACGAAATTGCCGGAGCAAACTTTGGCGACAACGATATGCTGTCTGCCCTTGTAGCAAGAGTTGTTAATGCCGACCTGCTGATTATACTAACGGACATTGACGGGCTTTACGAAACTAATCCTAAGGAGGATCCATACGCAAAGCTGCTGAAAAGAGTACCTGAAATTACAGAGGAAATTAAGCATATGGCAGGCGGAAGCGGCTCTAACCGTGGTACAGGCGGTATGTCCACTAAGGTAGCTGCGGCAGAGGTAGCTACTAAAGCAGGCATAGAGTGCTGTGTTTTAAACGGCAGCAACCCCGATGTGCTTTATGACATTATGGAGGGACATAATCCGGGAACTATATTTGAAGCACACAGTAATTAAATTTATTTTCGGCTCTGCTTTTAAATGAATTTATCAATTTGCAAGAGGGAACAGCACAGGCTGTTCTCTCTGTTTTGCTTAATTTAATTTTTCTATTCGGCGTCCCTTTAAAAATTAATTATAGATGGATAAAAGATGCCATAGTAAGGTATCTGCCCGACACGCTTTTGCTGCTTATAAGGCATATTTATAACCTTGCAGTAAAATCATTTTAAAGGTGCTATTTTGCAAGACTTGGAATAATGAACAATTTTTCTGTATAAATGTTGTTAAGGTTAATAACCTATTGTTGCTTGACTTAGTCAGGGTTATGCTCTATACTTAGTAGGTACGCTGAGCATAAAACATACTATATATTGTGTTATAGGGTTATTCATTACACAATTTATGCCAACTATGTAAATAAGGAAAAAATGAAATGGAGGATATGAAGCATGATTGAATACATCTTTAAGAGAGATGGAAGAAAAGTTAAATTTGACCTTCAAAAAATAACTGACGCTATTTTTAAGGCGGCACAGGCAGTAGGCGGAAACGACTACCAGGAGGCCCAAAGACTTGCTTTGGCAGTTGAGGACGCTTTGGAAAAGGAATGCGGTGATATTCCCACTGTAGAGCATGTGCAGGACACAGTTGAAAAAACACTTATTGAAAGCGGACACGCAAGAACCTCAAAGGAGTATATCCTATACAGAGCGGAACGCACAAGAGTGCGTGAAATGAACACAAAGCTGATGAAGATATACGAGGATCTTACCTTTAAGTCAGCTAAGGACAATGATGTTAAGCGTGAAAATGCAAATATAGACGGCGACACAGCTATGGGCACTATGTTAAAGTACGGTTCGGAGGGTGCTAAGCAGTTCTACGAAATGTATATTTTGAACCCAAAGCACGCCGAGGCTCATCGCAACGGAGATATTCATATTCATGATCTAGATTTTCTTACATTGACAACAACCTGCTGTCAAATTGATATAGACAAGCTGTTTACGGGCGGTTTTTCAACAGGTCACGGCTTTTTAAGAGAGCCTAACGACATTGCCAGCTATGCTGCTCTTGCTTGCATTGCAATACAAAGCAACCAGAACGATCAGCACGGCGGTCAGAGCATACCTAACTTTGACTATGGTATGTCAAAGGGCGTTGCCAAAACCTACCGCAGAATTTACAGACAAAATCTGCTAAGAGCGGCTGAGCTGTTGGTTGACAGTGAAACAGCGGTAGACGATGTTAAGGACATTGCAGACACAGCCGAGGCAAACAGCAACGCCACACCAAAGCTTGACGACGGCGAGGTATATATGGCAGAGGAGCTAAAGCTGCTTACTGAAAAATACGGTGAACAGCTTGCCGGAAAGCTACAGCGCTTTGCGTTTAAGCACGCCAACACAGAAACTGACCGTGCAGTTTACCAGGCTATGGAGGCATTTGTACATAACCTAAACACTATGCATTCCCGTGCAGGTGCTCAAATTCCGTTTAGCTCTATTAACTACGGTACAGATACTACTCCTGAGGGCAGAATGGTTATTAAAAATGTACTGTTGGCAACAGAAGCCGGTTTGGGCAACGGTGAAACACCAATATTCCCTATACATATTTTTAAGGTTAAGGACGGTATAAACTATAACCACACAGACCCTAACTATGACCTGTTTAAGCTTGCCTGCAGAGTCAGTGCAAAAAGACTTTTCCCTAACTTCTCATTTATTGACGCTCCGTTCAACCTGAAATACTACAAGGAAGGACATCCCGAAACTGAGGTTGCGTATATGGGCTGTCGTACAAGAGTTATGGCTAACCATTACGACCCTACCAGAGAGATTGTAAACGGCAGAGGCAACCTAAGCTTTACATCTGTAAACCTGCCTAGACTTGCTATTTTAAGCAACGGAAATATAGACTTTTTCTATGAGCAGCTTGACAGAAAGATAGACCTTATTATAGACCAGCTTCTTGACAGATTTAAAATTCAGTCTGCAAAGCTTGTTCGCAACTATCCTTTCCTAATGGGACAGGGCATATGGCTTGACAGCGACAAGCTTGGCCCTAATGACAGCGTTGGCGAGGTGCTGAAGCACGGTACATTGACACTGGGCTTTATAGGACTGGCTGAGTGCCTAAAGGCCCTAGTAGGCAAGCACCACGGCGAAAGCAAGGAGGCACAGAACCTTGGACTTGAAATTGTAGGCTATATGAGAAGGAGAATGGACGAGGCTACAGAAAAATACGGACTTAACTTTTCGCTTATAGCCACACCGGCCGAGGGACTTTCGGGCAGATTTGTAAGAATGGACGCTGAAAGATTTGGCAAAATTCCGGGTGTAACAGACAGAGCCTACTACACAAACAGCTTCCATGTTCCTGTTTACTACAATATTTCCGCCTATGATAAAATTAAAACAGAAGCCCCTTACCACAGTCTTACAAACGGCGGACATATTTCTTATATTGAGCTTGACGGTGATCCGACAGAAAATCTGGAGGCTTTTGAAAAGGTTGTTCATGTTATGAAGGAGTGCGGCATTGGCTATGGCTCTATTAACCACCCTGTTGACCGTGACCCTGAATGCGGCTACACAGGCATTATTGGCGACACATGCCCTAAGTGCGGCAGAAGTGAGTGCGACGGTCAGCATAGCTTTGAAAGAATAAGAAGAATTACCGGTTATCTTGTTGGTACAGTTGACCGCTTTAACAACGCCAAAAAGGCTGAAGTACAAGACCGTGTAAAGCACGCTGTAGGTGAAGAAATGGAGCAAATTTAAGCACCGCTTTATTAACAATTTAACAATGCTTATACCGGTATCCCTAAAAAGATAATGACAATATTAAAAACGGCACACCATGCTTTTAGGTGTGCCGTTTCTGTTCTTTTATTTTAAGGCTTGCTTGCTGCTGTGTTTTCTGCATTGCACTTTCCGCAGCGGCTGCAGCCGTTGCAAATTAACCGAGAGCCGCACATTTTGCAGTTTTCTCCAAAATACGGCACATACAATTCCTCCTTTGGAATTTCCATTCCCAGCGGATTGGTAAGCTTATATTCTATTGGCTTACCTGCAAAGTTCATACCGGACTTATACGCCATTTTTGCCTGTAGTCTTTTGTTTGGCAAATGATATTGCCTGCCGTCTTTTATAAACAATGTGCCTGTTTCTATAAAGCAAAAGGTAACATCGTGCTTTATACACTCACTCTGCAGCTGCTTAACCCAATCAAAACAGCAGGGACGACAGCCGTCGTAATTTTCACCGCCGCAAATAACCTGTTCTATCCGCCCGGTGGCAAGGTATTTATCTATGGTTACACTACCAATAAAAGGTGCACACATAATACCTTTGTGCTTAAATGGAAGTGACAGCATTATGGGAATTCTTTCGTCTGCCCTCTTTTGGTTTTCACAGGTCACATTGAAAAACACATTCTCCCAACCGTTACCCCAGTCGTCAGGCAAACACTCCAAAACCCTTTGCGGGCGTTTGGTAAGCAGAAAAAACTTAACATCACTGCGCTCTTTTATAATACTCCAGGCGTCCTCTCTCCATACATCTGCCTGCTCTAAAAAAAAGTCAGAGGTCATACACACACGAATTTGCTCGCCGCTTGCCACTTTAAAGGAACCATCCTTATTTTTTTGCAGTGGATAATTAAAGCCCTGCTTAGTTCGGTAAATATTACTGCCACAGCTGTTTCTCTGACTGTCTAAGTAGTACATATAGCAGTTGTCACAGCCCTCACTGCACTTTATACAGCCATGCCAAGGGTTCCATATGTCGTGCATTACCTCTGCCTCCTGTTTGTAAAAATTTTTATTATTATCATAAAACGGACAGCCCCATATACTGCGGAGCTGTCCGTTTTTTCATCTATATTTAGTATGTAATTGACAGGTTTGGGTATTCGGTCATTGGGTTATACTTTACACCGTCGTAGCGTGTTTCAAAGTGCAAATGTGCACCGGTAGAGTGACCTGTAGAGCCTACAAAGCCCAACAGCTGGCCCGCCTCTACATAATCGCCTATAGATACAGCTATAGAGCTCATATGGGCATATACTGTCATATAGCCGTCGCCATGGTCAAGCATAACATAATTTCCGTAACCGCCTCCACAGCCACAGCTGGCGTCTTTACCCCAATTATGTATACAATCGTTATTTGCAGAGGTTACAGTACCAGACCTTGCCGCAACAACATTTGCACCGTCTATGCCTGCACTGGCAATATCAAGAGCACCATGGTTATATGAGCCTCTGTCCTCATTCCATAATGAGGTAAGGTTGTAAAAGCCCGGCACAGGCCATATGTAGCCGGTGGTGCTTGTGTTATTGTTGCCGCCGTTGCTGTTATTGTCTGAATTGACATTTTCTGAACCATCATTCGAACCGGCCGGCTGCGTTGGCTTTATAACCGGTGTTTGCGAAGAGCCACTCGGTGTAGATGAGCTAGAACCGGACGATTGGTTTTTATTTGATGACGGCTTACTGCTTGAGGCCGCACTGCTGCTTGACGATTCACTTGCCTGTTCATTTTCAAGGCGGCTATAGTAGCTCTTTATATTGTCCTCAAGACCTTGGTCGTCTGCGGCATTATCGTCTGACAGGCTGTCGGAAATTTCAGTACTTTCAGCATACAAATAATTCAGCTCTTCTTTATTAGCCTTTAGAATTTCTTCAAAGCTTGCTTTATTTTTTAGCAGCTCCTTATTTTTAGTTTCAAGCGTTTTTTTGGAATTTTCCAAAGCTCTTTGGCTGTTTTTGTTGCTGTCAATCTGCTGTGACAATGTGTTTATCATTTCAGAATCGTGTTTTGATATAACGGAAACATAGTCCATCTTGTTGAGTAAATCCGTAAAATTTTCAGCACCTAAAATAATCTCTAAATTACTTGTGGAGCCGGACATATATATTGCCCTGATTCGTTTTTTCAGCAATTCCTTGTTGTTTTTTATATCTGCATTCAAGTCCTTTATGGTAACATTGGAATTGTCAATTTCCTGCTGCAGCTGTGCAATTTCAAGCTTTGTGGATTCAATATCCTTATTAAGATCAGAGATTTGCTTAACAAGCCTTTCGTTTTCATCCTCTTTAGTGGAAATTTCGCTTGAATTATCGCTTGTATTTTGAACCTCACCGTCGGATACCGCATAAATTGACATTGTCTGCATACATATAAGAGATGCCGCTATAACAGCTAAAAATATTTTTTTCATTACTTAATCATTCCTTCCGAAATTACCAGCCTAACAGCTCGTTGCCTTCCAGCTTTAAATACTTTCTTATAGAAATTGCCGCACCTATCGCTCCCATTGCCGCACCAAACAAAACCATACCTAAAAATACATAGCCTACTACAGAATTAAAGTCAATAATAGCAATAGTTCTTGAAAGTCCGCTTTCAAGGGCGTTGCCAATACCCTCGTATACAAATTTGAGAAGTATAGAGCCTACAATTCCCGAAAGAACACCCAAACTGATACCTTCTACAATAAAAGGAATGCGTACAAAAGAGTTTGTAGCACCTACAGACTTCATTATGCTTATCTCGAAGCGTCTTGAGTGCATTGTTGTTCTTATGGCAGTTGACACAATGAACAGAGAAACCAAGCCAAGCACCAAAACTACCCAAAAGCCTCCCACAGCAACAAAATTCTTAATTTGTGTAAAACGCTGTACCCAGTCTTTTTTATTGCTAACCTGAAGAACTCCGCTTATTTTGGAAATTTCATCAGCTGTTTTTTCATATTTAGATAAATCCTTCATAGTTATCTTATAGGCATCCGGCAAAGGGTTGTTGTCACCCTGAAATTCACTCTTAATATTCTCTAGGCTGTCCAGACTGTCCTGCAGCTCCTTTATACCCTCCTCTTTTGGATAAAAAGAAACGCTCTCAACATTGTCATTAGATTCCAGCTGCTTTTTTATAGCCGCTTCTTTATCGCTTTTTAAATCAAAATCAAGGAATACTGTGGTAATATTTTCGTTACCGATTTCGTCAACTAATATTTGCAAATTTTGACAAAATAAAACCGCAGCTCCCGTTATTAAAAGGCAAGTAACCAATATACCTATGGACGCCATAGACATTGCACGGTTATTCCACACACTCTTAACGCCCTCGCTAAACAAATATCCAAAACCTTTCATATCTAAAACTCCTCTATAGTCCAACGCCGCTTTACTTTTTGTCGGTTTGTTCGGCAGTAATTTCAGAAATAAGCCTATCAAACCTATCTATATCCATCAGTTTTTCTTGGTTTGACGCGTGGGTATTCTCGGAATTTTGCTTGGCGTTATCTTCCGACTCAACAGCACTGTTATTTTCAGCATTATTTAATAATTCAAAAGGGCTTGTGCTATTGTCTGCATAATTGCCGCTATTATTATACGAATGCTCGGCTTTTGAAGCACCGGTATCGGAAACTACACGGCCCTGGTCAAGCTCAATAATTCTGTCGCCAAATTGCTTAACTATTTCTTTATCGTGAGTTACGACAATAACAGTTGTTCCGTCTTCGTTAATTTTTTTTAGCAGCTTTATAATTCCTATAGACATATCAAAGTCAACATTTGCCGTAGGCTCGTCTGCTATAACAACTCTTGGCTTATTTACTATTGCCCTTGCTAAGCTAACACGCTGACGCTCACCGCCTGAAAGCTGACTGGGGCGTACCTTTATTTTATGCTCCAGTCCCACCAATTTTAAAATAAACGGCACTCTTTTTCTTATCTCTGTAGGACTTGCCCCTATAACACGCATAGCAAAAGCGACATTGTCGAACACATTCATTTTGTCTATAAGTCTGAAATCCTGATAAACCATACCCATTTTTCTGCGTAAATACGGAACTTCTTTTCTTGAAAGCTTATTTATGACACGATCGTCAATTATTATATCGCCGCTTGTTGGCAGCTGCTCTCTCATTATTAATTTTAGGAGTGTGCTTTTTCCTGCTCCAGATGAGCCAACGATAAAAACAAATTCACCGTCATCAATTGTCAATGATGTTTTCCTCAGAGCATGTGTGTCACTGTCTTCGTAATTCTTTGACACATTAACAAACTTTATCATTCAATAAACCTCCTTTGACCTATACACAGCTTTATTTTACCATACATTTGCTATTCTAGCAACTAATACATATTTACAAATTTTTACTGTATATTTTATATCAAGGTAATAAAGATACCTCCTGTCCGCAGTTTTTATAATATTTATTGTACAATTTTTGCTTCACTTATCCCACAGCAAAACAAGCCTCTTTTTTATACAGCAAACAGCTTTATGTAAGACTGTAACAACAGGATAAAAATGCTTACAGTTTCACCAACCTCAAGCATTTTCTTAATCGTATTCTTCATATTTTTTCACACCAAAATCAAAAACAAGTGGCAACTTGA
>OMCF01000112.1_pt1 | contig 42237 bp, 35 predicted proteins | sample 1673791 | NCBI WGS metagenome assembly OMCF01 (sample SAMEA103958127, study PRJEB25191) | human gut metagenome | biome: human-associated habitat [ENVO:00009003]; feature: intestine environment [ENVO:2100002]; material: feces | place: Germany | collected 2013/2015
TTATTTATGGTAAACTTCAAATCTTCTTTAGATCTGGATTTCATTATTTTCTTCTCGAGCAGTACCCTATTTATAGTAAAAGCAGCGGACAAACCTTTTTCATATAAAGGTTCTATCCCATCTTTTATTTCACCACAGACAGCAATAACCTTTACGCCTTTCTTTTTGCAGCGCTTAATAACTTCCATTACACCTTTTCCTTGTAAAGTCTGGCTATCAATTCTTCCTTCACCAGTAAATACATAATCGGTTTTTTCAATCATTTCATCGAAATTAAAAGAATCCAATAGAGCTTTAGCACCTTTAATCAACTTTCCAGAAAAGAATTGCATTATTCCATACCCTAAACCACCAGCAGCACCTGCACCGTTCTTTCTGGATAAATCAAAGCCATATTCTTTTTTACAAACTGAAGTTAAATTCTTCATTCCATTTTCCAATATTTTTAATTCAGTCTCATTTGCTCCTTTTTGTGGTCCATACACATATGTAGCTCCGTTCTTTCCTAATAGCTTCGCTTCGACATCGCACATCCCTATTATTTCAATGTTTTTTAATCTGCTATCGATATTTGATGTATCGATATATACGATATCATTTAAATGGGAAGGTCCAGACTTTATTTCCATTTTGTTCTTATCCAAGAATGAAACACCTAAGGCTTCAGCCATTCCGACACCACCATCATTTGTCGCTGTTCCACCTAATCCAATTATTATCTTTTTAATCCCATCTTCTTTTTTCAAAATATTTCTAATCATCAAACCCAATCCATATGAACTTGAATGTAAAATATCTAGGTTGGGTTTTATCATGGCAAGACCTATTACCTTAGCAGATTCAATTACCAATTCGCCATCCTTAGAAATTCCATAGTCAGCAGTAATTTTCACTCCTAAAGCATTTACGGTCTCAATAGATCTTTTTTGATACTTTTTATTTTGTAATATGCAATCCAAGGTACCATCACCGCCATCTGCTATTGGTGCACTTAAAACAATGGCGTTCTTATCTTTGTCTTCTATGCATTTCTTTATTATTTTGCAAGCTTCTATACTTTTTAAACTGCCTTTAAATGCATTCATGGCTAATACAAATTTCATATATGTATACCTTTCCTAACTAATTCGTGATACTTTTTGTTAAAACTTCACACTAATAATATAATAGAAAAATATGGAGGCGATTATGGATTTAAGAAACAAAACTATTTCATTCAGCATCGGAAATAAAAAAATAGGTGGAGAGAATCCCATTTTAATTCAATCCATGTCTGATATAAGAACTTCAAATATAGAAGCTAATATAAAATTGACTAATAGTCTCGCACTTTATGGACTCGATATGATGAGATATTCAGTCCTTGATTTAGCTGATGCTAAGGCATTAAAAATAATCAAGCAAAATACTAAAGTCCCAGTCATAGCTGATATTCATTTCAATGCAGCATTAGCCATGGAATGTATCAATAGTGGCGTGGATAAAATCCGTCTAAACCCCGGTAATATGCCTATAGAGAAAGTCAAATCTATCAGAGATGCGATGAAGGCAAAAGGAATTGCACTAAGGATTGGAGTCAACTCCGGCTCATTAGGCAAATATGGTAGAGCGACACTTTCCAATATCGATCCTTTTTTCTTTGCTCTTGATGATATGTTGGAGGTATTCAAAGAAGGGTCTTTTGAAAACATAGTTCTATCCTTAAAAGCGACAGATCCTAGACTGACAGTCAAATTATATGAAAGGGCCAGTCAACTTTATCCTTACCCACTGCATGTAGGACAAACTGAATCTGGTTATGGTGTAGAAGGGGCTATTAGATCTTCAATAGCGATGGTACCTCTTCTTTCCGAAGGCATAGGAAATACGATTAGAATAAGTCTTTCAGATAATCGTATGGAAGAAATCAAAGCATGTAGAACTTTATTATCCGGCCTAGGATTAAGAAACGATATTCCAACATTGATTACCTGTCCGACATGTGGAAGAACCCAATGTGATGTCTCAAAAGAAGCTAGAATAATCGATGACTATCTTTTGAAGAATGTTCATGATGACATTCATGTAGCAGTTATGGGTTGCCCTGTAAATGGGCCGGGCGAGGCCAAGAATGCTGATATAGGATTGGCGGGAGGAATCAATTCTTATCTGGTCTTCATCAAAGGGAAACCAGTCAAAACGTTAAGTGGACCAGATTCAGTAACGGAATTTATCAAAATGGTCGATCAAGTAGTAGTTGAAAGAGAAAAAATGCGGAAAGAAGGCAAAGATCCAAACGAATGGAGAAACTAAAAAAAGCACAGTGCCTGGAACTGTGCTTTTTTAAACCTAACGGCGGAATGTCTCATCTCTTCCACTTCTAGCAAAGCTGTCATGGACGATTCAACTCTCCGGATGCTTTAATCACCCTGCCTGGTTAGAATGGATTGTCGAGCCATCCGGAACGTCCTTCCAAGTATAGTTTCTTAGCTTTACTTGGCCCGTATACCGAAAACGCCTCGCCCCTACTTTAACCTACCGTCTCAGCTAATCAATGGATGGATCCCTTTCAATATCTATTGTCGGAGAATCTTGAAAGAAACTATCATCCTCATCTCGACCTATGAAGAGGAACCTTTACGTCCCCTTTCCTCTTCTAGCACCATTATTAAACCATATTTAGTAAGCCCTTTCAAGTCTTTTTTGAAAAATTTTTTAATTTCCCAAAAACCTAATTTCCTCAATTTCTTTTTTATGCTCATCTCCATCCTTAGTTTCTGGAGTCTCTAAAATTTTTGGAACATCTTTAAAATGCTTATTCAAGGCAAATCTCAATAGATTTGCTTCACCAATCATTCCTTTTCCAATATTAGCGTGTCTATCCTTTTTTGACCCTCTAGGATTTAATGAATCATTTAAATGAATGAGAAAGACTTTGTTAAACCCTATAGTCTTTTCTATTCGATATAAAAGCCCTTGCGTATCTGTGAAATCTTCTCCACTGTCCCATAAATGACAACTATCAATAGTGATTCCAAAATTATCCAATCCGATATAATCAACAAACATTTTTGCTTCATTCAATCCTACATTCAATTGACTCCCGCCACCTGCCATATTTTCTAAAGAACATTTGATTTTAGGATGTTTAACAAATATAGGTTTCAATCTATCAGCCAATATTTTTGTATACTCCATCCTATCTTTATCTTTGCTAGAGCCGGGATGAAGGCACATCAAAGTCAAACCAGCCTCTTCCATCCTATCAAGTTCATCCTCAATGAAATTTAATGAGAATTGTGCTTTCTCTTCATCGGGAGATGCCGGATTGATGATATAAGGAAAATGAACAGCTACATTCTTTATATCCAATCCATTCCTTCTCCATAATTCTTTTCCTTCATCGAACTTCATATTCTTTATAGGAAATCTAACTGTATTATTAGGGGCACCTAAAAAAATCATAAAAGAAGAAGCTTTAATTCTTAAAGCCTCTTTTACGCTATCTAAAAAATAATCTGGCTTTTTAAAAGAAATATGTGATCCAATCAGTAATTCCTTGTCTTTTTCTTTGTATGGGACTAACGATTGGGCCAAATATTTAGACTCCATGAGTCATATCCTTCTTGGAGAGATTCGTTCTAATTATCTTCTTTTTATGCTTGTTTTTAGCGATAGCAATTGCTGTCTTTATCTTCTTTTTGTATCCAGGTTTAACTTTTCCCTTGGGATATTTATACTTAGCTTTATTTATAGCCTTTGTTATGTATTCTTCTTGATGGTTACCTTTTTCAAACTTGGATCTAGGTTTGGAATTGACTTCACTCACGCCATCCTTTTTGATGGCCATGAAAGTAAACCCAGCACCTCTTCTTTGAAGATTTCTAACTTTGGTCTGATCCTCAGGTGAATAAAGGACATAAGAGGTACCGGGTCTATCAAATCTACCGGTTCTTCCAGCCCTATGGAAATAATAATCGTTCATCTTAGGAAGATCGTATGAAATTACGAAATTTACAGCAGGCAAATCTAATCCACGAGAAGCATAGTCCGAAGCCAATAGTATTTTCTTTTCACCTCTTTGGAAAGCTTTGACATTCTTTTCAATATCTTTCTTATCCAATGAACCAGTCAGGAAAATATAATCGATTCCTGCTGTTTTTAAAGCTTTGCTAGCTTCAAAGACTGCTTCTTTAGAAGAAGCAAAGATTATTCCCTGACCATCTTTGCAATAATCGGATTCCAATAACTTTACCAGTGATTGAGCACTATCGAAACCTCTTCTATCGACTAAGATGTGCTTAATATTGTTGCCATTGACTTTTCCAAAAGACAAATCAGTGACTTTGTCGGCTTTGCACATCTTTTTCACACCGGTCAAGTATTGTTCGGCCAATGAGGCGGAGAAAAAGCTCTTTTGAGCATTAGGGAATGAATTACATGCATCAGTCAATTCTTGCATAAACCCATCGAATAACATCATGTCACCTTCATCGAAGATTATTCTCGAAAGATTCTTCAAATCGAGTCCTTTGCGTAATTCCTTGAATAATGTCGGTGTCACCAAGGCGATAGAAGGACTTTTTTGGCAAGTATGTATCTGACTAGGGGAAGTGAAGAAAACAGCACGTTTTCTCAATTTCAATCCCTCCAGGAATTGTCTTAGCACAGTCTGGACTTGGTAGCCTAAAACAGCAGTTGGAACCACAACTACAGCGATTGTTCCATCCTTTTCCTCGGTGATTAAATCGTTCACTATAGGTAGAACATACGAAAAAGTCTTTCCGGTTCCTGTAGGACTAACAACAACTACACCTTTCTTCTCCAATAAGAATGGAATGGCGTTAGCTTCGACAGGTGACAATGGTTTTAAATCCATTGTTTGGAGGTATTCTTTTAATCTTCCATCCAAATTCAATTCATCAAATGTTTTAGGTTCCATAATAATCTCCTTATCTATTCATGAAAAGGGCGGGTATAGCCCGTCCTTGAAACTACTTCTTCAAGTTTTCTTTACGCTCTAGCTCATCTTTAACATCGGGTTTGACTTCCAAACCTAATATATCGATGTTTTCATCATCAACTCTTGAAGGGCATGAGCTCATAGGCTCTGCACCCATCAAGTTCTTAGGGAATGCGACAACATCTCTAATGTTATCTGTTTCAAACAAAGTCATACAGAGACGCTCTACTCCGATTCCAAATCCACCTTCTGGAGGGAATCCATAATCGAATGCATCGACAAAGAATCCAAATCTCTTAGAAATATCTTCATCAGTCAATCCGAGCAATTCGAATACTTTCCATTGTAATTCTTTATCATAAATTCTTAAAGCACCAGAGGATAATTCCTCACCGTTCATTACTGTATCGTATGAAGTGGAGTGCATCTTTTCAGGAGCGGAATCTATCAAAGGAATATCTTCCTTGTTTGGAAGCGTGAAAGGATTGGCCATTGATTCATATCCTTTTTCAGTCTTGGCAAACAAAGGCCAATCGATGACAAACAAAGGCTTGAAATCACCTTTTTTAATCAATCCGAGATCACGTGCATATCTACATCTCAAAGCACCCAAGGCAAATGCGGCTTTTTCTAAGGAACTATCTGCTGCTATGATAATAGTATCGTTTTCTTCAGCACCCATAACTTCTTTCAATTTGTTTAATGTATCTTCGGAGAAGAATTTGAAGGCGGAACAGTTCCATTGGCCATTTTCAAATTTGGCATGCATCAAATGAGGAACACCGAACTTGTTGGTCAATTCTTCATCAGCTGCCATTTTCTTTCTCGAAATATCTTTAGCTGTGTTTTTGACATTGATAGCTTTGACAACCTTTCCTTCAAATCCTTTGAAATTATCATGGCTCATGAAGGATACATCCTTCAATTCCATTCCAAATCTCATATCGGGTTTATCAGTACCAAAGCGATTGACACAGTCAGCATATGACAATCTTTCAAACTTAGGAAGTTTAATACCTCTTATTTCCATCCAAACAGTATCCAAGAGTTCCTCGATGAGGTTGAGCATATCTTCCTTGTCGACAAAAGATTGTTCGACATCGATTTGATCGAATTCAGGTTGACGATCAGCTCTTTGATCCTCATCTCTATAGCAACGAGCTATCTGGAAATATTTATCCATTCCAGCAACCATCAAGATTTGCTTATAAAGCTGAGGAGACTGAGGAAGAGCGTAGAAGTTTCCAGGGTAAGTTCTAGAAGGAACCAAATAATCACGAGCTCCTTCAGGAGTTGATTTAATCAAAGTAGGTGTTTCGATTTCAAAGAAACCTTTCTTGTCAAAGAAATCACGTACAACTTTCAAAGTCTTATAACGTAATTTCAAATAGTTTTGAAGGACAGGTCTTCTCAAATCCAAGTAACGCCATTTCAATCTGGTGTCTTCCAAAGCATCAGTTTTATCAGCGATAATGAAAGGAGTCTGCTTAGATTTAGATAAAATAACGTAAGATGTTGCCTTTACTTCAATATCTCCAGTAGGAATGTCTTTGTTCTTAGAGGATCTTTCCTGAACAATTCCTTTAACTTGAATACAATATTCGTTGTGAAGCTTGTTTTCTTCAAAGTAAGTAGGGTCGATATTGATTTGAGTTATACCATATGTATCTCTCAAATCGACAAAGCATAAAGCTCCGAGATTTCTTATTTTGCTAACCCAACCACAAAGTTCGACTTCTTTTCCTACATTTTCAATTCTTAATTCACCACAAGTTGTATCTCTTAACATTTTTAATGCCCTCTTTTTACTTAAGCAATTCTTCTTCCTCTACTTTAGTCTGCTCACGTTTTTCCATATCTTTTACTTCCAAAGTCAAATCAGAATTGACTAACAATACCTTGCTTGCCTTTAATCTATCGGCCATCTTGAATGCACCACCGATAGATTTAGACAAAGATGGAATAACAGCAGAATGACCTTTCTCACGTAACTTTTCAGCAATGATTGAAGCTTTCTCCTGACATTCTTTTTCCTTGCCCATAGGCAAGACGAAGTATTCGGGGAATACCTGTTTTCCTGCAAATGAATCTACCGATGCAGATAACAATCTATCAATTCCATAGGAGAAACCAATTCCTTCCAAAGCAGGTCCTCCCAATTGTTCTACAAGACCGGAATATTTTCCACCGCCTCCCAATGCACCTAACTCTGGGTGAGAGGCATCCTCGATCTCAAAGACTGTGCCGGTGTAATAATCCAATCCTCTAACCATTCTATCTGAAACCTGATAAGGGATATTCAATTCCTTGAGTATATTTAGAATCGAAGCAAACTCTTGTTTATCTTCTTCACTCAGGTAGTCTTCAATCTTAGGTGCATCCTTAACCAATTCCTGATCAGCTTCGACTTTGCAATCAAGAATTCTTAAAGGATTCAATTTGAATCTATCCTTACAATCCTCACACATGTTTTCGACATACTGGCCAAAATAATCGGTCAAGGCTTTCCTATAATTGGCTCTGGCTTGGTCTCCACCTAGATAGTTCAATGTCACCATCAAGTCTCTACCAAGTATCTTTTTGGCACCTCTATAGGCGAGAAGAATAACTTCAGCTTGAGCGTTAAAATCAAGGGTTTTATCAAAGAATTCAACACCAAATTGTCTAAATTCTCTTAGTCTACCAGTTCCAGGTCTTTCGTATCTGAAGACACTACCATAATAGTAATATCTAATAGGAGTATCAGGAACTGCATAAATCTTGTTTTCAATCAAAGCACGAACAACTCCAGCTGTAAATTCAGGCCTTAAGGTGTAGTCCTTAGCAGAACCTTTATTGGCCAAATCGAAAGTCTGCTTTCTAACGATATCAGAAGAACTACCCACACCTCTTACGAACAATGAAGTTTCCTCGAATGTAGGGGTGATTATAGCTTTAGCTCCATATTCTTCTGCCATTTGACTCAAGGTAGAAACCATATCTAGATAACGAGAAGCACTATCACCCATAAAGTCGACAGTTCCACGGGGTTTTGTATATATTTGATTTCCCATATTTCCTCCTAATAAATTTTGCGAATACTAATGTATCACACGATTAACTTCTAATACATTCTTAATTCCTAATAAGTACTTGGTTGCTAATTCCAAATCCTTTTGGGAATTGACAGCAATGGTCAAGGATATTATGCATTTTTGCTGTTCAGGTCTCAATTTAGCGTTCAAATTCAATGCATTGACCTTGGATAAAGATAATGTATTCATAACATCGACCAACAAGCCAGGTCTATCTTGACAAATGACAGCCAAATCGACGGGATGAGTAGTCCTAGGTGCAAAATCATTCCAAATAACTTTTACCAGTCTTTCCTCTTCATTCTTTATATTCGGGCAGTCAGTTCTATGGACCTTGATTCCATTTCCTTTGGTGATATATCCAATGATATCATCTCCGGGGATTGGCCTACAGCAAGCTGCTAGTGTCATCATTGCTCTATCACCATTTTCAAGCAAAACTACATCTTCAACCTTTTTGTTGGCTATTTGATGCCTGGTGTTATTTGAGGCAATTTCTTGTTCAAGAGTTTGAGCGTCTTTCTTCAAGCCGAGATAATCGACAATTTGCTGCGGAGTAATTTTCTTTCCCAACATTTGAAGGTAGAACGAATCTTCATCAGCGCATCCAAAATGATTTATTAAATCCTTATTCACAATTTGATCGACATCTACATTCAACTTTCTTTCATGGAGGGAATCAATCAGCGATTGCTTTCCTTTAGAGACATTGTCTTTTCTCACAAAATCTTCATTCATCTTCGTGAGATATTTTCTAATCCTAGTTCTTGCAAATGAAGACTTGCATTGGTTTAGCCAAGCTTGATTAGGATGTGCGTCTTTCGAAGTCAAGATTTCACAAATATCGCCAGTCTTAAGTTGTGTTCCTATAGGAACAAGGACTTTGTTTATTTTTGCTCCGGAAAGTGAATCACCAACTTGAGTATGAATACGATAAGCAAAGTCGATAGGGGTCGATCCGGAGGGCAAGCAAATAACCTTTCCCATTGGAGTAAATACATATACGTTGGCATCGAAGATATCATGTTGAAGCGTATGAACATACTCTTGAGCAGATTCATCCTTTGCATTTTCAGAAGTGATTGAAACAAAATCTCTAAACCAATGTAATTGATTCTCGATTTCCTCTTGTTCCCTTCTAGCATCGTAATTAGTGTTCTCTTTATAACGCCAATGAGCAGCAACACCCTCTTCTGCAGTTTCGTCCATGTCTTTGGTTCTTATTTGAACTTCGAATACAGAGCCGTCATCATTCAATACAGTCGTATGCAAGGATTGATACAAGTTAGGCTTAGGCATGGCAATATAATCCTTGAATCTACCAGGTATGGGTTTGAAATTCGCATGAATGTAACCGAGTATTTCATAACACTGATTCTCATTCTCTGTAATGATTCTCAAAGCCATCAAATCATAAATTTCGTTGAAATCATGTTTCTTCTCAAACATCTTTTTATATATTGAATAAATTGATTTCACCCTAGCAGATATGGTATATGGAATATTTGTTTTAGACAAAATATCATCTAATCTGTTTTTGAATCTTTGCGTGGCAGCTTCCATATCCTCGTGTTTGCTATTGAGCAAATCCTGGATATGTTTGTATTCATCAGGCTTCAAATAATACAATGACATGTCTTCCAAGTCCAATTGGATCTTATATAAACCAAGTCTATGAGCAATAGGTGCATAGACATACATTGTTTCATTTGAGATTCTAATTTGGCTAGCTCTAGGTTGGAAGTCCAAAGTGGACATATTGTGAAGACGGTCGCACAACTTTATGATTATGACTCTGACATCCTTGGCCATGGCGACGAATATTTTTCTATGGTCTTCAGCCATAATATGCAAATCATGTCTATGAGTGACATCAGCAATCTTTGTCAATGCCTCAACTAAACTTGCAACAGTCGGACCAAACCTAGTCGACAACTCACTGTTTTTAGTCCCAGTATCTTCTTGAGTATCGTGTAATAAACCAGCTGCAATTGTTTCAGGTCCAGCATGAAGTTTTGCCAAAAAATAAGCCACTGCTATCGGGTGGACTATGTATGGGTCTCCGCTTTTTCTTACTTGGCCTTTATGTTTATTGTCAGCAAACGCATAGGCGTCTTCGATTAGCTTCCTATCCTTGGGTATGGTGATATAGGATTCGTAAGCTTCTTTCAAATCATCGAATGAATAGACTTTATTCTTTTCAATCATCTGGGATATTTGATGATGCTTTCAAAGGGCACATCCTTGAAATCATCTTGTCCATGGAAGTCAGTGAGCTCTATCAATGTCTCAACCAAAACAGGAGTTGCTTTCAAATCTTTGACTAATTTGACTAAAGCAGAGGCAGTACCACCTGTAGCCATCAAATCATCGACAATCAAGACTCTGTCGCCTTCCTTAATTAAACCTTTTTCGATGAATAATTCATCACTACCATACTCTAGTCCATAGCTAACAGAAATCAATTCGCCAGGTAATTTACCCTTCTTTCTAGCCATTACAAAACCAATACCAAGTCTATAAGCGATAGCAGGTCCGAAGAGAAAACCTCTAGCTTCAGGTCCAAGAACAATACTCGGATGGAAATTTCCAGCAATTTCAGACATTTTGTCCAATGTATATTTCAAATAACGTCCATCAGCAAACAAAGGAGAGACATCCTTGAAAGAAATGCCTTCTTTTGGAAAACCATCAGTGATTCCTATTTTATCTTTTAGTTCCATTTTTCCCTCCAAAAAAGCTAAATAATTATACTTTAAATTAATCATTTTTTAAACTATTCTTGTGCTGTTATCGTTTTCTTTTTAAGTTTATAATATGGTCAGAGGGAAAATTCATGAAAGTAACAATTTTAGGAGATTTAGGACCTTGTTTCGGAGTTGAAAGAGCCATCGATGAAGCAATAAATATTCATCGATCTTTCCCATACTCAAAAATTTATTTTCCCCACCCTATGGTTCATAACCAAAGAACCAATGATTTGGTAAAAGAAAAAACAGGATCTGATATTCTAGCTTCCTTCGCTTCGACTGACATCAATAATTTGCCGGATGAATCCATCATTATGTTTTCAGCCCACGGACACCCCTTTGAGCAAGAATCATTGTTGAAGGAAAAGGGCATTAAATATTTCGATAGCTTCTGCCCGTTATTAAAGGCAAAATACGCATCGATTAATAAAGCTAAGCAAAACTGTGAAGCTATACTTTACTATGTTGGAAAGGATGGACATCAAGAAACTGTTGCCACAATGGCAAATCATCCTTACTTAAATTTTATATCTATAAAAGATGAAATTGATTCTCTAGAATTTAACCCAGTAACTGATAAACAAGTCTATGTTTTTAGACAGTCAACTTTAATTCTTTATCCTTTCGATAAATTAATCCAACGCATAAGCACTTTCCATCCAAACAACGTGATTTTAGAAAAGCCCTGCCCATTTTTATCGAGAAGATATGATTGCATCAATAAGATTGATCAATCAGAAAATTTAGCTTTTATCATAGTTGGAGATAAAACATCATCAAACGCCAATGAACTTTTGAAAAGATGCAAAGAAACACATCCAAATTCAACCAGTCTTTTAGTAGAATCAAAGGAAGATATAGATATTTCATTATTAAAAGACATAAAAAGAGCAATTCTAATAAGTTCCACTTCAGCATTGAAAGAAGATGCCTTAGGAATAAAAGAACTGTTGGAATCTTTGTGATTTGAATTATTTTAATTCAGCAATAATTCGTTATTAGCTAGGATTATAGATTTAACTTTTTCTTTGGCTTTAACAGCTGTTCTAAACACTTTAGCAGGTGATATTTTTAAAATATTTGATAATTTCGATACGGTCATTTTGTCGTAATTGAACAAAGCATAAAGATGAAGAAGAATGAAACTTTCATCCTGAGTCAATAATAAAATCGCAGAAATCAATTTTTCTCTTTTTATTAAAATTGATAGAAATTCATCATCGCAACCATTGTAATCAGTCGTTTCTATAATTGAGTGACCATTAAAATAAGAATAAATTCTTTCGATAGATTCATAGCAATACAACGAATCACGATGCATTTTTAATGCTTTACTTGAAGAAGCATAAGCAGTTTTGCAAATTCGACTTCTCACGAGATATTCAGCATAAGTTTTAAACCTTGAGACAGGATTAGGAATGTAATACTTAGCGGCTATTATCACCCCTTCATATCCAGTAAGAATAAAATCTTCAATCTTTATACAACTGTATTTATCTTTCTTTATCATTTCGAAAGATACATATTTCGAAATATCCTTTGCCAATTCCAAGAGACTTTGTTTATACAACAAAATATCTTGTTCAATCTTTGAATTGTTATTTTTCTTAACACCTTTAGCTAACGTAATCATCTCATCGACAAGCCACTCTTGGCGGTGGATCGCCATGAAACCAAAAGCCATAGATATTCTCCTTATAGATTCCAATAAATCTATTAAGTGTCTTTTCACTCTATTTCGATTTTATTCTATAGACTTGAAAATTAAATGTTGGTTTTAATTTATTTATAAGAAAAATTAACAAATAAAGAAAAATCCTGACTTTCATCAGGATTTTCTAACATCAATATTGCTTAAGTGCCTTACGGCAAAGTTCAAGTTCGACTTTGGACTTGGGATTTAATTGACCATTTTCTTCTACTTTAGATAGGAGATTCTTGGTCCTATTCAAGTAATCAAATAAAACTTTATCTTTGTTTTTTAATGAAATTCTACCAAATTCCAATTCATAGTCTTCATAGGAATTTTCTTCAACACCTTTTATAGCGACAATCAAAGGATAGGCTTTGCCTCTTTCGAGCAAGTATTCTTCGTGATCGATTTTGAATCCACGTTCCATCAATGAATCTCTAACTAAAAATGCTTCGCTTTGAGGTTCGACTATAATTTTATTTACATTAACCAAATCTTTAGGCTTTCTACACAATATATCCTTTATGGTTCGACCACCCATCCCAGCTATTATAAGTGTATTTACATCTTCTCTTAATCCTTCCAGACCGTCAGCCTGATAGCATTCCACAAGATTTTGAAGATTGTTTTCTTCGACGTTATCTATCAGTTTGTAGAAAGGGCCCTTACCATATTCAGTAGCATAACCTTTATGGTTATACTTTTGGGCTAAATACATGGATAGATAGCCGTGGTCTGCTCCAATATCTGCAACTATATCCCCTTCTTCGACAAAAGAAGCTATTTTGGAAAGTCTATTTGAAAGACTTATTCTATTCGACATTTCTAAAGTCCTTCAAAGCATTAGAACGTTTGGGCTGTCTCAATTTTTTGATAGCTTTTGCTTCTATTTGACGAATACGTTCTCTAGTTACATTAAATTCTTTTCCGACTTCTTCAAGAGTATGGGTCTTTCCATCTTCGCCCAATCCATAACGAAGCATAATAACTCTTCTTTCTCTGTCAGAGAGATCATTCAATACTTCATTCAACTTTTGCTTGAGCATATCATGTTCTGCGTACTGCTCAGGTGTTACGTTGTCTCTATCCTCAATAAAGTCACCGACATGAGAATCTTCTTCTTCGCCAACAGGTTTTTCTAATGAAAGAGGATCAAGTGCAATTTGCTTGATTTCTCTAATTCTTTCAGGTGTATACAAACCGTTGAGTTCATCCGAAATTTCTTCATCGGTAGGATCTCTGTTAAGCTTCTGTACAAGGCTTCTTTGAGCTTTTGTAATTTTATTAATGGTCTCGACCATATGAACAGGAATTCTTATAGTTCTGGCTTGGTCTGCCAAGGCACGAGTGATGGCTTGTCTAATCCACCATGTAGCATAAGTTGAGAACTTAAATCCACGGGTATAGTCAAACTTATCTACAGCTTTCATCAAACCAACATTACCTTCTTGAATCAAATCGAGGAAATCCATACCACGTTTGATGTAATGCTTTGCAATAGAAACAACAAGCTTCAAATTGCAATTTGTCAATTCATCCTTAGCATCTTGTCCGTCCTCGCCACCTTCTTTGATTCTTTTTGCTAATTCTTGCTCTTGTTCCTTAGAAGTCAAAACAGGATAACGTCCAATCTCTCTCAAGTATTGTTTTACAGAATCGTTAATTTTAACATCAATAGCAGGATTGTAATCGCTGACTGTAGATTGATAAGTAACATCTTGTTCGGCGTCGCCTTCAGCTTCACCATCCAAATCATCCCCATCTTCATCTAAATCTTCGATATCTTCATCATCGATATCCTCATCATCATCGTCGCCGGTATAAAGTGTTCCATCATCGTTTCTGACTTCAATAGGATTATCAGGATTGTTCAAAAGCCAATCGAAGAAATCGTCATTTTCATCATCGCTCAATTCAAAATGATTTAAAAGATTTTCAACTTTAGAAATCTTAATGTAACCTTCTGCATTAACAATATCAAGAATTTCCTTCTTGACATCATCCAATGTCAATAATTGCTTTCCACTTTTAATCAGATCAGAAACAGTCTTTTTGCTTCCTTTTCCTTTGGGTTTTGAAGATTTTTTCTCAACATCATCAAGATCTAAAATATCATCGGAACCTGTATCTTTCTCGTCTTCAATCTTCTCTTCATCGATGCCCTTTTTTTCTTCATTTACATCCTCGACAGGTGTTGGTTTATGTTCTTTGTTTTTTGAAGAAGATGACTTAGTTGCCTTCGCAGATTTGTTTGCTTTTTTTGTCTCTTTAACTTTAGTCTCCGCTTCTTTTTCAGTAGTAGTCTTTTCTTCCTTCACGGTTTCTTTCTTTGTATTTGCACTAGTTTTTTTTGCTGAAGAAGCTTTTTTTGTTTTCACTGCTTTCTCTTCATTATTAACTATTTTTTCAACGCTTTCTTTTTTAGTAGACTTCTTTGTTGTTTTTTCGCTCATATTTAATTACCTCCACTACTTACATTCTTATTTTGTGTTTGAAAACACAAAAGTAAAAAATTATTTTTAGAATTCTTAATTATTCATCATTAAACTCTTCAATTTGACTAGAATTTGGCTTAACCTGGCATAGATTGATTGTTTAGTCATCTGCTTTTTTACTAGATTCTTTTTCACCAACAGGGAAGCTATTTCATCATAAGTCATTTCTTTACCTTCAAATTCACTTCCTAATCCAAAATAGGCCTTAACAATAAGCTGATCAACTTCGTCCAATTCATTAATCGCTTTATTCAAAGATTCTATTTCTATATTGTTTATAGCACTTTTCTCAGGATCATCTTTTTCATAGCTATATTCATTTAAATCAGAGTCATCAGAAAATAAATTACTATCATCCAAAGATGTTGCCATAGTTTCCATAAGCCTAGCTTTATGTACGATAGAAGGAGTCATTTTTCCTCTTATTTCATTTGCTATCTCTTCGTCTGAAGGTTGTCTATTCAATTGACTTAAAAGTCTTTTTTCTACAGCCTTAATCTGTTTTATTTTCTTCTCATTTCCTATTGTAGTAGTGCTAAAAGAACTAGGTACATTATTGATTTCGTTATCGATCAAATAAGTTGCATATGTAGAAAAACTTTGATTGGAAAATCTATCGTAATCATATCTATTTATAGCTTTCCATAAGCCAATCAAACCAGAAATATAATAACAATCATAATCATCTTTAGTTAAATAATTTCCTTTCAATTTAGTTATTCTAGATTTAACTAATGGTATGTTATTCTTGATCAATTCATCGCGGATAGATTTATCGCCAGTTTCTTTATATTCTTTAATTCTTTTCACTTGATAATCTTTGATACTATTATCCATATTAAGAAACCCCTTATTTAGAATTAGACTTCTTTTTTACACCACTTATAACTAATTTCTTTCTCTTATAATCAGCTAAGGCATCCAAATCATTTCCAATTTTCTTAGACATGTTCTCATCATCAACATAATTTCTATGATTCTCAAGGAGTTCTTTAAAAGAGTCATTTCTATAATCATCTGAAGTCATCAAGTTCAAAAAATCAAAGGCTCTTTCTACCTCATCTTTGGTCAATATACTCTGAACACCTTCTTCATTCAATTGATCTAAATGAAATTCTAAATCAGTTTTAGCTTTATCTAATTCAGCACCATCAAGTCCTAAATTTGATGTGTCTACTCTATAATGATATTGGCTTAAAATATAGTTAGAAATCAATCTATAAACTTTGTTATAAAACCAGAAATTGCTTCCTTCTAATTGCTTTGCAGCATCGTAAGATAATGGCAATCTAGCAAGAATTTGTGCTTCTGTATACATCGTTTTATCACTCAATGTTCCACCAAACTCACGTTGCTTTTTAATTCCTAGCAATTTCAAATTTATTTGTCCGTTAAACTTGTCTGATTCGGAAGTATATAAAATCGGAGAAGAAAGATTATTTGTTTCAGCCACTTCCTCAAAAGGCAATCTATTATCTTTCACTAATCTTTCATGAAACGATGAAGCTGAAAGACCAGTACAGCTAGAAAGAAATTGCTCTAACAATCCTCTTTCTGTGATGGATAAATAAGAGTAATTAGATGACAATCTACTAACGACTGTATCGAGATTTTTTATATAATCACCTTTATTTTTATCTAAGCATAAAACAGCATAAGTTATAGGGTCCAACAAATCATTCATCTTGGAAACCATGATCTCAGATCCGTATTTATCTAAGACTTCATCGGCATCTTTTCCATCCTTTTCCAAATTAAAAGGGCGTGTGATTTTAAATTTTATTCCGGAACTAGTAAATGCCGTCAACCATTTCTTAGTTGCGTTTTGACCAGGTCCATCGCTATCTAAAGATAGTCTTACTTCAACATTTAATTTTTTCAACATTTGAAGATGGGTGGCAGAAACATTTGTTCCCATCAAAGCGATGGCAGAATTTATTCCTGCTCTATAAAGAGCGATAACATCCATGAAGCCTTCAGTGACGTAAATATATCCATCTCTTTTGGCTGTTTGAATAGCATTATCAAAATTATATAAAAGAGTAGATTTCTTGAATAAATCAGTTTCAGGCGAGTTTATATATTTTGATGTAGACGGATCGTCTGGCAAGTATTTTCTCCCTGAGAATCCAACCGCATGACCATCACTATCCTTTAAAGGAAACATGATCCTTTCTGAATAGCGGTCCTTCAAAGTCTCTGAATTAGATGAAAGAATACCGGCTTTTTCTAAGACATCAATACTATATCCTTTTTTCTCTCTAAGAGTACGGATTGCTAAAGTGTTGTCTTTAGGAGCATATCCAATGCCAAAATGTTCCAACACACTGTCATCCATCTTTCTATTTTTTAAGTATTCAAAAGCCTTAGCACCAGCTTGAGTTCTTAATTCCATACGATAAAAACTAGCTAAATCATCCAAGGCTTTGCTTTCAGGTGGAAGACTTTTTCTTTCGACTTCCACCAAAGAAGTTAAAGAATTCTTAGGAAGAACAATTCCATTAATTTCAGCTGTTCTTTTTATCGCTTCTTCCAAAGATATAGAACGACTCAACCCAATATATTTTTGAACAAATCCAATAGGATTACCGCCAGCGCCACATACGAAGCACTTAAAAATATTCAATGTAGCATTAACAGACATTGAAGGATGCGTATCATTGTGGAAAGGACAAACTGCAACAATAGAGTTTCCTTTCTTTTGGACGTCAATAAAGCTAGAAACAGTCTTAACAATACTAGACTTCTGCTTTACTAAGTCGTAGAGGTCTTTATTATTCATTTGGCTCCTTTCTAGACTTCAAAAATTATTAATCGTTTTCTTCCAAATATTTTTCCAAATAAGCCTTGATATCAGCAATAGCAATTCTTTCTTGCTTCATAGAATCGCGGTCTCTAACAGTGACTGAATGATCTTCCAAGGATTGGAAATCATATGTAAAGCAAAGTGGAGTACCAATTTCATCTTGTCTTCTGTAACGTTTACCTATCGAGCCTGTGGTATCAAAAACACAATCATAATCACAGTGCAATTTATTGAATACTTCATTACGTGCATTTTCAACTAGTTTGTTGGATAAAGGCAAGACAGCGAATGTATAAGGTGCTAATCTAGGTTTGAGGTGCATCACTGTTCTAGAGTCTTTTTCCAATTGTTCAACGTCATATGAATCACACCAAAGAGCAAGCATTAAACGTTGCAATCCAAAGGATGGCTCAACGACATGAGGCAAATACTTCTCATGAGTATCAGGGTCGAGATAAGTCAAATCTTGTCCGCTAAATTCTTGATGTCTTCCCAAATCATAATCACCACGGCAAGCGATACCCATCAATTCACCAAATCCCCAAGGGAATTTGTATTCAATATCAGTAGTGGCAGACGAATAGAAGGCCAATTCAGCTTTCTCATGATCACGGAATCTAACATTTTCATCCTTCAATCCCATTCTTTCTACAAATGATTTACAATTGGACTTATAGAACTCAAACCATTTTTCATCTTCACCTGGTTTAAAGAAAAATTCGATTTCCATCTGCTCAAATTCTCTTGTACGGAAGACAAAATTACCAGGAGTGATTTCGTTTCTAAAGGATTTACCTATATCGCAAATTCCAAAAGGAAGCTTTAATCTTTGTGAACGTTGAACTTTCTTAAAGTTAACAAATATACCCTGGGCAGTCTCAGGTCTTAAATAAACAACAGAAGATGAATCTTGTGTAGCTCCAATGTTTGTCTTAAACATCAAAGTAAACTGCCTAATAGAAGTGAAATCATTTTTTCCACATTTGGGGCAAGCCAATTTCTTGTCAGCAATATATTGTTCCATGTCATCTTGAGTCATACCATCTACATCAACTCCAGGATACTGGGCCTTAATCAAATCATCGGCACGGAAACGAGATTTGCAATATTTGCAATCAGTTAAAGGATCATTAAATGTTGCGACATGTCCAGTTGCAACCCAAACTTTGGGATTCATAATAATTGCAGGATCTATCTCGACATTGAATCCTAACTCTCTCACGAAATGATCTCTCCAAAGTGAGACCAAATGTTGCTTCATCAAAGTACCCAAAGGTCCTAAATCCCATGAATTTGCTAACCCACCATAAATTTCACTTCCAGGATAACAAAATCCAGTTACTACCAAGTGATTGACGATTTCATCAAAAGAATAATTAGACATAAAAGCCTCCGATAACCTTAATAATATACTCCCTTTTTCTTATAATTGAGCACTAAAAAAGGGTCCTATTACAAATACTTATTTCAACGAGGATATGAAAAGAGAAAATGTTTCTAATCTAGCACCATAATCATTTTTCAAGAAGTTTACCATGGATGAACAAACTGAAATCAATATAGATGTATCGATTTTTTCTGGGGTACAATCTTCAAGAGGGGTTTGGAATAGATACTTATAGGTCAAAAGTTCCTTTTTTGGCAAGGGATTCAAAAACAACTCACGAGAACAAGCCTCGCATATAAACCCACCTTCATCAAAAGAAAAAGATATTATGTGGTCAGTCCTTGAACAATTCACGCACCCTGCTGTCTCAGGCTCAAAGCCAAGAAATTCAAATGACTTAGACAAAAACAAGGAAAATGCTCCTAATGGGGATTTCTTTTCTTTTAAGATTTCCAAAGCTCTTTGATAAACCAAGAACAATCCTTGTGCATCATCTTGATCATCGATAAGTAGCTCATCGATAGATTCCGATACGAGCATAAAGAACAATGAAGTAGGAAGATCAGAGGCAAAATTGCCAAAATTTGAAACGATGCTAATATTCCTTAACATCAATACACCGGTTTCACTTTCGCCTTTATAAGCTAAGTCAAAATCACAAAGGGAACCGACTATACTTCCAACAGGAATATTTTTCCCGCCAACTTTGTTTCCGTTAGTCGCCAAAACTTGAATCAAGGAATTCTTTGTCAATATTAACAACAGAGAGCCTTTTTCACCTCTTTGCTTAGAAGAAATCAAATAGCCACGTACAACTTTCTTCAATTCCATATATTTTATTGACCAGATCCATCCAAATTATGCTGTTGAAGGAACTTGGAATCATTTCTCCAATCTTCAGCTACTGTAACAGTTAATTTAACAAAAACATCTTTTTTCACATATTGATGTATGGCATCTTCTGAAAACTTAGATATTTGGGCGATCATCTTTCCACCTTTTCCGATGACAATGCCCTTCTCAGATTCTCTTTCAACATAAATTTTTCCAGTAATCGACACACTTTTCTCATCCTCGTCGATATTCTTGATTTCGACATATATGGAATGAGGAACTTCATCTTTCAAAAGACGCATGCATTTTTCACGGATGAATTCAGCAAAGACAAATTCTCTTGGTCTATCTGTAGCAATATCATTGGGATATAAAGGAAGGCCTTCAGGCAATTGATCTTTAATTGCTTTGACTAAATCATCAATACCATATTTTTTCAAAGCAGAGCAATGAATATATGTGGCATCAGGTAAAAGTTTTTTTAGCTTCACGAGCTTAGCTTCACCTTCATCGACACGAATCAAATCAATTTTGTTATAAGCAACTATAACTGGAAGACCGCAATTTTTAACCTTTTCTACCATATCTTTATCTATGCCTTCTTGGCAGGCAAAGACAAAAAGAAGTACATCGGCGCTTTGCTTTGCTGTTTCGCTATCTCTAAGCAAAGCTGAGCCTAATTTTTTATGAGGAGTAAAAACACCCGGTGTATCGATAAAAACGATTTGACTATCGTCATCATTGTAAATTCCAATAATATTCTCTCTAGTCGTTTGAGGCTTTTCCGATACTGCCATCAACTTAAAGCCTAATATATCATTTAGCAATGTAGATTTTCCTGCATTAGCTTTTCCATATATAGCTACAAATCCTGCTTTCATATCAAGTTATCCTTTCCAAAACCATAAGGCAATAATTCTTCCACAGTAGACTCTACTTCAGGCCCACTTCCATTAAACATAAATACAGGTGTTTCCTTAGGGCATTTCTCATATAAGAATTGACGACATACACCACAAGGAGAACCGACAAGAGGTGACTCAAGGTAAATTCCAATTGCCTTGATATCTTTTGAAGTAACGCCATATTGAGAAATGGCGCTGACCATAGCAACTCTTTCAGCACAAATCGTCACTGAATAAGCACTGTTTTCAATATTAAAGCCACAAATACACCTATTGTCATTAAGCATAATTGCACATCCCACAGCGAATTTAGAATAAGTACACTGAGATTTTCCAAAAGCTTCCTTAGCCTTGGTTCTCAATAATTCAACCTCATCATCCGTTAATCTTTTGGCCATACACAACTCTCCCAATCAAACTCAAAGGAATTCAATATATCATTTTGCAAAGCGAACATGATAACAGCATCCTCATGACTTCTTGCGTGATCATAGCCTAAATTATGAAGAGTTCCGTGAATAAACAAAAATGCAAGTTCACGACAAGTAGGATGCTTAAATTCTAAAGCTTGTCTTCTTGCAGTATCCAGCGAGATAACAACCTCGCCCAAGTTGGTAAAAGGCAATCCTTCTTCATCTTCTCCTTCTTCAAAAGAGAAAGAAAGAACATCTGTTGGTCTGTCCGTATTTCTGTATTCAAGATTTAACTTGTGAATAGTCTCATCATTCACTATTGTTAAAGACTCAAGAATACTGTCAAGTTTTTGATACTTGGCAATATGATTAAGCAAGTCTTTAAACATCTTTTCCAAACCAATACATTTTTCAGTTTGATCATCGAATTCCAATGTGTTTTCAAGATTCATTTTTAGTCTCTTTTCCTACTTTATTATGATACCATTTTTCCTCCTTCTTTTCGAGAATCTCATCAAATTTTGGCCCACATTTAAACATCAGCATCTTCACTTTGTCTTTTTTTGAAAAATCATCATCGATTCTAATGATATAAAGAATGCTTCCCACAAGGAAAACAAGATTTGATAAAAAATAGTCTAGCGAGAAATTATTCTGCATAAAGCTAATCAAAGCCAAAAAAGCACAGGTTAACACTATGCATAACAAGTTAGGTAGATATGAAAGTAAGAGGCATAAATTTGATTTGTTCCAAACAGAAAGAAACATCTCTTCTTTTACAATATCGGATCTCATTTTGTTTTCCTCATAGCTAATCCTTCCTCTTTTTAAATCTATAAAACGATTTAATATCATTCTCATAGCTAAGAACAACAGGACTCCAACACCAAAATAAATAGCGATGTAATAATTCATATTAAATGCCATTACACTAGCTAAAACTAAAAAAGTAAATTTGTTTAATATTCCGTTTTCATATGATAATTCTTCATTTACAACTTTGACTGAATCTTCGAAAGCGGTCTGATTAAAACATAGATTTTGATATGGGATAGATTTGTTCAAGACAAAGGTTTTTAATGCGTTGGAATTAACCCACATAGTAAATAATGCTGATAATAAGAAAACGCCCAATGAAGCAAACGAATAAATCCAATGGGTATTATTATTAAAAGAATAAAGGAACAATACACCTGTTACGCATCTTATCAAAGCCATCAATCCCAAGCATAAAGTTGTCGATTTATTCAAAACTTCTGGCCTTGCCTTCTTCTTAATTTTCACTTTATTATCATTTTGATAGACTAATAACCCTCTTCCAGTCATCTCTTCCTTCAGTTCATTTTCCCTCATCCATAAATAACCATAGGCAGGATCATATACCAACCATTTGTCACCTTTTTTCTTCTTCAAGAAAACAAAATGATTTATTTTGTTCCTCGTAAGTTGAGCTATGAAACCAGTTTTTTCAGGAATACTATTGAAATCTTCAATCGCTACGCCTTTAGATTTAACTCCTAATTTTGCTAATTCGTTCCTCATTGAAAGCAAGTTGTTCTTCATCTCAGATAAAATTAAGTAATCATTTCTCTTTAAGGAATAACAGAATCTATAACTTTCCCTAACCACCGCTTTAAAGCAACTCTTTTCATCTTCTTGCAACATCATCATAAAAAAAATCCTCCAACAAATATGTGGGAGGATTTAATGAAATCTATAGAAAAATCTAAAAATACAACTGATCTTCTTTTGTTTTATGTTCATCCATAAGAGAATTTAGGGATATTCTTATTTGGTTTCTCGTGCTTAAAAGTGGTGACAATCCACCTATAAATGTTGCCAAACTATCATTAATACAACCAAAAGTAATTTTACCTTGAGATTTTCTCATCGATAAAAAAGGAATGAATACAGATTCGATAAAATTCTTATTAGTCGGCAAGGCTTCTAAATTATATAGGCAGAGGATGTCAGCATTTTTACCCATTTCTAAATAAGACATTGCACTTTCATCTTTCCCCAAAGTTAAAGAAATTCTTGAAAATGTCTCCCCTGATGATAAACAAGCTACTTTTTTGTCGACTCGTGCACCTAAGTAAGAGACAAAATCCAAAAGATACTGTCCATTTCCATTGGAAAATGTATAAAGAAAACCTTTTGCACAACTATTACCATTTATATATGGCGAAAGTTTATTTAATGTATCTTTTGCATCTTTCAAAAAAGGAATGGGTTGAGCATATTTGGGAGTGCTGAAGATATCCTTAAAGATTTTCTCACCATTGGAAACAATTCTTTCTCTGCTTTTGTTATCAGAGCAAAGAATGTTAGACAATGCTTTTAAATGCTTTTTCTGAGCATTTGAATATACATATTTAAGAACCAAGCATTCCGAATAAGGATCATATTCCAACATTGGAATATTCCCATCTTTTCCGACTAACGAATCGATGTTTTCATGCTTCTCTCTAAATTCCAAAAAGACATCAATGGCAGTTAGGGACCTATCAAAGACATCATTGTTCTTATCTTTTAATAGTCTTTCAATATATCTTTTGCAATCCAATTTTTTGTTAAGTCTCTCAATGATTTCATTCTTATATTCTTTTAAATTGTCTTCATTGATAGAAGCTTGCTCAAAGCCAGCATTTTTGAAAGTAACCCATTCTCCCATGACTACATATCCTCCAATAATTTCTTAGCAAATTCTTCTGCTTCCTTAGATAACTCGACATTATCATTTTCAGAATTGTCTTCTTCTATCTTATTACTATCCTTATTATTATCTTCGTCATCTTTAACTATATTATTTCCCTCTTGTTTATCATAGGAATTAATTTTATCGAGCATACCAGTTTGATAAGCAATTTTCTTTTCACGTTTCTTTTTAAACTTTTTATTTTGTTCCTTCAAAATAATAGAACATCCATACGCATCTTTAGGATTACTTCCTTTAACAGACATAGCAACTTTTTCAAGGTAAGCTAAAGCCGGTAGTTGATTATTATTTTTCAGAAGACAATAATCAATTATATTATTTACCACACCTCTAGGAAAATTAAAATCATCTTGAAAAGTTTGTAAATCACTCAAGATTGAATCAGGAAGCTTAGACATCTTTAATCTCGCACAAACATAAGTAGGTGTAGGATATTGATCTTGTTGTTTGAATACTTCAGCATTTTTGGAACTACCAAAATATGTAGGATATGAGGTTTCATCATTGAAAGAATCAGTCAAAAAACTAGACCTGTCTTTGCAAAGTTTTACAAATTTGTCCTTAAGGAATACATTATCGCTGGTAGTTGCTTGAAGGATAAATTTAACTGTATCTTCAATTGACAACCCATAAAAATATATAGTCGATTTTATTGTTGAATAATCATTTTCAATGCTAGAAAAAGGAATATCATTCTTAGCAAGTTCTTCTTTAAATGCATCTTCATCGAAAGAATCTATCGTAGTCTTTCCACGTTTATCCTCTATTTTACCAGTATCTTCCTCATTTTGCTCGAAGGACAAACCTGCCAAATCAAAGACATTTCCTAGCTTAGCCGTCTCTTCTTTAAAATCTTTGGATACTTTTTCTCCTTTTATAAAAATATTTTTAACATTTTCAAATCTTTTATACCCGATATAACTAGTCAAAAGGGATGTGAGAATTGAATCATTGAAAAATTTCTTAGCGGATAAAGGTGGCACGACTTTGAAGAAAAAAGCTTCATTAGCATCATCTTCATTTCCTTTATGAAATGTGGAGAGAAGTCCGATGCCTTCAAGTCTTTTCCTCGCTACATTCAAAGAAGAACTATTCATTCCGGTAAAAGAGAAAATATCTTCGCCAAAACAAAATGGTTGAGACAAAGAGCCTATAGTGAGCAAATATTCATATAATGTCATTCCGTCAGATCCAATCATAGGAAGATAGCAAAGATAAAGAACCTTATAATCCCCTATGGACATAGAAAAATTAACGCTAACTGTAATTTCACAATTATTTGTCACTTCACTCATATTCTTACCTCATACTTATATTTTATACCTTGTTAGCAATATTTGGAAAACAAAGTAAAGAACAACTTCAAATGTACCAAGAAAAACACAATCCCATTAAATTTAGGAAAACTTAGAAGGTATCTATGCTAACCCTTTCATTATGTTAATCCATATTCCTTTTTTTTTGATATATTTATATGTGCCAGAGGTATGGATATGGAACAAACAAAGAAAAAATTGGTTGTGTTGACTTCTGGCGGTGATGCACCCGGTATGAACGCGTGCGTTCGTGCAATCACTAGAAAAGCCATAAATCAAGGTGTTGATGTCCTTGCAGCACTAGACGGATTTAGAGGTCTTTCCGAGGGTGACTTTATACCGCTTGACTATGAAAGTGTATCCGGGGTCATTGATCGCGGTGGTACTTTCATAGGCACTGCTCGCTATCCTGCATTTTTAGAGGAAACAACAAGACTAAAAGCCTGGGCACACCTCAAAAAAGAAAATGCTATAGGAGTAATCGGTATAGGTGGAGATGGAACATATCACGGTTTGAAAGCCTTAAGTGAACTTTCTACCAATGTGATCGGTGTACCGGGAACAATTGACAACGATATTCCTTTGACCGATTTCACTCTAGGTTTTTCCACGGCATTAGACACAATAGTCGAAGCTTTAGGAAGAATCAGGGATACCATGTCGTCCCACCATCGTATATTCGTTGTTGAAGTTATGGGCCGACACTGTGGGGAACTTGCCTCTTACGCTGGATTGGCTTCAGGCGCAGATTGCGTTATTACAAAGGACAACTTTGTCGATTACGATACGTGTGTCGAGCAGATTCGAGAAGTAAAGGAAAGACGTGGCAAGCGTCAACTCCTTATCGTTTGTCAGGAAAATGTATTGGATGTGGCAAAACTTGCGACCCTATCCGAGAAAGCTACTGGCATCGAGTCCCGCTATGAGGTGCTTGGACATATCCAACGTGGGGGCTTCCCTTCCGCCTATGATCGTGTACTGGGAACGCTATTGGGCGAAAAGGCAGCAACCCTCCTCTTAGAAGGATCAAGTGGATTAGCTGTGGGCATTGAAGACAACAAAGTAACTACACATTCATTTGTCGAAGTGCTCAATTCACAACGCAAGTTGCATCCCGAATTATTGGATGCTGAAAGGAACATTAGGTAACCATGCAGAAGATCGAAAAGAAGACTAAGATTTTTGCCACGATTGGTCCGTCTAGCGACAATCATGACATGATGAAAGCTTTGTTTGAAGCTGGTATGAACGTTATCCGTCTTAACTTCTCTCACGGAGATCATGAGGAACAACGTAATAAGATTGTCATTGCTCAACAAATTGAGAAAGAAGAAAACCAACTCATTGGTGTTGATCTCGACACTAAGGGACCTGAAATTCGTACTGGACGTTTCGTTGGAAAACATGTCGTTGTCAAGAAGGGCGACAAAATCGTTCTCGAGATGGGATGTGAAGATGCTAACGGAAACGATAAGCTCGGTGGAAAGCAAGATGATGGAACCATCTTGATGGGAATCACCTACACAGGACTTATTCACGACGTCAACAACGGCCACCACGTCCGTATGGATGATGGAAAGCTCGATATGGTCGTCACTGGTAAGGATGAGGCCAAAGGTGTGATTTACTGCGAAGCTACCACAAATGATGATATAAAGGATGAGCGTGGAGTTAACTGTCCTGACACTCATTTGTCAATGCCTTATGTCTCCGAGCAAGATAGAAAGGACTTGATCTTTGGATGTGAGCAACACGTCAACTACTGCTCTGCTTCATTCGTTCGTGATAAGCAAGATATCGATGATATCCGCAAGATTTTCAACGAAAATGGTGGAAAGCAAATCAAGATTATTTCTAAGGTCGAGAATACTGAAGCTATCAGAAACATCGATGATGTAATCAAGTATTCTGATGGATTGATGGTCGCCCGTGGTGATATGGGTGTTCAAATTCCTGCCGAGGATGTACCTGTCGTACAAATGCGTATGATCAAAGGTGCTAGAAAGCTTGGTAAGCCTATCGTCGTCGCAACACAAATGCTCGACTCAATGATGCACTCACCTTTCCCTACAAGAGCTGAGGTTTCCGATGTCGCTAATGCTGTTTTGTCCGGAGCTGACGCAGTCATGCTTTCTGGAGAATCCGCAAACGGAGATTATCCTTTGGAATCTGTCACCATGCAAGCCAAGATTTGTGCTCGTATGGAAAAAGAGCTCGACTATGAGAAGTTGGCCAAAGAAGGATTTGCAATGTCTCGTCGCCAAGAAGCCGATGCTATGGCAAATGCTGTAGTCAACGCTGCTTACTTGACCGAAAGCAAACTTATCGTTTGCTTCTCAAAGTATCTTGAATCAGCAAAGAGACTTTCACATTGCCGTCCTGTCTGCCCTGTTCTCTTTGAGACTTCTAATCATGATGCAGCTTATGATTCAATCCTCTACTGGGGTGTCTATCCTGCATTGGTCGAGAAGGTTCCTTCATCCTTGAAGGAAATGGAAGCTGAAGCTGTCGCTCTTGCTAAGCGTTATGGAATTCCTGCTGGAAGCAACATTATTGTCACTGGCTCTGATCCTGTAAACAGCAAAGATACTAACTTCATGAAGATTGTCACTTTGGAGAAGTAGTTTAGTCTATGAGCAACGAGATGATAAAGCCATCGGTAACTTTGGCCATTGATTTGGGTGCTACCAACCTTCGTGTCGGTCTTGTAAAGATTGACGAGAAGGGAATGCCTTTTGTGGTTGATGTTATTAGAGATAGTTCGGCTAAGGACAATCCTACCGTTCTCTATCACGAAATTACCACAATGATCGACCAAATTATCCATCGTAATCCTACAATCAAGTTCACCCATATCGGTGTCTCGTTGTGTGGATTGGTTGAGAATGGTCGTACAGCAACAAAACTTCCTAACCTTCACATCGAACATTTCGAATTAGCTGATTGGTTAGAAAGAGATTATCCTGGTGTAAAGGTTCTCTGTGCAAATGATGCAAATTGTGCAGCACTTTCCGAAGCAATTTTCGGTTCCGCTAGCGATGTAAACGATTCATACTACATCACTGTTTCTTCTGGAATTGGTGGTGGATATGTCTATCAAAAACAGTTGATCAACACAACTCTTGAGATTGGACATTGTGTACGTGAATTTGAAGGAAAGCTCGTGGAACAGGAACAATATCTTTCCGGAAATGGTTTAGCAAGACTTGCCGCATATAATGGTTTAGAAAATATGAAGGCAGCCGATATATTCAACGCTGTCAGAGAATCTAAGCGTAATAACACTCCTTTGGAGCCCAAGGTCAAGAAGACCTATGAAGATTGGTACAAAGGATTGGGATTGTTGATTGCTAATCTTCAGCTCGAGTTCAATCTCGATAAGATTGTCTTGGCTGGTGGAGTTATGAAGTCAAGCGACGTATTCATGGATGACCTCTTCCATGTCGCATCAGCATTTGCAGCAAACTATCCTTTGAAACCTATCCGTTTCGTCTTGGCAAAGTTCGATCAAGATTCCGGATTAGTTGGTGCAGCTACTGTCGGCTTCTCTATAAAAGACTAAGCTTAATCCAAATGAACACCTCTGCTTAGCAGAGGTGTTTTTATTTTTCATATAAAAACGCTTTGTTTAATCACAAAAAACTATATAAAACTGCCATTCCATATAAAAGTGTTTATAATATTTAAGCATTTAAAAGGAGATACTTTTTTTATGAAATTAACTTTACCTGACGGAAGCGTTAAGGAATTTAAAGATGGAATGACACCTTTGGAGATTGCTACTGAATTAGCACCTTCATTAGGAAAAAAGATTATTTGTGCTAAGGTTGATGACAACCTTTATGATAAATCTAAGCCTTTAAGCAAGGATTGTCATTTTAAGATTATAACTGAGAAAGACGCAGAAGCTTTTGAAGTGTTAAATCATTCTTGTGCACATTTGATGGCTCAAGCTTTAAGCCATCTTTATCCTGGAATTCAATTCGGATACGGTCCTGCTCTTCCTGAAGGATTCTATTATGATGTCAAATCACCTAAGCCCATCACTGAGAAGGATTTCCCCGCAATCGAAGCTGAGATGCATAAAATTGCTAAGGAAGCTTTGCCTATCGTAAGAAGAGAAATCTCGCCTGAAGAAGCAGAAGTGATCTTCAAGGACCAGAAGTTCAAGACTATACATATCGATGAAGTTGAAGATAGAGATCACTGCGTCTCAATTTATAGCCAAGGCGATTTCACAGATCTTTGCCGTGGTCCTCATATGCCAAATACTTCATTTATAAAGAATTTCAAGTTGTTGTCCTTAGCCGGATGCTATTGGAAAGGAGATAAGAACAACGAACAGTTGACAAGAATCTATGGTTGCTGTTTCTTCTCTTCTAAAGAACTCGAAGATTACATCAAGATTAGAAAAGAAAGAGCTGAATCCGATCATAGAAAGATTGGTAAGGAAATGGGACTCTTCCTTCTTTCAGAATATGGACCTGGTATGCCTTTCTGGCTCAACAATGGTTGGGCTATGAAACGTGCTTTGGAGGATTGGCTACTTAAGATCTTAAGAAAGCACAATTATCAAATGGTCCAAACCCCGCAAGTCTTATCGAGAAAGCTTTGGGAGATATCAGGTCACTGGGATCATTACAAAGAGAATATGTTTACAACCTCCATCGAAGGACAAGATTATGCCGTAAAACCTATGAACTGCCCTGGTGCAATTCAAGTCTATAACAATTCAGTCCACTCTTATCGTGATTTGCCTGTGCGTATCGGTGAATATGGTTTGGATCATCGTGCTGAAGCATCTGGTTCATTGAACGGTTTGCTTCGTGTTCGTTGCTTCACACAGGATGATTCACACATCTTCTTGACCCTTGATCAACTCGAGGACGAAGTAAACGATTTGCTTTCAATCTACAAGGAAGTCTACACCACTTTCGGTCTTCCTTATTCTATTGAATTGTCGACAATGCCTGATGACCACATAGGAACTGTCGAACAATGGCAAACTGCAGAAGCACAATTAAGAAAGGTCATGGATGACAATCACATCCCTTATGATGTAAATCCTGGTGATGGTGCTTTCTATGGACCTAAGCTCGATTTCAAAGTCTTAGATTCAATGCGTCGTCAATGGCAATGTGGAACAATCCAATTGGATATGCAATTACCTGGAAGATTCGGCTGCTATTATGTCGACAAGAACGGAAATCACCAAACACCTGTAATGATACATAGAGCCGTTCTCGGAACATTCGATCGTTTCATCGGTGTCATAACCGAGCATTTCAAAGGAAACTTCCCAACTTGGTTTGCACCTGTTCAAGTAGAGTTACTTCCAGTCTTTGGTCAAGATCAGGCTCAAGTCGACTTAGCTAATAAATTAAGAAATAAGATGATCGATTTAGGTTATAGAAGCGAAATCGACGCTAGAGACGAATCTATTGGTTACAGAATCCGCGAAACACAAACTAAGAAGATTCCTTATTCTGTAGTCATAGGAAAGAACGAAGTCGCAAATAACCAAGTCACTTACCGTGTTCGTGGTTCATCTTTGACCAAGACAGTCTCTATAGATGAGTTCTTCGATATCTTGAGAAATGATTGTGAAAACCATTTGATCAAACCTCTTCCAATCGAAGAAAACAAATAAGTTAAGTAAATTATATTTTGTAAAGGATGGGCAATGCTCATCCTTTTTTTATATATAATTTTTTATATATAAAAAAACGGCTTTAAGCCGTTCTTTGTAAAGGAATATTCTGAAACTTGTAGGAATTAATTAACAATTTAACTATCTAAAGATCAAGATGGTGTCATCGTCTTGATCATTGACAGGGTTTGGTGCGTTGACGATCTTAGCACCAGATACAGTGTCAGAATGATTAATAGTAAGGCAAGCAGTAACTATTCCTGCGATAACAGCCGCAGGCACTACGAAAAGTGATACTAAAGCTATGATTTTTTTAACTTTTTTGCTGTTTCTCTTTTTATAAGTCTTTTCAATACGATTCTTTTTAACCATAATCAGTACCTCCTTTCTATTACTCTCATCTTGGCACTTTCACTTCTAGGATTGAATTCAAGTTCATCTTTGTCAGGAAGAATAGGTTTCTTTGTAAGAATCTCGTATGGGCATTTTTCATCTTCTGTTGGAATAGGCAAGAAACGATTAAATGTCTTCTTCGGTGCATATTTCATAAAGATGTTCTTAGCAATTTCATCTTCTTCACTGTTGAAGGTAATAATTGCAAGTCTACCCATTGGATTTAGGAATTCTACAGCTTGGCTCAATCCATTGATCAATTCATTCTTTTCGTCATTCACTTCATAACGAAGAGCCATGAAAGTTTGTTTCGCTGGATGTCCTTTCTTTCTAAGAATTCTTTCAGGAAGAGCTTTTTTAATGACATCGACCAATTCAAATGTTGTCTCGATTGATTTCTTAGCTCTTTCTTCAACTATTTTTCTTGCTATAGGACCAGCGAACTTCTCTCCACCATATTCGAATAGTATTCTCTTCAATTCATCAGCCGAATAAGTATTAACTACTTCTCTAGCTGTCAACTTTTGTGTGTTGTCCATTCTCATATCGAGAGGTGCATCATATCGATAAGAGAACCCTCTTTCAGGATCATCGAATTGAGGTGATGATACACCGATATCCATAAGAATGAAATCAGCACCACGCAATCCATATTCTTTCAAAGTAGGAATTGCTTGAGAGAATTTCGAATGAAACAACTTGTGAGACTGGCTGTAGTGAGACAACTTTTGCTCCGAATATGATAGAGCAGCAGGATCTCTATCAAATCCATATAAAGAAGCTGTATTATCTACCATTTCCAAAATATTTGAAGAATGTCCTGCTCTACCTATAGTCATATCTACAATGACCATATTTGGAATATCAGTCCTGACAAACGACAATACTTCCGTCAAAAGTACTGGGATATGGATGTTATACTCAGTTACTTGTTCTGCGGCACTTGTTTTAGAGCGTTCTGAGCTAGACATGAGTAATCATCCTCCCCTTTCTTCTCAAGTTCATTGAACTTATCTGTATCCCATAATTCAATGTGAGTCATTCTTCCAACAAATGTGACACTTTTAGAGATTCCAGCTTTGTTTAACAATGGCTTTGATAACTGAATTCGACCGTGGGAATCAATCTCAATTTGATTTGACTGAGAGAAGAAGATACGTTTCAACTGACGGTTGTTGGCATCAAAATCGCTGAGTTGTTCATATTGTTCAGCCATCTTCATGTAAGCATCTTGTGGATAAAGTTCGATGTTTCCATCAAAGCCGATTGTAGCAAAAACGATAGAGTCAGTAAAAGCACCTCTGTCTTTATTAGGCAAAGTAATGCGGCCTTTATCGTCTAAGTTATGAACCGACAATCCTAGGAACATCGATAATCCACCTCCCCACACGCCCTAATTCTACCATTTTTGAACACTTTTTCACACATTGTTTATTTTTCTTCTTTCTTTGCATTGACTTTTAAAGGCTAAAGCACTAAAAACCTTAATATATTAGGTTTTTTGCTTATTTTTAATAGTGGGTGATTAGTGGGAAAAATTTAAAAAAGAAATAAAAAAAGCGAGGTTTTTCCTCGCTATAAATTTAATTTGATCGTTTTTCCCTTTTTAGTGGGTAAAAGTGGGGAGATATCATTTCAAGTTTTTGAATGGGTTGTCTTGTTTATTCTCAGTTAAATTTTTATAATCTTTCTCAAATTCATCCTCACTATAAACGACATATCCATCTCCCTCGACTTTTGTCAAAGGAACAGTGGAATAGACAGGAGGAATGGCATCATAGAACAAAGCCAAAAGAGTAGGCTTCAAATCGTATCTTCCATCTGAATCAGGCAAGATATCAGCCATTTCTGGATCACTAGATAAAGACAATTCACAATTTTCATCGATTGGATAATTCTTCAAAGTAAAATCGTGATCGTCCAACAAAGTAACTTCACCTTTCATAGTGATCTCGACCAACAGGAAATCAGCCATTGGCTTTACCATAGCTACAACTTCTAAACAACCGTTTTCTCCAAATCCTCTGACGCTAGGGCGGGGAGAACATTCTTCTTCGGTAGGCTTAAATGGGAAGTATTCCGTCTCATTATCACCTGTTCTCAACAATCTAGGATCGATATATAATCCATCAGACAATTTATGTCTAATCACATTTTTTTCTTTATTATTCATTAACAATTCTCCTAAGCGGCCAATTCCATAGGAAGCTTTGAAATCAAGGCTTTGACAACATCATTGACAACAGCATTAATTTCATTGTCCTTCAAGGTGTGATCACCCTCCAAGGCCAAGGTTATTCCAATGGATTTCTTCAAATCACCTTCATAGTGATCGAAGAGAGTTACGCTCTTCAATAAGATCTTACCTGCTTTTTTAGCTAGCAATTCGATATCGTGGTAAGAAACCTCACCATGAAGAATAAAGGACAAATCTCTAAAAACTGTAGGATGAATTCCATAAGGAACGAACTTTGTACGACCAGTCTTGATTCCAAATAAAACACCTAAATCCAATTCACCTACCAAATATTCTTCATCGAACTTTCCAGGGTTCAAAGCTCCGAAAGTTCCAAGCAAGCATTTACCGACCATGATATCGGCACTCTTTCCAGGATGGAAACTAGAATTCTTGCTCTTTACAATACTATATCTATTCTTTTGAATTCCAAGATTTACAAATATAGCTTCTATGATTCCGCTCAAATCGTAGAAATCATAAGGTCTAGCTCCAAATCCTTCCTGATCTTGTTTATTTCCATGCAAAACAATTCCTAACAATCTTCTATGACCTATAGGTGAATCGATTGAAGAAATTTCAAAGAATCCGAAATCGCTCTTTTTATGGGAAAGATTATATTGAACAGTTTCAAGTAACGAAGGAAGTAAATCCACTCTGACATATTCGTGATCGTTAGTAAGAGGATTTGAAATCTTATAACATGGAGTATTTTCAAAGACACGAATTTGATTTGCTTGTTCCTGACTTACCAAAGTGAAAGTCATAACTCCATATAATCCATTAGAAATCAATAAGTTTCTAATATTCCATTCACTTTCTTGTTCATAGGAAAGCTTGCCTTGAGTCAAAGGCATTCCTCTCAATGAGAGTGAAATTCTATCAGCTGAATAAAATCTAAATACTTCCTCATCAATATCAGCTTGTTGCTTTAAGTCCACACGCCACAAAGGTGAAATCAACTTGCCATCTTTATCTTTACAAATGAAGAATGCAGTCAATACACGATCGACTTCCTCTTGAGTATAATCACTTCCAAGTCTATGGTTTGTCTTTTCCAAAGAATAATCGATTGGTGCAGGTAAAGACAACTCACCTTTAGTTGAAGTAGAGAAAGATTCGACGGTAGATTCTGGGAAGACTTTTAATAACAAGTCGAGCATGACAGACAATGATTCATCAGTCATCAAAGGATTAACTCCTTTGGCAAACAAAAGAGAAGAAGGTGAAGATAGTCCAAGTCTTGCACAGGTGTGACGTATATTTGCATGATAGAAACAAGCAGCTTCAATCAAAACGTCATTTGTATTCTCATCCACCATTACATCCTTTCCGCCCATAATTCCACCCAAACATAAAGGCTTACCTGAAGATGTGATTACCAAATCGCCTTTCTTTAAATCGTATGTTTTATCATTCAAAGCGAGGAACTGACCTTCATAATCATCTCTGATTTCCAATGGATATAAAGAAATTTTAGAGCTGTCATAAATATGGAAAGGCTGACCAGTCAAAACCATTGCGTAATTTCCAACATCTACTAAAGGATCTACGCTTCCATAACCAGATAGAAGTAAATTATGAGCAATCTTCTGCGCAACTATTTTGTCGAAACCTTTCAAATGAACTTTAGCTAAGGAGAATTTCTTAGCAAAATCAGATGAAGTCAATGCTAGATTTTCTCTTTTTAAAGAAGAAATATCAAATTCATCAACACCTAAGTACTTCTCTCCAGTTAAAGCACTGACTTCCCTTGCAAAGCCGATCAAAGAAAGGGCGTCGGGTCTATTTGGCAAAACATTGACATCGAGCAAAGTATCTTTAAGACCCAAGTGTTCCAAAATCTCAGTATCACCAATCTTTAAGCTATCATCCAATTCATGAATTCCATCAGTTTCTTTAGAAGGGAGAAGATTGGCGGGAACACCGAGTTCAACTAATGAGCAGCACATTCCATTGGAAGGATAATTTCTTATGACACCAGCCTTGATAGTCTTTCCTAAACTGGGAAGGTCACATCCTGGTAAAGCGACGATGACTTTAATTCCTTCTCTTGCATTTGGGGCTCCACAAACTATATCCAAAACACCTATAGCACCACCACAATCAACTTTTAAAAGATGAAGGTGATCACTTTCAGGATGCTTTTGACATTCGATGATTTTACCTACAACCAATTTGGAAGCTTGAGTCATTTGACGAACTTCTTCTACTTCAAATCCAGCAAATGTCAATCTTTCAACTAATTTTTCACTAGTCCAAGAAGATAAATCGACTAATTGAGAAAGCAAATTATATGAGACCAACATAAATTAATCCTCCTTAGAAAACTGCTTTAAGAAATCGACATCATCAGTATAGAACCTATGTATATCGTCGATTCCATATAAAAGCATTGCAACACGTTCAATTCCTACTCCGAATGCAAAGCCTTGATATTTATCAGGATCTATTCCATTTAATCTAAACACATCCGGATTGACCATACCTGCACCTAAAATTTCAATCCAACCCGAACCTTTGCATAAGCCACAACCTTTTCCATGGCATTCAAAGCATGACAAATCCACTTCAACACTAGGCTCAGTAAATGGGAAGAATGAAGGACGGAATCTAGCAGTGACTTTGGGGCCGAATAGATACTGAAGAAGATCGGTCAAAGTTTTTTCGAGGTTTCCAAGATTGACATCTTCACCGATGACCAATCCCTCTACCTGACCAAATTCATGAGAATGAGTAGCATCGTTATCTCTACGGTATACTTTACCAGGGCAAATAACTTTCAACGGAAGTTTTAAATCTTTAGCCTGCATAACTCTAGCTTGAACAGGTGAAGTATGGGACCTCAACAGCATTCCTTCGGATATAAAGAATGAATCTTGCATATCTCTGGCAGGATGATCTTTTGGAATGTTTAGGCATTCGAAATTGAAATAATCAGTCTCTACTTCAGGTCCATCCTTTACCTCATATCCATATCCGACGAAGAAATCCTCAATCTTCTTCACTACTTTTTCAAAAGGATGCTCACTTCCTTTACCATAAGAATGACCTGGAAGAGTGACATCGATAGTTTCCTTTTCTAGTCTTTCATTTAGTTTTCTCTCTTCAATCAACTTTTTTTGCTCATCGAAAATAAATGCTAATTTTTCCTTGATTTCATTAATTCTTTGACCAAAAGCTTTCTTTTCCTCATTAGGAATATTCTTCATTTGAGCAAAAAGACTGGTCAAAGGTCCTTTCTTTCCAAGATATTTTGCCTTTGAATTCATCAATGAAGGCATATCTTTGCACGATGAAGCCTCATCTTTTGCTTCAGTCAAAATCTTTTCATTATCCAAGTTTTCCATATCTATTCCTCCATTTAATTGTTATCATCGCCTAGATTTAAGGAAGACAACAAGTCCTGTGATAGTTTATCAGTGTCAACATCTTCACTCTCATCTTCCGGCTCTTTAACTTTTAATTCTTCATTTAATCTTTGAACTTCATATTCGGAAGCTTTTTCCTTTTGGGATAACTCAGCCAACGAAGAACAAAGTTCATCTTTTTCTTTCTTTAAGTTTTCTATCTCTTCTTTCAATGAATCGATAGTGGAATCGTTCGCCGAAGAAGAAACATTTGCTAACTTTTCATTCAAAGAACGAATTTCTTCATCTTTTTCATTTAATTGATCATTTAATTTAGATATCTCATTTACTTTACTATCAAGAGTAGAGCTTGTTTTTTCCAAGGAGTCCGACTTCTCATCTACAATCAAATTTAGCCTTGCGATTTCAGTTTCAGAATCCTTGTTCTTATTAAGCAATTCTGCAATATTCTTATCTTTTTCAACAATGGATTTATTCAATTCATCCTTTGCATCAGAAAGAATTTTAATTTCATTTGCTGCTGAATTAATCTGGTCTTCATATGAAGAAATCTTGCCGTTCAATTCATTGTATTCATTATCTTTATCTACCAATTCATTTTTAAGTTTTTCATTTGAAGAAGTCAATTCGGAATTGATTTCATTCAAAGATGAAAGCTTTTCATTCAATTGATTGATTTGATTTGAAGACTCCTCAATCGTTGAATTCGATGTATTGCGTTCTTCATTCAAACGATTCAATGATTCTTCTAATTCAGAGATCTTCTTATTTGAATCTTCTACCAGTTGTGAATTGTTTTGTTTCAAAGCTTCTATGGATGATTTCAATTCAGCTATTTCAGAATCCTTCTTTTCTAGAAGATCAACATTGGATGAATTGCTGTTGTCGAAATCGTTTTTGATAGAGGAAAGGTCTAGTTTAAGTTGATCATTTTCATTCTTCATCTCTTCTAATTTAGAATTCAGTAATTCCTTCTCTTTTTGAATCTCATCAAACTGATTCTTCAAAGAATCAAAGCTGTAATTCATGTTAGACAAATCAACATTTAAGTTAGAAATCCTATTTGAATATAAGCGTTCATTTCTTCTCTTCTCTAAGACGAGATTTCTATTCTTTTTCTCTAGATAATTCAATGTGCTTTGTTTCTGATCAGCTTCTATCAAAAGTTCTTTCAACTGGTTGGATAACAAATGATTTACGAAGCTCATCCTTTGCAGTTCTTTGACAGATGACAACCTATCTTTTTGACCCTCTTTGGAAAGATTGATATTGGCATTCTTCAAGCTTGTTGAAAGCTGAGTCAAATACTCGTTTTCTTTATTCGAATCATCGAGTTTTGATTTCAAGGCTGGAACTTGAGCTTCTAATTCATCTTTGATTTTAATTAAATCGTCCAACTTATCAGCTTCATTTTTTCTCGATTCTTCGATTACATCCTTAGATTGCTCCAATTGAGACAAAGCTTTATCCTTCTCATCAAGTTTCTTCTCTAGTTCATCAATCTTTGCCAATTCTTTTTCCAAAGATTCAATTTTATCTTTAAGCTGGGGAATTTGTTCATTCTCTTGCTTCAAAGAAAAGACAACATCTTCCAAATGAGATTTATCTTCTCTTTGCTTATTTATCTCCTCATTCTTTTTGGATAAATCATCCTGAAGTTTCTTATTCTCTTCAACTAATTTTTCATCATCAACACTTTCAACCACTTTAGTTTCATTAGAGATGGATGAATCATTATTTTCAGATTTATCTTCTAAAGGATTCGATGATTCCTCATATGGCTCAGCAGTTGTTTCCTCAGTTATATTTTTATTAGTAGGCTCATCTTCTTTAGATGAGTTAGAGAGATCTTCTTTATTGTCATCTGATTGATTTTGCCCTTGCTGAACACTTTCTTTATTAGATTCATCAACTTCATCGGATTTTAAATCTTCAGAGCTATTGATCAACTTAGACATGAAATCAGGTAAAACCAAATCATCCTCATCATCCTTTTGATCAGGTTCAGGAAGAATATCGGGAGACACGTCAGGAGCTAGTTCAACTTCGCCAGTTATCACTGCTTCATCTTCTTTCTTGTTGAAATGACATGCGACAACACCGACTGAAACTTCGGGATTTTGTTCTTCGCTAGTAGCCAATCCAAAGATAATATTGGCCTGGGTTCCACAAGCTTTCTTAATATAATTTACAGCTTCTTGAGTATCGCTCAAAGATAAATCGTTACCACCTGAAATATTCACAATTAAAGATTGAGCACCTTTAATCGAACATTCCAACAATGGAGAAGAAACTGCATTAATAGCTGCTTTCAAAGCCTTCTTTTCGCCTTTGGCAGAACCGAAGCTAATCAATGCAATTCCGGAGTTCTGCATAACAGATTTGACATCTGCGAAATCCAAATTGATAACACCGGAATTTTGAATGAGATCTGCGATAGTTTTAACAGCCAACGATAAGACTGAATCAGACTTTCTAAAAGCACCGTAAACACCTTGGTCTGCTTCTTTAAGGAACAATCTATCGTTAGGAACAACGATATATGAATCGACATTCTGTTTAAGTTTGTTGATTCCTTCAACAGCATTGTTATGACGGGACAATCCTTCAAAACTAAATGGCTTGGTGATGACTGCAACAGTCAACGCACCAGCTTCTTTTGCAGCCTTGGCAATGATTGGACTAGCACCTGTGCCCGTTCCACCACCCATTCCGGCGGCAAGGAATACCATATCAGCACCCTTTACGATTTGCTTAATCTCAGATAAAGATTGGGATGCCGCTATTTCACCCATTCTAGGTATACCACCGGCACCTCTACCTCTTTTCTCACCACTACCCAATAAAAGTTTGTTGGAGCACATGGATTGATTCAAAGCTTGAGCATCAGTATTCATAACCCAAAATTCTACATGTTCAATCTTATCTTTGATCATTTTGTTTACAGCATTACAACCAGCTCCACCGGCACCGATTACTATAATCTTGCAATGATCTTCGTAACTCTTAATATCTTTAGTAGATAAATCATGAGAATTGTTTATATTTTCAATCATTTTTCTGTCCTCCTTTTATTACTATTTGGAACCATTGACTGGGTCTCTAGCCAGGACTCTAGTCATGCTGTCGTTACTTCCTAGATAGGTATGCCTATCAGCCAGTAACAACCCACCTGCTAAATCCGTGTAAGTCCTTAAGTGAGCTCCAATCAGATTGACCGGTAGATCAGTTGTCTTAATGCCCAACGTAGAGTTACTATAATTGACTATACCATTTATTAGGCTTCCACTTCCGCTTAGAAGCATTACATTCGGTGCAACATATGATCCATTATTTGCACACTCATTTTTAATAACTTTATCAATCTTATCGAACAATTCTTTCAATCCGTTCTTTGCTTCTTCAATGAATTCGATTTGACTAAACCCATTTTCAATTTTCATTGGAATAGGAATCGTAGGATCAACACCTATGGATTGAAGAAGATCGTCCGCCTTAACCTTTGATATTTTTAAATCTGACGATATTTTATTTACGACATTTTGAATGCCATATGGAATATCTATCACTTTAGTGATGAACCCATTCTTCAAGAAAGCAAAGCCAGTAAAGCTATTCTCTAAATAAACATAAACCAAATTAGACAATCTATTCTTAGTACAAAAATTGACCATTTTTTTATAATAATAAAAAGCTGAAGCATATGTGGATATGTTCTTGAATGAAATATCGAATCCGGCTTTCCTCACCACATCAATAAATTGGTCGTATGTCGACCTTTTCATAAGTATTCCAGCAGAAGTGATGCTGAGGCAACGACAAGTCTTACCTAAGTGAAAATCAAAATATGTCTTCTTATCCTCTTCTTCATTTTGACTTGAAGCATATTGATAAAACAATGGCACGATATCGATAGAATATGCGTCTTTGTCATAGCTCAATGAATTGCCGAAGATATTGACACAGTTCTTAACATCGGTATAGTTGCAAGTGACATTGGATATATAAGTTCCCTTTTTATCGTTGATCAATGTACATCCTTCACAAGGCATGAGCAAGGCGACATTGTTGATATTTTGATTCATGTTCTTTGCTAACTCACCGACAGCCTTTTGAATAGCTTCAACAGCTCGATTTTGGTCGACCAATTGTCCATCGACTACCAAACCACTACATCCGACATCGACGGCGTTTGCGACATAAGGCATATTGTTCATTACATAACCAGCCATAGCTTTAACACCATCTGGATAAATACTAACTACGGTAGTAAATTTGAAGTCATTCATATTTCAAGCCTCCTTATTTTTCATATTTGGCAACCAATTCATCATTACTTATTGTATAAATAAGCGTATACCAACCATCAACATTCAACGATTTATCTTTGAACTTAGAAACAAACTCATCATTTTTCACCTTAAAGTTTGATAGCGATTCTTTTGTGAGTTTGTCGATTTCAAGAATGGCATTTCTATGAGAGAATTCAAACAATAAGTCTTTATCAACTCTTACTCTTAAATTTAATTCAGATTCACTTTTCCAATAAAACAGATATGAACCAGAACTAGCATCATATCTAACACCTCTTAACCCTAAACTAGAATTAGGGTCATATTTTTCTAACAATTCCCAGGCATAAAATAAATTAGGTATAGAAGTTGAATGATTATCTCCTAAAGATGGATCATCCAAGAAAGGAACTAATTTGGATTTCTTGTCGGGGTAATGATTTAATATCCAATCTTCTTTCCCAGTGTTATCAGCACTAGAAACAGGATACAAATTGCCATCAGTTAGGTAGTTTTGTTCATCGATTGAAACGATAGGAAACAAATCAGCAAAACTAACTTTCAATGAAAAAGGAGTCTTAGTGACTACTGGTTCGATTTTGTCGCAAACAAAATCAGCATTCCTCAAATTTGAAGCTGCTTTTTTTACGTCTATAAAAGCAGAATAAGTGTCATCTGTAAGCCCAAGTCCACTAATTATGTCATTCCTACTGATCAGCGTAGTTCTATTCAGCATCTCATCACTTTCAGAGAAAACTTTTTGAGTCCCTTTCAAGTATGTTTCAACATGCAAAGAACGTACTTTAGCTTGAGGAATTGTCAAATAAACGATTAAGAAAACTATTGATGAGCAAAAGAAAACACCGCTAATAATTTGTTTCCAAAGCAAATTTTTCTTAATTCTTTTAACTTCGGCAACTCCATCGAAAGACTCCATCAAAAAAGCCTCCTAAGATACTTT
>OMCF01000169.1_pt1 | contig 31539 bp, 32 predicted proteins | sample 1673791 | NCBI WGS metagenome assembly OMCF01 (sample SAMEA103958127, study PRJEB25191) | human gut metagenome | biome: human-associated habitat [ENVO:00009003]; feature: intestine environment [ENVO:2100002]; material: feces | place: Germany | collected 2013/2015
AGATGGAGGCATCGTCCGCCATGACCTTCTCCATATTGGAAAAGGCATCGAAGAGAAAGTCAAAAAACTTCTCCGATGCCATGTTGTCGTTCTTGATTTTCCCGGCGCTGCCCTCGTAGTTCACATTGTAGGGCGGGTCGGTGATGACGAGGTTTGCTTTCCGGCCGTCCATGAGGGCGGCGTAGGTTTCCTCCTTGGTACTGTCACCGCAGATGAGTCGGTGCCGTCCCAGTGTCCAGATATCGCCGGACTTCGTGAAGGTCGGCTTTTGCAGCTCGGCATCCATATCGAAATCGTCCTCTTTGGCTTCAATGCCGTCGTCAAACAGCTGCGACAGCTCCTTTTCGTCAAAGCCGGTGAGAAGCGGGTCAAAGTCCGCCGCCTGCAAGGACTCGATCTCCACACGCAGAAGTTCTTCATCCCAGCCCGCATCCATCGCCATGCGGTTGTCGGCAATGATGTAGGCTTTTTTCTGCGCTTCGGTGAGGTGGTCGGCAAAGACACACGGCACCTCAGCGATGCCTTCCTCCTTGGCGGCAAGAATACGACCGTGACCGGCAATTACGCCATAGTCACGGTCGATGATGACGGGATTGATGAAGCCGAACTCACGCAGCGAGGAGCGAAGCTTATTGATCTGCTCCGGGCTGTGTGTCCGGGCGTTATTGACATAGGGAACCAGCTTCGTGATGGGGACGAGCTGCATTTCGGTCGTTGTTTTCATCAGACCAGCCCCCATTCCGCAAACTTCTCAAAGCCGCCAAGGTCGGAGATGTATTTTCGAGCAATCTCGACAATTTCCTCATACGGTCTGCCATCCACGGCATCGTCCCCAATGGCACAGCAGAGCGTTACGGGCTTGCCGCTTTCCTGGGCTTTGAGGAAAGCGTAGATGTTGACGGACACATCCGCCTTGGACAGATCCTTACCGTGCAGACCGCCGCCCGTCACCGAGTCAGCCATATCCGAGCCGAGCTTGCGGTTGGTAGCGCCGGTGTCCACATCGGTGCCACCTGTCCAGTCGCCCAACGGGTTGATTTCAGCGGTGGGATAAATCTCGCGCAGATGCTGTGTCTCGGCATTGCTCTGACAGAGGATAAGTCGGTCGCCGTCCAGAATGTACTTCCCGTCATAGGGATACACGGAGAAAATATTCCGTGCAATCTCAGACAGCGTTTTCTGATCCTCGGTCATGGGCATTCCTTTGAAGATGCCGTTGTCGCCGCAGCGGACGCCGTCTGCCTGGTTATCGGCAAGGTGACCGTCCTGCGGCACTTCCACATAGTCCACAGCGAGGTTTCCAGCAATGCGGTGGACGGCGGCGGTGATATCCGCCTTGTCCAGCATGACGGAAATTTCCGCAATAATGTGGCACACGCCGTGACCGATGAGGACTTCCACAGCGATGCGGGGATTCGCTTCTTTTCTGTATGCCAGGTCGACAAGCGCCCCGGCAATTCTGTCCGCCACCTTGTCCGGGTGGCAGGGATTTACTTTTTCAAACATGGTGTTACCCCTTTCTCGCACGGAGCAGGCGCTCCATAAGGTCATCCTGTGGCGTTGACTCACCGTATTCCGTGCTGCAGTTTTCTTTCACAATCTGGAAGATCTCATTCCAGAGCCGAACCGCCTGGTTCATGTAGTTGATGCCGATGTTAATAAACGGAGACGGGATCGGCTTTCCCGTGGTGGGGTGCTTGGAGAGGAAACCCATGCGGTTGGTCATTTCCTCGCACTGCACCCACCGTGCGGAACACATGGCGTAGCGCTCCAAGAGCTGCGGCGACACCTTTGCGGCACAGCCGATGCCTTTGAGCCACTGCCAGGTTTCTGTGTAAATTTCCTGCGCCTGCAGGACGCTGCCGTCCCGCTGCTCGGCAGAAAGAAAATCATGGGGCTTCGGCATAGCAACACCCTCGACTTCGGGAATATCCAGCACTTCAAGTTTTCTGCCGCCGGGATTACCGTTTTCGGCTTTGTCCTTGACTGCGGATTTCTTCCTTCCCGCACCGGGTCTTGCGCCGCCGCGCCCGCCTGTGTTATTCGATTTTGTGGGCATCCGAGTTCACCTCCCTTAATTACCCTTTTGATTTCGCCTTTTTTGCGCACGTGACCCCGGGCCGCTGCCCAGCTATAGGGGTCGTAGAGATTTGAACCGCCCCAGGGGTATCACTCGTGCGTGTGTCTGTCACCGTTTTCAAGATGGATTTTCTGGTGGCAGGAGCGGCAAAGCGACATCAGATTTGAACGGTCGTGCGTACCGCCGTGAGAAATAGGAAGAATATGATGCACCTCTTCGACAGGGGTAAGCCGTCCTTCTTTGAGACACAGCTCGCACAGCGGATGCTCCGCAGCGTAGCGGTCACGGATACGCTTCCACGCTCTGCCGTAGGTTTTGTTTATGTTCGGATCACGCTCGTACTTATCGTAGCGTTTCCGTTCCATCTTCCTGTGTTCCTCGCAGTACTGTCCGTTAGATAGGTTGGGACAGCCGGGGTATGAACACGGTCGTTTCGGCTTGCTTGGCATCTGTTCACCTCCTTTGGGGCATAAGAAAAGCCCTCGAAGGATTGCTCCCTCGAAGGCTCGTTTTTATATTCTTTGCTGATTATATCATACCATAATGTGGCGGTGGACATCTACGGACAAAGCAGGACATTTCGGGCGCATTTATATTACGATGGGATTTTCGGGGACTTTTACCTTGAGGAGAGCCTCTCCGTGCCAGCGGCGAATGGTTCTCGCATCGGCATTCAGTTCGTTTCCGATCTGCTCCCATGTACAGTTGTGGATGTAGCGGTAACGGAGAACAAGCCGTTCATCCGTATTCTGTACGGCTTCAATGACCGTCCGTATCTGCTTTTTCAGACAGACAAGGGTGTCGATTTCCTTGTTGATGGTATCCTCCAAATCCATGATCTTCTCAAGGCTTCGTACAAAAGGGGCTTCCGTACTGCGGGAAGTCTGCACCTTTTCGCCCCATGACGGAGAGGATATGCTGCTTGCCATTTCACGAAGCATGGTGACCTCTTCAATATTGGAGTTTATACGCTGATCGAGGCGGTATGCCTGACTCAAATATTCCTTTGCTGTCATGCCGCCACCTCCATTTGCAGTTTCCGCATCAGAAGCTCTCCGTCAACCGAAGTCAGGGAGCTGTACCATGAGGAACGGAAGAAACTCTCACAATCATTCCTCATTTGCCTTGCTTCGGCATCCCTCGGATATTTCTTCAGCTTTTTCAAGGCGGCTCTGTAATCCTTTGCCGCTTGTATCACGATGGCGTTTGCAAGTTCTTCAAAAGGGTTCATATTCTGTACCTCCGATTTTTTTGATTCCTCGGATTGGCACGGATTTTCATAGATTGTCATAGATTGGCTTTGACCGCCGCTATCAATGCGGACTGCGTTTTGTCCTTCCGCTGAAGGGCTTTCAGAATGTCCTCGTCAATGGTGCCGGCGGTGATGATGTGCATGACCACCACGGTATCGGAGGTCTGACCCTGCCGCCACAGCCTTGCGTTCGTCTGACTGTAAAGTTCAAGACTCCATGTCATGCCGAACCACACGATGGTGCTGCCGCCGCTTTGAAGGTTCAGCCCGTGTCCTGCGGATGCCGGGTGGATAAGGGCAACGGGAAGCTCTCCGTTGTTCCATCTGCGGATACTGTCGGAACTGTCCATCCGTGAAAACGGGATGTGCAGTTCGTGCAGCCTTTTTTCGATGCGGTCACGGTCGGACTGATACCAGTACGCCACCAGAAGCGGTTTTCCGTTGGCGGCTTCGATGATGTCCTCCAAAGCGTCCAGTTTTCGGTCGTGAATGAGGTGGCACTCGCCGGACTCGTCATAAATCGCTCCGTTTGCCATCTGCGTCAGCTTTCCGCAGAGGACGGCGGCATTGGCGGCGGTGATCTCCTTGTCTTTTCCGAGCTTCATCACATACTCGGATTTGAAGTCCTCGTAGGTTTGCGTTTCTGCATCGCTCATGATGGCGGGATACGCTGTGCTGACCAGTTCCGGCATTTTGAGGTGGTCGGTGGACTTCATCGAAATGGTGATATCGGAAATTGCGTCATATATGGCTTGTTCGGCGAACGGCAGAGGCTTGTAGGAATACACGATCTGACCGTTGCGTTTGTCCGGGGTAAAGTAGTTGTTTCGGTAGTTTGTGATGAACCGTCCGAGGCGTTTGCCCATATCCAGAACCCGGAACTCTGCCCATAAGTCCATCAGACCGTTTCCGGCAGGAGTGCCGGTCAGACCCACAATGCGTTTTACAAAGGGTCGTACTTTCAGCAGGCTCTTGAACCGTTTCGCTTTGCCGTTCTTGAAGGAGGAAAGCTCATCGATCACCACCATATCGAAGTCGAACGGAATGCCGCTGTCCTCGATGAGCCACGAGACGTTCTCACGGTTGATGATGTAGATGTGGGCTTTCTTCTTGAGAGCCGCTTTGCGTTCGGCTTCGGTGCCGACAGCCACGGAGCAGATGAGGTGCCGGAGATGATCCCACTTATCGACTTCGGCAGTCCATGTATCCCGTGCCACTCGCAGCGGAGCGATGACGAGAACCTTCCGTACATCGAAGCTGTCGAAAAGCAGGTCGTTTATTGCCGTCAGCGTGATACTCGTTTTGCCGAGACCCATATCCAGAAGCACGGCGGCGATGGGATTTTCTTTGATGAAGTTGATGGCATATTCCTGATATTCATGCGGTTCGTATATCATCGAGAATCCCTCCGATCTGGTTCATATCGTCAAGGACATACACCTTGAAGCCGAGACGCTGAAGCAAGCCATGTCTTGACACCTGCAAAGGGCGGGGCTTTTTGCCCGGAGCCTTAACTTCCACAAACGCCATCAGCCCATGAGGGAGAAGCACGATGCGGTCGGGCATTCCGTCAAAACCGGGACTGACAAACTTGGGTGCAATGCCTCCCATATTTTTCACGGTTTTGACCAGGCTCTGTTCTATCTGTTTTTCGCTTTTCATATTTGTCCTTTCTGGAACAACGGAACGAGTGGAACAACCGTTTCCTTATATTCCTATACGTGCGTGTAGGTGTTTCTTTATCTCTTTATCGCCGAACGAATATAAGGGAAAAAGTTGTTCCTGTTCCGCATCTTGTTCCGCAGTTAGCCTTTTTCGTAAATTCGCTGCTTACCGTAGAGGGGCAGTCGTTTGGCGGCGGCACCTCGTTTCCATCCCGGAATCTGCGTCATGAGGGCGGCGATGGCATAGCTGTCCGTAGCCTTGAGTTCGGAGAGGTTTTTGCCGAAGCATTCGCACCATATCTCCGCATTGGAAACGGTCGTGCGTTCCACGGTGCCTTTGGCAGCGGTCGGATCGCCGGAGAGATAACTGCGGCGGGCATACACGTCCATGCCGTCCCAGCCTTCGGGAAGAAGCGTGTTCAGGTATTCTTCGACCATGCCGACACGCTCATCGACCTCCATAGCGTTCCGTTGCGCCTTTTCGGATTCAGCCAGGATATCGCCTTCGAGATACAGCGTTTCCCCGGCTTCCCAGATTGCCTTTGCCTCCGCCCAGAACTGGTCGCGGTCAGCCTGTGTAAAGTGCCAGTTCTGCTTCTGTGTTTTCTGATGCACTTTGATGATCCAGAAGCGGCGGTTGCCCGTGATGTCACGCAGATAGCCCCGTTCACCGTTGACCGTGCCGATGATGATGCACTGGCGGGGGTGGCTTTCGACCACTCTGCCGTAGCTCGGACGGTATTTGTCATCAGAGGTGGAGAGGAAAGATTTCACCTTTTCGATGTCGGCTTTTTTCATTCCGGCAAGCTCTCCGATTTCGACCACCCAGAAACCCTGCAGTTTTTCCGCTCCGGCTTTATCGTCCATATCGGTCAGCGAGAGAGATTCGGAGTAGTATTCGGGTGTGACGAGGTCTTTTACGATGGAGCTTTTGCCGATGCCCTGTTCGCCGTCAAGAACCGGCACACAGTCGAACTTGATGCCGGGACACATGACTCTCGCAACAGCGGCAGCGAAGGTCTTTCTCGTGACGGTGCGGACATACTCCGTATCGTCAGCCTTCAGATATTTGATGAACAGTTCCTCGACACGCTTCACACCGTCCCACTTGGGGAGTCCGTTGAGGTAATTCCTCACAGGATGGAAATGGCGGTCATCTGCCACCTTGGTAAAGGAGACGTCATAGTTTCGGGTAGTGAACTCGCCGTAGCGGATATCCACGAGGGATTTAAGTTGAGCAGAATCGGCATCACGCCAGAACGAGTTTCCTTCGGGACGGTCCCACGGAAGCTCGCCTGTGACTTGGATGCGGTTCGCCATATCGTTGAAAGCGAAGCCCTGCAAGTCGGGATCATTTTCAAGGATGAGGTTCAAGTTCCACACGCTGTTTTCCAATGCCCCGGAGCGGGGTGCGAAGTGAAGCCGCTTATGCCAGTCGGCATCATCGGAGAAATCCTCTCCGGCTTGAGCGATACGCTCGGCGGCAAGGTTCTCCTTGACCGTATCGTCTGCGAGGGCAAGTTCGGTCATCTGCTTGAAGGACTTCTTCTCGTCATCATCGCCGAAGCGGTGGATGCGGACGAGGTCGAAAGCATTCAGCAGCTTACCGCAGGCGGGGTCTGTCGTATGGTGGCTGTATGCGAACTTGTCATCATAGACCACGACACCGGCAGATGAGTCGGCGGGGATATAGTCGTAACGACCTTCCATTGCGGAAGGCTCGTATACATCGGCGAGGTAGGTTTCAATAACGGCGGCGATACCGTAGGCACGGCAGAACGCGCCCACCACACCGGGTTTGGTGAGAGGGTCTTCCTGCTTTTTGCCGCTTGCCTCGCGGATGGCACTTTCACGAGAGGAGGTCGGCAGCAGAGAACAGTCCTTCCAGTTCGGATGCGCCGTGAGATATACATCGGGATCGAGCCATTCGCCCTCGGTGGTTTTACTGATGAACTCACCGTTTGCGGGGGTTGTCGGCCAATACATGAGCTGACTCGGTTTGTAGGAACATTCATCGAACTGGTCGATGCCCCAATCGGAAGCGAAGTATCTGGCGAGAGCCACATATTCGTCCGGGGTGATATCCCTCGTCAGCGGCACGATGATGCGGCAGCGAGGCTGTTCGGGTGTATGTCCGTGGGTGGTATAGAGACAGGATGAGTATCGGCACTCCGAGGCGAAACGGTCGATAAAACCGATTTCGGCATGGTCTGCGTCCATTGTGAGCATTGAGCGGCAAGCCACGGTCTCACGCTTGCGGCGGTTGCCTTTCAGATAACCGCCCACAAAGCCGCCTTTGTCCTTGGCACGGTCCCGGTCATCCTTTTTGAGCTTCGGATATTCCTCCACGGTTTCGGTCGTGCGGATAGTGTTTTTCAATCTTTCGCACAGGTCTTCCCATGCGGTGGTTTTGTTCGCCCAGGTCTTGGCATAGCAGCTATTGCCGTAGGCGATTGGCAGGTCACGCATTTTCGGTTACCTCCTTAAGGTCGGAATTAAAATATCGGATAGCGTAATTCTTACGCTTGGCTCTTTCTATTTCGGCAGCCATACCGTTTGAAATCAGATCTCCGAAGACCCATAATTCGGCGCATTTGCTCATCAGCACATTGCCGAAGAACATGGCGAGTTCCCGCTCTTTTGGATTGCCGTCATCCATGAACTGCGGAAACAGCAGATGCGGAGCGATGGGAAGGTAGCCGGTATCTACGGCGAATCTGCTGTATCTCTGTGCCGCCTTGACGTTCGTCTCAATATCTCCGGCATAGGGTGAGCAGATATATACCACGGGTCTGAATGCGAAGAACGCTTTTTCCTCTTTTGCAACGTTTGTCATTGCCTCATATGCGGTGGGGTCGTAATAGCCCTCCGCATTGAACTTATTTATTCCCATAGGATTTACCTCAATCTTTCTTATAGAATTCCGTGATATAGCCGTCTGCCCGGAGGAGCAGTCCCTTTGCCCACGGCGGCGTTCTGCCCATCTGCTCACAGATGGCATCAAGGGATACACGGGGATCGGCTTCAATCACCAGTTCATCGTGGATATGCATCGTGACCGAACAGCACCGAAGGGTTTTCATGGCGTAGCAAAGGATGTCTCTCGCCGTTGCCTGAACGATGTTCTCCACGAACTTGGGACCATAGCTGTCGAGCCGTTCCCATTTTTTCGTGCCGCCGACACCTTCATAGGTGATGCATGAACCTCCGAACCTGTTTTCACCGATCTTCGGCTTGACGTAGTTCAGCATTCTGCCGGACGGAAGAAGGATGGAGAGCATTCCGCTGCGGCAGAGAAAGCGGATGCCGTGTGTTTCTGTGGTGGTCTTGTCCCGGACGGCAGTCAGCACGGCACGGTCAACGTCCCACCAGAACTTGACGATGTTGGGGTTTGCCGCCCTCCAAGCCTGAACAAGCGGCTGAAGTTCCTCTTCGGTCAAGCCCATCTCTAATGCTCCCATTGCCTTCAAAGCACCCACGGAGCCGCCGTAGCCGAGAGCGAGTTCGGCGATTTTGCCTTTCTGACGGAGGTGTCCGTTGATACCGTGCTTTTCGACCGGCACCCGAAACATCTGCGATGCCGAAGCGCAGTAGATATCCTTGCCTTCGGCGAAGACCTCCTGCCGCCACGACTCTCCGGCGAACCATGCGATGACCCTCGCTTCGATTGCGGAGAAGTCAGCCACATAGAACATTGCGCCCTCACGGGGAATGAAGGCGGTGCGGATGAGCTGCGACAGCGTGTCCGGCACATCCTCATACAGCATCTTCACGGCTTCATAATCGCCGCTGCGGACAAGCCCTCTCGCTTCGGCAAGGTCGGAAAGATGGTTCTGGGGCAGATTCTGCATTTGAATGAGTCTGCCTGCCCATCGCCCGGTTCGGTTGGCACCGTAAAACTGGAACATTCCTCTGGCTCTGCCGTCCGAACACACAGCGTTCTGCATCGCTTGATACTTTTTCACCGAGGACTTGGCAAGTTGCTGACGGAGAACAAGGGCATCGGCGAGTTCCTGCGGCGCGGTCTTCAGCATTTCATTGACCGCCTTTTTGCCGAGCGTATCCGTTTCCAGACCGTTATCGGCAAGCCACGACCGCATCTGCGATACTGAGTTAGGGTTTTCCAGTTCGGTGATGCGGCGCATATCGTCCATCAGCTCCTGCCTTGAAACAGCGTCCATGCGGATGGCTGTTTCTACAAGGGGAATATCCAGACGAACCCCGCGATCATTGATTTCCTGATCGATGTGGTATTCATCCCACACGAACTCCGGCACGGGGAACTTCGTGAGCTTCTGCTGTATGCCCATCTCCGTCTCAACGTCACGAAGGTTGTAGGATTTGAAGAGCGACCATTTCTCCGGGGCATCTTCCGGGCGGTTGCGTGTCCTGCCGCCGTTGCTCTTGGTCGGAGCGCACGGAGAGCAGAAATACTTGATGAGTTCCTTGCCCTCGGTCAGCTTCTGCTTGTCGAGGTTCAGAACCGCGCCGACACCTTGCAGCGAAAGCGGCAGTCCCATATATGCCGCCCACACCATCGTGCATCGCCAGGACGAGGGGTCGAGGTATTCTCCCGTAGGCATCCCGAGATGCCGGGAAAGGCAGACCCTCTCAAAGTTGGCGTTGAAGGCGAACTTCAGCACGTTCTCATCGGTAAGCGAGGCGGCAATGTCTGCCGGTATTTTTTCGCCGAGCGCCAGATCGACCACATGGACTTCGCCGCCATCAACGGCATAGCCGAAGAGCAGCACCTCAAAGTCCGGGTCTTCCGTGTATTTATAGACACCGCACTTGCTGAGGTCGGTGCCGCTATATGTTTCGATATCAATACTTATGGTTTTCAAGAGTTGTCACCTCGCATAGCCGTAAAGGGCGGCAGGATCGCTCCCACCGCCCACGGCGGCTGATTACTTAAAGTCCTTCATGCGCTTCTCGTGATATTCGAGGTCACGCTTTTCGCGTCTGTGGTCGTAGATGGCAGACTGGATGGTGCATACCAACCCGGTAATGCTCATCAGAGCGAAGGAACCGAGCAGGATGTCGAGAAGGAGTTCGGTTGCGAAACTTACGGCCGTTGCGTCCATTGTTCAGCCCTCCTTACGCCAGAAAATCGTCATCGTCATCGGTGTCGAAGTCGGATTCAGCCGAAGCCTTACCGCCGAGAGGTTCACCGTCACGAATCTTCTGAAGGTTGTTCAGACCGCAGGCAATGCCGCGGTTGCCGTTGCTGTTGAAAGCGTAGAAGTTGATGGAGGCTCTGCCGTACACGCCGGAGTAGACCTCGCTGCGGACAAGGATGGGATTGCGGTCAGCGTCCACGATGCCAGGAGCGGTGGTGGAGTTGGCATTCACGAAGTAGCATCCTGCGTAGGCGGGATCATCGGGGCGTTCGGTATCGCCGTCACGCAGAGGGTTCTTGATAACGGAGAGAGCCGGGACGGACTTGCCGTTGCCCTTGAGCTTCGCTTCGCCCTCGTGGTAGGCGGCTTCAATGGCGGCCTTGATCTTCTGGACGGTAGTGGTATCGCTCTTGGGGATGATGAGGGAAACGCTGAACTTGGGCGCACCGCCGTTGATGGACTTGGCTTCCCAGACGTTTGCGTAGGACCAGCGGGTATCTTTGCCGGTGATGACCTTCATGGGGTTGTTGACTTTGGTAGTGTTATTAGACATAATCGTTTACTCCTTTAATTTTCAAAATCTGATGCCGCTGTGTTCATGGCCGGACGCTTGTCGGACATCGGAACGAGCGCGGGCTTTCCCTGGGGCTTCGTGATGAAGCGGCCGAGGATTTCGTCAAACTTGGCTTTGCCGAGTGTTTTCTGCATCTCGGTAATGCCGAGCAGTTTCTGTTCGTAGGGGTCGTGTCCGGCGGCGATGACCGCAGCGGCTACGAGCCTTTCATCGGTGTACTTGCGGTTGGAGCGTCCCTCGACAACCTTCCATCCGTTCCATGCCTTACCGCTGATGGCGGCTTGCAGAGCGTATTCCTTGATGTCGTTTGCCCAGGACACGAGGTCATCGACCTTGGCGAGAACCTCTTCGACCTCCTCATCGGTGAGAAGCGGAGGTTCGGCGAAGTCGTAGGCGGCAAGAGCGAGGTTCGCTCTGGCGCGTTCCCGGCAGTCCGCTTTTGCCTTGCAGAACTGACACCACTCGCCGCAATGGAACTCACCCTCGCCCTTGAAGGCAAGCTCGGCGGTCGGTTTCAGAACGGTCTCCGCCCATTCGAGAAGTTCGGCGGTCGAAACGGTGTAGGTGCTGACATTGGAGCGGCGCGGCTGATAGATGGTCATTGTGACCGTGTCGATGTCGTAGAGAGCATCGAAGATTTCCAGAGCGCCGAGGGCATACAGCATCATCTGCGGATTGTGTTCTGCCGAAACCTCCACACCCTTGCCGTGTTTGTAGTCCACGATGTTGAGAGTGCCGTCAGCGATGAGGACGCAGTCCCCGGTGCCAAAGCCGCTCTCGACATATTTGGAATAGTCGAGCCGCTGCTCAATCAGCACGATGGGGTCAGTCGTGACCTTCTTCGCTTCGGCGAGGAGTTCAAGCACATAGGCGGCGTAACCGTTGGCGCACTCCTCCATCTCCTCGTTGTACCAGGTGAGGTTTTCGGTGGGGTCTTCGGATGGGATACCCAGAGTCGTTTTGAGCTTGTGTTCGCACAGGCTGTGAGCATCCGTGCCCTCGGCGGCGAAGTCGCTGCCCTTGTCCTCGTAGTTCTCACCGAGCCTTGCGGACGGAGGGCAGTTCAGCCACCTGTGGGATGAGGATGCGGAAAGCAGAGCGTGATTACCCATTTGCCAAGCCCTCCGCATCCTTGATGAGAGCGGCGTACTCCGAAGGGTCAATGCCGGAGAGCGTTGCCGCACCGTGCTGACGGAGCAGTTCCTTTACCTGTGCGGTGAAGCCACGGCTGGACATCTCTGCGAGGATCGCACGGACGTCTTCTTTGGTAGGAACCGGCTCGGTCGGTGTTGCCGGAGCTTCGGTGGTCTTGCCACTGAACATCTCCGTGAGGGTATCAGCCGCATCGTTAATGGCGGCAGCCGCAGTTCGCAGGTCTCTGATCACGGCATCCAGTTCGCTCATTTTTGACATCTTTGTACGCTCCTTCCTTGATTTGCTTTTCTCTCACCGCCTGGGTGACTTTCTTTGCCAGTGTTGCCGACACGATGATGAAGTCGAGCAGAACGTCAACAAGTTCTTCTTCCGGCTTCAGAGCATCTCTCTTTGCTTCGTTCATTCGTTTTCACCTCCCGAAGGAGCGGTATCGTTTTGCTCCTTACACTCTCCCATGAACATGAGGAGTGCATTTCGGAAAAAATCCGGGAAACTTTTTTCAAAAAATGTCCGGGAATTCTTTTTCGAGGACGGCTTTTACCTTTTTTAATCTGTAGGCAAAGGTCTTTCTGCCAATCCCGATGCGTTCGCCGATGGCATCTTCTGATAAACCCTCAAGCCGCAATTCGCCGATTTTGACCGCCTCCGGCATCAGTTCTGTAAGCCGAGCGTACAGAGTTTTCATTTCGGAAGCCTCGATGATGATGTCTTCAAGTAAAGGCGAATCGTCCGGGATTTCATCGACCCAGGCAGTTTCGTTTCCTTCGTCATCGGTTTCGGTGTAATCAAGGGAACGCATATCGCCCATGCGATGGAAGGGGCAAGTCAGGCAGTCCATATCGCAGGTGAGCCGCTTACTTGCGGGACACACGCAGCGTCCGTGCCTCTGCTGACGGATGCGATAGATATTGATGTCATGGTAGTAGGCATCGAATTCTTCCTTGCTGACGGGGATGCTCTCTTTCGTGGAGCGGATGTAGATGGTGTACTGGTTTTCATTGTTTGTCATAAAAAGTCCTCCGATTTTCGATTTCTCGAAACGGAGGACTCCGGGTTCGGCTGCAAAATGGGTGCAGAAAACTAACCACAGCCCGACAGAGAGATTCTCCGTTTCGGTCTGCGGCAACCCGCTCAAAAGGCAGCCGTTGTTATTCAGTTGTCCGCTGACTTCCGTTGAGCCACGGGTGATCAGTCCGTGCGGTCATCAGCGGGTTGATACCAGTCGCAAACGCAAAGTTAGAACGGTCTCGAAGAAAATAGTTTTGCGTTCACAAAATTATATAGACTTTTGCGTTTTCTTGTGGTATAATGTGATACGGAATATTTCGGCTTTCACACTGGCGGTGCGTCCCGATTGCCTTACCACGCTTACAATTATAGAAAATGGGACTTTCAAAAACCGTAGGTTTGCCTATGTCTGCCTATATAGATGCCTACATAGGAAAGGAGGGTATCAATTTGAAATTCTGCGACCTCGTGCAGTTCATGCACCATAACTACGAAGAAAAAGCAAACGCCGGCGAATTTGTTGCTATCCTGATTGATGCCATCCTTGATGATGTAGCTCTTGAAAATGATTCATCAAATCCGATTTACAAATTGGGAAAATCTACGAGGGAGGCTTACTACAGTGGCAGGCTTCTTATTTCACAGAAAAAAGCCGCAACTATAGCTCCACGAATTGATGAAGCCAAGTTTGCGGATTTTGTAGATACATATTCTTTTGATGCCCTTAATCATATGAAAGACAAACTGGCGGAGTTTGGCTTTGATGTTGAACCTTCTGAGGTCGGCCGAGCTTGTGCCAATATTCTGGCACAGATTATTCGACGTCGAGCGGAAGGACTGTCTGATGATGTTACGGCGTTGAACTATCAGCGCATGGAAACAGGGAAAAAGCTAAAAAATATAGCCCCTGCGACAATAGAGCGCAGAGGCGATAAACTGCATATATCCGGCGAGGTTATTACGATTCATCAGGCTCTTGTTCCCGATGATGTTGGGAAACATGAAATGGATTACATTCATGCTCTGTATGAAACATACGCACAGAAGTTGAACAGGGATACTTTCACGGCAGATGACATTCCGTCTCTTCCCAGACGATATGCCGATAACTACAAAGAACAACGTATGGCCTATTACAGTGCTGTCAGCATCGAGCGTTCCATCCGGGATGTTTTCGATGACGGAGAAGACGAGTTTGGCAGATTAAAGGATGATGCGTGGCATGGAATAAATACAACCTACTGGAAAGACTACGAAGACGGATATGCGAGGCTGAACGCCGTCCTTGAAAAAATTACAAGTACTACCCTCGATAGTTCCGTACTCAGCCAGATGCGGAACCTGATCGGCAATTTGGAGAAGAAAGGCATCTGCCACATACTGGTGAATGACGGCGTGATTGAGTCGTGGGTGAATGTTGATGAGTAATAAACTTTTCAATACACCTTTTGAACTGTCGCTCCATGTGGTGCTGCTTCTTGATGTGACAGATACCGGGCTTACGCTCGACAAGATCGCCGCTTACGACTTTATTGCGATATACTGCGAGGACTTCGGTATTGCGGATAGGTCTCTGAATGGTGAGAACGGTTTTGCCTTCAGCGAACTATCCTCAAGGCGGAATCTCACAAAGGCCGCAATAAAAGACCTCGTTGTTGACGGACTTGTTGTGGTCACGGATGATGAGACGGGTATTCTCTACTCGATCTCGGAAAGCGGCAGAAAGATGAGCAAGGGTTTCAAATCAGAATATGCTGAGAACTACAAAAAGCTGATACGACTTGTTGCCGTGAAGTATGGAAATTATAGCGATGTACAGTTGTTGAATGCAATCAACAGACAGTCCACAAAGTCTTTAAGGAGGTAACGCAGTGGCGGGTTTTTACATCAAAAAAGTTATAGCAAAAAGTGCCGCCAAGGGTGATGCCAGCGTTTCCTTCGGCAAAGGACTGACCATCATACAGGGCCGCTCTGACAGCGGAAAGACCTGTGTGGCAAACTGTATCGACTTCATCTTCGGCGGTTCCGTAGATAAGCCTTTTAAGGAAAGTGCGAAGTATGACGGCGTGACGATGATTGTTGGCTCCAATGATAAGAAGGGGGAAATCTCTCTTCACCGTGATGTCGGTAAAAATCAAGTTGATGTTTCCAGCACAATAGAAGGGATTGACAGCGGTACTTATGATGTCAATTATCGCAAAGGTGCGAAGAATCCTCCGCTTAATGAGGTATGGCTGAAATTGATTGGCATTGAGCAGGAAACTATGATTGTTACGAATGCGCGCTTTGAGAAAAAACGGCTCACTTGGCGAAATCTCCTGCGAGTGTTCTACCTTGACGAAAATCGGATAGATGATATTGATTCCATTGTTGAGCCAAAGCACCGCTATATGGAAAATACGCTGTTCCTTTCGGCTCTTTTGTATCTGATTACCGGCAGGACATTCACGGAAACCGATGCGCAAGAAGAGAAAAAAATAAAAGACGCACGGAGAACAGCTATAAAAGAGTATGTCAATCGAAAAATCCAAGATGCTGCCGGACGAAAAGAGCAGCTTGAAAAGGACTTACATATATTTGATGGTGCAGATGTCGAGGAGCAGATAACGCAAGCAATTGCTGCCCTGCAAGAAACGCAGAGAAAAATTGACCGTGCGCTTGCGGAAAGCCAGAAGATTCTCTCTTCAATTCTTGATGCGGAAGAACGCACTGCAGAATGCGATATACTGTTGGCTCGCTATCATCGACTTGCGGAGCAGTACAAAGCAGACATTCAGCGTCTTTCCCTTATCGTTGAGGGAGAGGAAGCGTATCAGGAAGTTCCTCAGTCCGAAAAATGCCCGTACTGTGACGGAAAGATCGCTCCCCGTAAGAGAATATCGTACATTGCTTCTTCTAAGGTGGAAATGGAACGGACTATAGCACAACTTTCCGGTCTTGAAGAAACCGAGCATGATGTTGAGGATAGAAAAAGAGAAATTCGCGCCGAACTTGAGAATTTGAAACAGCAGCGAGATGCACTCGAATCCAAAATCAAAACCGAATTGCGTCCGCAAGAAACCGAACGGCAGAATACGGTCAATGCTTACAAGTCCTATCTGCGCATCGTTGGCGAAATTGCTTTGATAGAAACCTATGCCACCGATTTTGGAAATGATTTGACCGCACTCGAAAACGAGCAGAATAGCGATAAGACTTTGGAATATCATCCCAAAAATTACTTTGGTGATGATTTTGCCACAACGATGTCTGAATTTGCCAACAGCATTTTGAAGGAGTGCTGTTACTCCGGCTTACTACAAGCACATTTTAACTTCAACACTTTTGATATTGAAGTTAACGGAGAAGATAAAGGAACGAGTCACGGCAAAGGTTATCGTTCTTATCTGAACACAGTGATGATACTGATGCTTCGGAAGTATTTGGCTGCCAATGCCAAATTTGACCCCCATATCTTTATCATTGATACTCCACTCCACGGCTTTGATGACGGCGTGGATGAAAAAATGCCTGATAGTATGAGAGCCGGTCTATATCGATATTTCATGAACCATCAGGATGAAGGACAGCTTATTATCATCGAGAATCTTGACCACATTCCAACCCTTGATTACGAAAATCATGGAGCGGTTGTGGAAACTTTCGGGAAAGGACTGGTTCCGGGAGCGAGATACGGATTCTTGAATGGTGTAAAATAATGATGTAGCAGAATAATCACGGAGGTAATGTAAATGCGCTTCAGCTACAATAAACTCTTTAAGCTACTTATTGACCGTGGAATAAATAAAAAAACTCTGCGAGAGATGAGCGGTATCAGTGCCACATCCGTTGCTAAACTCGGAAAAGGTGGAAATGTGAATACGGATGTTTTGCTTCGGATATGTGATGCCCTAAATTGTGACGTCGGGGATATTATGGAATTTATCCCTGAACAAGAATCAGAAAAAGAGACAGAGACTTGATGCCATAGCAGAAAACAAGCAGATGATACTTACACAGCAGAAAGGGAAACAATTTATGATGGACTCAATTGAACTCTTCAGCGGGACCGGCGGTCTCGCCCTCGGACTTCAAATGTCCGGGTTCAATCATACGGCTCTTTATGAGTGGGACAAGGATTCCTGCGACAATTTGAATTACAACATTCAGAACGGCTATCCCGCGATCAAGGACTGGAAGGTTTTTCAGACCGATGTTCGCACGGTACATTACGATGGTTATTCCGGCAATATTCAGTTGGTTGCTGGGGGACCTCCTTGTCAGCCGTTTTCTCTCGGAGGTAAACACCAGGCATACAACGACAAACGGGATATGTTCCCGGAGGCGGTTCGTGCCGTCCGTGAGGTCAGACCCAAGGTGTTTATCTTTGAGAATGTGCGCGGTCTGCTCCGCAAGTCTTTCAGTGCCTATTTCAACTACATCCTGTTGCAATTACAGCACCCGGAAATTATCAAGGGCACCGATATGACATGGATGGAGCATCTGGCGATTCTGGAAAAGCACCATACTTCCGGCTCCACGGACGAGCTTTCCTATAATGTAGTATTCCGTTTGCTGAATGCGGCAGATTACGGAGTGCCTCAAATCCGGCAGCGTGTCATAATTGTCGGATTCCGAAGCGATTTCAATGCCAGTTGGACATTCCCGGAGCCAAAATACTCCCAGGAGGCATTGCTGTATTCCAAGTGGATATCAAAGGACTATTGGGAAGAACATGGCATAAAAGCTCCTGCGGATATTCTTTTTACGAAAGAGAAGCTGAAGGCAGTCCAAAAGGCAGTATCGGAGGGATTGTGTCCAACACTCAGATGGCAAACCGTCAGAGACGCAATAGGTGACCTTCCTGACCCGACAAAGCCATATGATATACCCACCGTTCACAATCATGAGTTCCGGCCGGGAGCGAAAATATATGCGGGGCATTCCGGCAGCGTAATGGATGAACCATCAAAAACAATAAAAGCTGGGGCACACGGAGTCCCCGGCGGAGAAAATACAGTTGTTCTGGATGACGGCACCATTCGGTACTATACCGTCAGAGAGAGCGCACGGATTCAGACATTCCCCGATGATTATCTGTTCAGTGCATCCTGGACGGAGAGTATGCGTCAGATAGGAAATGCGGTGCCTGTAAAACTTGCCACCGCTGTCGGACAATCCGTATATTCGCAGATAGAAAGGATGAGCAAAAATGGCACCAAGAAATGATGAAAGCATTCCTGTTTTGACTCCATACAATCCACTTGATAAACGGCATCTTGGTGAACAGGTTGCCGAGGCACTACTTGCCCAGGATGTTCAGCCTCTGCCGCCGAGCCGCTTTATTGGTGCCGGTGTGTATGCGTTGTATTACATCGGCGATTTTCCGGCTTATGCTACGCTGACAGAAGTCAATAGGGATGACCGTTATCTTTGCCCCATTTATGTCGGCAAGGCAGTTCCCGAAGGAGCAAGAAAAGGCGGTCAGGGCGAAGATGTCGATCCCGGTACAGCGTTGTATAAGCGTCTCAACGACCATGCGAAGTCCATCGAGGCAGCAACAAATCTGAACCTTGCTGATTTCCGCTGCCGCTTCCTTGCGGTCGATGACATCTGGATTCCTCTTGCAGAGTCAATGGTGATCGAACGGTTCAAGCCTGTATGGAACTGCCTGCTTGAGGGGTTCGGTAATCACGCACCCGGTCGTGGGCGCAGCAGTATGATGACTCCGTCCTGGGACTGGTTCCATCCGGGAAGAGCGTGGGCAGAAAACTTACAGCCGTTCCCGAAGTCGAGAGAGCAACTTGACGCCGAAATTCGGGAATACTTAACAAATGCACTATGCTGACAGGCGAGTAGTCGATGATATATTGGCAGCAAAAAATCTGCCGATTATGATTGACTCAGAATAATTTCCATAGATTTATCACAGCAATATGCCGTTCAACATCAAAATCAATAATCGGTCAAGTGCATTGAAATTATCAATTATTTATCGATACTATTTGCCGTACCCGCTTGCTATGTGCGAAATAATCCTTTAATATGGTAGAAACTTACCGAAAGGACGTGTAGCGGCATGGCACGAAAACGAAAATGCACATACAGACCACCGTAAGAGAGAGCATGGAAATCATCCACGCTCTCTCTTTTTTCATAAGCTGAATCTGTGATCCCGGATGGCTGTTGTGCGAATCAAAAAATTTAGGAGGATACGATTATGAGCACAACAATCACAAAGGAAGGCATGAACGAATTTAGAAGCTGGCTTCATTCGGAAGAACGAAGCGAAGGTACAATTGCGAAATATATGCGCGATCTGGAACGGCTATCTGCATGGTTAGGTGATAAGGAAATTACCAAAGAAAACCTGACGGAGTGGAAGGAACACTTGATTGAGAACGGCTACGAACCGGTGACGGTCAATTCTATGCTGGCGGTGGTCAACACCTACTGCCGCTTTGCCGGACTGAACATCAAGGTGAAATTCTTACGCATCCAGCGGAAGCTGTTCCGGGAAGAAAGCAAGGAACTGACGAAGAACGAGTACGAGAAGCTCATCCGCACAGCCGAAGAAAAGGGTAACGCTCGTCTTGCTATGCTGATAGAAACCATCGGTGCAACCGGCATCCGAGTGTCCGAAGTGCAGTACATCACGGTCGAAGCGGCAAAAGCGGGACGGACGCAGATTTCTCTCAAAGGAAAGATACGGGATATCCTACTGCCCGGTAAGCTCTGCAAGAAGCTGCTCAAATATGCCAAAAAACAAAAAATCGCTTCTGGTGAGATTTTCATCACCAAAAGCGGTAAGGGTATGTCCAGAAAACAGATATGGGCAGAGATGAAAGCTCTCTGCAAGACAGCGGGAGTAGAGGCATCAAAGGTGTTCCCTCATAATTTGCGGCATTTGTTTGCACGGGTATTTTACCAGGTAACGCGCGATGTGGCGAAGCTCGCCGACCTGCTCGGTCACAGTTCCATCGAAACCACACGCATCTATCTGCTCTCCACGGGAGCGGAACACGCACGGCAGCTTGAAGGGTTAGGGCTGGTGCAATAGACGAAATTATTATTTTGTCTATTGCATCGGTCGAAGATTCAGCTCGGCTTACACATGGAAAGCCTTTTATGAAGAAAATCTTTCGGCTTTCAAAAAGCTAAATGACTATAGTTCGATATTGTGACCATCGTTTCTGTTATCTGCCAAGCAACAACATACCGATTTGTATATTATATAGCAAGTCTTTCTGTATTTCAATAGGATTCTATAAAAAATACTGCAATTCACACAAAAGTTACAAATTGCAGACAAATTCATCCTGGCAAAGCCGCCGACCAAAGTAGCCACAAAATAATAATTTTGCCAACAAGATAGGCTTGTATTGCTTTTGATGGTTGCTTTGATGGGGGTGAAAGGCTATTAATAGTAGAACCACACTATCTGTATCCCAAAACTTTCTTCATGATGAGTCATTAGTACAAAGACTGGTCGAGGATGCCTCTATCTATGAAGATGATATTGTTTATGAAATTGGTCCTGGAAAAGGCATTATCACACAAGTTTTGGCAGATACAGGTGCACATATAATAGCGATTGAATTAGATAAGCACCTTTGTTCCTCGTTACAGGAGCGTTTTGCAAAGGTAGAAAATGTTGAAATAGTTTGTGCTGATGCAAGTACGTATAATTATCAAAAAGATAGACCCATTAAGTTTTTTTCGAACATACCTTTTAACATAACTGCGTCCATTCTGCAGCGCGTACTTTCTTTGCCAAATGTCGTTGATGTGTATTTTATTATGCAGCATGAGGCTTTTTTGAAGTATGCAGGTAGACCTTTTTATCAGGAAAGTTTGAAATCACTCTATTATAAACCATTATTTTCTTTTGAAGATATCTACGATTTTCAGCCTAAGGATTTTGTCCCTGCTCCGAATGTTCGTATTGTATTATCACACATTCATCGAGAAAAATGTTCCTTTTCATCAGATCAACTCAGTTTGTATCGTGATTTTATCACTTTTATCTTTTCTGAAAACGGAGTGGATTTTAAGCAGAAAACTAAGCGTCTATTTTCATATGAGCAACTGAAGAGAATATGTAAAGCGGCTGGTATCACGCCAACTTGCAAAGTGACCGAGTTGACCTATGACAATTGGATGATAATTTATGACTCTTTCAGACGGTATGTAAGTGCTGACAAACAAAATTTGGTTTCTGGTGCATCTCATCGGTTGACAACAAATCAGCGAAAGCTCAAAAAGGATCATAGAACGCACAACCAACATTTTCCAAAAGGATCAAATAAACATTAGGTGTTGATGAATTATGGCATCAGTAAACTCCCTTTTCACAGTGATCCTTACATCGCTATCTCTTCCGTTCCTGATTTATCTTTTTCGCCAGAACACAAAGCTATTCCCAAAAGAATTGGTAAAATCTTCTCGTGTTGACGGATTGAGTGAACTCGGTATTTTTTTCTTTGTATTCATCCCAAACATGAGTTCTGTCTTCGTCACTGCTGGGATCATCCTATTTATTGACACATGGAACTCATTGTTATTTCCTTTGATTATAATCCAATCTCAAGAAAAAATGACTTTGTCTGTTTATATAAATAGCATTGGATCGAGCTACACATCAGATTATGGAGCATTCATGCTCGCATTGTCTCTTGCAACATTGCCGATAATTCTGCTTTTTATCGTTGTTCAAAAACGCTTTAGAATGGGAATGCGCGGAATTTGATACTGTTTATAAAGAAGAAATCATCAATGTATATTGTTTCAAGCGAGTAGGAGATGAGAAAATAAAGGGGGACAAAGCTCAATCCCCCCATCGCTATGTTTCTGCGCTTTTAGAAGTGACCAAACAGAGCAGTAATGATGACAAAGGTTCTGCACCACAATCTGACCAGAACCTTATTAACTCCAACTTAAATACCGCAGATTTAGGGAGTGTTTCAAAACGCTGAATGTTTTTGTGATAAAGCGGTTTGTTCTTTGCTATGGTAAATAAGCTGCTCTTTATCATGATTAATGACCGTTCAGATTTGGTTGTCTGCTATGTAGACCATCAGTCCGGCGGTGCATTCCAAACGATGCAGTATGCCCAGAAATGCGGCAAGGAAGTAATCAACCTTGCCGAGGAGGATACCTTTTAATTTTTCCTCGAACCTTTTAATTATTCCAGGAAAAATTAAAAGGTTAGGCAGAGTGGGTTCACTTTTTCCGGCGGCAGCGGCTGCCCGGAAACCCGTAAAACAAAAAAAGCGAGGTCGGTAGGTTCGCATTTGAACCCACTAACCTCGCTTTTGGCTTTATATCAAGGGATTTTCATAAGGAAAAATTAAAAAGTACGGTAGCAATTTGTATCATTGCTACCGTACCTTTGTGGTGGAGGTGAGGAGAGTCGAACTCCTGTCCAAAAGTCGTTTGACAAGGCTTTCTACGAGTGTAGTTAATGTATTAGGATTCCCCTCGCACAACGCCCACCAACAGGCTTTGTGCTACGGTAGCCTTTAATTTATGACAAGGTTCAAGGCAATACCCTGTTCACATTTACCACTAATCGACGCCACCAAAGGGACCGTGGTGCTTCCCAGAGTGACGAGCTGCAACTTAGGCAGCTAATGCAACTTTATTGTTGTCGTTTATTATTTAAAAATACGGCTTTTATAGTGGCTCCGCACCACTACTCGCTTACCAAGGCTCACAACCCCTGTCGAAACCTTTACACCCCCATAATAATTGCAGCAAGCCATACTAAGCATATGCCTGCTGTGCCATAGGCTTAGGCATAGGCTTTGGTTTGTTTATCTGAACTGCTCCTTAAGGTGACGCTCTATATTGCGTTTTGCATCTCTTGCGGCCATATCGGCACGCTTATCATAAAGCTTTTTACCCTTGCAAAGACCAACCTGCATTTTTACTCTTGAGCCTTTAAAATAAAGTGAAAGAGGAATTATGGAATAACCCTCCTGCTTAACAAGACCGTACAGGCGAAGTATCTCACGCTTGTGCATCAGCAAACGCCGCACACGCATAGGGTCTTTGTTAAATATATTGCCCTGCTCATAGGGGCTAATGTGCATACCATTTACAAAAAGCTCGCCTTTTGCCACAGAGCACCAAGAGTCCTTTAGGTTTACCCTGCCTGCTCTTAGAGATTTAACTTCTGTGCCTACAAGCTCTATGCCGGCCTCCATACTTTCAACTACAAAATAGTCGTGATGAGCCTTTTTGTTTTGTGCAATAGTTTTTGTGCTTTCCTTTGGCATGTTAAACCTCCTTTGCCGACAAAATTAAATGCAGTACCAACCATTAACATATAAGCATTACATAACAGATATAAGCTCTGACATTATACATTAATATTGACACTTCAAGTCAGCATATTCATTATAAAGTATATATTAAAAAAAGTCAATTAATAACCGTAAAGTTAAAAACCTATTTTATTCTTTAAAAGTTAGGCTTGACAAAGCCGATTTTTGCATACTATAATTTAGAAACACTTATTATTAAGTGTGACATTTTACAAGCATAATGTTAGATTTAACTAATTCTACTATGATTGGGAGTATCAATATGGAAAACGCAGACAGCAAGCGGCTGGCTATGAAAATATCTGTTGTTACACTGGTAGGCAATATAATATTGTCAGCTTTTAAATTTATAGCCGGTATAATCGGAAAATCAGGGGCAATGATTTCAGACGCCGTTCATTCCGCATCCGATGTATTCAGCACTATAATTGTAATGATAGGCGTTACACTTTCTAACCGAAAAAGTGACAGCGGCCACCAATACGGTCACGAAAGGCTTGAATGTGTAGCCGCAATGCTTTTAGCGGTTATTTTAGCCGTAACAGGCGTTGGCATTGGCTACAGCGGAATACAAAAAATATTTTTCGAGGATTCGGAAAGTCTTGCGGCACCAACAGGAATAGCACTGGCGGCGGCTATTATTTCTATAGTAGTCAAGGAGGCTATGTACTGGTACACAATAATAGGTGCAAAGAAAATTAACAGCAGCTCTCTTAAAGCAGACGCATGGCACCACAGAAGCGACGCTCTTTCCTCCATAGGCTCATTTGCAGGTATACTGGGGGCTATGTGCGGTATAAAAATACTCGACCCTATTGCAAGTATAATTATATGTCTTATGATTTTAAAGGCAGGGTTCGATATATTAAAAGAATCCTTAGACAAAATGGTTGATAAATCCTGTGACGAAGAAACCTCTGCCAGAATGGCCACTCTGGTAAGAGAGCAGGAGGGTGTAATGGCACTGGATATGATTAAAACAAGGCTTTTCGGTGATAAAATATATGTGGATATAGAAATATCCGCCGATGAAAATTTAACCTTGAAAGACAGCCATAAAATCGCAGAAAATGTTCATAAAAATATTGAAAATGAATTTCCAATGGTTAAGCACTGTATGGTGCATGTAAATCCATATTCAAAGCAAGCCCCTGTAAAAATTCAGAATAATACAAAAGTTTAAAAGCGTAAAAGCACCAAAGTCCTCCTTATGAGGCCCTTGGTGCTTTTCTTTATAAAATATTTATTTTGTGGGCAGTTTTTATCGCCTGTTAAATCGGAAACTTTTTATAATGCCGCAAAGCATTGCAGCAGCATTGCAAATACAGATGAAAATGTCATTTTATCAACAATGTGCGACGCTACCACAGGGTATTCACGCAGCTTATCCTTACCTATATAAAAGGTCAATGTTCCTACCTTGTCGCCCTTGTTTACAGGTGCCTCTACCTCATTTTTTACATTCAGCCTATAAGTAACCTCCTTCGACCTTCCCTTTTCAATAACAAAGCTTCCGGATATATTTGCCGCTGCCTTTAGGTTAGGCTGCATACCGTTTTTAACCGATATTTCGGGTATATCCTCCTTAAAGACAGGTGTATATATGCAGTAATTGGCAAAGCCGTAGTCAAGCAATGCGGCGGCGTCTGTAAAACGCTCCTTTCCGCCGGTACTGCCAAGCACAACAGCCACCAGTGTAAGACCGTCCCTTTGGGCTGTTGCGGAAATACAACTGCCGGCCTGTGAAGTTGTACCTGTTTTTAGTCCTGTTATACCCTTGTATGTTTTTAAAAGCTTATTTGTATTTACAATTTGCGTTTTTCCCCCACGCAGATTATCCATCCAAATAGATGTAAATTCAAAAATCTCCTTATGCTTAATAAGCTCCCTAGACATTACCGCAACATCATACGCAGAGGTTAAATGTCCTTCTTCGTCAAGGCCGTTGCAGTTTTTAAATGTAGTTTCTTTCATTCCAAGGCTTTTAGCCTTTTCGTTCATTTTTTCAACAAAGGCGTCCTCACTTCCGGCAACCTCCTCTGCCAAGGCTACCGCCGCATCGTTTGCACTTGCAACAGCTGTAGCTTTTATGAGGTCATGCACGCTCATAACCTCTCCCTCTTCAAGCCATATATCAGAGCCGCCCATAGAGGCTGCGTGAGCACTTGCCGTAATGTTGTCTTTCATACTTATTTTGCCGTCCTCTATGGCCTCCATAACCAAAAGCATTGTCATTACCTTTGTTATAGAGGCGCAGGCTCTAACCTGGTGACAGTCCTTTTCAAAAAGCACCTTGCCCGTTTCTGCCTCCACCAAAATTGCCGAGGGTGCTGTAATTTCCTTAACAGAAACCGCACCGGCCTGCACAGCACAGGCGGACAGCATTAGCACCGCAAGAAATGCCGAAACTATTTTTTTGCCTATATTTCTCATATTTATCTGCCTTTCTGTTATAATTGCTATATTATTTTATGAATTATTTTTACAGGCTATACCTCTAACCAATATTATAGATGTCAATTATTTACTGCTGTTTGCAAAAACCTATTATGTGTCTCTCTGTGGATATTAATTAAAATTGAAAAAGCTAAGAATAACTGCTATAATTATAATATGTCTTAACTATAATGTGTATTTACCCCGCTGCAACAAAACAGCAGTACAAAGGGTAATGAAAGGTGTGTATATATGAACATTCTTGCTATAGGAGATGTTGTAGGCAAAATAGGCTGTACATTTTTACGCAGCAAGCTGCCAAGCCTTAAAAAGCTAAAGGGTGTGGATTTGGTTATTGCAAACGGAGAAAACTCATCTGACGGCAACGGAATTACCCCAACATCGGCTGACTTTCTTTTCTCAAGCGGTGTAGATGTAATAACCACCGGCAACCACTCCTTTAGGCGGAAAGAGTCGTACTCCTTTTACGATGACTGTGAATACCTTGTTCGTCCTGCTAACTTTCCAAACGGCACTACACCCGGCAGAGGAATGACAATAGTTGATATGGGCAGAATGCAGGTAGCGGTTATAAATATTATGGGTACTGCTTTTATGGAGCCGCTGGACTGTCCCTTTAAAACAGCCGACAGACTTATTGAACAGGCAAAAAAAGAAAACGCCAAAATTATAATTGTAGATTTTCACGCCGAAGCAACAGGAGAAAAAAGAGCTCTGGGCTATTACCTGGACGGCCGAGTATCTGCTGTATTTGGCACGCATACCCATGTACAAACAGCCGATGCAGCCATATTGCCGCAGGGAACAGGTTACATTACAGACGCCGGAATGACAGGCCCCATTCACTCCGTACTGGGCGTTAAGCCTGAAATAATAATAAAAAAATTCACAGAAAAACTGCCGCAAAGGTTTGACCTTGCTGACGGCGACTGTAAGATGGACTGCGTACTTTTTAATATAGACGATAAAACAGGCAAAACTTTAAATATTGAGGCAATAGAAATCCTCTAGCTATTGAAAATATGTACATATTTGTGTTATAATTAGCAATATCTTTAATACATAGTGTATCAACCTAATTTTTTTGAAAGGAAGTAATATTATGAATGGTATTATTTTCAAAAATGCTGTAATTTCCGCAGCTAACAGTATTACAAAAGAAAAACAATCTGTAGATGATTTGAATATATTTCCTGTTCCGGACGGCGACACAGGTACAAATATGTCTATGACTATTAACGCCGCCGCTTCTGCACTGGCTGACACAGAGGATAATCCGAATATCAGTGAAGTAAGCAAGGCTGTTGCCTCTGCTATGCTGCGTGGCGCAAGAGGAAACTCCGGCGTTATACTTTCACTGCTGTTCAGAGGACTTTCAAAGGGCTTTGACGGCAAAGAAACTATAGACACAGCAGACCTTGCAAAAGCATTTGATATGGCGGTAGAGGCGGCGTATGAAGCTGTTGCAAAGCCAACAGAGGGTACAATTTTAACCGTAGCCCGTTTAAGCGCCGTAAGAGCCAACCAGTGTGTAGAAGAGGATTTGACTGTTACTGAAGCGTGGGACGAAATTTGTAAGGCAGCTGAGGCGGCTTTGCAAACTACCCCGGATTTACTGCCTGTACTAAAGCGTGCCGGCGTTGTTGATTCCGGCGGTAAGGGCTTGTGCATTATACTAAACGGTATGCTGTCGGTAATAAGAGACGGTGTAATTGTTGAGTTTGAAAAGAAACAGCCTGTACTTAGCCTTACAAGCGACAACGGCTATGCAAACGCCGTTGCGGAGTTTGACGATGACATAAGGTTTACCTACTGCACAGAATTTATAGTGGGCAAGGATAAGTCGGGCAAAAAAATAAAAGGACTGCGTAATGCACTTGAGAAAATAGGCGACTGCGTAGTAGTTGTTGAGGACGATGAAATAATAAAGGTTCATGTTCACACCGACAAGCCGGGCGTTGCTTTACAGCACGGACTTGAATACGGTCAGCTGCTGACCGTAAAGGTAGAAAATATGAAGGAGCAGCACCGTCGTGCCGAGGAGGCTGCAGACGCTGCCAAGAGCAAAGAGGCTGAGGAAGAGCAAAACAAGCTTAATTCTGAATTTCAATTTGCCGAGCCTGCAGAAGAGGTTGGCTTTGTTGCCGTTGCCGCAGGCGAGGGCTTAAACAATCTGTTTATGGATCTTGGCTGCAGTAACATAGTAAACGGCGGACAAAGCATGAACCCAAGCACAGAGGATATTCAAAGGGCTGTAATGGCTACAGGAGCAAAAAATGTTTTTGTTCTGCCTAACAATAAGAATATTATTATGTCTGCACAACAGGTTATCCCTATAGTAGGCGATAGAAATGTTATTATACTGCCTACAAAAACCATACCTCAGGGTATAAGTGCTATGCTTTCATATGACCCTGACCTGTCAGTTGAGGGCAATAAGGAGATTATGACATCGGCTGCAGCTGATGTGGCAACCGGTCAGGTTACCTTTGCGGCTCGTGACGCTGAATTTGGCCCTACTAAAATTAAAGAAAACGATATTATCGCTTTGGAGAACGGCAAGCTTACCATTACCGAAAGAACTCCTGAAAAGGCAGTACAAAAGCTGATAAAAAATATGGTATCAAGAGAAACAACCTTTATTACCATAATCTACGGCAAGGACACACCTGCACAGCAGGCCGAGGCTATACATGCTCAGCTAAAGGCTAAATTTCCAAATATTGATATTACCCTAATTAACGGCGGTCAGCCAATTTACTATTACATTGTATCTGTTGAATAAAACTTACACACCTTAATTTATTAGAAAAAGCACAAGCCACTGCAAAATGTTGTTGCTGTAGCTTTGCAAAAAGAATGCAAAAAAGTTGCAGAAAAAATGCAAAAAATAAGCTTGTTTTTTGCTGCACAAATTGCATATTTATGCGTAAATAAAAAAAGCAGATATCCATATGGCAGGTGATTTAACATCATTAATATGGATATCTGCTTTTTGCTTTTGTGCGTAAATTTCACCAATTATTTCTGTTGTATTTTTTAGGGGCGTTATTACAAGGAAATAGCAGTCACACAGATAATTTATGTGACTACTATCTATTTGTTTAAATCAGTTTTTAAAGACTCTATGTAAAAGCACAAGTTTAGGGTAAAATTTGGTTGCTAAGACAATTCTATTTCGTAAAACAGCCCCACTCCACTGAAATAGTGATTTGGGGCTTTGCTTATTATAATTGTTAAAAATGTTAATAATATAAAATACTGATATAATAAACAACAAAAAATAATTAAAGCGACAAGAAACGCATAACTTAAACGGCTATTAAATAGCACAATTTAGATTAGAAACTATAGAGGCATTATAGTTGCTAGAAGTAATTTGTTCTGCTGCTTTACAATAAGAAACTTGCCTTTCCATACTTTTGCTTTTAGAGGTATCAAATACCTTAAACAATACCTCTATCCCCTGTAGCACAGATAAGATGATCGTTAACATAACTAACTTTAGTTTTGTTGTATTGTACACCACCTTTTTCATTCTTTTGGTCTCTGCAACTTCGCTCTTTATTATTCTTTCAGCGTTATAATAGCCAACGCTATTACACAAAATCATTTTTAAAATCTTGCGTCTCCTTTCTAATAGTTCACTAAATAGTTGTGTTGATTCAGATATTTGCAATATATTGTCCTCAATATCTATGTGTTCACTTTTTTTTGTGTCGGCATGTAACATTAGAGAACTAATTATTGTCATCATGTTATCCGGCTCTATCTCACTATAAACTTGCATAACATCCTTACCTATATATTCTAATACTGACCTACTTTCAGAACTTTTGAGAGAGAGCCCTATCTCATTATATCTTGCACCAAATTCTAAAATATATCTAACAATAATCATTTCGTTATATTCTTTTGAAAATTGTTTTTTTAATTTTTTTGTCTTGATATTCACAATCAAAATAGTAAACAAACAACCCACTATTATAAAAATTGTGAATACAATTAATTTTACAATATAGGCGGTACTCAAAACAAATTCCCCCTTTTGATTAATATGATTTTATTTAGAAACTTTATTATTGTTTTTACTCAAAAGCCTAATGAGTTCTAAATCCTTTTTTCTATTATCGGCATAGGCAGATCTAATTTGTTCAATATCCTTATTATGCGTATCAGTCAGATTTTTTATTGCTTTGTTCATAAAAGCTAAAGTAATCCCTAACATAATGGCAGCTACTAAACAATAAGGTGCACTCTCTGCCAATATTTTTAATACATCTATATTTTCTTCAACAGATCTCGTTTCTAGTACTGTTATGCCTTGTGAAATACACCAGCCCATTGCTATCAACCCCAAGTAACAAATTATTATATGAGAATTATAACATTTCGTGAACTATTATTACAGTGTTACAGTTATTGTTAACAAAAAATTCACAAATCATCTATATATTAGCAATGATTCACACAGTACAATTTGATATCCAATAAACTTATTTAATTAACTCATTCTATTATATAGTTAGAATTATATAAAAAATGTCTAAAAACATGCATCAATGCCTATTGACTTGCTGTAATTTTTTTAATAAATATAAAAATATTGTAGCCTTGTTACGGCAGGTGATTTAACACCATTAATATGGATATCTGCTTTTTGCTTTTGTGAGTATATTTCACAAATCATTTCCGTAAAAAAGCACCATTTTACCGGTGCTTTTTTCTGTTTCCATGGTCTTCCAAAATTAGGTTTTTTCCAGTCGTTTTTACTTTGTCTGGAGTATATCCAAATAAATCCTCTGTAGAGCAATTGAGTACTTCACAAATTTTATTAATATGCTCAAACTTTATGCTCAGGGCTATCTCGTGGTATAATTCATTAATTGTAGACCTTCTTATACCTGTTTTCCGTGATAGTTCAGATTGAGTCATCCGGCGTTCACCTAATAATCTAGACAGATTAAACTTTACCATGTAATAACGCCCCAACGATAATTATAACAATCATTGGTATAATTTTGCGTTATTTGTGAAATTTTCCCGATTTACGGACATATTAGTAATTTGTAATGATTACCTCCTTAAAGTTTTTACGGTTGTTAGCGTTTGCTGAAAGTAAATTAATACGGTCTACAGAGCGTATTTTATAGTCTTTGTACAAATCACGAATAAAATCACAGTCATTGTAACTAAGGATAAAACGCCCTTTGACTGTGCTTAAAACAGCTTTTAAACGATTGTGATCAGATGTTTTAAAAGTTGCAGCTGTATAATATTTTTCTGTATCAACATATGGTGGGTCAAGATAAAATAAGGCATTTTCTCTGTCATAAACTTTAATCAGTTGCTCAAAATCTCTGTTTTCGATTATTGTTTTCCTCAGCCTTTCCTTATATCGTGGCAGCTGTTCTATTATTTTATATGTGCCTTTGGGAGCAGTGGCAAATGATGATTTTGTGCTGCCAAAGCTTGTTTTTATTAAGTATAGATACCGTGCGGCACGCTGAATATCAGTAAGATTTGCCTGCCCTTCTATTTGTTTTCTATACTCATAGAACAACTCTCTGCTCTGCAACCAGTCTATTTCTGCTTGCAGAGCATCGCAATTATTTTTGATTTGCCGATACAAGTTGATTAAGTTGCCATCAATATCATTAAAAACCTCAATTTTGTGTGGAGGTTTAGCAAAAAACACCCAACCTGCTCCGCCGAAAACTTCAATGTATCTTTCAACATCTTTAGGGATTAGCGGTATTATATATTTCTTTAGTCTGCTTTTTCCGCCTACCCAACCTATAAAACTATTCATTTCATTTTCCTCCTGTAATAACATTTTGGGGGCATTATTACAATCGAGTAGGAGACTACCCATTAGTTGAGTAGCCGACCTCTCACACCACCGTGCGTACCGTTCGGTAC
>OMCF01000193.1_pt1 | contig 28759 bp, 34 predicted proteins | sample 1673791 | NCBI WGS metagenome assembly OMCF01 (sample SAMEA103958127, study PRJEB25191) | human gut metagenome | biome: human-associated habitat [ENVO:00009003]; feature: intestine environment [ENVO:2100002]; material: feces | place: Germany | collected 2013/2015
TGCTCCACACCGTCTACCAATCGGGTGTACAGGTGAACGGTCACTGCTTCCTTGTCACCGAAACGGGCGAGGAGTGCCTGATCGCTTGTCTGCGGCGGATACTCGCGTATCGCCCATACGGAGCGATAGCTGTCCCCGCAGATGAAGTGATCCACATTGAAGCGGATGGCAGAGGGGACCGCCATGTCGAAGAAGTCTTTTACATAGGCTTCGCTGTGCGCGACTTCTTCGGGAAGTTGTTTTTTCTTTGCCATAAGAGTTCCTTTCATAAAGAAAAACCGCACCTCTGCTGAAGTGCGGTTATCGTAGTTATTTGGTTAATCAGAGCATGGTCTGCCCGCCGAATTGTGTCTGTACAATATCGTCCAGCAGGTCAATGCGCGTCCTGAGTGCATTTGCCAGTGTATCAATCCGTATCGGTTCCATATACTCGGACTTTTCATACAGCTCTCTTGCAAAGTCTTCAATGCCGTCGAGAGCGGACAGGTCCAGCCATGAGAAGTCGGTCACAAGCTCCAGATTCTCTGTGGGATTCTTCTTCCACAGCGGAGTTTTGATATTGCTGTCATCGTCTGCGTGCATCTCACTTACAACACGGTTGAACCACATGGAATTGCCGTTGTCGTAAAGCGGCGCAACGCCGACCCATTCCAGCGTGACCGCGTTGCGGATCAGTCCGAAGTTGTTCAGGTGCCGGTCTTCGTTGACAATCATATAATCCAGCACAAGCATCTGTTCCAGCTTTTCGCGGGCATCGGCAATGCCGAGCTTTTCGCAGCATTCGATATAAAATCCATATTCCGATTGCTCGTTCCGTTTTTTGAACGCACTCATCACCTGTGCCGCCGCAACAAGGTCGGTTTCGGGCGTGATAAAATCCTCGCACCCGGAGCAAATCTCACCGTGTTCCGCTATCAGTGTATACGGCACATGCGGGATGCCGAGCCGATTGGCAATCTCGGACGCAAGCACCTCGTTGTAGGCTTCCTGGCGATAGGGCGCACCGGAAACCTTAAGAAGCACCCGCTTGCCGTCGATGATCTTCCATTTCTTTTTGAGGTTGCCGTTTGCCGTGTTGTCGGGGGATACAAGGCTTGTGCTGTCGGAGCCTGTGCCTTTGCCGAACAGGATATTGCCGATGTCCTCCGAGAAGGCATTTTCAAAGAAGTTTACCCGGTGCCAATCCAGCGGTTTATCGGTCGGAGAAATCCAGTATTGATCGGACAGGCTAAGTCCGAAGCACTTTTCGATCAGCTCCTGCGGGGAGGACAACTCCAGCTCCTCCAGCACCTCGCGGATACCTTTCCGGCTTGCGGGAATGGAACGCTTTGTCCACCAGCGGTTGAGAGCTTTCTTTTCTGCGTTGATCCCGTTGTAGGTGCCGAGTGGCAGATGCTCTGCGTGATGAATTTTGCCGAGAGAGACGATGTTGGAATATTCGTCGAGTTCCAAATCCATGACCGGGATGTCGCGGTGCATAAGGGTATACAGCATGAGAATTCCTCCTTTCCTCGTGATTATTATTTTTTATTATACCATTTTTCTCTTGGAATCGCAAGAGAAATGATGTTAATAATGCGGTATCGGAAAAAATCAGTCCGGTATAATCCACTTTTTAATCATTCTTTCGCCGTCAACATCATCGATAGCGTCCTCAGTCATGTGACCGAAGTACCTCGAGAGAATACGCTTGATATCGTCCTTGGTCGCTCGGCGGCAGTCGAATCCCTGATCGTTGATCTGCTTTTCGAGTCGATTCAAAGTTGCAAAGGATTGATCGTTTGCGTTCTTCACACGGTAGGCGAACATGAATTCCCGCGCGGTGGACATCTGCAGCTGAATGTCGTCGAGGAATTTCATATCCTTGCGGAGCAGAAGCTGTACTTTGAGATTGGTTTCTTTTTCTGCCCTTCGCGCAAGGGAGAGCTTGTTGTACTCAAAATTCTCACGGGCATCCGAGCAGATGATCTCTATGTCGGGCTGCACCGACAGCAGCTGCATCAGATGCTGAATTTTGATGACGACACTCTGTTCCGAGAGTACCGAGATGTTTGTCGGTTGTACAAGGAAATATACAATTTCGCCCTGCGATTTGGTCTGAAGCCCGTTACGGGAAAAGTTGCTGATGCCGATCAGCTCGGCGGTGGATTGTTTTCGTTTAGCCATCTTCTCGCTCCTTCCATTCAAAGTATTGCTGTGTGGATACAAAGTACCGCCAAGCGCGTCTGATAAAATCCAGCACCGAATACTCGTCCATCCGTATGGAGAGGAACGCATACCCGAGCGTCAGGGCGGCAGGAAGGATAAATCCGAGCTTTGCCCATGAAACCACCGATATGGTGAGAGCGATGGCAAGGATGATGACATCCTTCAGATTCCAGAACCACAGCTTTGCCTGAGTCCGCATATTCTGCGGGTAGATATACTGTTTTTGCATTTTTTCTGTTTTCCTCTCTGTATTATTTCTTTGCAATCGCCCGTCCGAGGTTGATCGCCGTTGTCGTCGTATGCACTGCACTCATCATGTTGACTCTCATGCTTGTGTCCAAGCCGAACTGCTGTGCGATACGAGGCACTTCGTTTGCCGCCAGCATAACGCCAAGACCGAGAAGTGCGTGCGTCTGCATGGTAATCATGCCGAGTAACAGAAGCGTCGTCTGCATGAATGCCGTAAAGCAGATGGCAATAATCTGTTTGCACCAACCGGTAAATCCTTCGGAGTACCCGCGCGGAAGGCTGAACATGTGAAGACTCCCGACCGCAATCTGCGTCAGGAGAATGCCCCCGCGTTTGATATTGGAAAAGAAGCACTTGATGACGCAGTAGCCAAGACAGATCAGCATCAGAAGTGCCAGCAATGAGTTTTTCGTTGATATTCCGGGCACCCCTATAATCGTGAGAGCCTGATGACTGAGCAGATCAAAGTTGACATTCATACCGACAACCTCACCGACGAGGTCTTTGGCAAAGGTGTTCTGCAAATTGACCGCAAAGCGGAAGAGCTGCACCGGTACGACCGTGAAAAGGTTTACGGCGAGAAGTCCGTATAAAAACGGGAGAATCTAACGCTTGATGTTGATGCGTCCCATGGATTGATATTCAATGGCGATATCGAAGATGGCAACCGCCAGTCCTGCAATAAAGAGTCCCCAGCCGAACAAAGAGAAGAATTTCAGGGCAGCCTGCACCCATGACAGATCGAACAGGTTTGCACCAAGCTCGGTCATCATCGTAAAGAAGTCCGCCAGGGCGTTATACACGGAGGTATAAAGCCAGTTCATGAACACGCCCCAGATGCTTCCCGATACGGTTTCCCATACGCCGGACAGCGCGGAGCTGATGGCATTGCCGATTCCGCTGATGAGGTCTGATATCCAGTCAAACAATCACGCATTCCTCCTTTCAAAAAATGTGGGAGAGGCGAGAAGCCCCTCCCGTTTGTACGGTGTTGTTTACATTCCAAGAATTTTCCAAATGTAGAGCGGACAGGTCAGAGAGAAGACCAGGGTGGCGAGAAGAATTGCCGGAGCTGATAGTGATAGGTAATCCCTTGATGATATCTCAGGATTTTCCCCCACTTCACACCGTACATGAGAGTTTCCCCTCATACGGCGTTCCATCGTCAACAGAGATTAAAGTAATTTATACAATTTCAAAGACAGACCTGTTCAAATGCTTTCCAATCCTATAATTCCTCTGAGTTTGTTGACCCTTTCAACCTGCTTTTGGCTTAGATTGAGAATTTCCTTGTAATTCTCAATCGTTTCTTTCCTTATGGCGTGTATCAGAGAGTGAACGCTCTTATCCACAAGGATTAAATTACCGTAGGCATCATTGCCACCTCGTGCTTTAGGTATTTTGTGGTGGCAGTGTATCCTGTTTGTTTCCATCGGGACATTCAGAACCGCACATTTCCCTTGTTGGGCGCAGTACAACGATAATCTGTTGTCGTTGTATTCAATGCTGCCGTCAGCGGGATGCCGCATAAGATAGTGTAGAATGCTCACATTGACTTTTTCAAGCCGCTTATGGATTTCTGCACGTCCTGCGACTGTGTACTTGTTGATTATACGCTTTTTGTCCATAGGATTTTTATGTTGCACATAAGCAATCGGTACAATAGGCGTATTACCCAAATACCGTATTTCCTTGCTCTGTGCGTAATGGATATACACAGGACTTTTTAAAGGTTTTACAATGCTCTTTTTGAGTTGGTTTTCGAGTTTTCCTCTTACGGAATTTTTGACTAAGAAAGCTATTTCGGAAAAATCGCGGCTTACGTGCGTAGCAAACTTGTAATAGTTGTGCCACCCCATAACCAATGAATTATAGTGAACTATCGTTTTCTTTTGTTCATCGGAACTAAGATGTTTGATGTCCCTCATTGCTTCTACCGCTTGCTTTTTGATTCGTGCTTTTGACTTGTCGGACATATGTGACTGCACGGCATATTTTGCCTGTCCGGTTGCTTTTTTACCTTTGCGGACAACTTTCATCTTAAATCCGAGAAATTCGGAATAATGCTTTTTCAAGTTTACAATTTTTGACTTGTCAGGGCTGATATCAAGACCCAAGCGCTCTTTTAGCCAAGATTTTGTTGCTGTAAACATGTTTTCAGCGTCTTTCCTGTATCGGCAAAAGATTTTGAAATCGTCTGCATATCGGACAATATAGCATTCCTTCAGGTTGGTATTACGCAATTCAGCATAGACATTGCTTTTGTCGGGCGTTCCATTTCTCAGCGTTCTGCATTTATATGGGTATTTCGTAGGAACATTCTCCCATTGAGAGGCAACCCACCAGTCCAGTTCGTTAAGAACGATATTGGAGAGCAGTGGCGAAATGATACCGCCTTGTGGCGTTCCTTTTTCAGGGAAACCTATCCCTGCAACCTCTGCTTTCAGCATTGCTGAAATAATAGAAAGTAACCTCTTATCACGTATGCCCAGCGTCCACATTTGCTTCAATAATTTGCCGTGATTGACATTATCGAAAAATCCTTTGATATCAATGTCAACGACATAGTGTAAGTGCTGTCCCTGCATAAACTTGTATGCTTGTGAAATTGCGTGTTCCGCACCACGATTGGGGCGGAAACCGTTACTTCGCTTGAAGAACTTTGCTTCACAAATTGGTTCTAACACCTGTAACACGCATTGCTGTATCAGCCTGTCCATTATTGTCGGAATACCAAGCGGACGGGTTTTTCCGTTGTTTTTCGGTATTTCTACTCTGCGGACAGCCTGTGGAACATAGTAGTCCAGCCGTTTTTGCACATATCCGATTAGTTTTTCAGGTTCCCACTTTTCCAAATGGGTGATGGTTTTCTTGTCCACACCTGCGGTCTTGCTCCCTGTGTTCTTCTTGATGTTGCGATAGGCAAGCAGTATATTCTGTGGATTTGTAATCAGTCCCATTAGATTCTTAATTTCTTTGGAATTTTCACTGTCTGCATACAGCTTGTCAAGCACTTTTTGAAAATCATAGTATTCAATGTTCCGCAGGGCGGAGATTTTAGGTGGCTTTGTCTTTGTCAAAGTCAGCATCCCCCCTTTTGCAAGAGTTTGCTTTTCTTAGTCATACTCGAACCTTTGATTGTTGTATATTTACTTGTTTTTACTGCCCACGACTTGAGCCTATCCCTCCACGGTTTGTTATCACCGCTTCACAGGTACTATGGCTCTGCTCTCAGCCGAATAAATACAGGTTATACAAAGTTGCTTTCCCTGTAAACGCTTCATCGTGTGTAATCACTCCACGTTTCGACCTTTCCACGTTCCGATATTCCTATCATAAAATCTACCCTTAGGTGTCCCTCTAAGCCTGTATGCTTGGCACTGCCTGTAACAGTGCAAGGTATTTCATAAATGGAAATTTTACTTTACCTCACATACCCGCCACTTTGGGCGTATGCACATTTCTATGCACCATTCGTATAGACTTGTTAATTCGGGTTATTCGTCGGTGAACTTGCTACTTTTCACATTCTCACCATAGATAGATATAGACCTCCGGCACATAGGTAGCACAATCTGCCTCCAAATCGCTTTCCTCATCTGCATTTTGCAATGGTAGGGCTACTCTCTGCCGACTTCAACGGGCTTTGCACACTTGATATTCTTACATACACCAAGTGCACACCGTAGTATTAAGGCAGGCGTTTCAGGGCGTTACTCCGTCATTCCACCTGTCGGAATATCAGTTCTTCAAGAACTGCGTTTTTATTATGGAAGCTCCTTTCAATCTTTCATATATCACGCAACTTGCGCCTAACCTTTTCAGTTAGGAACGTGTCGCACTCCATTCGAACTGCCCGTGCTTGCGGTAGTCGAGGTATGCAGTCGAAACCTTTACGAAAAACAGCACGGCGAGGACGAGGTCGATTATCGGGAAAATGACCTTGTTGACAACCGACTTGATCTGTCCGCGTGCCGCAATCCAGGTATCTTCCACAGCACCCGCAACATCACCCTCCGCTGCAAAAGCGGTTACGCTCATCACGCTGACGAGCATAAGTACCGCAAATACCGTGAGAAGAATCTTTTTTGCTTTCTGTTTCATTTGAAACCTTCCTTTCTTTGTTTAATTGCCGACATAGTAGTCGTCGTAGATGGTACCGTCGATGGTCAGCGTGTTAGCATTGCAGACTGCCGTAATCATACCTGCCGGAGTCCAGATCTGTGTTGCCGTTACCGAAACGGTATAGTTGCCATCCTGTACATACACGGGAATGAAATGCACACGCTCATTTTTGTCCGCGTTGGGATTAGCGATAAACTGATAAGCACCGCCGACTTTTTCAAGGGTGCGGTACTTTTCGTTTGCTGTTGAGAAGCCGAATTCCGGGAAAGTCGCATACACTTCTTGTGCTTCCGTATAGGCATCTGTGCCGGGCATGATATAGCCGGACTTCGCAACAAGGGCGGGATTCCAATTCAGCGTGATGCCGTACCCGGATTTCATTTTCCAGGATGAGCCGACCTTTTCAGCGGTCAAACAACCAGAACCGGGTGTCACCGTAGGTGTTGTGTTACCAACCGTTATACCGTAGGATTTCAGAACGAGCTTGCCACCCTCGTATACCCACATATTCCAGGTCGCCGAACCTGCTTTTGCCACAGGAGCCGTTGCATTGGGCGAGTATCCGGCAGGAGCATTTTTCTCAAAACGGGTATTCGGAGTTTGAGAGGACACATAATCCGTTGCCACAACCGCATATTCGGTCGTGTTGTTGTCGCTGTTCTGTTCCTTGTCTGCGTTCGCATGGCTTACCGTACCCTTACAGTATAAAGTCATTCCTGCACTGTCTGCCGGGACAGTCCATCTGAAATAGACAAGGTTTCTGCCGTTCGCGGGGATTACAACCTTATCCCAAGTCTGCTGAGAGACCGTTTTCACCTTGCCGCCATCAAGGTAGTAAACAAGAAAATCGAACGACACATTATCTTCGGGCAGAACATCCGACGAGCCTTCGTTGTTCACATAGAAGCTCGAAATGACCTGCGATCCTTCGGTGTATTCGCCGTCTACGGACACCGTAGACGTTGAGGTTTCTACCACTTTCTTGACCGTGAAGGTTGTCGATACGGAGTTGTTGCCCGTGCGCGTTTCGCTATTATGATCTGCCCAATTGATTCTTGCAACAAGCGTCTGTGTGCCGAGGCTCGCGCCGACATTCAAGCCGAATACGATATTCTGAACACCGTATGCGCTGAAATTGACCGTAGTCGAATAGATCACCGTGCCGTTCAATAGCACTTCAACAGGGACATTCGCGTAAGGCAAATTTCTGTCCCAATTGTCCACGCGGAACTTGACTGTGACCTTGCCATACTGTTCGATTTCGTCCGGTGTCACCGTGAGATCGCTGACAGAAAAGTCGTAGTTGCGTTCTTGCCATACGGCGTAAAGCGTTACATCCTCCTCGGCAGTATAAGTTGCGCCGGGGGCGTAAGCGATTGAAGTTGCCGAACTGTCAGCCGCCCAACCGAGGAACACATGATTCGGTCTTGTGGGAATCGCAACCGTCAGGATAAGATTCTGTCCGTGTGTCTTTTTCTGCGGATTGGGCGCATTCGTGCCGCCATTGGCATCAAAGGACACGGTATAGGTGTTGATCTTCCAAACCGCATAAAGCGTCACGCTCTCGTTGGCAGTATAGTTGCCTCCCGCCTGATAGGTTGCCGTTGTTGCCGTCGAAGTGGTTGCCCAACCCCTGAAAGTGTAACCGTACCTCGTTGGGATTGTGGAAGTCAGAATCAATGTGACATCCTCAGTCTTTGTCTGACTTGCGGGAGTATTTCCGCCGCCGTTAACGTCATAACTGACAGTGTAAGTTTTGGGGATATAACGCCAGACTGCATAAAGCGTTACACTTGCCTCATCTGTGTATCTCTCGCCGGGGGCGTAATTTGTGAGCATTGTCGTCGGATCGGTTGACCAACCCAAAAATTCATAACCGGCTCTTGTCGGTTTGACCGCAGAAAGTGTCAGCGGTACTCCGTAGGTTTTGGTTTGACTTGCAGGAGCGCCTGTTCCGCCGTTTGCGTCATACCGAATGGTGTAGGTTTCGGGGTTGTACTGCCAAACCGCATACAGCGTTACATCAGTGTTATCCGTGTAACTACCACCGGCTGTGTAACTTGCGGAGGTGGCGTTTCTGTCCTTGGACCAGCCGACAAAACTGTAATTTCGTCTTGTCGGAATCAAGGTTGTCAGGGTAAGTGTTACACCGTAGGTCTTGGTCTGTCTGCCGGGCGCACCCGTGCCTCCGTTAGCATCATAACTGACCGTATAGGTCGCGGGCTTGTACTTCCAGACCGCAAACAAGGTAACCGACACATTGCCGGTATAACTTCCCCCTGCGGTGTAAGTTGCCGTCGTTGCCGAACTGCTTGCAGACCAACCTACAAACTCATAGTTGGTGCGATACGGTACCGTAGAGGAGAGCGTCAGGGTCACCCCGTGGACTTTGGTTTGAGATGCCGGAGTATTGGAACCGCCGTTAGCATTGTAGCTTACAGTATAGGTTTGCGCCGTAGTCTTGGTGTATCCGCAAAGGCTGCAGGTCGATACCACCTGTCCGTTCGATGTTGAGCTTGTAAAACTGTGATTCTCATAGCTTACCGAACCGATTGTCGTATCGCAATCCGTGCAATGCGAATATTTTCTGTGCTGACTTGCTGAATACTGCTCATATCGGGTTGTGGCTCTGTGGCTTGCGTACTCGGTCGTGCTGTAGTCGCCATAGTTGCATTCCTTCACCCGCTTGTGCTGACCTGTGCTGTAATACTCCCAATCGCCATAAGTGTACGGACCGTGCGTGGTGCCGGAGGAAATCGTGGCACCGCAGTTTTTACAAACGGTCTTCCACTCACAGCCGGTTGTCCATTTCTTCTCGGTGGAGGCGTGAGCGCATTCCCAAAGAGCATACAGCGTCACACTCGCGTTTGCAGTGTATTTCCCGCCGGGCTGATACTGCGCACCGGGCATGAATTTATTCGTTGCCCAGCCCTTGAAGGTATAACCCGTGCGGCGGGGCGATACAGGAGACAATGTCAGCGTGACATTTTCGGTTTTTGTCTGACTGCCCGGCGCACCGCTTCCGCCGTTTGCGTCATACGACACCGTATAGGTTGCGGGTGCGTTTTTCTTCCATACGGCGTAAAAGATACGATCGGCATTTGCATAATACCATTCTCCCGGCTGATACGATGCGCTTGATGCCGAGGGCGAGGTGCTCCATCCGAGAAAGGTATAACCGCTTCTTGTTGGCTCAACCCTTGAGATGAGCATTTTGATGCCGTGTGTTTTCGTTTGTGACCCGGGACCGCCCGATCCGCCGTTGGCATTATAACTGATGGTATAAGTCCTGGCAGACCAGACTGCATACAGCGTCGTGTTTGCATTCGTATAGAATGTTGATCCCGGCTGATATGCCGCATAGGAAGCGGAAGAACTCGTTCCCCAGCCCTTGAAGGTGTATCCCGTTCGATAGGGTTTATCTGACGGAAGCGTGGCATTGGTAAAGTGCTTCTTGGTGATACCCGACGGCGCACCCGAACCGCCATTCGCATTGAATGAGATGGTATAAGTGCTTTCGTAGTAATACACCGTTGCGGAGCTGCTTTCCGATGAGAAAGTGCCCGAAACCGACGATTTTGACGGCGTATATCCGCTGATCGTCGGAGAGTAGATGGTGTAGCTTGAGCCGCGCTTTCCGTAAGCGGTTTTGTCCACTGTCGCTGTTCTGCGCGATGCGCCATACACATAATGGACGACCATTTTGCAGGCTTTTTCGTAATATACGGTGTAGCTTCCCGACCCGTGGCGGACATAGTTGGATGCGGGAAAGTTCCAAGAAATCATGGAACCCGTGACGACCGCATCACTGTCGTTTTTCAGAACATATCCGTCAAAAGAAGGCGAGGTGATCCGCAGCGCATTTCTTGTGTCAGCTGCAGCGTCAACCGTTCCGCTTTTCGTATCCAACACTTTGCCGTCCGAGGTTTTGTAGGTTATCGTGTAGTTCATCGGGTAACTGTACGCCGAAACCGGAAGTGAGATCACTCCGACAAGCGTCATGACCACAAGGAACAAAGACAGAACCTTAATAGAGACTTTCTTCATTCGCCTTCTCCTTTCACACCGGGGATAATGGCGACATCGCCGTCAATTCCGGGCTTGTCATCCCGGCTCCCGTCAACGGGCTGTTCGACATCGATGTGGACATCCCCGGTACCGGGCTTGCTGTCCTCCGGCTTATCCGTTTCCGTTCCGCCATCCGAATCAATCGGGGGAATCACAGGATCAGGATCATCCGGCTTTTCCGTGGGAGTTGTGATAACAGTCGAAGGTTCCACGGGTTCCTCCGGCTGTTTGCCGTTTTTAACGGCAAAGATGATAACCGTCGCAACGATTGCCAGCGTGACAAGTGCAACAATCACCATTGTAATCGTAGTTGTTTTCTTGTTCATAAGGCTCCTTTCACTTGAATTTGTAATAGCTCGAGACCGTTATCGGCACTTCGAGGCTTTTGTAGGTGTTGCCGTTCCATTTTATCGGGAAGACAACCGTGTATCTGACGGTTATGCCGAAGCCGTCACCTTTGAGAGATGTGACCTGCGGACGCATCATCACGCAGTTGCCGTTCGGGTAGGCGTATTCGGTAACCGTATCGTTTGGAAATCCGAGCCTTGCATAGGCTTTGCGAACCAGTCCGTCGTAGTCGATATACCGTTCGGATGGCGCACCTTGCTTGATGGCATCAAACATCTCGGTGGCATATTCGGATACCACACTGTCGAGCTTGGTCTTGACATCCCGTTTCTGTATCTGTACCTGTGACAGAAGCCCCATATACAGGATCAGAACCGAGAGCAGCATGGAAATGAAAACGACGATGACGCACAACCAGATGTACGCATCGCCGTTTTTGTCTTTCAGAGCTTCTTTGATGTGATTCAAGCACCTCACCTCATTTCCAATAGACCTGCGACAGTCCGCTTGACGATGCCTTGAGGCTGATGGGGAGGACAAAATCCCCGAAGCCGGGCATCCGAAGCTGATAGGTGACGGTACAGATGATCCGGTCGCCGAGCTGTACTTTGCCGTTTGCATCGTATAGCTGACTTCCGTCAAAGGAATATCCGAAATCGATTCCGGTCTGCTTCTTCAGCTCGGCAGCATAACTGTCTACCGCGACCGTTCCGTTCAGTGTCGCATAGTCGGTCAGCTGATCGGATACGGTCTTGAGATTCTGGTTCAGAGCCACCAAAGAAACAACATTGACGGCAAAGACAAGGACAAAGGCGACAATCATGACTGTGACTGCTACATCGACATAGCCCTCGCCGCTCTTGCTGTTAAGAAAAGCAAAGGATCGCTTTTGCTTTAGGGCTTGCACCGGATGTCTTTTGCTTTTTGATTTCTTCATGTTCAAGTCTTTCATCCGAACAGCCCTCCGAGTGACGACAGCAGTGTCTGCCCGATCACAACCACATAGATCAGCATAAAGCATACGAGAAGCACCATCGAAAGCCGTTTGACACGCTTGGGGGCTTTGCTCGCCTCCGCTTTCAGTGCGGTGCGCTGTGCTTCGGCAAACTTGATATTGAGAAGTGCCCAATAGACTGCTGTATTGTCACCGTTCAGCGTGCTTTTCAGCCCCATCACGATGTCGGGCATCATGGAGCCGCCGACTCTTGCGGCAAGACGGGAGAGGGCGACTTCCGCCGTTCCCGAACGCATATCCGCAACCGTGATTTCCAGCTCGCGGCGGAGTTCCGGTCCGGCATTTTCTTTGAAGTTGTCAAGAATGGTGATGATGTCCCGGCTTCGTTCCAGTGACTTTTCTATGGTGGAGGACAGCATCGGGAGATCCGCCTCGATTTTGCGACGGCGTTCTTTGATCCGGTTGCTGACCTTACGCGATTCGTTGACATACATCAGCACCGACGCACCGAGCGCAATCAGCGCAAGCAGTTTGGACACGAAAAACAGGGGGATGGCAAACAGTGCGACGAAGCCGGATTTTACAATGCAATTCGCAATATACTGTTCCGGTGTTGTCGGCATGTCCGCTGTCCGCAGGTCGGCGTCATGTCCGCCGTTCGCAGGTCGGCTTCCAGCTGCAGTCGTTTGTATTCGTTGATTTTCAGCTTGCCGGCAAGGGTTCCCGCAATCTCCTTCAGCCAAAGCTCTATCGGATTGGTTTTTTTGTTCTGCCTTTTCCCGAGATTGTGCGTGGATTTGGAAACCGCGAAGGACGGAACACGGAGCAGATCCGACAGGATCAGCCCGAGTCCCAGAGAGGCAACGGTTGCCACAAGAATGGGTATGATCATAGGCGGTCACCTCACTTTCTGTATTCAATGGGCTTCGTGTATCGGAACATGAGAAGCCCCGTTATAATAATGGCGAATCCGCAGACCGCAAGCACAAGCTTGCCCGCAACCGTGTGCATGAGCGCATTGTACCAATCCTGATTCAGCGCATACAGAAGCGGAATGTTGACAAGCACAAGCCCCGCCATCATGAAGTATTCGGTCCGCGCGGCATTCAGTACGACCTTGATCTCGGCGTTTGCCTGGCGGACATCAGACAGGGCTTCCACCGTGGACATGAGCGACTTTTTCAGCGTGCGGTCATCCTGGCACATGATCAGCGTGTCGCACCATCGCTCAAAAGCAGAGTTTTTCACCCGTTCCTTCAGATGGCGAAGCGCCTGCTTGGTGTTGGAGGAAATCATCGTGCTTTCCGCCACGAAATCCGCAAAGATTTCACGGATCGGAGGACGCAGGTTCGGCACGGTTTCCCGTACCGCCGTGATGATGTCATCGGTGCGCAGATAGGCGGTTGTGGTCAGCGAGAGTGCGTTTTCAAGATCCTGCTGAATGTGATTGTTGTAGTAGCTGATTGTCCTTTTGGCATAGGCAAACGGAATCAGCGCAAAAGCAATGGCAAGAACGGGGATCAGGAATGCATTCCCGATGGCAATTGCCACGATACAACCGATCAGCATCAATAAAAGCGAAGATGCACACGCAATGGTGAACTGTCCGCCTTTGCCCGTTGTAATCAGCGCATCACGGATGCGGTTCAGCTCGATGGTCAGTTTTCTGGATTTCTTTCTTCCTTTCTGTGCCAACACCTTGTCGCGGAGCGTCTGTTTGGGGGAGACAAACTTCATCAGGTCTGTCGTGATCCCCTCGGGAGTCAGTCCGAGCAGACAGATGACGGCAATGACAGAGAGAAGAAAACAGATGAGATAGACATAGGTCATTCGGCTTCTGCCTCCTTTCTGCCGGTACAAAAACGACCGAGCAGCTCCTGTGGTACTCCCGATCTTGTCAGGATGGTGCAGAGATGCCCGGACGGCGGATTGACTTTTTCAAAGTCGCCTTTGATGGTGAAATGCCCGTTTTTATATTCGTTTTCCGTGATGTTGTAGCGGTAGAGACAACGGTATTCAGCCTGTCCGCCGGGCGCGACATACACCTCGGAGATGTCCATGACCTTACGGCTGTTGTCCTCGCACTTGTGTGCAAAGACTACAAGCGGAAACGCCTGACGCGCCTGACTGAGCGACACCTCCATGCCAAGCTCAAATCTTCGTTGGCACAGGAGTGCGATTCTGCCGTGCGCCGCTTCACCGGGACCGGAGTGAACGGTTGTCACAACGGTATGTCCCGTAAGCGAGGCTTCCACGGCGGAGTTTGCCTCGGCATCGCGGATTTCTCCGACCGCCACAATGTCGGGATCGAATCGGAGTGCCGCAACCACCAGTTCTTCCTGCGTAATGTTATATGCCTCGTTGTCGCTCGGTCGGGAGAGTGTATGCACGACATTATTCTGTACCTCGCCGAAGCGATTCCGTTTGACAAGAAACAGCTCGCGTGCGCCGGATTCAATGGTGTAGATACGCTTGTCATCGGGAATGCTCCCGAGCAGTGCGTTAAGAAGCGTTGTTTTGCCCGAGGAGGTTCGACCCGCGACCACAAGGCTGACGCCGTATCTGACGCACATTTCGAGGAATTCCATGATTTCCTCGGTTGCCATTCCGCTGTCAATGAGGCATTTGCGGTCCACACGCTGTGGGTGCAAGAGACGAATGGAAACGGAAATGCCGCAGTCCTCATCCACAACGGGACTCTTGATTGCCGTAATACGGGTATTGCCGGGCAGGTGTCCCTGCGCGATGGGCATGGCGTTGTCGATAATCATGCCGCTGTGGTGCAGAAGGCGTTTGACAATATCGACCGCATGACCGGGCGAATGGAAGTGTTCCTCGGTTTTGACCATTCTGCCGTCCGAGTAGGTCAGCACCACATCGTCCCATGAGTTGATATTGATTTCATCGATATCGGATGCGCCGAGATAGGGTGTCAGAATTGAATATTCGACCATTTCGGAGTAGAGACGGTTGACCAGCTCTTCATCGGTGAAGCCGTCCACCAGGTAGCCGTTGTCCAGCACGAATTTTTCAATATACGCCTTGAGCTGATCGTGTTTGTCCTCGTCCGTGAGCGCGGTGGCGTAGTATTTTGAGATATAGAGCTGTGTTTCTTCAAGTGCTTTCCAAAGGTCAGTCCGCGTCATACTCTACCACCTTCCTTGCAATCTCGGTGATACGGCTCTGGAACTTCTTGTCGGTGGTCTTCTCGTACAGTGTTCCTTTCTGCGCCTGTTCCTTGACCTGCCGACTGTACGGAAGCGTAAACGCCAGATCTTTCAGATGGGATTTGGCTTCTTCAATCGGCATAAAAACATCTGCATTCGGGGTGTTCAGTCCCTGTATCTGCTTTTCCGACTGATACTTGCTGTCCACATACAGCGGGAGCTGTGAGAGGTAGTAGCTGATGCTCCGCAGGTCTGGGGAGGCGAGACGGATGATCTGATCGGCAAGCTCCACGGCAGTGGAAGCAAGCGGATTGGATTCAAGGCTGCTCACGCAGTCCACAATCACATAATCCGCAAGCTCCGAAAGACGCGCAAGCAGTTCTTCGGCTTTGGCGCGACCGAAACGCGGATAGGTGAATTTGTTCTCACCGTCCTTGTAGCCGATAAAGCCGAAATTCTGACGGCTCTTGACGGTCACAAGGTTTTTGATAATTTCCTCCTTCTCAATATCCGTCTTTGAGAGCGGAACACCGACCGAGCCGTTGTCCTCCGGCTTGTCGTTCGGGAAGATGACGGGAATCATCGGGGTTTCAAGGTCTGTAAACAGGACGATGACCGTAGATTCGAAGTTGTCATAGATGGCGGTCGCCAGCTTGACCGCAAAGGTGGATTTGCCGGAAGCGGGAGACCCCCACACGGCAATAATTTTTCCTTTTTCTGCTTTCATATCAGCCACCCGCCTTCAGTACCTTGTCCTGCTCGGCAAGATATTTTGCGGCGGTTTCGCTGTCCCCGCGATATTCCAGTGCCACATGGAGAGAGCCGGTTTTATCGTAGAGCGAGAGCAGCTCCGCCTGTTCCGCATTCACAAGGAAGGTGATGGTGACGGGCTGTGTGCCGTCCTCCACATCCTCGTGATCCACTCCCTGCGAGGTCGTGGTCGTAATAACCTTGACATACTGCAGCTCCTTTGGCGTAAACGCGCGGTTTTCGGTGTTGTCATAGACAATGATGCTGACGATATCGCCCGTGCGGAGCTTGCCGGAAAAGCCGTTGCCGAAGGACGGAATGGTGACGCTGATGGCTTTCTTGCCGCTGCCGAGGTTTCCAAGCAGGTCTTTTGCTGTCTTTTCGGTTCCGGTCAGCTTGTCTTTCAGAATATAGTCCCCGGCATAGAGATCACTCTTGGCACACTTGCCGATGACATCCTCGGTCTTGGTGACAAGCCCTCCGGGAAGGTTATGCCTGCCGACCTCCACCACTGCGACATCATCCGCACCGATAACAGCACCGGCTTCGACCTGCCGTATCACACGCACGATTGCCACCTTGCCGTCCGAAATGCGGTTGACGACCGGAGCGACTCCGAAGCAGATCAGCAGCGCCGCGACAATGCAGATGATGCCGATGACCGTGCGGTTGCCGATCCCGTGAGAGCCGGTACCTTTGTTTTCTTTCTTTTTCATGGTTTGTTTCCTTTCTGCCAACAGAAAAAAGCACCGTGATGCTTCACGATGCTTTTGTTGGCTGATTTAATACTGTTTAGCTTTCCATAGGAAGGATGCAAAGCAGATTTTCTGCGTTTGCAAAGGATATATAGCCTTGTTTTTCTGCGGATTTTTCTCCGCGGGCAAGTTCTTTCAGGAGTTCTGCTAACGCTTGCGCAGAAGATATATCCTTCTCTGAATTTACTTTTTGCAGTTGTTCCATTTGCTATGTTCCTTTACGAAGGATTCGCAAATATTCCTCATATGCAAACGTTCTGTTCCTGCTTGCAGTTGTTGTCTGGACGAATATATCCATATCGATAAATCTACTCACTATACCGGAAACTGCGTTGAATGAAATTCCGAGAGCCTCTGATGTTTTGCGAATTTCGATTATCGGATTTGCTTCCAGATAATCAAAGAGTAATGCGGCATTTTTGGATGCCCGTCCCATACCGGAAATCGCTCTGATATTTTTATCGTGCAGAGCCGTCAGGCGGTCTATCGTTTCTGTTGCGTCTTCTGCAGATTCGATAAGCGCCGTGAGAAAAAACTTGACCCACTGTTCGTAATTCCCCTTTGCACGTACTTCTGTCATGCGATCATAGTATTCCACACGATTTTTCTTGAGAAAGTAAGAAATATAAAGAGCCGGCGTGGAAAGAATTTTTTTCTCCATCAAAAACAGCGTAATCAGCAACCGTCCGATGCGCCCGTTCCCATCGAGGAACGGGTGTATTGTTTCAAACTGATAGTGAATGAGTGCTGTTCGGATCAATATGTCAGTTTCGTCGTCTGCGTTGATATATTTTTCAAGATCAGACATAGCCTCCGTCATATCATCCGGAGAGGGTGGAACATATCTTGCGTTTTTCAGTGTACTTCCTTGACCGCCAATCCAATTTTGCGAATATCGAAATTCTCCGGGGTTCTTTTCTTGACCACGAACACCATCCATCAAAACCGCATGCGTTTCCCGGATCAGGCGGTTGCAAAGAGGCAGACTCTTCAGCCTTTGGATTGCAAACTCAGTTGCTTTGATATAGTTTACTACATCTGCCACATTGCGATTTGTATTTGCCTCAACTAAAGGATCAAGAACATCTTCCAAGGTTGCCTGCGTACCCTCGATCTGAGAGGACATCAAGGCTTCCTTTCGCACATACATGGACACAAACAGCTCCACATTCGGAATTCGGACAGCAATGCTCTCCAAAACCGCAAGTCTGGAATTGGCTTTTACCAGTAGTTCAAGTATATCGTCTGAAATTTCTATCGGCGGATTCGGTGGCAACGGATTCGGTACAAACGACTGATATGCTGATTCACCCGACAGATTTGTTCTGAAAAAGCCGGCACGATTACTCATTTTGCACATTCTCCTTTCATTGCAAACTTAAATACCGATATTATTATACCATCTTTATTTCAGTTTGTCAAGCGAAAATGAAATAACAAGTGCTGTTTCAAGCCATTAGTTCAAAATAACAATTATTCAAATCGATTTTCGGATAGTTTTTACTCAGATCAAGAATGCCGCCATCACACCGACCGCAAGAAACGGGATCAGGGGATAAGAGTTCTTGTTGCTTCTGCCTTTTGCTTTGTTGTAGATCAGCGTAAAAATGACCGAGGCAAGAAGTCCGACAAGGTATCCGCCCACACCGCACCGAGCAGAAACGCCGAAGCGGTTGAGAGCTTGATGTCAGCCCCTCCGAGTGTTTTGTGCGGGGGTAAGACCGCCATGGCAAGCTGCGGAAGGAAGACGATACCGGCTCCGAGGAGCATAGAGAGAATGCCGATGCGCGGAATGCTGCAGAGGGCAAGCGGAATCATGGCGATCCAAGCCCAATCTTCCGCCTTTCTCGTGCGGATGTCCGAAATCGAGGCATACAGCAAGAGATCGTAGAGGAGCAGTCCCTGCAATGCAACAAGGCTTGCGCCGTAGCGGATAAACAAAAGCACCGCAACCGCCATGGCAATACTTCCGCCGATTTCGGAGTACAGTCCTGTTTTGGTTTTCGCAAGACAGCGGACGGTCAGTACCGAGCTGACTACTGCAAAGACTATAAAGCCTAACAGAAACAGCACGGCTTTAACGGCTTCCGTGTTGGCGGAAACCAACTCATAGACTCTTGTCGGATCAATCGGCATCACCGGTGTTACCGGAGGTAAAATCATCATACGCACTCCTTTCTTTTTGAGGTTGTGAGGGGACGGAAATCCGTCCCCGCAGTCGGTACTTAGCCCTTATAATCGAACAGTCCCGAAATCTTCTGCGTGAGTGTCGGGAAGATGGTCGTGTTGAAGAGCGCATAGAGACCGGCAAGGATAACACCGCCGATCACAACGCCGATGATGATTTTGACGCCGGTGTCGATGTAGCCTTCACCAGAGGTGGAGGCGAGAGCTGTCTTGACGGAGATGACTGCATTGTTCTTCATGGAAGCGAGCTTGGATTTGATGTTGGCAAAAAACTTTTTCATACCGGAATACCTCTTTCTTTTTCTTTTGATTTTTTGTTTGATGATGGCAGATTACATCTGCTGCATGGTCTGTGCGGGAGCTTCTGTCTGCTCCGTGGTCTGTTCGGTTGCGAGTTCCTGATTGTAGGCTGCAACAATGGCTTTGCCGAGTTCGCCGCGTGCTTCCGCCGTAATGGGGTGGAAGATGTCGTTGTACTTGGTTTCGCCGTTTGCGTCCTTATACGGAATCGCGGGCATGGATACGAAGGTGCCGCTGTCGTTTCGGAAGAGCTTGATGCCGTGAACCGCGAAATCGCCGATGGTCATGCTTGCCACCGCGCGAAGACTCTTGCCCGGATCATCAAAGGTCTTGTCGATGTGGACTTCGTATGCGGGCTTTTTCTGCTTCTGCTCACCAGCGGGAGCAGAGCTGCCTTTCTTTCCTGTTGCCATGGGTATCCTCCTTTCTTTTTGAGATATCTATATAAAAAGCCGGAGGCGGCTTCCCGTCATCCGGCTTGATTCCGTTCACCATGGGGAGAACGAGAATCGGATGCTTGCTTCGACTTCCTCGGGGCTGATATCCTCGGGTTCTGCAAACATTTCTTTGTATTTTTGTACCTGTCCCTCGGTCAGACCGCAAAATTCGCCGTCTGTGTCCTCACCGACAATGTACATCGGTCCGGCAATAACTTCGCCGTAAAGAGTGCGGTTGCCCTCCATGCCTTTCATTTTGGCTTCCTGATTGCACACGATGACTGCGCTGTCATCGAAGGGAGCAACGACCTGCATCAGTGCGTCTTCACCGCACCTGCTGACCGCACGCTGCCAATGGCTCAGATCATCGAGGATTCTTGTTTCAACTGGCGTCTTGCCGGGAAGGATCATCAAAGCACGCAAACCGTCCATGCCCTCACACTCGGAGGTGTCAAAGTTTTCGCACTTCACCCAGCCGAACGAATCACAGAAGTGACAGCCGTGTTCGACCAGCGTGATGTGCTGTCCTTCGAGGATATGCGGGGTGAACGGTCTGCCACAGTCGATGCTGTCGTAGACCTCCCGGTCATAGGCTTCTTTTGTGGCAATCCAATATTCCTCTCCGACCTCACCATTTGAGCCGAGATAATCGACCCGCCCATACATTTCGGGAATGTCGCCGAGGACCTCGACTACATCCGACACCGACAGAGAATGCCCCTGAAAGGTACCGATGTACGGTTCGTGGTATCCGTTGAAAATGTGATAGATATCATCAAGATCCCTTGCTTTCACATCGCCATGGAAAACGCACTTGTATTCGGAAGCGCGAACACCGCCTTGCCGTTCGGTCTGCTCGTAATTTTCGAACTTGACACGGCGCGTATCCTTATCCGAATTCAATTGATAGATTCTGATCCTCATGACAGCACCATACCTTCGTCTTCGCCCGCACGGATTTCCTCCAGCTTCTGTGTTGCCCACTCGGGGAGCTTGCTTTCGTCGGCAATACCGAGAAATTCGTCCCGATAAAAGTGGGTATGCTCGTCATCCTTGAGGAATCTGCCGAATACCTTTCTCCCGATGTTGGATTCATCGCAGCCGTTGCCGGAGGTGGCATAGAACAGCTGATAGTCTCCGTGTTTGTAATCCTCATGGAGGAGAAACGGATTGAGGATCAGCAGCTGATGCTCGTAATTGTCGTGATTGCTTCCGGGCAGGCAGTCGCCGACACCGTATTGATGAAGCACATCGGAGAGATACTGCCTGTAATCCGTAATCAGCCCGTTTACGATTTCGGGATGGCTGCCCACCGAGAACTCATAGTTGCGCCGATCCTTCGGGATATAGATTCCGTCAGCCCACTCCTTGTTTGCGGGGCGGAATCTTCCGTCGTCCATGTGTTCCTTTACCGTGTTGGCAAGTACCCATGTGAGGCGGTCGGTGCCGTATTCCTCTGCAAGAGGCGGGATGATACCGTCCTTGAGATGCATGCCGTCAAAATTCTCGGCAAGCGCTTTTTCGATGGCATTTTTACAGCGGATATTCTCCTTGAAGGAGGATCGCCACAGCATGACATCATCTTGTCGGCGGGCGGTGTCAAGCGAATCATAGTAGAGCGGAAGCGGCATCACTCCACCTCCGCTTCACGGAGCAGTTTTCTTGTGAGGAAATTGAATGCCGCACGCTGTTCGGCGGGCTTGAGGCTTTCAAGGACATCAAAGAGTGAGGTTTCATGCGTTCTGTTATTTTTGCCGCAATCGCAGATGGATTCCTTGCGCAAAAGCAGAGCGCCGTCCTTCTGCTTTTCAACCGAGACAAGCGTTCCGGCGTTCCAGCCTTCTCGGATGCGGATATCGAACGGAATGGTGACACTGCCTTTGGTGGTGACAAATCTGTATGTTTTCATTTTTGGATTCCTTCTTTCTGTATTTTTAATTCGGGTTACATCGTAAGACCGAGACCTTGGATCGGAAAATCGCCGCCCATAAAAGCGGCAAGGGTGCGGGTGTCACCCATAAAATTCGGGTAGTTTTCATCGCTTAGGGCAATATATCCGTCCTCACCGAGCGCAATCGGCTCGTTTGTGATGACAGAGCCGCCGTGATTGACCCTTACCTTTGACTCCAGAGAGGCAAAGCCGTCGCCGTCATCACGCTCCCGCAGGTGATAAAGGTACATTCCTTCGGGAATCTCATCCTCGGTCAGGCGTTCGTCGGTAAAGAGCGCCGGCTTGCCGCAGATTTCGATGCATTCGTATTCATCGTAGTCGGTGTGGATATACCGTGTCCCGGTCTTGTTCTTTGCCATACCGAGATCGCAGAAGTCATATTTCCACACGGAGGCGGCGTATTCAACGGATTCCACCTCGCCTTCGGGGTAGTATTCCTCGATTTCTTCACCGTTTTCGTAAACGCGGCGACCGCACCCCTCGCCGAGATCTTCATTTGCCCATTCGTGTTCGATGGTAATGTCGGGATACCTGCGGGCAAGCGCTTCTATGACGGGCTTGGGTTCCGCCCATGCGGTCTGAAACCAGATACAATCATCCGGCATGGAGGCAGGTTCATATCCGTCATACCCGTAAGCATTCCATTTGGTACCCCAATTTGCATAGCACCAGTCGTACCAGGTGGTTGCGCCATATTGCCGCAGGTTATTCCACGCCTGCTTGCCAAGCGCGAAATCCTCATGATTGATGTCTGTCCGCACTTTGAGAAAGCGCTGCTCGCGTGCAACCGGAATATCCGACAGATGTTCCGTATTGATCGTTCCGCCGAGCGTATACACATCGATGAAGTCCTTATAAGCCGCAAGTCCCGCCTGTGTGCAGCTGCCTGCTTCCAAGTCAAGGCGCGGCGGCATCGGAATAATCTTATTGAAATCCACCGAGTGAAGACCGTATTCATCGTCCTTGATGTCCTCAAGCATCTGACGGATTTTTGTTTTGTCGCCCTCAAAAGAGAGGATATTGATCACATGATTCGGCATAGACCACCTCCGTCAGTCCCGCGTGCAGATGCCGTGCCGTTTGCAATAGTGGCGGCACTGTTCGCAGGGAGTATCGCAGACGGGATCGTATTTTTCTTCTTCCGGCATCTCGTCCTCATCCTCGATCAGAATGTGGATAGCGCCGTCCTCGAAGTAGGACAGCACACCGGTGTCCTCATCGATGTCATACTTTTCGATGACCTCCTCCGGCAGAAGCACTTTGATATTCAGTTTCCTTTCCATACAATTTTCCTTTCTTTCAGTATTTTTTCGCTGATGGAGTCATCGTCGAACAGCGTGAGCTGCTTGGCGTTCCATCCTTCTTCATAGGTGTCATAATTGGAGATAAACAGTTCGGGATACTGTTTTCCCGCGTCGTAACGCTGCGCGATGTTCGAGAGTCTTGTGGTGCTCTCGATCATGATGCCGTCCCGCGAATACAGATCACGGATTTCCGGGCAGTCGTTGTAGGAGAGCAAAAACCTGCCCTGAATCTGCATAAGTGCATCCCGCAGTCTGACATGATCCGCTTTGGTGAAGCCCACTTCTTCGTAATAGTCCTCCGTTTCAAAGTAAGGAGGATCAAGATAGAAGATCGTGTTCGGACGGTCATATTGGGCAATGAGCTTTTCAAAGTCCTTGTTTTCGATGACAACCGTCTGCAGTCGTTCCGACGCTTTGTGAATGATGGGAAAGTTGTTCCAGATGTTGTGAGGCTGACCTCCGAAGGAGTCAAGCCCCGAAGCGTAACTCTCCCGAATAACCTGATAAAAGAATGCGGCGCGTTTGATATCCGGTATCCTGGTATCGCTGTGGAGCAGATCGCGGATATAGTCAAAGTCCCTGCGGGAATTAAGCGAATACCGCAGTTCCTCGCAAAGCTCGTCGGGGTGGTCGCGCACACAGCGGTAAAGGTTCACAAGCGTTCCGTTGAAATCGTTGTAAACCTCAAATTTGCTCGGGCGCTTATGAAACAGTACCCATCCGCCACCGCCGAACACCTCGACATACCGGTCGCAGCGCTCGTCAAGTCGGGCGACAATGGCATCCCGAAGTGCCTTCTTGCCGCCAACCCATGACATAAAGCTGTTCATGTTTCCTCGTTTCCGAGGCTGTACACAAAAAGAGGGCTGTAATGCCTTTTTGCATAACAGCCCCAAAGTTTCGTTATTTATTGATTTGGAAGAGACACATGACGACCATGCCGACCGTGCCTCCGAGCATCAGCCCGAGCAGAAAGAGCCACCACATCTGCGTCACTTCCATCTGCCGGTGCGGTTGTACTTGTTGTAGAAGTGGCAACCCTCGGCAATCGTTTCGTAGTCGGCATGAAGCAGATCCAGCTCTCGGATGATCCCTGCGGGGGTGAGATCGTATGTGTTTGCCACATAGTCAAACAGCTCCATGTCGGCATCGTGGCGGATGGAGAGTGAAACAGGCTGACTCATCCCGATGGCATAGCCGATCTGAATCTCGCACCATTCAAGGTCGAATTTTTCGAGCAGGTCACAGGCGATCTTATGTGCCATATACGATGCCGAACGGTCGACCTTGCTCGGGTCCTTTCCCGAAAACGCGCCGCCTCCGACACGGCAGAATCCGCCGTACTGGTCGCAGACGATCTTTCGCCCGGTCAGCCCGCAATCGGCTTCCGCACCGCCGACCGTCCATGTTCCCGCAGGGTTGATGATCCAGTCGTCACAGACACATTCATCGCCGACGAGCGCAAGGACATAGTGCTGAACTTCATCAAGGTCGCATCCTTCCTTGTGGCAGACACTGACCACCACCGTGACGATCTCTCCGGTGTCAAGGTCAATGGTGACCTGCGTTTTGGCATCACCCTTCAGAATGGTGTCGGGATTGTTGTCCGCATCGTCCTCCAGGGCGGCAATGATGCGGTTTGCCACATCAAAGGCATAGGGGAGGCGGCTTGCGGTTTCTCTTGTGGCGTAGCCGAACATGATGCCCTGATCTCCGGCACCGATGTCCTCGTCCGAGAGAACCGCACGGTTGATCTCAGGCGATTGCTCACTGATCAGGTTGATGATCTTATCAGCCCGATAGCCGAGCTTCTTTGCCACACGGCGGACGATCTGATCGTAGTTGATGTCCGCTTTCGAGGTAATCTCACCGCCGAGGACGACGGTATTGCCCTTGACCATGGTTTCAATCCCGCAGTGACTCTGTCTGTCCTGTTTTAAGCACTCGGTCAGAATGGCATCGCTGATCTGGTCGGCATACTTGTCCGGGTGGTACTTGCTGACCGCCTCGGTACTGAATAATCTCATGTTGTTTCCTCCGTTTCATTTGGTAATTGATTGATTTCCCAAGCGAGCTTTTGTGCAATCGCCGTTACGACATTGGTGGTAACCGAGTTGCCCGCCATTTTGTAGAGCTGGGAGTCGCTGATCCCGTTGTCGGCAAGAGTCTGAAACTGATTGTCGGCAAAGCCCTGTAAGCGGAAGCATTCTATCGGCATCAGCCGTCGTATGATGCCGTTCAGAAGAATAACGCCGTGTACATCCTGTGTCGTCAGCGCATACATCGGCTCATCGGGACCTTTGAACCGTCTGCCGCATTGCCTGACTTTGAGTCTTTCCGGTGTCAGGATGGCTCTTGCGCCGGTGATGAGAACGCCGGAATGCTCGCCTTTGCGATTGCTTATACCCGAATCCTGTCTTGCGGTGATACATCGGGCGAGAGGCGTGAGCTTCGGGTTTTCGTTCATATCGATAAGATACAGCCCGGTCTTTGCACCTTGTCCGCCTCCCTGACTCATTAAACATACGGCGGCTCCATCGGGGGAATATACACGCTGACCTTGGCGTCCGGGAATAAGCTGCTTAAGATTTGAATATGTGCTTTCTCGGACAGGATATATTTTGCCGGACAGTCTGCTATCAAGATATCCGACAATGTACACTCGCTTCCGATCCTGGGGGACACCGAAGTTTGCGCTGTTAACAACACACCATTCAAGAGAATACCCCAGTTGCCCAAGCGCGGTGAGGATAGCGAGGAAAGTTTGCCCCCCTTCGTGAGTGAGTAGCCCCGGCACGTTCTCAAGCAGAAGATACTTAGGGTGCCGGGCTTCAGCCAATCGGCAGATTTCATGAAAGAGCGTGCCTCTTTCGTCAGCAAATCCAAGTCGTTGCCCTGCGACAGAAAAAGGCTGACAAGGGAAGCCGCCGCAGATAAGGTCGAAGTCGGGCAGGTCTGCGGGGTTGATGATTCTTGCATCATCGCAAAAGTATTCTCCTTCCGTTCCGTAGAGTAACCGATAGGCTTTCTGCGCGTGTTTGTCTTTTTCGCACCAGCCGACCGGCATAAAAAAATCGCCGGCATTCGTGAGTCCCGTTCGGAACCCACCGATACCGGCGAACATATCCAGATATTTGATTTTCAAATGATTTTACATCACATACCTCCCATTCCGAAATCCTCAGAGAAGGTGAGGACATAATCGGAGGCTGCATCGCGCAAGGCGTTCCAGTCTTTTGTCTGCGGAGGCTGACCATACCATTCGTGCTTTCCGCTGTCGCACCAGATATGGGGAGTCTGACCGCGTGAATTCCGGGAAAAGTAATCCCCGAAGCGGAGGAGAGTTTTGTCGATAACGCCGTCCGCACGGTTGATAACCGACATCTGCAGTGCGACATATTCCTCATGGACGCCCTGCGTGACGAATTCCGCTTTGACGAGATTTCCGTCATTTGCGGGAATGAAGCAGCATCGTCCGATGAATCGGGCATCCTCCGTGTCCCCGAACAGCCGCCTCAGTTGGCTCTCAAAAAAGTTCATGTGATTTTCCTTTCTTTCTGAATTTATAGATTCCGGTTTGTTTCAGTTGCACATGACAACCACCTCCTTCAGGGTATAGAAAAAGCCCCTTGATCCTGTTTGAATCAAGGGGCTGTATGGCGTTATTCATTTGTCTTGTCCGCAAGCGCTGCGCACGCCAACCGCAGGGCGATTCTGAATCCCGAAGCAAAGGCTTCTCGCTCGGATGCAGAATTCATTTCAAGCGTGGTGTCGCAGTATTTTTCGAGCTTTTCTTTCTGTTCCTCCGATAGGCTTTCAAGCAGTTCTGTTTTGTTGCAGGCTTGCAGTTGTTGCAGTTTTTTGTAGTGTGGATTATTGTCGACCAGTGTGTCCTGCGGGTTGATTTCGCCGTTCCATAGTTCTTTGATTATGTTTTTCATTTCATCGCCTCCTTGCAACCACACACAATACCATGCAAGTGGCGACAAGTCCAGAAAACTTTCTGATAACAAAAGCCACCCGGCTTTTTACGGTCGGGTGGCTGTGTGCGACGGCAGCTCGGCAGACAGAAATTGACAATTTACTTTTGATTATAAAGTTCTATCAACCTATTTACTTCGTTGAGTATTTCTGTAGAACTGCCAACATATACAACACCGACAGCTGCCAGTCTACTTTTTATAAAGCATATCTCGCCTGTTGTTGATAACTGAAAATAATACGATAAATCATATCTTTCCTTATCTTCGTGCACAAATGAAACCGTACATAAAAGGTCAAAATCAGCAGGTAAATCGTTGCTTTCGTGTGATTTTGTCAAAACAAGCTTATTGACCATATCAAACAATGCAGTCATATCATCGCAACCATAGATTGTCGCATAAGTCGTTGAATATCGGGACAGTTTTAAGTAATCAATATGATAATCGCTCAAAGAGCGTTCATTATCATTCCCAAATATACGCCACTCGTCCGGCGTGCCATCTTTTGTAATTTTACAACCCGTAATAGAAAGGCAAGCAATCAAGACAATAGTTATACAGAAAAATGCTTTTTTCATGACAATAGACGAGCACCTCCCGGAATATCAGTTTATCGCTCTTTTTACCAATAAAGTAATTCGGCTTAATTTCAGTATCCGCGTGCCACCGTTGATGCAAGAAAAAGAGACAACAAGAATACTCCGAATGTAATTCCAAAAATGATATGACCTGCCACCTGTAACTTCTTATAATTTGAGTACTTCAAGCAAGCCACGGAAACGATAACAGAGACTGCAATCAATGCAATCGAAACGGGAAACATAAAGCCAAATACATCAGCGTTTATGTTTTCATACATACTGTGATAAAAATCAACTTGCACGATCACATCAGGGTTGTCTTTGCTGGGAAGATGACCCACTCCGTGAAAAAACTTTACAAACCACATTGGGATCAATCCGAGAGACACCAAAACCTCTCCGATGTTTATTAGTTTTGCTTTGTTCTTCATGGTATGATCTCCTTGAACTTAGATTTATCGATATCTTATTATACCATAAATCTTCCCATTTTTCAACCGCTTCCGCTTATATTCCGCCCATGCCCTGATCCGTGTCCTGCAGGACATCCTCCAGGGTATAGCCTTCTTCCATACAAACAAAGCCGAGACCTTCCACGAATTCGCCGTCATTGTTTTCAGCTATTGATTCGCCATAGCCCGCGTAATCGAAAAACTCGTCAATTTCATAGGGCAAAGAACAGTCCAGCTTGTTTTCCAGCCACCATGCGCCGAGGTTGTTTGTGTCCCGCACACCCGGAGCATACTCGAAAAGTTCCAGCGATTCCGCAATCCGGCACACTTCGCAGGAGGTGTCGGCGTTTGCATACAGCACGGCTGCCGTGAATTTGTCCAGATCCCGGTCAGGTATTTTTGCGGCAGCATGGCATACCTCGTTGAACGCCTCCAAGCCCTCGTCGTTCAGAATGTAATCCATCACTTCGGAGAGCGGTTCCCCGAATCGGCTGCAGCTCATTTGAATGTGGCAATCGTCGAGGCTGTCTGCGCCCAACCGTTCCAATGCAAATTCGATGGAGGATTGCTCACACGGGGGATAGACGAATTCCGTTCTTCCTCCGTGACAGATTGCCACACTGGATTCCTCGGGACCGCCACAGAGGTATTCGGGGAAGGTGATGCCGTTGTAGACTTCTTCCCAAGGTACTTCGTCATTGATGAACATCAGTCCGTAATCGGTCCAGATGCCACGCTTGCTGTTCAGCAGAGCGCGACCTTCTTCGGCTCGTTTGGGATCGCGGTATTCCTCGTTGGAACAGCACCCGCCGTGGATATCCATGTAGTGCTCAACTCCTACCGTTTGCATATCCGAGATGTTCTGAATCAGTGTAATCCTGCCGAGATTGAAGGTATAATTGATCAGTTGCCTGAGATCCCGTGTATCAAAGCGGGATG
>OMCF01000195.1_pt1 | contig 28467 bp, 29 predicted proteins | sample 1673791 | NCBI WGS metagenome assembly OMCF01 (sample SAMEA103958127, study PRJEB25191) | human gut metagenome | biome: human-associated habitat [ENVO:00009003]; feature: intestine environment [ENVO:2100002]; material: feces | place: Germany | collected 2013/2015
GGAGTCCAGAGGCAGCGCCTCTGGTGGGGTCAGGGGCGAAGCCCCTTGCGCCTCTTAAAAGGAGTTATTATGTTTTTAGCGAATACATGGGAAGATTATGAGGTGCTGGATACGGGCGACGGGGAGAAGCTCGAACGGTGGGGAAATGTCATTCTGCGGCGGCCTGATCCGCAGACGATTTGGCCCAAGGCAGACCCGGCACTGTGGAAACAGGCGCAGGCGCATTATCACCGCTCGGAGAAGGGCGGCGGCGAGTGGGAGTTTCTGACCCGCCTGCCGGAACGCTGGACGATACAGCACCAAGATTTGCGGTTTTACGTCCGCCCGACGGGATTCAAGCACACGGGGCTTTTCCCGGAACAGGCGGCGAACTGGGTGTGGATGGGCGACCTCATCCGCAATAGCGGGCGCAAGGACATCCGAACCTGTTCGGCTACACCGGCGGCGCGACGCTGGCTTGCATGGCGGCGGGCGCGCACGTCACCCACGTCGATGCCGCGAAGGGCATGATTCAGTGGGGCAAGGAGAACCGCGAGTTATCGAAGCTGCCGGAGGAAAGGAGCCGCTGGATTGTCGAGGACGCGCTGCGGTTTGTGCAGCGGGAAATCCGCCGCGGCAACACCTACGACGGCATCCTGATGGATCCGCCGAGCTACGGGCGCGGGCCGTCGGGCGAGGTGTGGAAGCTGGAAAACGAGCTGTTCGGGCTGGTCGATACGAGCGCAAAGGTGCTGTCCGACAAGCCGCTGTTTTTCCTCATCAACAGTTACACGACGGGCTTTCAGGCCAGCGTCCTCAGCAATATGCTGATGAAGTGCGTCAGCAGCCGCCATGGGGGCATCATCGACGCGCAGGAGCTTTGCCTGCCGGTGACGACGGGCGGCGTGCTGCCCTGCGGCGCAAGCGGAAGGTGGTCGGTCAAATGAACGAATTCCCGCTGCATCAGCTGGCGAATATCGACGTGCAGTATGAAGATAACCACGTCATCGTCGCTGTCAAGCCGCCGAATATGCTCTCGCAGGCGGACAAAACGGGCGACACCGACATCCTTTCGCAGCTGAAGGAGTACATCAAAATCAAGTACAACAAGCCCGGCGCGGTGTATCTGGGGCTGGTGCATCGGCTGGATCGCCCGGTTGGCGGGCTGATGGTCTTTGCGCGCACGAGCAAGGCGGCGTCCCGGCTGTCTGCGCAGATGCGGGAGCACGAGATGGGACGCGAGTACCTCTGCGTCGTCGAGGGGCGCGTCAAAGACCGCTTCACCTGCATCGACTACCTGAAAAAGAACGAGTACCTCAACAAGGTCGAAATCTGCGACGCGGACGAGAAGGGCGCGCAGCTGGCGATGCTGTCCGGCGAGTGCCTTGCGCGCAAGAACGGCACGGCGCTGTGTGCCATCCGCCTGCAAACGGGGCGGAATCACCAAATCCGCGTGCAGATGGCGAACATGGGCGCGCCGCTGTGGGGCGACAATAAGTACGGGCGCGGCATTGCGGGGCAGCAGATTGCCCTGTGGGGCTACCGGCTGGTGTTCGAGCATCCGACGCGCAAGGAAATTATGACCTTCCAGAACCTTCCGTGCGGCTCCATTTGGAACTGCTATGCTGAAGAACTGACCGATATGGCCATCCGCTTCAACAACTCTGCCGAAGCGATTTTGAACCCCGACATCCCGGACAACGGAGGAATTGAGCCGTGACACAACCTTTTTCCTATGAACTCAAGCACATTTGTAAGCAGTCTGGCGCGCGGCTGGGCGTGCTGCACACGCCGCACGGCGACATTCAAACGCCGATTTACATGCCCGTCGGCACGGCAGCGTGCGTGAAAGCCATGACGCCCCGCGAGATGGAGGAAATCGGCACGCAGATTCTGCTGTCGAACACCTACCACCTGCACCTGCGCCCCGGCGAAGACCTCGTGCAGGAGGCGGGCGGACTGCACAACTTCATGGACTGGCACAAGCCGATTCTGACCGACAGCGGCGGATTCCAAGTATTTTCGCTTGCCGGCATCCGCACGATTAAGGAGGAGGGCGTGACGTTCCAGAGCCATCTGGACGGTTCGCGCCACTTCATCGGGCCGGAAGAGTCGATGGATATCCAGCAGAAGTTAGGGTCGGATATCTGCATGGCGTTCGACGTGTGCAGCCCGTACCCCTGCGATTACAACACCGCGAAAATCAACATGGAGCGCACCCACCGCTGGGCGGAGCGCTGCAAGAAGCACCACACGAAGGAAGATCAGGCGCTGTTTGGCATCGTGCAGGGCGCGTTCTACAAGGATTTGCGCATCGAGAGCGCCAAGACGCTGGCGGATATGGACTTCATCGGCTACGGTATCGGCGGATTGTCTGTCGGTGAGCCGAAGCCTGTGATGTACGAGATGCTGGATGAAATCGCGCCGTACATGCCGGTCAACAAGCCGCGCTACTTGATGGGCGTCGGTACGCCGGACTGTCTGCTGGAGGGCGTGCTGCGCGGCGTGGATATGTTCGACTGCGTGCTGGCGACGCGAATCGCCCGCAATGGCACGGTGCTGACGAGCAAGGGACGCGTCGTCGTCAAGAACGCGCAGTACGCGCACGATTTCGGCCCGATTGACGCCGAATGCGACTGCTACGCCTGCCAGCATTTCTCCCGCGCGTATGTGCGCCACCTGCTCAAGGCGGGCGAAATCACCGGCGGACGGCTTGCGTCAATTCACAACCTGCGCTTCCTGATTCACCTGATGGAGCAGATTCGCGAAGCCATTGCCAACGACTGCTTCCTTGATTTCCGCAAAGAGTTCTATTCCAAGTACGATATGTCCCGTAATTTCTGATGTTTCCTTGCACTCCCGCGCCGAACGTGGTGCGGGGGTGTTTGTCGTTTTTGGAAAAGTGGCGGAAAATCGCGAAAAAGTGGACTACCATGCAACCGCGCTTCGTGGTATGCTAAAAATGCCGAAGAAATTCGGGACAGGCATCGAATACACCGGTTACGCGACGCCTGCCGCGGAAAGCCCGCCCCCTTCCACTTATTGCGGTTTGCTTTCCGCCCCACAAAAGACACGCTCCGGACGCAGCCTGCACCGCTATGCGTCCGGAGTGCAGTCTGGGGAAGCGGATCACGGCAGAGAAAAATCGCAAATAGGCGGAAGGAAAAAGGAGGAAAAGGAAATGAAAAGATTCTCACGCTTGGTAGCGGCTATGGTGGCGCTGGCTTTGGTGCTGACGGGCGTCGTCTTTGCGGAAACGCAGGGGACGATTGCGGAGCGGTATCAGGACGCGCTTTCGCGGCTGGAACGTTACTTGATGAACCTGCAGGATGATTCGGTGAACATCACGACGCTGGCGGAAGACTTCCAGAAACTTGGCAATTACGAGGGGAGCAACGCCTTCTATTACTACACGCTGGGGCTTGCGGACGCGTCGGCTAATAACTACACGCTGATTCCGATGTATATCGACGCGCTTGTCATCAACACGAGCTTTGATGAGCGCCTGACGAACCTCCGCGCGAACGGCGTCAACATTCCCAGCGTTGCGGAATGGGCGGCATACTTGAATGGGCGTGTGGCGGAAAACGAAGGGAACTACGCGGAAGCGGCGGAGCAGTATCAGCAGTGCCTGAACTTCATGGACGCGCAGAACCGCATTCTGTATGCGCTGGCGTGGAGTCGGCAGACTTCCGCGGCGGCGACACCTGCCCCGACAGCGGCACCTACGTCTGCGCCGAATAACGCGAACACGACCGTGACGGTCTATCCGCCGACGCTGTATGCCAACGTCAGCGGTAAGGCGGTTAGCTTGGAGTGGACGACCGTCAGCGGCGCGACGAATTACAGCCTCTATCGCCGCCGCACCAATTACGACAAGAACTTCCAGCTGATTTACAGCGGTTCGGCGCTGTCCTACAAGGACACGTCGGCAAATGCGAACTACAATTATACCTACTATGTCGCCGCGACGACCAAGGAAGGGCGGCAGCTGTCCTCGAATGAGAAAACAGCGCTCATCAGCAGCAATTCCGCCTCGAACAACACAAGCACCACGACGACGAAGCCGCCCGTCACGAAGCGGCCGGTGACGAATCCGCCTGTGACGACGCCGCCGATTACGAAAGGACCTACGCCTACGATTACAACGACGCCGACCCCGCCGCCGCAGTGGTCTGCATGGACGCAGTGGTCTACCACCCCGGTCAGCAGCAGTTCTACCCGTCAGGTGGAAACGAAGGTGGAGACGGAAACGTACTCGATTCCTGTGTACCATTACTCCCGTTGGCACTACTATAACACAGGTTACAACAAATGGTACTATTCCTATGCTGAGTATACGGGTTCCAACTATAAGCCGGGTACTGGAAATTGGGAATACATGAGCAGCTATGAGCCGCTTTCTAAGAACGGAACGGCGGATGGACATCAGCGCTATGAAAACTACTGGTGGAACGAAACGGTCAGCTATGAGCAGGACAGCTACGAAGTGACGTACTACCGTTACCGTGACCTGCAATAAAATTCCGCATACTAAAGACAACGCTCCGGGCGCAAGGCAGCACGTTTTGCCCCCGGAGCGAATTTATTAGGCGGATAGGGAGGAAATAGAGGATGTACATTCTGATTGAACTGCTGCCGGAAGCGGGCGGGTCAGGCTTCGGCATTTTCTTTTGTGTGCTGCTTGGGCTTGCATTCTTATTCATTATGGCACAATATGCCATGACGTGGCTGCTTGCGCCTGCTGCCATTGTTATGACCCTGCTGCAAAATGAGACGCTTTGGTGGATTTTGCCGACGCTGCTTGTTGTTGGCGTGGTGGTGAATTGGCTTTTTGCGACGAGTAAAGCGTGGTTTCCTTTTATGCCTGCGCTGCTGACGTTGGTGCTGGTGGCGATTTTTTGGGTTGTTGGACTGATTGTTGAGTTAATTATCAAAAAGTTCCCGACAAACGAACTCTGGACGCTGCTGCTCCTGCCGATTGGTATTGCGTTTTATGCAATTTTGGTTTACCCGCTATTCAATATAGTCATCGCCACTTCATCTGTAACAACTTTGCCGTGCGGCTATAAACCATGTTTGGGGGCGATTGCTTCGTTTGTGGGCATGGTGGGCGGCGCACTGTGCATTCAAGGTATGGTGGAGGGCGTCGTTGGCTGGTTTGGTGAGTCAAGTTTCTTGGAGAGCCTTCGGTTACAGCTGGATATAAATTTTATGGAATTATCGGTTCTGAACACTGTGGATATTGATGAGACGACTATATTACCGCAGCTGCAAGGCGTTGTGGATGCTGTCAAATCCATACCCGTCGGCTTGCGCTTCCTGCTGGGGCTGGCGGCAGTCATCGGCGGCGGCTTCTGCGAACATTACTGCGCCGATGGCAGCTCGCTGCTCTGATAAAAATTTTGCAATCTCCCCCTTGTCAACCGCCCCTAAATGCGCTACAATAAGTTTGACACGACAAACTTATTCGCGAAAGCAAGGGGAGGCAGGTTCATGAAGTATGCAGGAATGCCGATGGGCATGTGGATGCTGTTCCATCGCTCATTTACGCGCCAGCTGACGGCGGTGCTGGGGCAGTCGGCGGAATCCGCCAAGGCAACGGAGAAGACGGCGAAGCAGGAGTATCGGCGGATTATCGCGCGTGTGCCGGATTTTGAGCCGGGCGACCGCTTCCAGATGAACCTCGTCAACTGCGCGATGCTCTGCGCGTATGTGCTGCATATGCCAAAGCGCCCGACCGTGCAGACGCTGACGGATTACTACGCGAAATCCATGATGACGCCCGCGATGCGCTGGTTCTGCCGCAAGAGCGGGAAGAACAAGTTCTCTGACAAGGACATTGCGGGGATGAAACAGGCGGAGAAGCTCCGCGCTGCCGACCGAAACCCCTACTCGTGGAACATGGACTATCTGCCCTATGCGGATGACAGCGGCTACGAGGCGCGGTTCTATAAGTGCGGCATCTGTGTGCTGACAAAGGCGCTGGGGCTGTATGACCTCACGCCCGCCATGTGCCGACTGGATTACACGATGGCGGAAGCGGGTGAAACGTCGGATTTCGTGCGCGAATACACGCTTGCATCCGGCGGACCGTACTGCGACTGCGGGTATCACAAGAAGCAGAAATAAAGCAAAACGTCCCTTTCCAGCAGCGGAAGGGGACGTTTTCGTATTATCCGCGCACAAGCGCCTTATCAGTGAATTTGGGGAATACCATATGCACCAGCGCGAACAACCCGCCGCCAATCATTCCGCCCGCGAAATTCAGCAGAACGTCGTCCACATCCGTCATGCGCTGGATGAACAGCTGACATATTTCAATGCTGATGGGCAGCAGCAGGCACATCAGCGAAAGCCGCAGTGGATGGCGATACCGCTTCCACAGCAGCGGCAGGAAGAAGCCGTAGGGGATGAAGAGCAGGATGTTTCCCCAGATGTTGATGAGCATCTCCTCATGCCGGGCGTACCGCAGCTGCCGCGTAATGGTGCGGAACAGCCGCAGCTGAATGCCCTCGCCCGTCCGCAGCCGATGCAGCGCGGACGCCAGCATATCCCCCGGCGCAGCCCATGTGCCACGCAGCACCAGACACAGCAGCGAAAACAACAGCGCCGCGAACGCCATCAGGCAGCCTTCGTGCAGGCTCCAGTGCTTCCAAGGGCGGCGAATGATGCACCATAGGGGCAAAAACACCGCCATCAGCAGGAAATACCGATTGATGTACGCGCTCATGCTTCGATGCCGGACAACGCCTGCGCGAGGTCGGCAATCAGGTCGTCCTTGCTCTCCAGTCCGACGCTGATGCGTACCATGCCCGCCGGAATGCCCGCAACTGCCAGCTGCTCCTCGGTCATCTGCCGATGGGTGGAGGTCGCCGGATTCAGGCAGCACGTCCGCGCGTCAGCGACGTGCGTTTCAATCGCCGCCAAAGTCAGCCGTTTCATGAATGCCTCCGCAGCGGAACGCCCGCCCTTCAAGACGAACGACACCACCCCACAGCCGCCGTTCGGCATGTACTTCATCGCGCGGGCGTAGTACGGGCTGGACGGCAGGTGCGGATAGCTGACGGACGCCACCTGCGGCTGTTTTTCGAGGAACTGCGCGACTGCCATCGCGTTCTCGCAGTGGCGCGGCATCCGCACATGCAGGCTCTCCAACCCCAGATTGAGGATGAACGCATTCTGCGGGGACTGCACGCAGCCCAAATCGCGCATCAGCTGGCTGGTGCATTTGGTGATGTATGCCCCCGCATTGCCGAATTTCTCGGCGTAGGTGATGCCGTGGTAGCTTTCGTCGGGCGTGCAGAGCCCCGGATACTTCTCCGCGTGCGCCATCCAGTCGAAATTGCCGCTGTCCACGATGACGCCGCCGAGTGCCGCGCCGTGACCATCCATGTACTTTGTCGTCGAGTGGGTCACAATGTCCGCGCCCCAGCGAATCGGCTGGCAGTTGACGGGCGTTGGGAAGGTGTTGTCCACAATCAGCGGAACGCCGTGCCGATGCGCCGCCTGAGCGAATTTCTCAATGTCCAGCACAGTCAGCGCGGGATTGGCAATCGTTTCGCCGAACATTGCGCGCGTGTTCGGGCGGAAGGCGCGGTCAAGTTCGTCGTCCGTCGCGTTGGGGGAGACGAAGGTGGACGCAATTCCCATCTTCTTCAGCGTCACGGCAATTAGGTTGAACGTGCCGCCGTAGATGGAGGACGACGCGACGATGTGGCTGCCTGCCTCGCAGATATTGAACAGCGCCATAAAGTTCGCTGCCTGACCGGAGCCGGTCAGCATAGCTGCGCTGCCGCCCTCCAGCGCCGCGATTTTCGCCGCAACGTGGTCGCACGTCGGGTTTTGCAGGCGGGAATAGAAATAGCCGGACGCTTCGAGGTCAAAGAGCTTGCCCATGTCCTCGCTCGTGGCGTATTTGAAGGTGGTGGACTGGATAATCGGAATTTGGCGCGGCTCGCCGTTGCCGGGCGTGTAGCCTGCCTGAACACATTTGGTTTCAATGCGGTAATCGGACATGGGAAAAGCCTCTTTTCTTATGATTGTGGGTTATCGCAGTTCAATGTCTTCTACCGGGTAGATCTTCTCGTTCGGCTGCACCGTCCCTGCCGTCAGCAGGGGCAGGTGATGGCGCGTGTCGCCGCCCGGACGCGGGTCACGCCGCGTAATCGGCAGGTGCTTGCGCCGGTCGGGCTTTTGCAGGCGGCGGTTGTACAGCCCCGGCATGTCCTGTGTCACCATGTCATGCGGCAGCTGCTCCACGGTCATCCGGCGCGGCGGATCGCCCGAACGCCAGATGAACGGCACAAAATCCTGAATTCCGTTCATGACGATATAGAAATATGTGCCGATGTACCCCTCTTCGGGATGCGCCATCATGTAGTGCGGGCAGGTCATCAGCGCTTTTGCCGCGTCGATGAACGCAAGCAGCCCAAAGTGGTCGATAACGCGCTGCATGGCGTTCGCCTCGTCCGATACCTGCCCCATGTCAATCGGATGCCCGGTCACGGACTCGTATGCCGCCGCTGCCTTCTGGTTCAGCCCGCGGACAAAATCCTCCGCATCCGCCTTTTCCAGCGCGCGGTCAAGCGGCAGGAAGCCGCCCAGTCCCAGCATTTTGAGGAAGTCCGCCCCGCTGACGCGCCCCAGCGCCATCAGCAGCGCCATGCCGCCGATGATGCACGTCGGCGTATCGACCATCTTCCAGAGAACGGGGCGGATTGCCAGCCGCGCCTGCACGGATTTCTCGTCGCGCTTCCAGTTGTAGCAGCTTTTGCGCAGATTCTCCGTCGCCTGATATTTCAGGCACATGCCGAGGTGCACCGCCGCGCCGCAGTGGGGGACAAGGTCGTCGCTGTTGAGGATGTTATACAGCGGATAGGCGGATGGGTCGCGAACCGCCCTCCCCGCCATCACCGTGGGGGACGCGAAGCCGTAGCCGATGAGGTTGCGCGCGGAGATGCCCGTCTCGTTCATCTTCAGGTGCGCGTACACCTGCATCATCGCCGCGCCCTGGCTGTGCCCGCAGACCCAGAGGACGAAGCGGCTGTTCGGGCTGCGCATGTTCTGCAGAATGTCGCGTAGGGTGAGCTTTTCCAGTCCCAGCTCTTCCGCCGTTTCCGGAAAGGAAATTTTCTCCTCATTCGCCTCGAACTGCCGCGCGAGTTCCAGGAAGCCGCGGTGCATCCCGTCCTGCGTTGTCATGCGGAAATTGCTGAACCAGTCGTAGAAGCGCGAACCCGTGCCCATGAACCCAACTGCGACGACGTAGCGCCCATCCAGCGCGGGATGGAGCATCACGACCGCCTTGCCGGTGGTGTTATTGCTGCTGCTCAATCGCAGCGCGCCCAGCATCTGTCCCAGCGCACTGACGGGTTTCAGGCGCGCGCGCACCCAGTATTTCCGCCACTCGGCGCTCAAGGGATTGTTCGGCGGCAGGGCAGTCAGTTCGCCATCCACCTGAATGGTCACGTCGCGCCAGCCGGCTTCGACCCACGGCTCAATCGCCATGCCATACGCGGCGCTGGCGAGTTCGGCGCTCATGCACAGCGCTTCCTCGGACAGCGGCGGGCGCAGCTTACCCCACGGGTCATGCGTCCATGGAAGCAGCAGCGATGCTGTCTGGGACAAATCGACGCCGGTTAGTGTCGTGGGTTTCTTTTCCTCTTGCTCCATCCTTCGCTCCTTTCCTTGCCGCTGTGCGGCGTACGTTTTGTTTGTTGGCAAGCAGGCAGGGATTACACCACCTGCCCATCATCTCCACGGCGGAAATCCACCGCAAGCAGTTCCTCGCGGCTGATGACCTGCGTCCGCGGCGAACGGGTCGTCACGAACGACACCTGCTTGTCGTCGTAGCTCACAATGTGCGCATTGACTTGAAACAGCCGCCCATCCCGCATGAACATCAGGCGTATCACCCGGTCATGCTCCACCGCGAAGCGCAGCAGACGCTCCATTGCCCATGTCCTCCGTTTCCGATGATGGATGCACGGCGTAAATCGTCGCTTCCCAGTTGCTGAATACGCGTGTGAACAGGCGGTCGAGCGTATCCGTATCCACCGCATAGCTGCTCCGCTCGTAGCTGCTGACGTAGATGTAGTCCACGTCGTACTTCTCCAGCAGGTCGAGGTTTTCCTCCGGGTCAGTGTAGAAAGCCGCAATGTCCATCTTGCGCTCACTCGTGTCCAGCCCGTGGTAGTACAGCCACAAATCCGGCCCGCAGACGATGTTCTGCCCGGCGATGGACGCAATCGGGTTCAGGTGCTGCGTCCCGGTCATGTAGGTGGAATGCTCCGGCGTGTTGTCGCGGGCGAATTCCCCCGCTTCCACCGCCGACGCGGAAAACGCCTGATAGTTGCTGACGCACTCGCGCCAGAGCGTCAGCCCCGCGGACAGGAACACAGCAATCGCCGTCACAACTGCCAGCGCCCCGCGCCCGCGCATCCCTTTCAGCCGATGCCAGACATCACAGCACCAGTCTGCCACAATCATGCAGCAAAGCAGCCACGCCAGATACATCAGCTTGTTGTTGTCGTAGATGTTCGGCTGAAAGCGCACCAGCTCTACCGCAAGGATAATCGGCAGCGCGCCCGCGAACAGCCGTCGATGCTTCGGATTCCGCTCGAACAGCGCCAGAATCAGCATCAGGAATGGCAAGCCGATGTTCTTCAGGTAGAACCAGAAGTACAAGTCGCGAAACGCAAATTCACCGTTTGATTCATACCCGTTGACCCAGTTGAGCCAAATTTGCAGGAAGCTGTTCCCGCTGCCCGTGCCTTGGAACACCTGCTCGAACGTGAAGCAAATCAGCTGCGGCGCGCTCAGCACCACGGCGATTACGCCATACGCCAGATACCACTGCAATTGCGACCAGCGCTCTTTGTCGTGAATCAGGTCGTACACCATCATGCCCAGCGAGCAAAGCCCCAGCGCGAGGAACGAGTGCGTGTGAATCAGCGGCAGCGCGCCTGCCCAGACCGCCAGCAGTCCCGTTTGCCGAATCCGCTGCGCAAACGCCGGGCGCTTTTCCGGCGCAAAGGACGTAAACAGCAGATAAAAGCACGGCAGCGCCATGCACCACCCGCCGAGGAGCGTCCGCTGCGGAACCATCAGGTCGGCAATCACGTTTGACCAGCGCAGGTTGTACGGCGTGGGCTGATTCGTCGGCGTGGCATAGTACCCGTCAAGAATTTCGCGGATTCGCTCGATGACCGTGCCGAACGGATTGTTCAGTGTGCCACCCGCAAGGTCAAAGTTGTACAGGAAGCCCAGACCGCCGTTCAAGAAAAACAGCAGCGTCGCGAGGATAATCGTCTTTTTCCCGGCGGTCATCTCCCGCGCCAGCACCATCACGCCCGTGAAGCACAGTGCCATCATCAATGTACCCGGCACGACAATCGCCCATTCCAGCGAGAAGCCCATCAGGTACAGCGACGTAGACAGGCTGTCCGTCAGGAAGGGATATGACAGCCGCTGACCGGGGAAAAGCGCATAATCCGGCGGAAAAGCAGCGTTTTTCAGCGACGTGATGAACGACATGTGCATCGGCAAATCGCCGTAAGTGCTCTGCCCGACCCACCAGCCGCCGTCACTTCCGACGCGCAGGCAGTGCGTGTATTGCAGATAGGCGGAAAGGAGCGTCAGCGGCAGCACGACCATCAGCATTTGCCCGGCCAGCTGCTTTTCCCGCGCATCCCACTTTTTCACCGGCGAAGGGTCGCGCAAAAAGAAGCACCCCGCCGTCAGCCCCGCCAGCGGAATCAGCGCCAGCAAATGCGCCGTCCATGTGAAATCCACCGCGAACGCAATCAGCGCCGGCAGCCACATCATCAGCAGCAGCCCCAAGCTGACACCGAGCCACACGCGCGTGAGCAGCGACTTCCGCGGCAGCAGGAATCGCACGCATGTGCACCCCGCCGCGAGAAACACAAGCAGATACAAAACGCCAAGGAATGCGGTCATGAAGGAACTCCCTTCCAACGTGATGCAACAATTAGTCCACTAACTAAAAAAGCTGCTTTAACGCCCAAGAAACATGGGTGGAGAAACCGAAGGAGTCCAGAGGGCGATCGCAGACTTCGTCTGTTTTCACTGCCCTCTGGTCGCGTCCGCAGACGCGAAATCCCCTGCGGATTCAGAAGCAATTACGCTTCAAAATACTTCTTCAACAGAGCAACGCCACCCTCGACATCGCGAAGGTCAACCACTTCGCACGCCGAATGCACATACCGGCACGGAATCGACAGCGTGCACACCGGAATCCCGCCGCGGCTGGTCTGCATCGCCGACGCATCCGTCCCGCCGAACGGCAGCACCTCGCGCTGGGTTTTCACACCCGCCTGCGCACCCGCCGCCAGCAGCGCTTCCCGCAAATCCGGATTCGAGATGCTCCCGCGGTCCATCACCTTCACGGCAATGCCCTCGCCGAGCTTAATGTCCGGCTGCTTCGTGCCGGGGGTGTCGCCCCACGCGGTCACGTCAATGGCAATGCCCTTGTCCGGCGCTTTTGCGAACGACGCCACCTTCGCGCCGCGGCAGCCGACTTCCTCCTGCACGGAGAAAACGGCAATGATGGTCTGTTTCGTCGCGCCGACGGTTTGCAGGAAGCGAATCAGCAGTGCGCACGCCGCGCGGTCATCCATTGCGGGGCTTGCGACGCGGTTCGCGCCCAGCTGGAAGCAGTCGTTTGCGTACACGCACACGTCGCCAATCTGCACCATCGTCTCGGCGTCCGCCTTGTCCTGTGCGCCGATGTCCACAAACAAGTCCTTCATCGCCGTGTCCTTGCTCACTTCGGACACCACAACACCCTGCACGCCATTCGGGAACGACACATGCCGCGTCAGGCTCATGGTCGGGCTGATGCCGCCGACGTTCGTCACGCGCAGGAAGCCCTCTTTCTCAATGCCCGTGACGATGTAGCCGATATGATCCATGTGTGCGGACAGCATGATTTTTTCCGGATTCGCCTCCGTGCCGTTCTTCACGCAAATCAGATTGCCCAGCGCATCCGTCTCGATGCTGTCCACATACGGCGCAACCTCTTCCCGGATGACCGCCGCTACCGGTTCTTCCAGTCCCGACGGCGCGACCGGTTTGAGCACCTTCTTCAACAATTCCAACATCATTATTCTCCTTTACTTGAGGGAGGCGCAAGGGGCGTTGCCCCTTGACCCCACAAGGGACGCTGTCCCTTGACCCTGCAAGGGTCTTCGACCCTTGACCCATTTTCGCGATTGAGTTGCTGACACTTTCAAACAGTTTGCGCGTGCTGCTCCAACCTCATCCGTCGCTGCGGCGACACCTTCCCCAAGGGGGAAGGCAAGGAAGATTGCGCACATCCAAAACCTTCCCCTCTGGGGAAGGTGGCTGAGCGAAGCGAAGTCGGATGAGGTCGCCCGCGCTTACAGTGCCTTGACCAGCGCCTTCACCAGCGCAAACTGGCTCTCCACATCCGACAGCTTCACCACCGACGACGGCGAGTGAATATACCGGCACGGCACGCTCAGCACCACCACCGGCACACCCTCCCGCGCGCGCTGAATCGCGCCGCCGTCGTTGCCGCCGGATACGCTGTGCTTCACCTGATGCGGAATGTTCTCCTGCTTCGCTACGTCCAGCGCCTTGCGGAACAGCGCTCGGTTCGCAATTGACGCGCCATCCATGAACGACACCGCGACACCCTGTCCGGCTTCGCAGACGTGCGCAGTCTCCGGTACGTCGCCGAGGTCGTTGCACGTTGTGCCTTCCAGCACAATGCCGACGTCGGGTTCCTGCTGGAACGCTGCCCCCTTCGCGCCGCGGCAGCCGACTTCCTCTTCGGACACAAAGCAAGCCACGAGGTCAACCGGCAGTTCTTCTTGCAGCAAACGCAGCAGCGACAGGCAGCCGACGCGGTCGTCGAATGCCTTGCCGCACGCGAAGCCGTCGCCGTATTCCACATAGGGCGTATCGAAGGAGATGTACGTCCCCATCGGGGCTTTGCACTCGGCTTCGTCCTTGTTCTTCGCGCCAATGTCCACCAGCAGCTCGTCCATCGAAAGCACATGCTTGCGCTCGGCGGCGGATTGCAGGTGAATCGGCACAGCGCCGATGACGCCGGGCAGCTTGTCGTCCCCGACGGTGACGCGCTTGGAAACCAGCACGCGCGGGTCGATGCCGCCTGCAGCGGCAATGCGCAGGTAGCCATCCTCCGTGGCGGAGGTGACAATCAGCCCCACTTCGTCCATATGCGCGCTGACCATCACGCGCTTGCGGGGCGCGTCGCCCGTGCCTTCCTTCACGACAACGACGTTGCCCATGCGGTCGAGGACGGGCGCGAAGCCCAGCTTTTTCAGCTCATCCAGCAGAAAGCGGCGAATCGCCTGCTCATGCCCGGAGGGAGCGTTGATTTCCGTCAGTGTCTTCAAATCCATAGGTCATCCTCCCAGCTTTCGTCGAGTTCCGCGACGAAATTCGCCAGCAGACGCGCGCCCTCTTCCAGCGTATTCAGGTCAATCGTTTCCACCGACGTGTGCATGTACTTTTCCGGCAGGCTGAGCAGCACGCTCGGCACACCCGCGCGGGACAAGCCGATTTCGTCCGCGTCCGTGCCGGTGGAGCGGCTTGCGACGTTCGCGTTCAGCTTCACATGGTGCTTTTTCGCGCAGTCGATGAGCCGCTGATTGAGCTTCGGCTGCACAAACGGCCCGTGCGTGACAATCATGGCGTCAATCGGCAGGGCAGAGCGCGGCGGACAGGTCGGCGTTTCAGCAAAATCGACGTCCAGCACGACAGACAAATCCGGGTCAATCGCGAAAGCGGAGGTCATTGCGCCGCGCCCGCCGACTTCCTCCTGCGACGAGCAGACGAAATACACATCCGCGTCGCAGAGCAGCTTTTGCAGCATTTCCGCCGCGCGCAGCAGAATCGCCACGCAGGAGCGGTCATCCAGCGTTTTCGATGCGAACTGATCGTTGAGCAATTCGCGGGCAGGCCCGTCGAAGGTCACCAAATCGCCGATGCGAACGAGTTCCTTCGCGCGTTCGGCGCTCATGCCAATGTCCACATGCAGGTTGCCCAGCGTGTAGTTGTTCGCGCGGTCGGCGGCGCTCATCAGGTGCGGCGGCAGCGCGCCGATGGTACCGAACAGCTTCTCGCGCCCATGCACCCACACGCGGCTCGCGGGGAGAATGCGCGGGTCAACCCCGCCGACATTGCCCAAGCGCAGGCTGCCGTCATCCTCAATATGCGTTACCATCAGGGCGATTTCGTCCAGATGGGCGCACAACATAATTCTCGGACCTTTGCCCTTTTTGTGCGCAATCACGCTGTACATCGCGTCCACCGTCACCTCGTCCACCAGCGGACGGAATTGTTCGGCAAAGTACGCGCTGACCTGCGCCTCATGCCCGCTGACACCCGGCAGCGCCGTCACGTCGGCAAGCAGCTTCTTGACATCCATCGTATGCCTCCTTCGATTGTGAAAAATCTACCGATTATATTATAGCATATTTCCTTTCTGATGTGAAGAGGAAGATGATTAGCCGCGACAAACAGCGATTTCTTGCCCGTTTGTCTTGCATGACGCGGCGGGGTGTGCTATACTGAAAATGGTTACTTTCCTGCTGCGACCAAAGGAGCTTGCTATGCCAACGATTGATATGCAGGACACGAATCGCCGCGCGATGACGGCGCTGAACTATGCGAGCTTTCTGGACGACCGCCATTATTTGTCGCATCAGGGAATTACGGCGTAGCTTGTGCAGCGCCAGCGGTTGGCGAAAAGCCGCGAAGCTGCTGGATGAACTCGGCGAAATGCTGGAACTGACGGATGATTTCCTTGGTGCCCTTGCGCGTCTGGAAGATTTCAGCCCCCTTGTCGCCTCCCCAGAGGCGAAACCCAAATGGAATTGATTGCAAATGGCATAGGAAACAAAACAAGAGAGGGGTGCCCACAACGATGTACGAAGAATTGCAGCAGTGGATTGATGAGAGCCGCCGCATCGTGTTTTTCGGCGGCGCGGGTGTTTCGACGGAGAGCGGCATTCCCGATTTCCGCTCGCAGGACGGATTGTATCATCAGCAGTTCGCCTATCCGCCAGAGGAAATTCTGTCCCACACCTTTTTTGCACGCCATCCGGAGGAGTTTTACCGCTTCTACCGCGCGAAAATGCTCCCCTTGGACGCGCAGCCGAACGACGCGCATCGCTTTCTGGCGCAGCTGGAAGCCGGCGGACGTTTGACGGCGGTCATCACGCAGAATATCGACGGCTTGCACCAGAAGGCGGGCAGCAAAACGGTGCTGGAACTGCACGGCAGCATCCACCGAAATTATTGCCTGAAGTGTGCGCGCTTTTTTCCGCCGGAGTACATCCGGGACAGTGAAGGCGTGCCGAAATGCCCCTGCGGCGGAATCATCAAGCCGGACGTTGTGCTGTACGAGGAAGGGCTTGATGATGCGACGGTTCGCGCGGCGGTGCGCCAATTGCAGCAGGCGGAACTGCTTATCGTCGCAGGAACAAGCCTGACGGTGTATCCGGCGGCGGCGCTGCTGCGGTTCTTCCGCGGGCGGCACATCGTTCTTATCAACCGCGACGCAACCCCGCTGGACAATCAGGCGGATTTGGTGCTGCATGAGCGCGTGGGCGAGGTCTGCCGCCATCTGCGCCCGACACCATTGGAGGTGGGGGAATGACGACGCTGGAGACGCTCTTTTCGCCCATGCAGAAGGAGAAACTGCGTCAAGCGGCATTGGTGCGCACATCCTGCCGGAGCTTTGCGGGTGCGCCCGACACGGCGGCGTTCGCGGCGCTGTCCTACGTCGTCGGTCGGTGCGCGCTGCCCGGTGCGCGCCTGGTGCTGACACCGGTGGACGAATCGCTGTTTACCGGCACGATTCTGGGCATGGGGCGCATCACAGGCTGCAAAATGGCGGCAGTGGTCATCGCCTGCGGGACGGAAGCGCTCTGCCGCGTGAATGCCGGGATTCTGGGCGAAGCGTTCGTGCTGGAAGCGACGGCGCTGGGACTGGGGACGTGCTGGGTGAGCGGCACATACCGCCGCAAGCAGATTCGCCTGCCGATGCAGGAGAACGAAACGGTACTCGCGGTGATTGCGGTCGGTGTGCCGGAGAAGCCGCTTCAAGCGCCGGAGAATCGCCGCCGGAAGCCGCTCGACAAGCTCATGAACGCTGTTCCCGCGGATGGCATGATGCTGGATGCGGCGAAGCTGGTGCAAATCGCGCCGTCGGCAATGAATATGCAGCCGTGGCGGATGGAAGCGCTGCCCGGAGCGTTTGCGCTGACCATCAGCGACCGTGCCCTGCTGGACGGCGGCATTGCGCTATGCCACGCGGAACTGGCGCTGCGCGGGGTACATCGGTGGGTGTACAGCGCGGCACACGGGGGAATCACGGCGGTGGCGCAGGGGAAGTTTGTCCCCTGACGGAATCCCTCGGTGTGCGTGTTCTGCTTGATTTTTTTATTGAAATTGATTGCTTTCACGCAGGGGGAATCGCCTCCGCAGAGGCGAAACCCCTGCGCGACACGCGGAAGCAGTATGGAGAAGTCACCAACCCAATCGCGCGAAAGGGTCAAGGGAGGAACTCCCTTGCGGAGTCCAGAGGCAGAGCCTCTGGGGAGGTTGTAATTATGGAGAATTGGTTGTTGAATCTGATTTGGGTGTACCTGCTGGCGGTCAATACCCTCGCGTTTTCGCTCATGGGGATTGATAAGCGGCGCGCCAAACGCGGGGCGTGGCGGATTGCGGAAAGGACGCTGTTTCTGCCGGTGGTGCTGTTCGGCAGCCTCGGAGGAACACTGGGGATGTTCTGCTTCCATCATAAAACGAAGCATTGGTATTTTCGCTATGGCTTCCCGATTCTGCTGGTGGTGCAGTTGCTGCTGCTGGGAGCGGGAGCGTATTTGCTGTTGAGGTGAAACAATGACGGATCTTTTTTCCGGACAGGAGGCGCCGCTGGCGGATCGGATGCGCCCGCGGACGCTCGCGGAGTTTATCGGGCAGCGTCATCTGCTGGGGGAGGGGCGGCTGCTGCGCCGCGCGATTGAGGCGGATCGGCTGACTTCCTCCATCTTTTTCGGGCCGCCCGGCTGCGGCAAAACGACCCTCGCGTCGATTATCGCCAATAGCACCAAGTCCGCGTTTGTGCAGCTCAACGCGGTCACCAGCGGCGTGGCGGACGTGCGCAAGGTGATTGCCGATGCGCAGGAGCGCCGCGCCTACGGGCAGTCCACTTATCTGCTGCTGGATGAATGCCACCGCTGGTCAAAGGCGCAGAGCGACAGCATCCTGCCCGCCATTGAGCGGGGGATCATCCGCTTTATCGGCTCGACGACGGAAAACCCGATGGTGTCCATGACGCCCGCTATTGTCAGCCGCTGCCGCGTATTCCAGTTCGAGCCGCTGATGGAACGGGACGTGCTGACCGCCATGCGCCGCGCCATCGACGACCCGGAGCGCGGCTATGGGCAGATGAAAATCACCGCCGATGACGATGCGCTGCGCCATATCGCGCGAATCGCGGGCGGTGATACCCGCGCAGCGCTCGGTGCAGTAGAGCTTGCTGTCCTCACGACGCCCGCCGACGCACAGGGCAGCATCCACATCACCCTTGCCGTTGCGGAGGAATCCATCCAGAAGCCCATGATTCGCTGTGACGAAAGTTTGTATTATGACATGCTCAGCGCGTTCTGCAAGTCCCTGCGCGGCTCGGACAGTGACGCGGCGCTGGCGTGGTTCGCACGGCTGATTTATGCCGGCGTTGACCCGAAACTCATTGCGCGCCGGATTATTGCCCATGCCAGCGAGGATGTTGGGCTGGCGAACCCAATTGCGATGCTGCAAGCGGAAGCCGCGGCGCGCGCGGTGGAATTCGTTGGAATGCCGGAAGCGCGCCTGCCGCTCGCACAGGCGATTATTGCCATCTGCGAAAGCCCGAAGAGCAACAGCGTGTGCGTTGCGATCGATGCGGCGATGGCGGACGCGGAAAAGGGCGGTTACGGCGCTGTGCCCGTCCACCTGCGCGACACGCACTACGCCGGGCACGACCGAATTGGCAGCGGCGACGGCTACAAGTATCCGCACGACTATCCCGGACACTACGTCCGCCAGAATTATATGCCCGTGGAATTGCAGGGGAAAAAGTACTATTTCCCATCGGACATGGGGCATGAGGCGACAATTCGGAAGAATCAGGAAATCCGGGAGGGACGCAAATGAAGCGTTTGACGCGGTTTCAGGAGAATATTTCCGTCAAGAAGGCGACGAACTACGCCATCATCATCAACAGTCTGGAGATTTTGCTGATTCTGGGCGTGATGACGCTGGTGGTAATCTCGCCGCAGTACGACTTCAGCCCGCGCATGATGCGGCTGCTTGTCGGCGTTGCGGCGGCGGTGATTATCTGGGGCGCGGTGATGGACATCCGCGAGGCTATGTCTACCCGGCGCCTGCTGAGTCAGCTGGACGCGATGGATGACACCATCGACGCCATGGAAAAACTGAACAACACCCTCCGCGCCCAGCGACATGACTTCCTCAACCACCTGCAGGTGGTGTACAGCTTGATGGAGATGGAGGAGTACGGCGAGGCGAACAGCTACATCGAGAAGGTGTACGGGCGCATCACCGCTGTCAGCCGCGTGCTGAAAACCGCCAGCGCGCCGATTAACGCGCTCTTGCAGGTGAAACTTGCCGCGTGCGAAAAGGCGGGCGTGCAGGTGACGCTGAACATTACGTCCACATGGAAGGAACTGCCTGTTTCCGGCTGGGAGATGTGCAGGGTGCTGTCAAACCTGATTGACAACGCCATTGATGCCATGGCGGATTTGCCCGATGGAAAAAAGCATCTGACCATTACCTTGACCGAGAACCTCAAGGAGTACGTCTTTTCCGTTGCGAACACGGGCACGTCGATTCCGCCCGACGACCAGCAGCGCATTTTCGAGCCGGGCGTGACGACGAAGTCAGACGGTCATGGCATGGGGCTGTTCATCGTCCGGGAAACGCTGCGGCACTACGGCGGCGACATTCAGGTCACAAGCGACGCGCAGGAAACGGTGTTTTCCGGCACTGTGCCGAAGGACACGACAATTCCGGAAGCAAAAGCGGCGCAAGAGAACAGCCCAAACACATAATCAGCCCCCTCTCATCAACAGGATTGGTGAGGGGGGCTTCTTTGGCACGCGCGTCGAGAAATGTCGAACATTGTGCACAAACTTGTGCATAACAAAAGAAAACGGACAATATCAGCAGACTTATCCACAGAATCGGGCGAAAAATGCTGATTCTGTGAATTCTGTGTGCATAACGGACGAGAAACTCCCAAAGGACACAGGATGATGCAGGAGAAATTCAGCTGGATTGCATGGCTGTCGCAGGAAATCCACGACTTATCCACATCAATCCACAAGGTTATCCACATAAATCACAGGCGGTTGGGGAAAAGCCAGTGGTAAACATTCGCCTTTTCCGGCGAAAAGCGCAAAAAAACGGACGATTCATTGCTGAATCGTCCGCGTTGGTCGGTCGGGTTTGTCAGCCAAAGAACGAGATTCCGTGTAGTCGGTCGGGGAAATTCCGAAAGTGCGTCGGTCGGATTCAGTTCCAAACGTCGAACAAGTTCTGTCCTATGAAACGAATGATCGGTCGAGTTAGTTCCGAAATGTTCATCGAGTCCAGCACCGAAGAAACGAAATGTCGGTCGCTCTGTATGGAGGGAAGCGGGAGAGGAGAGGAAGAAATCAGTCCTCGTCATCCGCCTGTTCGTCATCATTGAGCTTCAATGTGGCAATTTCCATCAGTTTGGCTTCCAGCTTCTGATCCTCCACGGGAACGAACTCTTCCAGCTCTTCGCCGGATTCATCCGTCGTGGGCACGATCTTCATCACGTAGCAGTCCACGCGGTCTGCGCCGGTCGCGCCCTCGTCGATGGAGTCGGTCAGAATGGCGTACTCGTCGCCGTTATAGAAGAAATAGTCCAGAATCTTGAAGAGGGTCGTGTTGCCTTCCTCATCGGTCATTTCGATCATGTCATCCGCCATGTCGTCGATGCTGTCCGCATCCGCTGCCGGAGAAAAATCCTTCTGCATGTCGTCCATATCCGTGTACCCATCCTTACGGCGCTCTCACTCAGGGGCGCATCAGTCAAAGAGGACTGTCACTCATGATGCGGTGCGGAAACAGGAAGACACTTCCATGACCGTCTGACGCAACACGCCCGACAGCTGCTGTTCATCCTGGTTCATTGGAAACGCCTCCTTTCCTGTTCCGGCGGTCGCGCTCACCGCGATGCCTTGTGCTGCCGCCTGCCAGCGGCTCTTCTCTCTCTTTGCACCTTCATTATACACGAAAAGTGCCGGAAATACAAGGGGTCGGCGAAAAGTTTTGTTGTTGACTTTCGCCGACCGAATGTGGTATAATTATTTTGTTGGGGTCTTTTTCTGTAGTTTCGTTTTCGTACCGTCCGGGCGCTGGACGTATGTGTTTTCCAGCACCTGACGCATATTTTCGCGGAATCCGGCGATGTATTCCTGACGCAGGGCAGCGTGTTCAGCCGCTTCCTCGTCGGTCAGACCGTCGGACTTTTTTTTGCGCGCCAATTCGTTGATTCGGTCAATCTTGTGCTTTTCCATTGCAGAATCCTTCCTTTCAGACCTTGTTTGCCATCCGGCGGAAGCGCAGCCCGCACCACGCGATGAGCACCAGCGCCAGCGCCATCATCCCATAGGAGAGCAGCGGCTCACCCAGCCGGTCTACGGCGAACTCCATGCCGATGCCCAGGCCGATGCTGATGATTATCAGCGCCCAGAGCAGCCCTGCTTTCTTGCCCGTGCAGGTTTTCCCGCGCACTGCCGTCACCGTCCAGCGGATGATAACCGCGACCGCCAGCACCAGTGCCCCCACTTGATTGACGCGGACGAAGTGAATCAGCAGCATGTGCGAATCGTTGCGGAGTGATTCCAGCACGACCTGCACGCAGCCGTAGAGCAGCAGGAACAGCGCCATCGTGTCGCCTTCGGGGTGCTTTTTCCGCTGGGCAAGCAGCACGACCGCGAACAGCACGACCATCGCGGCTGCTTCGTAGAGGAACACCGGGTGATTGCCGTCGGTCAGGTTGCCGAGGAAAGCCAGCCATTCCGTCTCAATGCCTTTGCCCATGCCCATGATTTCGTCGAAGCACCCTTCGCCGATGCGCTCCACCGCAATTGCCAGCGGCGCGCCGAACGCAATCGCGTCCATCAGCCGCCCGACGGATTCGCGGCGGATTCGCCCCGTCAGCCAGCCTGCCAGCAGCACGCCAAGCAATGCGCCCAGCAGCGACGCGCCGCCGTCCCAGAAGTGCAGCATCAGCAGGGGATTGCTGAGCGTGTTGACATAGAGCGGGATGTTCGACAGCGCGAACGTCAGCCGCGAAAGCAGGAATGCCAGCGGCAGCGACAATGCGCCGAAGGTGATGAACGTGCGGTAGGGGATGCCTTTCCTGCGGCAGGAGAGTCCCGTCAGCAGCAGCAGGAGCAGCATTGCGCCCGCCGCCGTCAGCCCATAGGGAGTCAGCATGTTATTCCTCCGTATTCGCGGCGTCAATTGCCGTGGCGAAATAGATGATGTCGGAGACGGAGCGCTCCGCCTTGACGGTTTTCTCGGAGTAATTCTCACCGCCGAACCACATCAGCGCGCTGTTGCCGCCGTCGAGGTTGTACGCCATCGTGCAGCCCTGCTTCGCCATGAAATCCGCCAGTTCCGCGCAGGTGCAGCCGTCGGAATCCTTGCGGCGGCCGTCGACGACCACCAGCAGATACTCCAATTCGCCGATTTGCCCGATGGCGCAGCGCGGTTCATCCGCAAAGACGTTGTACTTGTTCTTGTAGTAGTCCGGAATTTCGCAGACATTGCCGTCGACGACCAGCGCCGGGCCGAAGTTGAATACGTTCGGGAATGTCAGCGTGTCAGAGGAAAGCAGCGCCTTCAGTTCGTCCGCGTCGGACTGGAGGATGATGTGGAAGTCACCGTTGTTATCCACCAGCAGCATATCGCGCTGCTTCGACGGCTTCTTGCGGAACACCTCGTTCATGCGCACAACGTAGCCGTAGTCATCCTTGCCAAAGTAGTCGCCGCCAATCGCCACGACAGCGTTGTGCTTTTCGGCAATCGCGGAAATCTTGTTGTCCGTCCGCGCCTTGGGGTGATTCAGCCCCGTGCGGAACTGCGACGGGTCGGCAATCTTCACGCGCGCGACGTTGTAGGTCGCATCCCCGACGGTCTCCCGCCAGAGCGTGACGGTGATGGAATCGTCCTGATAGCCTTGCAGCACGCCGTTTTCCTCGTCCGCCGCGATAAAGGCGTTCGGGTCGGGCGTGTAGCCAGTGTCGGTCAAGCCCATCGGCAGGGGCGTAATGACGGTTTCTTCCGCCAGCGCCGGGGTGAACATCAGCAGAGACAGCAGCAGCGCCAAAACTTTGCGCATAGAAATTCCTCCTCGTTTCTCAGATAAACACGCGGACACAGCATGAGAGCGTCACCAACTCAATCGCGCGAAAGGGTCAAGGGACGAAGTCCCTTGCGGAGTCCAGAGGCAGCGCCTCTGGGGTTCACCTAATCAACACGCGGGCATAGCAAGCAAATGCGCTCAACTCAATCGCGCGAAAGGGTCAAGGGACGAAGTCCCTTGCAGGGTCAAGGGGCAGCGCCCCTTGGGTCACTCAAATAGGAAGTCGTAGTCGTCGTCTGCAGCCGCGCCGTCGTTCATGTAGGCTTCGAGCGCAGCGTCTGTAATCGCGGGATGCGGAACGGCGAAAGCAAAGCCGACAAGCAGCGCGAGAGTCAAGAGCGTCAGCAGAATTTCGGATAAGTGCTTGCGCATGTCAGCCCTCCTGATTTTCGGCGGATTTGGCGAAAATCCACTTGTTCTGGATACGGTAGTTCACCAGATACAGCAGCGTGTCCATCAAAATCTTGGGGAGGAACGCGAGGCCGCCGATGAAGACACGCCGGTGATCCAGCAGCGAGACGCCAAGGTTGGACAGCGTAATGGTGACGATGCACAGCAGGGCGTATTTGAGCGCCGTTTTGCCCGTGTCCTGCTTGAACTTGAAGACGAAATTCCGATTGAGGACGAAGTTCAGCGGCGAAGACACCAGCCGCGCCAGATAGCCGGAAATCTGAATCGCCGTGTCGCCCCTCAGCCCCAGCAGGGGCAGCAGCGCGAATCGCAGCAGGTTCGCCACGCCGTTGTCCACCAAAAAGCAGATCACCGACGAGCTGGCATAGAGCAGGAAGTTTCCGAGAATCACCTTGTAAATGCGGTAGCTGTCGCGAATCGGGTGGAAGTGCGTTCCGGCGTTCTCGTTTTCGTACACCGTTTCGATTTCAATCGGAATCATCGGCAGCTTCGCGCGCGCGCAGGCAATCAGCACCTGCATCTCGTACTCAAAGCGCTCGCCCGGCACGTCCAGCATGAACGGCAAATCCGCCATGCGGAAGGCGCGCAGACCCGTCTGCGTGTCCGGCAGATACACGCCGTAGAGCAGGCGGAAAACCGCGCTCGTGATTTTGTTGCCGTGGCGCGATTTTGGCGGAACGTGGTCGAGGTTGAAGTTGCGGCTGCCCAGGTACAGGGCGCGCTTGCCCTCCGTCAGCACCTCTGCCAGATGCCAGCAGTCTTCGACTGTGTGCTGACCGTCTGCATCGGCGGTGATGACGCCGCTCGCCGCCGGAAAATGCGCCTGAATGTACGCATAGCCAGTCTTGAGCGCGCAGCCCTTGCCGCGGTTTAACTCGTGGTGCGTGACGGACACGCCATCCATCGCGTCCAGTTCGGCAAAAATCGGCTGATAGGCGGCGCTGCTGCCGTCATCGACAATCACAACATGCTGGAAACCCTTGTCCAGCAGGCGGCGGACGTATGCGGGCAGGCGGTCATCCGGCTCAAGGGAGGGAATAAGCATCACAGCGTCTTGGGGACGCAAAGGCGGCTGTGCCATGGAAAAAATCAACATCCTTTCGGAGTATAAATGCGCGTGATGGGGCAGAATACCCCCGTGCAAGAAAATCAACTTCCTTATTATACACCATTTCCCGTCAAGAAACAATGATTTCCGGGCGCGGAAGTTGTAAAATTCATCATCTTGTCAGCTGTGCGTCACTTTAGCCCCGGCACAGGTCGGCGAACTTCGCTTTTGTGCAGGCGACGAGCGCGTCCACCGCCAGAATCACCTGGCACCCGCGCACGCCCGCACTGACGCTGACACGCTCCAAATGCTGCGCCGCGCTGTCCACGAAGGTGGGGAACGCTTTCTTCATGCCGATGGGGCTGCATCCGCCGCGCAGATAGCCAGTCAGCGGCAGCAAATCCTTCTGCGGCAGCATGTGGACGCTCTTGCACCCGGCGGCGCGTGCGACGGCCTTCAGGTCGAGTTCCAGTTCCACGGGGATGACGCAGACAAGGTGCGGCAGCGTGTCGCCGACAAGCACGAGCGTCTTGTAAATCATCTCTACGGGCAAATCGACCTTCTCGGCGACGAGCTTGCCGTCGAAATTGTCGTCATCGACGGTATACTCGCGGGTTTCGTAGGGGATTTTCAGCGCGTCCAGGTGACGCAGCACGTTTGTTTTGATGGCTTTTGCCATAAAATCGCATCCTTTTATCTGTATGGCGAGGAAGTTCCAAGCCATCGTGTATCATAGCACATTCAACGGAATTTGACAAGGCGGGTATTTTCCTTGCATTTTCTGCCCGAAATCGGCAAAATCCCCCGCTGGAAATTTGACAGAACTGGGAAAGCGTTGTAAAATAGACGCGTGAACCGAAATTACCGCAACACCGACGGCATTTGCGTCGGAGAGCGAGGAGGAAAACAACATGGCATCGGAATCCCGTAATCTGGCGCAGCAGCGCCGGGAAAAAGACGGTATCGTATATTTTGAGCGCGGCATCCTGACGGGCAGGGACGGCCGCCGTTACCAGCGCTATGCCATCCAGACGCACTTCGTCGAGGTGGGGGAAAGCGCGGCGGAGCTGGTGAAGAAGTATGTGCTGCCGCTGGCACAGCCGGGCGACGTGCTTTCCATCACTGCGAAGGTGATGGCGATGTGCACCGGCAATGTCCGCCGCATGGAGGACATGAAGCTCGGCTTCTTCGCCAAGCATATGGCGAAATTCGCGGGCATTAACTCCACCGGCGTGGGGATGCACGAGCCGTACAAGCTGCAACTCGTCATCGACATGGTAGGTCTGCCGCGCGTGCTGCTGGCGGGCTTCGTCAGCGCCGTTACGCGCCCGTTCGGGGTCAAGGGCTTGTTCTATAAAATCTGCGGTCATGGCGTCGCGGGTATTGACGGCTTCTACTTCCGCTCCAGCTTCGACCGCTACAAGACCCTCGCGCTGATTAACCCCGAACACCCCGTCGAGCTGTCCAACGAAATCGAAAAGGAATGCGGCATTCCGATTGTCATCATGGACGCGAATGATATTGACCAGAATCAGCTGGGCAAGTGCGATGATTTCCCGCTGACGGACGACCAGATTCAGGACGCGATGAAGGATAACCCCTCCGGGCAGGGCGGCGAACTGACCCCCCTCATCCTCATCCGTCCGCTGGTATAAGGAACGCGGCGATGAAGAAACAACTGCTGGCGGCGCTTTTGCTGCTGACATTGTTGCTGCCCTTTGCCTCGGCGGAGGAAAAGACGGAAGCGGAGCAGACATTGCCCATGCTGGAGCTGCATCAGGTCAATCTTGGCTGCGCCGACGGCTATTTGATCCGCTTCGGAAACACAACCGTGCTGATTGACGGCGGCGAGGCGTGGCCGAACAAGCCGGAGCGCCTGTTCCCGCAGTATCTGGAAGCGGTGGGCGTGACGCATGTGGATGTGTACATCGTCACGCACTGGCATCTTGACCACTGCATGAACGTCAACTATATTTTGGAACGCTGGGGGGGTGGATCGACCGTAGTATATGGCGCGTCGGCGGAGGTGAATCCGGACTACGCGCCCTTGGCGAACGGCGCAATCTACCAGCAGATGAAGGACGGCGATGAGCTGACCATTGGCGGATGGCTGACGGTGAACTGCGTCGGGCCGGAAACGGTGAAGAACAACGGCAATCAGAACATGGATTCGCTGAATTTTGTGCTGATTTATGGGCAGAAGCGGATGCTGTTTACCGGCGATTACGCCGCCAGCGGCAACATCAACCGCAAGTACCAAGACCTCGTTCGCAACATAGATGTGCTGAAATTTCCCCATCATGGGATTCTGGATGATAAAACAAACACCTATGAGATCGGCGTGGTGCTGATGCGGGTGCTTTCGCCGACTTATGTGCTGATTCCCGGCGCAGCGTCGGTGTGGGAAATATGGAACTTTATTGCGGCGTACAGCGCAGAACAGAATCTGACCCGCGACCATGTGTACAACAACCGCTTCGGCAACATCGTCCTGCTGACTGACGGCGAGACGATTGAAGTGTGCACAAACGTTGATCCGGCGGATTTCAACCCGTATCAGCCCAGCCGCGAAGTGACAGCGCAATAATGAAAACCCGCTCCCTGCAAACGAGGGGGCGGGCTTTTTATGATAGAAGACTCGATGGAAAGCACTTATTCCGAATTGTTATCAGTGCCCTGTCCGGCAGAAATCCACCAGCTGCCGGGTCAAGTCCGCCACGCTTTCGGCGCGGAGGGATGCCTGATTGTACTCCGCGTCGTTCCCGTAGCCGTAGCACGCCGCAATCGTCGGCAGACCGTTCTCCTGACCCGCGCGGATGTCGCCCAGCCGGTCGCCTACCATCACGGCGCGTTCCGGGCGCAGGTCGTCCAGCAGCGCGCGGAGATTTTCGCCCTTCGTGCGCCCCGGCACGGATGTCGCCGTGCGGACAAACATGTCCGTCAGTCCGAACACTTGCAGGCACAGCGCGATATAGTCATGCTCGCCGTTGCTGACGATGCACAAATCCGCATATTCCCGGAGCGTTTGGAGCATCTCGCGCACGCCGGGGAAGAGGCGGTTGACCGTCGGTACGAGGGCTAATTCGGCGGTCAGGCGCGTGGTCATGTACTCCTGCGCGCGGTCATGGGGGATGTGCAGAATGTCCAGTGACTGCTCGAACGTCGGGCCGTTGCACTGGCGGAGGACGTCGTCAGGGAGGTCAGGGAGACGCATGGTGATGAGGGCTTGGCGGATTTCGGCGACGCAGAGGTTCATGCTGTCGGCGAGGGTTCCGTCCCAATCGAAGAAAATTACTGGTTTCATGGGGGATTTGGTTCTCCTTGATGGTTGAATGATTCGCGGGGGATTTCGCCTCTGCGGAGGCGACCAAAGGGCAGTAAAAACAGACGAAGTCTGCGATCGCCCTTTGGAAACCTTCGGGTCGCCACTCTCATACTTTTGGGGTATTGTTTCTTTTTTTGAACCGAAGGTTCATTGGATAAACACGCGGGCACTGTATGCAGTCGTGCCCAACTCAATCGCGCGAAAGGGAGTCCAGAG
>OMCF01000202.1_pt1 | contig 27605 bp, 25 predicted proteins | sample 1673791 | NCBI WGS metagenome assembly OMCF01 (sample SAMEA103958127, study PRJEB25191) | human gut metagenome | biome: human-associated habitat [ENVO:00009003]; feature: intestine environment [ENVO:2100002]; material: feces | place: Germany | collected 2013/2015
ATTATATCACAAATTTTTTAAAAGGTATTTATTTTTTGTAAAAATAGCAATATAATTACAGAGTATAAATGTGTTTAATTTGGGAGTGTTTTAATAGATGGATAGAGAAGCTTTAAAGAATGTTAAAAATATACATTTTGTTGGAATTGGTGGATCGGGTATGTGCCCATTGGCAGAAATTTTGCTTTCTAAGGGCTACCACATAACCGGCTCTGACTGTAACGAGTCGGATACACTTGACAGAATAAAAAGCTATGGCATTACCGTGCATATGGGACATAAGCCTGAAAATATAGAGGGTGCCGAGCTTGTAGTGTATACAGCCGCCGTTAAGCAAGACAACCCTGAACTTGTAGCGGCAAGGGAAAAGGGCATAAAAACTGTTGAGCGTAGTGAAATGCTGGGCTTTGTTTCTGACCATTATAAAGAAAGCATAGCAATTTCGGGTACACATGGTAAAACCACAACTACGGCAATGCTTACACAGGTGCTTATGGGCTGTAAAATGGATCCGTCGGCAATAATAGGCGGCAAACTGCCGTTTATAGGCGGCAACAGCGTAGTTGGCAAGTCTGACATTATTGTTTGCGAGGCCTGCGAGTATGTTAATACATTTTTACAAATGCACCCTGCAATTTCTGTTATCTTAAATGTAGACGCAGACCATTTGGATTTCTTTAAAAATCTTGACAATATTAAAAAATCCTTTAACCAATTTGCAAAGCAAACCAGCCAACTGTTGGTAATTAACGGCGACGATAAAAACAGCGTTGAGTGTACTGCCGATGTTAATTTAAAGAAGCTGTTTTATGGCTTTGATTCCAAAAATGATTATTATGCCGCAAACTACCAAAAAGGGGAGGGCGTAAGCCAAAGCTTTGACCTTATGTCTGACGGTAAGCTAATTACAAAAATTACACTTAATGTTCCGGGTAAGCACAATGTGCTTAATGCGTTGGCGGCTATTACCGTTGCACTTTATTTAGGTGCCGAGCCTGAAAACATTGCTAAAAGCATTGCCGAATTTTCAGGTGTGCACAGACGCTTTGAGGTTTTGGGAAATGTAAACGGCATTACAGTTGCCGACGACTTTGCCCACCATCCAACAGAGCTTACAGCTACACTTAACTCTGCAATGTCAATGGGCTTTAGAAAGGTATGGGGCGTTTTCCAGCCGCATACATTCTCAAGAACATATATGCTGCTTGATGATTTCGCAAAGGCTCTGTCAATTCCGGATGAGATTATTATTTCTGAAATTTTGCCTGTAAGAGAAACAAACACCTACAATATTTATGCCGAGGATTTATGTGCTAAAATAGAGGGCAGTGTTTACAGAAAGACCTTTGATGAAATTTCAGACTATGTATGCAGTCACGCACAACCGGGGGATTTAATCCTGACAATGGGCGGCGGAAATGTTTATATGTGTGCAAACAAAATATTTGCACAGCTGCAGGGTAAAAATAAGTAATTAAAAACACTGTAGATTTGTATATAGCAGTGTTTGCTGAAGAAAAATTATTTGTATTTTTATGCTAGCAAAATAAAAAACGGGAGCATCTGCGTTGGTGCTCCCAATTTTTATGCTTATTTATAAAATTGCTTTAATTCATTACCGCTGTACATATTCTGCTTGTTATTTGATGCCTGCAAATATTTGTTAAAGCTCTTGTACGATAAAAACAGCAGCCGCTTTTGTTGGGCAGCTGCTGTTTTTTGTGAAATTAGGTTTTAATTTATAACCATAGTATTATTTAATTTTGTAATTCAGCAGCATGGCCTTGTCCGCCTTGCTTACCCTTAAGCTTTCCCGACATTTTTGTATTGCCTTATTCTGTACTGCAGGCTGTAGGGAATACCGCTTAAAAAGTGCCATGGTTTGTTGAGGAAATTTTACATAGCAAACGCTTAAAGCCCAAGCTACAGCCATTTGAATATAATATTCACTGCGTGTTATTTGCTCCAAGCTATGCAAAGTGGAGTCAATATAATCATCTGTTATAAATTTTTGCATAAGCATAACAACACCAAAGCGTACATAAAATTCATTTTCGCTGTGCAGGTATGGCTCAATAAAATCTCTAAAATTTTCAAGCCGGTTTTTGGGAGGCTTTATTCCTCCGCAAAATGTGTCGCAAACTGCCCAGTTGTTTATTTTAGGTACAAAGTCCTTTATATATTCCAGCTTTTTATTCCAAGAGCATTTAAGATAGCCTATAACAATACCCTCAAGCATTGCTTCCTCGTAATACTCATTGCCTGCCAGCGTTAAATAATCGTCTATGCTGTCACAGCTGTTAAGCAGTTCTTTTGCAAGCCTGCGCAGCTTAGGAACGGATACTCCGAGTACATTGTCTGTACCGGGAAGTAAGCCGCTGTGAAATTTCTGATATTTTGTGTCGGCTAATTCTTTTAGCTGCTGTAACAACTCGCTGTAGTTTTCCTGTGTGTACATTTTTATACCTGATAATGCTTTGTGATGCTGTCAGCCAAGCACCTTTTTAGCAATGTCTACGCTTTCCTTTGCGTCTTTACTGTAGTAGTCGGCACCGATTTTTTCGGCATAGTCGGGTGTTAATACAGCTCCTCCTACCATAACAGTACAGTCGCAGTTTTTCCTTAGGAGTGCTATTGTTTCCTCCATTGACTTTAAGGTTGTTGTCATTAATGCAGACAAGCCCACCAGCTTAACATTATTATCAACGGTTGCTTTTACAACCTCCTCATAATCTACATCTTTTCCCAGGTCGATTACAGTGTAGCCGTAATTTTCCAAAAGCACCTTAACTATATTTTTACCAATGTCATGAACATCGCCTTTAACTGTGGCTAAAACAATTTTACCCTTGCTTACAGGGGCAGAGTCCTCGCTTATAAGCTTCTTCTTTATAACATCAAAGCAGGCCTGAGCTACGGTGGCAGACTGTATCAGCTGTGGTAAAAAGATTTTTCCCGTTTCAAAGTCTGCACCGGCCTTGTCAAGTGTAGGGATAAGATAATCGTTAATAATGTCCATAGGGGAGTGGCTTTCAAGCAGCTTTTCGGTTACCTGTGCACCCTCCGCTTTTAAACCGTTTTCTATGGCATAATTTAAGGATATTTCTTTCTTTTCAGATTGGGGCTTTTTGGTGTCAACATTGTTGTATGCCTGAATGAATTCTACGGAGTTTTTATCTATATTTGCAAGCAGTCTGTATGCACGCACCGCACCGGTCATAGCGTCTATGTTAGGGTTGATAATAGGCAGGTCAAGCCCCTTTTGCAGTGCCATAGTAAGAAAAGTAGAGGTAACAAGCTCTCTGTTTGGCAGACCAAAGGATATGTTAGACACACCTAAAACCGTTTTTACACCCAATTCTTTTTTTACTCTTTCAAGGGCGTTTAGGGTTTCAAGCACACCCTCCTGTTCTGCAGATGCGGTCAGTGTTAAGCAGTCTATATAAATATCGCTGTTTTTTATACCAAGTGCGTTGGCACGCTTTACTATTTTTTCTGCAATGGCAAAACGCCCCTCTGCCGTTTTTGGTATACCGTCTTTGTCAAGAGTAAGTCCAACTACGGCGGCACCGTATTTTTTTACAAGAGGCAGTACGGCTTCAAGGGATTTTTCTTCGCCGTTTACAGAGTTTACTATCGGCTTGCCGCTGTAAACTCGCAGGGCACTTTCAAGTACCTGCGGAATGGTCGAATCTATTTGCAGTGGAACATCAACAACGCCTTGTAGCCCTTTAATAGCTCTTATCATCATTTGCTCTTCGTCAATTTCAGGCAAGCCTACATTAACATCTAAAATCTCGGCGCCGGCATTAATTTGTTCAATACCCTGTGTCAGAATATAGTCAAGGTTGTTATTACGCAAGGCCTCTTTAAACAGCTTTTTGCCTGTTGGATTAATTCTTTCGCCTATTATTCTGGGCTGGTTTATTACCACTGTACGGCTTGGCGAACAAACAGCAGACGGTACAGCTGTACTGCGTTTATAAGGCTTTGCATTTTTTAGTGCTGTGCTTAGCTGCCTAATATACTCCGGTGTAGTACCACAGCAGCCGCCTAAAATTGTTGCACCTAACGGCACAATGCCGTTTGCCATATCGGCGGCAAATTCCTCGGGCGGCAGGTCGTATTTTCCTGTAGCAGGGTCGGGAAGACCGGCGTTTGGTTTAACTATAATAGGCAAGGTTGTCCATTTTGCAAGCTCTTCTACAACGCCACGCAGCTGTACAGGCCCTAATGAGCAGTTTACACCCAATGCATCTACACCTAATCCCTCAAGCGTAAGTGCCATAGAACTTACGCTGCAGCCTGTAAAGGTACGCATATTTTCTTCAAAGGTCATAGTGCAGACAATAGGCTTGCTGCTGTTTTCCTTTGCGGCTAAAACGCCGGCTTTCAGCTCGGCAAGGTCAGTCATAGTTTCAAAAACTATAAGGTCGGCATCTGCACCGGCAAGAATAACCTCTTTGTATATTTCGTATGCTTCGTCAAAGGACATACTTCCCGTTGGCTCCATCAGCTGTCCGATAGGACCAATATCCAGTGCCGCCAATGCACCCGTACCGTCTGTTGCCTCTTTTGCAACCTTTACCGAAGCCTTAACAACCTCTTCAACGGTATAGCCGCTTTCGGCAAGCTTGTAGCTGTTGGCACCAAAGGTGTTGCTGTAAACAACCATTGAGCCTGCGTCAATGTATGACTTGTGAATATCCCGTACAATTTCAGGGTGAGTAATGCTTAAAATCTCGGGGCATTCTCCGGTTTTAAGCCCCTTTGCCTGAAGCTGTGTGCCCATTGCACCATCAAAAATTATAAAATCCTTTTCCTTAATTAGCTTATTGAACACAATGGTTTCCTACCTTTCTATATTGGCAAGTGCTTCTCAGATTACAGCATAAGCACCCACGCTTTGCCGGGGCTACCGGAGTGTGCGAAAGCCCTATTATAGCCGTAACAGATTTAATAGGGGTAAGCGTCATACTGTCTGCAGTACACAGTCCTATTTTTCTGGGAGCGTCAAGTATTGTTAAAATTTCCTTTTGTATGTTAATAGGTAAATCGCCATAGCCCGGGCTGTAACGCCATGTTTTATAGCAGGAGGAGTCAAGTGCAGAATATATTTCCTCCTCTGCTTTGTTGCAAAGCTGTTCAATTGCAACACTGGACAGACTGTTAATTACTATAGCCTTTGACATATCCTGTAATTGTGCGGTGCGAATTAAATTATCTATATTCCCCGAAAGCGTAGCACACATAAGCACAATGCCATAACAGCCGTTTAAGTGGCGTTCTATGTCCTTGCCTGTAAGGAGCAGATTGGTGTTAAGCACCTGAATGCCCATGTCTGTTTTTTCAATATCGAAAATTCCGTAGCGGTATCGTGGTATACTGTTTTTAATAACAAGCTGCTCGCACTGCGGCAGCATAGCAAGGGTGTTAGCGTCTGCCTTACCCTTTTTAACCCCCATATACCGCAAGGCCTCGTCATAATCAAGTTCACCTAATGTTATCAAGTAAATCACCTCATGTGCTCACTTTCGCCAGAAAGTGAGTGCGGGAAAAATTTTAGAATAAAATTTTTCTAAAATCAAGTCAAATATATGTGCTCACTTTCGTCAGAAAGTGAGTGCGGGAAAAATTTTAGAATAAAATTTTTCTAAAAATCAAGTCAAATACATGTGCTCACTTCATGTGCTCACTTCCGTAGGAAGTGAGTGCGTTGTGTGCTTATTTTTTCAAAATAAGTGCTAAAGAAATTTTTGCAGAAAATTTTTCCCAGAACTAAGTCAGATATAATATGTGCTTATTTTTTCAAAATAAGTGCAAAAGAAATTTTAAAATAAAAACTTCCCTCAATATCACCCAAATTTAAAATAAGATTGCCTAAAATCAAAGCAAGGATTTAATGTTTTCTGCAATTTTTGTTGCAACATATGGATTGTTCATTGTGTAAAGATGAATACCCTCTACACCGTTTGCTATTAAATCAACAATTTGGTCAACTGCATAGGCAATGCCGGCATCACGCATAGCTTCCGGATTAGAGCCGTATTTCTGCATCATCATAGAAAATTTTCTGGGAAGTGACGCACCGCACATATCTACCATTCTTAAAATTTGCTTACTGCTGGTAACAGGCATAATTCCGGCCTCTATAGGAACATTTATTCCGGCAATTCTTGTCTTTTCAACAAATCTATAAAATACGCTGTTGTCAAAAAACAGCTGTGAAATCAAAAATTCTGCACCGGCATCAACCTTTTTCTTTAGGTTAAGTATGTCCTGTATTTCGTTTTCCGATTCCATATGTACCTCAGGATAGCAGGCACCGCTTACACCCATTTCAGGATATTTGCTTTTTATATATGATACTAAATCGCTTGCGTAGGTAAAATCCTTTTTCGGAGTTAAATCAGGGTTTTTGTCGCCTCTAAGAGCCAAAATATTTTCAACGCCTACTGCCTTAAAATCTGCTATTGCCTTGTCTATGTCGTTCTTATCATTTGTAAGGCAGGTTAGATGCGCTACAGGCTCCACATGATGAGTGCTTTTTATAATTGACGCTATCTTACAGCTGTGCTCGGTATTGCCTCTACCGCCTGCACTGTAGGTAACACTTATATAGTCGGGGTTAATATTTGTTAGCTTGTCTAAGGTTTCATATACAATATCAATACTGTCTGTGAATTTTTTAGGAGGGAAAACCTCCAGTGAAAAAACAGTTTTGTTTTGCTTGAATTTATTAATTACCTTCATCGCAATTCTCCTTAAGGTGAAAATAATGGGGACGATACGGTTAATCGTCCCCTAAATAGTCTGTTAATGATGTATACTTACATATTTTCCGGCGGTTTATTAGGGTTGTTGTTCTGCATGTTTTCATAATTATCTGTTTCAGAAATAATTACGCCCTGCTCATTAATAGACAAGCCCGGACGGAGTGCATCCATTTCTGCAAGCACCCAGTTGAACTCGCCGCTGGTAACAATACATCCGCAGTAGTTGCACTGACCTGCACTTGAAATAGAGTCAAGCGGTGCACCGCAGTGTGGGCAAACATTGGCCTTGGTGCCGGTGCTTATATCGGTTTTAACGCCCTTCTTACGCATATATGTCATTAGATAATCAATATAGCAGTACTTGTCCTTGCTGCCCTTAATAACATTTCCTGTTCTTTCGTCAACAATATAGTCAATTATGCGTGTTGACATATAAACTGTAAGATATTCGTATTGATTATCCCGCCTGTATAAATGCAGATAAGCGTCGCTTATATTAATATTTTCAATGTAATTAATGCGGTGTGTATTTATATATTCCTGCAGCTGAAGCTCGTGCTGTCTGAAAAGCTCTTCCTTTTCAAAAGGTCTTATCTTGCTCCAATCTCTGGCAGTCCATGCCTGCTGTAAAAGAATAAAGTTTTCTTTAGCCCATGAAACGAACCGTATGTCGCTGAATTGCGGGTCAATCTTATTAACAGCAAGCAAAATTTGTGCCTGATGATTTCCCGGCTTAGCTACACGCAAAGGCTGTGCAGGTCTGTTGTTTTGCTGTTGGCTTACGGATTTCTTTATAACATTCTTCAATATGAAAATTATGGCGAATATAAACACGATGGGCACCAAATCCATAATCAGTGAAAAAATCATTGAGGTACTCATAAGCTCGCTTGCATCATAGCTATAGCTTCTGCTTTTACTGTTGCTGTCATAACTGTCATAACTGTCATAGCTGTCGTAGCTGTCGTAGCTGTCGTAGCTGTCGTGGCTGTCGTAGCTGTCGTAGCTGTCGTAGCTGTCATAGCCTCCGTAGTCATAACCGGAGTCGTAGCTTCCGTAGTCGTTGTAGTTGCCTACATCCCACTTTTCGTTGTATGCCGAAGCATTAAGCGAAAATGCCGCCCCGAAAGCGACAAGCAGGCACATTACCGCCACTGTTAAGGCAGATGCTTTTTTATTCCTCATTAATATATATTCCCCTTTAAAATGTGGTTACTTAATCCGAATTATACCATATAATTTTTTTCATTTCAACGGTTACGCAGACAAAATACTGTATAAGTCTTTAGCTGCTGTTTACTCTTGCCTGTTGTCGGGTATATCTGCAAAAGAAGGTTTTATATACATTTTTGTCAATACGCTTTTTTGCTCGAATTTTAATACTAGCTGTTTGTCAATAATTTATATATAATTTGTACAAAATTGGTTTTTAATTTTTGCAAAAAAATCAATATAAAATATTTAGCCGCTATGATATAATTCTACCGATGATATATATAAGGAGGAGACTTAAATGTTTCTAAGCAAAAAGAAAAGAGGCACCAAAGCGGTAAGCATTATGCTTGTGGCAGCTATGATTTCTTCCGTTGCTGTAATAAGTGCTGTAAGCACCAGTGCGGCGTCGGAGAATACTCAGGCTGTATCAAGCAGCGATACTTACGGATTGAAGAGCAATATACAGGACGGTACAATTCTGCACTGCTTTAACTGGAAGTATAAGGATATTAAAGCGGAGCTTCCAAATATTGCAGCGGCAGGTTTTTCTTCTGTACAAACCTCACCGGCTCAGGTGGGTGCCGGCTCAGGCACCTGGTGGTGGCTGTACCAGCCGTTGGGCTTCTATGTTGGAAATAATGATTTAGGAACTAAGGCCGATTTGCAGTCACTGTGCGATGAAGCTGATAAATATGGAATAAAGGTTGTAGTAGATGTTGTGGCAAACCACCTGGCAGGTGATCATTCCAACATTCAGAATGATCTTAAGGACAGTCAGTATTGGCACCATACAGGCGGCGGCATTGATTACTTTAACCGTTGGCAAATACACCAGGGTGAAATAGGTATGCCTGACATTAACTCTGAAAACGAGTATGTACAGCAGTGCGTTCGTAAATATGTTGAAGAGCTAGCGGGTATGGGAGTAGACGGTATTCGCTGGGACGCTGCAAAGCATATTGGACTGCCAAGTGAAAACTGTAATTTCTGGCCGGCAGTTACACAGGGAACAGGCTTGTGGACATACGGAGAAATTCTTGATGACCCTGTAGCCTCTGATGGCAACCGAGACAATAGAGAATATGCCGAAAGCCTAATGAAGGAGTACACCAAGTACATCAGTGTTACAGACAGCGGCTACGGTGCAGATGTTAGAATGGCATTCAGAAGCGGCACGGTTACTAAAAGCGTCGGCAATTTCGCTGAGCGTGGAGTTTCCAAGGACAAGCTTGTTTATTGGGCAGAGAGCCACGATACTTATTCTAATGATAAAAGCGACGGCGAATGGGATTCCTCACAGTTTATAGATCAGAATAAAATTGACCGAGCTTATGCGGTTGTAGCAGCACAGAATAAGGCTACTTCATTGTATTTCTCAAGACCGTCTTCAAAATCTAAAAATGATATTAAAGCAGGTAAAAAGGGCAGCACACACTATACCAGCAAGGAAGTTGCAGAGGTTAATAGATTCCATAATGAAAACGCCGGCAAGGCTGACTACTACAAGGCATCAAACGGCTGTGCTGTAGTTACCCGTAAGGATGGCGGTGCCGTTATAGTTAAGGGCACCGGCAGTGGCAAGGTTTCTGTAGAAAACGGCGGTGGTTATGCAAAGCCGGGTACATATAAAGACCAGGTTTCAGGCAACACCTTTACAATTACAGCATCAACTATTTCCGGTGAAATAGGTTCTACAGGTATTGCAGTTATTTACGACGCTAAGCCTATTCCAAGCATTTCTGCTGCACCGGGCACTGAAAGCGATACATATACCTACAAGACAAATACACTTTCAGTTACACTTAATGCTTCAAATGTAAGCAACGCTAAGTATTCTCTGGACGGCGGCAGCGAGATTGCTTACACAGACGGTACAAAGATTACATTGGGCGAGGGCAAGCCTTTTGAAACATTACAAACTCTAAAATTAACAGCAACTGATACTGCATCGGGTAAAACACTCACAAAGACATATACGTTCTTAAAGTCGAACAAGGGTACTTCAATCTACTTTGACAACAGCTCATATAACTGGAGCAATATATATGCCTACATCTACAAAGACGATGGTGGCTCATCAAATGAGATTGCGGCTTGGCCGGGCGTACAGCTGACAAATAAATCAGCTGCGAACGGTTACTTTGTTTATGATTTACCTGAGGACTACGAGAACGCAAAGGTAATATGGTCTGACGGTTCAGGCTCAAGCTCAAACAGATACCCTGCGGATATGGAGCCGGGTTTGTCAATAGATGGTAAATCTCATTTGCTTACATCGGGAAATACTTGGAAAGAGTACAACGAGAGTGTAACACCAACTGAACCAACCACTCCTACAAGCCCAACTACACCGACTGCACCTCCTGTGAACTATAAATATGTTATAGGTGATGTAAGCGGAGACGGCGTTGTCACCCTGAAGGATGCATCACTTATTCAGAGGGCATTGCTTGGTAATCTTACACTTACCGAGAAGCAGCAAAAGGCGGCTGATATTGTCAACGACGGAAAAATTACCGTTGCAGATGTTGTTGCTGTACTAAGATATTTGGTTGGCTATGACAATGTTTACAAGATTGGTGAGGAAGTTACCGTCACTTCCGCAGACTGAGCAGCACTTATATAAAAGCCTGATACAGCAGTATACCTGTGTATAGGGCTTTTCGGATGTAACAGTAAATACTTAAGTGGTAGTTGGTTTGGTAACCAATTGCTGTAAAAAGTGATTTTTTACAGGCAACAGCATATGCTGTTGCCTGTGTTATGTATAGACTCACTTTAGTGAAAAGTGGTGTTTTTATATAGGCTCCCTTGAGTAAAGGAAGCGTTTGAAGAAGTGAGTTAATATAGGCTCCCTTGAGTAAAGGGAGCTGTCAGCGAAGCTGACTGAGGGATTGCTTAACAATATTGTCAATATAATTGCAAATCTCTTCAAAATTATAATTAATTTGATTATTTGGTATTCTTATTATTCTCAGCCCATATTGTTCAAGATATGCAGTTCTTTCTTTATCTTTTTGTCTGCCGGCTTCTTCATAGTGTTGACTGCCGTCAAGCTCGATCACGAGCTTTGCTTTGGCAGAATAAAAGTCGACAATGTATTTACCTAAAACCTTTTGTCTTGAAAATCTAACAGGATATGTTCTTAAAAAATCGTACCACAAGTGTCGTTCTTCCTTTGTCATATTTTTACGAAGAACTTTTGCGATAGGAACTATGTTTTTATTATGCTTTCTATCCATTAAACAATCCCTCCGTCACGGCAGAGCCGAGCCACCTCCCTTTGCACAAGGGAGGCGTTTTTTTATACAGGCTCCCTTGAGTAAAGGGAACGTTTGAAGAAGTGAGTTAATATAGGCTCCCTTGAGTAAAAGTAGCGTTTTTGTATAGGCTCCCTTGAGTAAAGGGAGCTGTCAGCGAAGCTGACTGAGGGATTGCTTAACAGCACTAATTCAGGCGATAGCATATAGCTTAAAGTAATTAACAATCCCTCCGTCACGGCAAAGCCGAGCCACCTCACTGAATATAAAAATCCCCAATTATATTGTAACCTCAAAGGAGGTATAGCCCATATCGCAGCTAACATCAATGCTGCCGTTGTGGTTATCGACAATTTGTTTTGCAATTGCCAAGCCCAGACCGTAGCGGTTGTTGTCACGGTTTCGTGATTCGTCAGCACGATAAAAGCGTTCAAAAATCTTTTTCCGTACCTCCTCCGGTATCGGCTCCCCTGTGTTTGACACTCTTATTTTGCATCTGCTTTTTGCTGCGGGCACTACGGTTACTGTTACGCTGCCTCCGTCATAGCAATGCTTTATTGCGTTGTCAACCAATATAGCTACAACCTGTTTAATTTGTCCTTCGTTGCCGTTAATAAAAATTTCACCCTCAGGCTCGCACTCAAGAATAATGCCTTTTTCAAAGGAAACGCTTTCAAACGGCATTGTAACCTCCATTAGGGTATTGCAAATGTCAAAGCGTGTTGACTGTGCCTTGTCAGACTGCATTTCTATTCGTGTGAGTGTAAGCAGGTCGTTAATAAGCTTGCTCATTCTTTCCGACTCGGACTGTATATATCCCAGCCATTTGTTTTCGCCGATGTCACCTGCCAATATGTCTGCGTTAGCACTTATAACCGCTATAGGAGTTTTCAGCTCGTGGCTTGCGTCGGATATAAATTGCTTTTGTCTGTTAAAGGCGTCCTCAACAGGCTTTATAAGCCACATGGAAAGAAGAAGGCTCAAAATTAATATTATAAATGAACCTACAAGCCATATTATTACAGAGCTTGCAGCCATTGTGCTGAAATTGTTAATATTATCGGAGTTGTTCATAAATCCAACTATATGTGCCTTTCCGAAGGCACCATAGTTAATATCTGTAATTGTATATATAAGCTTGTCTATTTTTCCCTGCTTTGCCGAACGTGATAGGGCTTTGCTTGTAAAGGCGGATATTTGCTCATAGGTGTAATTAGTTTCGTTTGCTGCGGTTATACCTTTAATTTCATCGTCAATCCCCACATACGACAGATATATTTCAGAGTCACTTACACCGTAGTTTTTGTCATATGCTCCTGAGCTATTGCTTGAAAAATCCGCCAAGGGATCATCCTGAATAATTGCTCTTGAGGTTATCATACCAAGCCTGCGGTACGCCTCCTCCATATTAATATTGTAGTTAAAAATATTAACTGCTACTAATATTCCTCCCAAAACAAGAGAGAGTATAAGGGTTAGTACGGTTACAAGCTTTATTCTAAGCTTTTTTATCATTTGCCCTCCTCCAAAGTGTAGCCTAAGCCACGCACTGCCTTTATTGCTACCTTAGAGCCTACAAATTTTATTTTTTTTCTGGTAAACGAAACATAAACCTCTGCGTTGTTGTATTCGCTGTCGCTTTCAAGGCCCCACAACTTTTCTACAATTTGCTCCTTGCTTATAATTTGATTTTTGTTTTTCAGCAAAAACTCAAGCAGCTGAAATTCCTTTAGTCCCAGCTTCATACTTTTTCCGGTGGTTGTACAGGAAATTTCACCTATACCGGTGTTAAGCTGCAAATCTCCAAAGGTAATTATATTGCTTTCAATTTCACCCTTCCTTCTTGTTATTGCACGAAGCCTTGCCAACAATTCTTTAGTTTGAAAGGGCTTTGTTAAGTAATCATCTGCACCGCAGTCCAAGCCACGCACCTTGTCGTCAAGCTCGCTTTTTGCGGTAAGCATTAAAACAGGCGTTTCTATACCCTCATCACGCAAATTTCTAAGCACCTGAAAGCCGTTCATAAGCGGCAGCATAACATCAAGCACTATAGCGTCGTAAATGCCCGTAAGTGCTTGGTCAAGACCGTCCTGACCGTCTGTTGCAATGTCAACAATGTATTTTTCTTTTTTTAATATTTCTCTAAGGGCGTCAGCCAGACTGAACTCATCTTCAATTACTAATATACGCACATTAATCCCTCCCGATAATTTTGCATAAAATTCCATAGTAGATTTACATACATATTTTAGCACAAAACCTTTAAAAAGTCTTGAATTTATTTTTGGTTTTATGTCATATGCTCTTATAAAAATAAAGGTGCGGCCTTGCTTTGGCTGCACCTTTATAAATGCTAATATTTTTAATAATAATACGGCAGTGTACTCTTTAGCTTTTCTACCGCCCGTGATATATGTCTGCTTACCACGCAGGGGGATATGCCTATTTCCTTGGCTATGTCAACCATTTTTCGGTTGCATATGTAATACTGCGTCAGACAGTAGCTCTGTCTTTGCGTAAGCTCCAGCTTAACAGCCTTTGCAATATGGCTTTTCATTTTTTCAATGTCGGCTTTGTTGGTTTTGTGCGATTGACAATATTGGCTGTAAACAAGTGCTTGTGAAAGGCTTTCAAGCCTTGCAGGGTCTGTTGCGTACGACCTCATTTAAGCCGCCTCCTTTTCCTGTGCACGGCTTCTCATCATCTGTGCTGTGTGCTTGCACTCCAGGTACATACTGTACAAGCCGTTTATCCGTTTGTTCAGCTCCAGCTCTGTACAAACGGCGGTGCAAGTTTTGCGCTCCTTTTTTAAAGCCAAAATTTTCCTGTTTAAAGTCTGCATTTGTTCTTCGTATTCATTAGCCCATAGTGCATAATTAATTAATCCGTTATTCATATTTAACATTCTCCTATTCTCTATCTGTAAAACTATCTGCTTAAATAAAAACATACAGCAGGGAAAGACTGTGTGCTTAAAAATATAAACAAAAATGCTTGCAAGCACCACACAAACATTTGTTTATATTTTAATTGTAGCAGTTAAGTGACATAAAATCAATAGAAAATCGAAAATATGTTTGCTAACGGCGACCGCTGTCCCATTAGTTGTACAGCAGTAGGAATTTAAATAAATTATAAAATTGTATAAATTCCTTGAAAAAATAGTCTTTATGTAATAAAATATATTGTATATATTTGTGCGATTGAACAGTATCACTGCACATAATCTATGAGTGGTTACTAAATAAAAAATGTTTTAAAGGTAGGTTAATATGAAGGTTATTATTTTAGCAGGAGGCTACGGCACACGCATTAGCGAAGAGAGCCATTTACGTCCAAAGCCAATGATAGAGATAGGCGAAATGCCGATTTTATGGCATATAATGAAGCAGTATTCTTACTACGGATATAATGATTTTATTATTTGTGCCGGCTACAAGCAGTATGTAATTAAAGAGTATTTTGCTGATTACTATCTGCACAGAAGTAATATTACATTTGATTTCAGAAACGGTAACGAGCTTACAATCCATTCAAATGTTGCAGAGCCATGGCGTGTAACTATTATTGATACAGGTCTGAATACGATGACAGGCGGCAGAATTAAAAGAATAAAGAATTTCATACATAACGAGCCGTTTTTGCTTACATACGGTGACGCAGTTTCGGCTATTGATATTAACGAGCTTGTGGATTTCCATAAAAAGCAGGGTACCATCGCCACGCTGTCGGCTATTCAGCCGGGTGGCAGGTTTGGTTTGCTGGATATAAATGATAACAGCATTATTACTGACTTTAAAGAGAAAAAGAAAGAGGACGGCGGTTGGATAAACGCCGGATATATGGTTTTACAGCCCGAAATATTTGATTTAATCGAGGGTGACAGCACAGTGTTTGAGCGTTATCCTTTGGAGGAGTGCGCCAGAAGGAACCAGCTTAGTGCCTACAAATTTAACGGCTTTTGGCAGTGTATGGACACACTGCGTGAAAAAAATCTGCTTGAGGAGCTTTGGACAAGCGGTAAGGCACCTTGGAAAGTGTGGAATGACTAATGTTTGATGCTGAATTTTTTAAAGGAAAAAGAGTTTTTGTTACCGGACACACCGGCTTCAAGGGTTCTTGGCTTTGCAAGCTGCTTGTACAGTGCGGGGCAGAGGTTTATGGCTATTCGCTGAATCCGCCTACAAATCCGTCAATGTACAGCCTGCTGAATATAGACCGTATTGTGCACAGCACTGTTGGCGATATAAGAGATTTAAAGGCTTTGCAGAATGCATTTAACAAGGCACAGCCTCACATCGTTATGCATCTGGCGGCTCAGCCTATAGTAAGAGAATCGTTTAAGGACCCTGTTTACACCTACTCGACAAATGTTATGGGTACGGTTAATATTTTGGAATGTGTAAGAAATTGTAAGACCGTCGGCTCTGTGCTGAATGTAACTACCGACAAGGTTTATAAAAATAACGAGTGGTGCTGGGGCTACAGAGAAAACGAGCCGTTAGACGGCTTTGATCCATATTCAAACAGCAAAAGCTGCTCTGAGCTTGTTACCCACAGCTATAAAAGTAGCTTTTTTGATGATGAAAAGATAGCGGTTTCTACTGCACGAGCAGGCAATGTTATTGGCGGCGGTGATTTTGCGGTTGACAGAATTATTCCCGACTGTGTTCGTGCCGCAAAGGATAAAAAGGACATAATAGTAAGAAATCCCTACTCTACCAGACCGTATCAGCATGTTTTGGAGCCTCTTTGTGCTTATTTGCTAATAGTGCAAAGGCAGTATGAAAGCTTTGAGCTTGCCGGTTACTACAATGTAGGTCCTGACGAGTGCGACTGCGTTACTACGGGCGAAATTGTAGATATGTTTGTTAAGCACTACGGCGAAGGGTTAAGCTGGAAAAATATTGCAGAGAAAAACGCCCCTCACGAGGCGAATTTCCTAAAGCTGGACTGTTCTAAGCTAAAGTCGGCTATGGGCTGGAAGCCTGTTTGGAACATTGACAAGGCTATTAAAAAAACCGTTGAATGGTCAAAAGCGTATATAAATAATGATGATTTAGATGAAATAACAAATAAGCAGATTGCTGAATTTCTAACTGCGGAGGATTAATTAATGTTTGAGAATATGACACAGGATAAGGCTAAGGAAGAAATTTTAAAAATGGTTGAGGAGTATTGCAGCAAATACCATAACCAACCAAAGGAGTACAAGGAGGGCGACAGAATACCATACGCCGGCAGAGTATATGACAGCGAAGAAATGGTAAATCTTGTTGACAGTTCGCTTGAATTTTGGCTGACCTCAGGCAGATATACTCAGCAGTTTGAAAAGGGCTTGGCTGAATATTTGGGCGTAAAATACTGCAGCTTAGTAAACAGCGGCTCAAGTGCCAATTTGGCAGCTTTTGCGGCACTTACCTCTCCGCTGTTGGGGGAGCGTGCCATTAAGCGTGGCGACGAGGTTATAACAGTTGCCGCAGGCTTTCCAACCACGGTAGCACCGATTATTCAATTTGGTGCTGTTCCTGTATTTGCAGATGTTGATGTAAGTCAGGGCAATATTGATGTAAATTCTATGGAAAAGGCTCTTAGCCCGAAAACCAAGGCGGTAATGCTTGCACATACCTTGGGTAATCCTTTCAACCTGGAGTACATAAGAGATTTTTGTAAGAAAAATAACCTGTGGCTTGTTGAGGATAACTGTGACGCACTTGGCTCTAAATATTACATAGACGGTCAGTGGAGGTTTACCGGTACAGTGGGTGACATTGGTACATCAAGCTTCTATCCGCCGCACCATATGACAATGGGCGAGGGCGGTGCTGTTTACACAAACAGCCCTTTGCTTAATAAAATAATCAGGTCTATGCGTGACTGGGGCAGAGACTGTGTATGTCCGTCTGGCTGTGACAATATTTGCGGACACCGTTTTGACAGACAGTACGGCGAGCTGCCTTTGGGCTATGACCATAAGTATGTATATTCTCACTTTGGCTACAATCTAAAGGCAACCGATATGCAGGCGGCTATAGGTGTGGCACAGCTTAAAAAATTCCCGTCCTTTGTTGAAAAGAGAAAAGAAAATTATAAGATATTAATTAACGAATTAAAGCCTCTTGAGGATAAATTGATTTTGCCTGTTGCCTGCAAAAACGGCGATCCAAGCTGGTTTGGCTTCCTTATTACCTGCAAAGAGGGCGTAGACAGAAACAAGGTTGTTCAGTATGTAGAAAGCAAGGGCGTTCAAACAAGAATGCTGTTTGCCGGCAACCTTACAAAGCATCCGGCGTTTATTGACTATAAAAACAACGGCGGAGAGTACCGCATTGCTACCGATTTAAGCAATACAGATATTATTATGAACAACAGCTTTTGGATAGGTGTATATCCGGGTATGACAGAGGAAAAGCTGAGGTTTATGGCTAAGACTGTTATTGAGGCCGTTAATCAATGAGTATAGTTAAAAGACTGCAGGATAAGTTTAATGTACACAGCAAAAAGGAATTTTTTGCTCTGGTTTGGCAATTTATAAAGTTTGGCATAGTTGGCTTTTCCAATACGCTTATTTCGCTGGCTGTATATTATATTTTGGTATTTTTCGGCTGGAATTATCTTTTAGCAAACACAATGGGCTTTTTAATAAGCGTTTGCAATGCTTTCTTTTGGAATTACCGATATGTTTTTAAGGATAAAACGGAAACGAGTATCCCTAAGTCTTTCAGCAAGGTGTTTATTACCTATGGCATAAGCTATTTGGTATCTACATTTTTAATTTGGTTAATGGTAGATATTATGCATATTTCGGAATGGCTTGCACCGCTTATAAGGCTTGTGGTAACAGTGCCGCTTAATTTTGTGCTTAACAAGCTGTGGGCCTTCAGAAAGAGAGAAAAGAAGAAATAAGCGGTTAATGCAGGTGGAAAAGGAGAATAACCAATATGAAAATTAAGCTTTCTGACTATATAGCAAATTTTTTAGTTGAAAATGGAATAACAGATATGTTTACCGTAACAGGCGGCGGCTCAATGCACCTTAACGATTCCTTTGGACACAAAAACGGCTTGCACTGCACATATAATCATAACGAGCAGGCAAGTGCTATGGCGGCAGAGGCATATGCAAGAATAAATAACAAAATTGCCGGTGTGTGCGTAACAATGGGGCCGGGAGCCTCAAATGCCATTACCGGAGTTTTGTGCGGCTATATGGACTCTATACCTATGCTGATTTTTTCGGGGCAGTCAAGGTATGCTACCTGTGTAAGAAGTACGGGGCTTTCACTGCGTACTATGGGCACACAGGAATTTGACATTACAAGGGCTGTAGAGTGTATGACAAAATATGCCGTTATGGTTACTGACGCCAATATGATAAAATATCATCTTGAAAAGGCCTTGTTCCTTGCCAAAAACGGCAGACCGGCACCCTGCTGGCTTGATATTCCCTTGGATATACAGGCAAAGATAATTGATACCGACGATTTGGCTGATTACAACCCGCAGGAGGACATTCAGCAGATAAAGGATATTGTAGATGACGGTGTAATTGACGCTATTATAGACAGGCTGAAAAACGCACAGCGTCCTGTAATAATGACAGGCAACGGTATTCGCCTAAGCGGTGCACATATGGAATTTTTACAGCTTGCAAAAACGCTGAATATTCCTGTTGTAAACGGTATGAGCAGTATAGACGCCATAGAATATGACAGCCCTGTTTATGTAGGTAAAAGCGGCGGAACAGGTGACAGGGCCGGCAACTTTGCAGTGCAAAACAGCGATGTTCTATTTTCCTTGGGAAACAGATTAAGCTATATGCAAATAGGCTTTAACGAAAAAACATGGGCAAGGGCGGCATTTAAAATAGCAAATGATATTGACGGTGAGGAGCTGAAAAAGCCATATCTTAATATTGACCTGCCGGTAGTGTGTGACGCAAAGGTGCTTATTAATAAGCTGAACAGCAGATTAAAGGAGCTTAATATTAAAAAGCTGTTTAACGGCAGACAGTGGCTTGACAAGTGTGCATACTGGAAAGAGCACTATCAAGTAGTAAACGAAGGTCACTACGAAAATATTGACAACAGAACAAATATTTACGCTTTCTACAACGAGCTTTACAAGGCATTAAAAGAAGACGATGTGCTTGTGGCAAGCGTAGGTACAAGCAGAGTGGTAGGCAGCCAAACGGCGAAAATTAAAAAGGGACAGCGTTTTATAACTAACCCTAATACAGCCTCAATGGGCTACTGTCTGCCGGCGGCCATTGGCGTATGCACAGCCTGTAACGGCAGAAGCATAGCCTGTGTAACAGGTGACGGCAGTCTGCAAATGAATATTCAGGAGCTGCAAACAATCGTGACCAATAAGCTGCCGGTAAAGCTGTTTGTTATAAACAACAACGGCTACCATTCCATCAGACAAACACAAACAGCCTACTTTAGCCAACATACCCTTGTGGGCGTAGGTACAGACAGCTCCGACCTGGGCTTTCCAAACCTTGAAATGCTTAGCAAAGCTTACGGTATTGCATATACAAGCGTGTGTAAAAGTGAGAACCTGTTTGATACTATAAGCTCTGTGTTAAATTCCGAGGGCACTGTGCTTTGCGAGGTGTTTGTAACTACCAAACAAAAAACAGAGCCAAAGGCCTCAAGCAAAAAGCTGGAGGACGGCTCAATGGTGTCTGCTCCGCTTGAGGATTTAGCACCGTTTTTGCCAAGAGAAGAGCTTGAAGAAAATATGTTTATCCCTTTGGTATAGTAAAAAGAGATAAGCCGTTGAATTTCGGAGGTATTATGAATATTGCAGTTGTAACCGGTGCTACAAGTATGATAGGCTTGGCTGCGGTTAAAGAGCTTGTAAAGAATAATGTTAAGGTTTATGCTGTTGTAAGAGAAGCTTCACCTAATATTGACAGACTAAATGGAATAGACAATATTGAAATTGTAAATTGCAGTTTAGATAGCTTATCACAGCTTCCGCAGTTAATTAAGCGTACTGACTGTGATGTGTTTTACCACTTTGCATGGGGGCATACCGGTGCAAAGAGAAATGATAATTTACGATACCAAACCGAGAATATAAGCTTTACCCTTGACGCAGTAGACGCCGCTTATAAGCTGGGCTGTAAAAAATTTATAGGTGCAGGCTCACAAGCGGAATACGGTGTAGTAAATAAACCAAGCATAAGCGAGGAAACTCCTGTAAACCCCTGCACTCCGTACGGAGTGTGCAAGTATGCCGCATGCAAGCTGGCTCTTGAGCAGTGTAAAAGATACGGCATTGGCTGTATTTGGACAAGAATTTTCAGTGTATACGGTGCATATAATAAAAGGTCGGCAATGGTTCCCGCCTGCATAGAGAAAATGCTGAGGGGAGAGGACACCGACTTTACAAAGGGCGAGCAAATGTGGGATTACCTTTACAGCAAGGATATTGGCAGAGCCTTTTTCCTTTTGGGCTTATATGGCAGGGACAACGAGGTGTACAACATAGGCAGCGGCACGGCAAGACCTCTTTATGAATATATTCAGCTTATTAATAAGTACACACATAATACGGCAAGGGTAAATATAGGTGCTTTGCCATATGGCGAAAATGCCGTTATGCAGCTGTGTGCGGATATTGCCAAGCTTAGCAAACACACCGGCTTTGTGCCGGAGTACACCTTTGAACGGGGGATAAAGGAAAATATAGAGTTTATTAAACAGCAGATGGGAAAGGACACAAATATACAATGAAAAAAATCAGTGTTGTAATACCTACATATAACGAGGAAGAAAATGTTGAGCCGTTATCTGCGGCTATTATAGATGTGTTTGAAAAACAGCTTCCGCAGTATGATTATGAGATTATATTTGCCGACAACCATTCAAAGGACAGCACAAGGAAAATCCTAAGGAGATTGTGCGAACAAAACAGAAAAATTAAAGCAATATTTAATGCCAGAAATTTCGGACAAATGCGTTCACCGGTATATGCACTAAAGCAGGCGTATGGTGACTGCGTAATAAGAATGTGTGCGGATTTTCAAGACCCTGTAAATATGATAGTTGACTTTGTAAGGCTGTGGGAGCAGGGCAATAAAATAGTTATCGGCGTAAAAACAACCAGTAAGGAAAGCAAGCTTATGTATTTTTTGCGTACTTGCTACTATAAGCTGATAAAAAAAATATCCGATGTTGACCAAATTGAGCATTTTACGGGCTTTGGCTTATACGACAAGGCGTTTGTAGATGTTGTAAGAAATTTAGAGGATCCAATGCCGTATTTAAGAGGCATTGTGGCAGAGCTGGGCTTTGACTATGTTAAGGTGGAGTATCAGCAGCCAAAAAGAAGAGCGGGTAAAAGCAAAAACAATTTCTACTCGCTGTATGACTATGCAATGATAGGCATAACCTCATATTCAAAGGTTATACTTCGTCTTGCAACCCTAAGCAGCTTTGTAGTAGGTGCTGTAAGCGTTGCTATTGCCTTGATTTACCTGGTGCTGAAGCTTGTATTTTGGGATCGCTTTTCGGCAGGTATGGCACCTGTGCTTGTGGGTATGTTTTTTCTTGGGGCTGTACAGCTGTTCTTTATAGGAATTATGGGCGAATATATTATGAGTATAAATACCAGAGTTATGAAGCGGCCCTTGGTTGTTGAGGAGTGCAGACTGAATTTTACCGATGAGGATTCTGTATGTAATGACAGTCAAGAGGAAAATATCTGTACAGACAGTGAAAATATTGAAAAGGAGCAGGTGCTGAAATAGTGCTTCGGCAAAATTAAATTATGAACATTTCTTTAATGAATTTTGTAAAATATGTTGACATTAGAAGGCATTTACGGTAATATAGTAATATACTATGAGGAGGTAATGTTATGAATAACAACAATGATAATAACAACAATTTTCAACAGAATAGTACCCCTAATATGCCGCAGCAAAATACACAGAGCGGTGGCACTGACCCAAATGTACCACAGCAAAATGTACAGAGCGGTGGCTTTAATCCAAATCAGAGCTATGCCGGAAATACATTTAACCCTAACCAGGGTTATTCATCACAGCCTGTAGGCGATTTCCAGCAGGGTACATATAACAGTCAGCCACAGAACAACGGCGGTCAGGACTATTACAATAATCAGCCACAGAACAACGGCGGTCAGGATTATTACAATAATCAGCCACAGAATGGCTTTAACCCTCAGCCACAGGTGATGGGTCCGGATCCTAACGCTTCTAAAGCACAAACAGCTATGATAGTCGGTGTTGCCAGCTTGGCAGCAGCAGTTTTAGGCATTGTGTTGTTTTGGGTATCTTGTGCTTGCTCAACAGGTCGTTCAGGTGCGCAAGCAATGGGCGTTATGGCTATAATATCCGGTGTGCTTTCTTTGGCGGCTCTTGTTGTAGGTATTATTTCAATAGTGATGGCAGTTAAGTACAAAAAGCTTTCCGGTAATGTTACTACACCAAATACCGGCAAGGCTACAGCCGGTATGATTTGCGGTATTGTTGCTGTAATTCTTTCCGCACTTTCAATTCTTTCCTGTGCTTCTTGCGTAGGCTGTGCAGCCTGTGCGGCTTGTGCAGCAGGAAATACTCTTTCAAGCTTCAGCAGCTCTGATCTTGCCGATATTTTAGACAGTGCTGATTCCTTGTATTACTGATTTAAAATTGATTTTTATGATAATTTGGCAGTGTGTTGTTGCACACTGCCATTTTTTAGAGGTGAATATATGTTTTCTACACTTGATACATTAGGCTTTGAACTGCCTTACTATGGATTTATGGTGGGCTTAGGTATTTTGGCCTGCTTTCTGCTGATAAAGCTTGTTACTATGAAAAAGCGTGACCATATAGAGGGCATTGAATATGTGTGCATAGGGCTGGCAGGTGGCATAGGTGCATTTATAATGGCACATATTGTTTACGCAATTGCACAGTTTGACAAGCTTGTGTATGTGCTTACCCACCTTGACCGAGTGTTCGGCAGTTTGCAGAAGTTTATGGCATATATGATAGATGTTTTTGGAGGTATGGTATTTTACGGCGGACTTATAGGTGCATGTATTGGTGCGTTTATTTATATGAAGGTGGCAAAGCTTGATGTTCGCAGTTATGCCGACACCCTTGCACCATGTATCCCGTTGTTTCACGCATTTGGCAGGATAGGCTGCTTTTTGGCAGGCTGCTGCTACGGAATAGAAAGCAATTTCGGAGTTACATACCATCACTCATTAATCGTAAATGCAAATGGTGTAAGCCGCCTGCCTATACAGCTGTTTGAGTCTGTAGAAAATGTGCTTATATGCTTAGTGCTTTTGGCTGTGCTTTGCAAATGCAGCAGCCTGAAAAAGGGTACATTAATTTGGATATACGGTCTTATATACCCGGTGGTTAGGTTTATTAATGAATTTTTCAGAGGCGACATTACAGAGCGAGGCTATTTTGGGCCGCTTTCAACCTCACAGTGGATAAGTATTTTTCTCTTTGTGATTTCGGCAGTGGCACTAATAGCAGAATATAGCCGTAAGCCAAGGCAAAATACAGCTGTAAATAAGGAAGTGGCGTAAATGATTTTCGGAGTTTCCTCCTCCTGCTTTTATCCTATGGAGCTTTCAAGCTCTATTGAGGGTTTGGCATCAAGGGGCGTAAAGCAGATTGAAATTTTTGTTAATACCGAGTCGGAGGTTAAACAGGACTTTATAAAAACCATAAGGAATATTATTGCTCCCTATGGCGTAAAGGTAACCTCTGTACACCCGTTTACATCGGGCTATGAGCATATAATGATTTTTTCTGACTACAAAAAAAGATTTTATGATTCTGTAGAATTTTATAAACAGTATTACTGCTTTGCAGCCGAGCTTGGTGCAAGGCTTGTTGTTTTGCACGGCGACAGGCGTATGCCCGAAATGGGCGGCATACCAAACGAGGAGTATTTTGAAAGATACTACAAGCTGGCACAGACAGGCAGAAAAATGGGCGTAGACCTGGGGCAGGAAAATGTTAATATGTTCAGAAGCCAAAGCCCTGCGTTTGTAAAGCAAATGAGAGATTATTTGGGAAAGGATGCTTCCTTTGTTTTTGATATTAAGCAGGCAGTGCGTGCCAGCTGCAGCCCTTATGATATGTGCAGTGCAATGGGCGACAGGATAATTCATTTACATATAAATGACAACACCCCTGCAAGGGACTGTATGCTGCCGGGAAAGGGCGATATGGACTACAGAAAAATGCTTACTCAAATGAAAAATCAAGGCTTTTCCGGCAAGGGCGTTATTGAGGTTTACCGCAGAGATTTTGACACCATAGACGATATTGTGGGTGCATATAATTATCTGAATACTGAATTCGGTGATATTTAATGTTAAATAAATATTGTATAACTCTTGCAAAGCAAATACAATATATGGTATAATTGCCACAGTATTAATTATGTGAGGTATGCTTATGAAATGTCCGTACTGTTCTTGTGAGGAAAGCAAGGTTATAGATTCACGCTCGGCCGATGACGGCGAAAGAATCCGTCGCCGCCGTGAATGCTTAAACTGTGGAAAGCGTTTTACTACACACGAGGTTATTGAAACTGTACCGATTATGGTGGTAAAGCGTGACCGTACCCGTGAGCTTTTCAGCCGAGAGAAGCTTAGCCAGGGCTTAATGCGTGCCTGCGAAAAGAGGCCTGTTTCCGCTGAAACAATAGAGGAAATAATAAATAAAATAGAAATGCGTCTGCAAAATTCTCTTGAAAGAGAGGTTACCTCCCAAACAATAGGCGAGTATGCTATGGAGTATTTAAAGGAGGTTGATGAGGTGGCGTATGTACGCTTTGCCTCTGTTTACAGACAATTTAAGGATATTAATACTTTTAGAGAGGAGCTTAACAAGCTTTTGCAGTCTAAATAAGCAATGTGTCACAGGCGGCCGGCTGCCGCCTTTTGTATTTTTGCCGCACTGTGGTTATTGTAATGCGTAACCTTCCATTCTGTGTATGCATAAATACAAAATTACAAAATATTTAAGTTGCCAAAACTTATTTATTGTATTATAATTAATTTGTCTTTATGCAAATTATAGGAGGATTACAATGGCAGATAATGAGAAAAATCAGTTTGACCTTAACGGCGATGACAACGGAGCAGAAAACACCGGCTTTGCTGAGGAAAATTTAGAGGCGGAGGCTGCTGAAAATGCCGAGGCTGAGGATACCGCAAAATCAGAAAATGATGAACAGGAGTATGCTTCACAATTTGGCGAGCTGGATGATTATATCAGTGAGGATAACCCTGACAGCAGCAGTACCGATGAGGCTAAGCCGAAAAAGAAAATGAAGACCGGCACTATTATTACTATTGTTGTTATTGTGGCTGTATTACTGGCTGTTATCGGCGGTGCAGTTTACTTTATTTTCTTTAACAATTCAATAAAAGGTGTGTGGAAATATACACAAACAGGTACAGACGGTACCGCGTATGAAACCTACTACGAATTTACGGATAAAGAGCTTATTCTGTCAATGAGCTCAGATTATATGTCCGAGGAAATGATTTATCAAGTAAGCTACGGCGATAATTCATTTAACTATATGTACAACGGTGCTATACAGCAAAGCTTTAAGTACGAGGTTACAGGCAATTTAATTCAGGGCAAAAAGGTTGCAATATCATATGACAAAGGCGGGCAGGCACAGGAGCTTACATATGAAATGTTCAAGCCGAAAACTGAATTGAAGGGGCCAAGCTTTAAGAAAAACGACAGCATTGTCGGCTACTGGAAAACTACAAATATGTACGGTATGGAAACATTTATGGAGCTTACGGGCGACGGCTTTATACACAACTATGCCATTACGCCTATTTATACAGATGTTGTAACATTTAAGTACAACTTTGACGGCAAGCAGATTATTACATTGTCTGCAGGAGGAACAGATTCCTCCGGCAACACCGTTGAGGCAGGCTCAGAAAGTAAAATGGATGCATCCGTTAAGAATAATAAGCTGACAATTTCAAACGGCTCATACGATATGGTTTATGAGAAGTCTTCAAAGGAAGAAATGGATAAGTACAGAGATTCATTATACGACAGCTCTTCACAGTCAAGCTCAACAAAGGACGAAGCAGCCACAGCCGAAGCTTCAAATAAAGAAAAGGCTACAGCAGCATAATTAAAATTTATATAATGCAAAAGGAACGGCACAATAACCGTTCCTTTTCTTGTTTTCTGATTTGTAACATATATAGCTGAAAAATACTGTCTGTTTAAAATACCGACTGCGTATAATTTTGTGTACGGTTTACATTAGGTCAAACAAATCCATTTGTATATATTCATTACTTTGGTAGGTTTTCATATATTCAAACACCTTGTCATTGCCAAGCATAATTCCGTTATTTTCACATTCGGCTGCAATAATTTTCATTAGTTTGTCATTATTGGGGCTTAGCAATTCGTAGCTGTTTCCGTAATGATTGATGTATTTGTATTTTAATCCTGGAAATTTATAATCAAGCTGTTTATAAAAGTGCTCACGGCTGCCCTCACGAAGTGTAACTCCAATACCATAGCAGATTATTCCCTTAACGCCGGCGTCTACGCACTGGCGCATAAGCGAGAGAATATTTTCTTCGGTATCGTTTATAAAGGGCAAAAAAGGGCAGAGCCAAACTACTGTAGGTATGCCGTTGCTTGCAAAAATTTTCAGTGCTTCAACTCTTTTGTCGGTAGTACATACATTAGGCTCAATTATTCTGCAAAGATTAATGTCCGCTGTTGTAAGTGTCATTTGTACTACGCACTTTGATTTTTTATTAATTGCTTTCAGTAAATCAAGGTCCCGCAAAATAAGATTGCTTTTTGTTTGTATGCAAAGCCCAAAACCGTATTTTTCAATAACCTCCAGGCAGGCTTTTGTTTTTAAGAGCTGCTTTTCTTCAGGTATGTAAGGGTCAGACATTGCACCTGTGGCTATCATAGCTTTTTTTCGTTTTCTTTTAAGCTTTTCCTCCAAAATTATAGGGGCATTTTCTTTAACCTCTATATCTTCAAAAGCGTGGTTCATTTGATAGCACTTGCTTCGTGCGTCACAATAAATGCACCCGTGGGTACAGCCACGGTATATATTCATTCCGTTATCTGATGATAGCAGCTGTTTTGCGTTTACCTTATGCATAACTATAACCCCTTGAATTTTACTGCACTGATTATACCACACTAAAGCTATATAGCCAACATTCATTGTAAAACAGCCCTGTAGGCAATGCCTATGCTTGGCTGAATTTAGGACATTTAGCATATTTAACATAAATTTAAAATAATAGCAATGTACTTAATACAGTTATTCAAAGTTTATGAATAT
>OMCF01000230.1_pt1 | contig 25770 bp, 20 predicted proteins | sample 1673791 | NCBI WGS metagenome assembly OMCF01 (sample SAMEA103958127, study PRJEB25191) | human gut metagenome | biome: human-associated habitat [ENVO:00009003]; feature: intestine environment [ENVO:2100002]; material: feces | place: Germany | collected 2013/2015
CACTCATGCCTTTGGTCTTAATGCCCGTTTTCACTTTCTTGCTGATGTCCTTTGCGTACCACTCCGACATGATGTTGATAAAGGGCGCAAGCCTTGCCACTCCTCTGGAGGGATGACTATCTATCAGTATTCCATCGTTCTAACTATACCATTGAACTAAGTACAAAAAACGGAGCAAATAGTTGTGTAAGAGAGACTGAAAATAATAAATAATATTTTCTTCCAACCAGTTCTGTAATAAAATTAAACTTTAACGAGATTAAAAATGAGGGTAAAGGTCACAGAAGAATATTAATCTTTAAGGTAAGAAAGATATGTAGGTGTTACGAAAGTTTACAACAAAAGAAGGAGTTTTAGTTCTATATATAGCGTTTGGTGGTGTCGCAATTCGAAGTAGAATTGCGACACTTTTCTTTTTGTGGACAGAATTCTGGTTTTTAATCCTTTTTCTATGTGAGAGGGCAAGATCACCGCCACTCCGATTTGATTTCAAAAAATTCAGATCGGAGGTAAAGAAAGGTGATATTTCATAAAGCGAGTGAAGAACGGAAATGGAAACAATGGAAGGAACAAGAAGAACGGATTTTACGGGAATCTGGTGTAAGTGAGAGTGTGATTCAAAGACTTCGGGAACTGGATTGGCAGGATTTTAATACAGAGCGAAGATATTGGGAACATTTTTCACCAAATCAGGAAGAGCTATATACCAAAGAGCTGGAAGAGCAATCTCCTGTGGCACTCACGATCCAACAGTTACTTGACAGCGTGGAAAATGAACAACTGCTGCAGATTCTTCTGGAATCGGATAAGAAAACCTTGCAGATTTTACTGCTGAAGATGTGGGGATTTTCTATCCAGGAGATTGCAGAGCAGACAGGTATCCCGAAAAAGACGATTTATACACGAATGGATCGTCTGAAGAAAAAAATTAAAAAATTTTTGAAAGGGTGAAGAAAAAAGGCGGTTTTCATCGGCTCTATATATGAAAGGGGTAATAGGCCCTCGTTCCTTGACAACCGCATACCAGCATTACAGGTACGTTCCCAAAGATAGAAGCGTGACAGTATAAGCGCCAGGACGGATGGGGGCAAGCACTGCAGGATTGTTATGACAAGGTCTGTACCAAGACTAGGGCGGATCATTTCGTAAGAAAACTGTCAGTGCCTGTTCTCATTCTGAGCGAGTCCTTATAGCTGTGAATGGACTTTCGCAGGTCTTTCGCCAGGATCATCTGCGGGGGATAATGATACGAATTTCTTCCCACAAGGAAGAGGATGGACTCCAAGTTGTAATCAGCAAGACTTTCAGAAAATCTGCGAGCGATGCGAAGCGAAGCATCCGCCTGTAATGTTCCCTGCCATAGATGTGGTGCGGCAGCCGGGGAGTCGAGGACAAATACGGTGCTAAAGAAAAAACGATAAGAAATCAAAAAGAGTGTGTCGTTGATATCAGATATATGCGGCTGTGGGAGATCCTACAGCCGTATCCTTGTGGTATTAACGTCATGCGGAAAGAAGAAACAATATGTTTTACAAAGTTGAATATCAAAAGAGAGCGCATCAGGAAGTAGAGAAGATTTTCCGGGTGCTGCTTCCGGAACAGGGACTGGCGGTCAGGGAAGAACAGATCCGCTTGTGCCATGAAATGTTAGATACCTTGCTGGGAGAAAGAATTGCGCTGTGTGACGCAGGGGTAGGAATTGGCAAGACGTATGCCTATCTGGTAGCTTGTGTGTTGATGCGGAAATATTCCATACTAATGGAACGAAACAGCCTGCCAAAACAGCATCCGGTGGTAGTATCCACTTCCAGCATTGCCTTGCAAAAAGCGATCTTGTCCGAATATGTTCCGTTTTTATCAAGAGTTTTGGTAGAACAGGGCATTATTCAGACACCACTTCGGGCAGTGGTACGGAAAGGAAAAGAACATTTTGTCTGTGATAACAGGCTGGAACAAAGAATCGAGGCTATCCGTTACAAGCAGAAGAACGCAGTCCAAAGAGAAGCACTGCTGTCTCTGCGGAAACATTATGATATGGATATCGTAAAGGATTTGAGTGGGTTTGACAGAAGGTTGGTGTGTGTGCCGAAGTTCTGTCCAAGGGAATGTCCAGGCAGACAGATGTGCCGCTATCAGAGGTATCTGGAAGAATCCAAGAAACAGGATGTGTTCCTTCAGATTTGTAATCACAATTATTTACTGGCAGATGCATTCCACCGGAGGGAAGAGTATAAACCATTGCTGGCGGATTACCGGGCTTTGGTAGTGGATGAAGCGCATAAACTTCCGGAGGCGGCTAGGCAGATGTTTGGGAAGAATTTATGTATGGATGATATCCGGGAGATTGCTTATTATCTGGAACGGGAACATCAAAATGTGGAAGCCCGAACTTTAAAAACCGGGATGTATAGTATTTTTACGATTATCAGGGAAAGTCACATGTTTTCCCATGGTATAAAGGAAAATTTTCAGTTGACCGGAGAATGCGAATTTTGTTTATGGGAGGGAATCCAGATGATTGAAAGAATGATGGAACAGCTAAAAGGAGTAGTGCCAAAGTGGGTGTTAAACAGGCTTCAGGAGGCAAAAGAAGTACTGGAGTGTTTTTTACAGAAAAATTCTAAGTATGTACTCCATCTGCGTATGGATAAAGAAAAGATTCCGGTCTTATGCGCAGCCAGCCGGGAGATTCCACAGCTCTTGCGGGAAATGCTTTGGGATCGGGAGCAGGCACTGTCTGTTATTTTGACCAGTGGAACTTTGAAAGCAGGAAAAGGATTTGCACGTACTTTGCAGATGACCGGACTGGAAGGACGTACAGATGTACAGTCTTATGTGGCAGAATCCCCGTTTGCGTATGAAGAAAACTGTCTGTTATATCTTCCAAAAACTTTGCGGAAGTGTAAAAGGGGAAGCAGGGAAGAAGTTGAGATGGTGGCAGGCCAGATCCATTCCCTGATCTGTTCTACTTACGGGCATACGCTGGTCTTGTTCACTTCCTATACATTGATGGGAAGCGTGTACCAGATATTAAGGGATGGGATTCCCTTTCCGATGGTAGAAGTATGGAGACATTCCCAGGAAGAGATCCTGCGGTTTAAGACGATGGAGAATGCGGTGCTGTTTGCAGCCGGCTCCTGTTGGGAAGGGGTGGACTTTCCGGGGGATATGGTATCTTCGCTGATTATTGTGAAGCTGCCTTTTGCAGTGCCAGATCCTATCAACGAGGCGGAGAAAGAAACCTATGAATCATTGGAAGATTATATCCAGGCGATCATTGTGCCGGATATGCAGAAGAAACTGCGGCAAGGGTTTGGACGTGCCATCCGGACAGAAACAGATACCTGTGTGGTTTCTATTTTAGATTTTCGGGCTGTAAAAGGCGGAAAGTATCATGAAGATGTGATGTGTGCCCTTCCACCCTGTCAGATGGCTGAAGAATTGAGAGAGGTGCAGGATTTTATCCGCAGCCGGAAAGGCGTGGAATATTATCTATAACAGGAAAAATCCCCTTTCCAGCCTTGTTGCTTGTGCTTCATTTTTGGACATTTTTACAGGAAAAGTTTAGTACAGTTTTTGAGGTGGTTTTGGAGGGATTGTTGGTATTGATGAATAGCTATTTTGGCATGAAGTGGATATACTGTGTATAGCGTTAGAGGAAAGGACGGTGAGCAAAATGGCACGATATGCAGTGGAACATATCTGGGAAGGGAAAAAGGAGTATTTCTTGATCCGGGATCACCAGAGCTGGCAGATGGTGCTGCTTCCGTCAAAATATCTGACGCATTTGATCAGAGCAAACCGTTCCCCGAATACTGTTGGCAGAAGGGCAAAATCCATTCGGTTTTACTTGGAATATCTGAATGAAACAGAATTGGAACTGTCCCAAGTGGCGGAACAGGAATTCCAGGAACAATATGAACATTATGTGGGATTTCTCCACTGGTTGAAAGCTGGAAATCATTTGAATGACAAGAAAGAGAAACTGCCAAGCAATAAAACCTGTAATGCGTATTTAAAAGACGTGTTCAGGTTTTTCTGCTTTTTAGAACTGGAAGCAGATATGGAAAGACTGAAGGTGTTATATTATGACAGCTTTACCACCCATGATTCTATCGGCGTGAAAAGAAAACTGCGGTTCCGGTCATTCAATGGATATCTGAAAGAGGAAGAACGAAATGTCCGTCCGGCAGAGCATAATGAGATTTTAGAACTTTTGAAGCAGTGTACCAATTGCAGGGATCAGCTTCTTATCATGCTGCTGGCAGAGACAGGATACCGGATCGGTGAGATTCTAGGTGTGAATTATACCAGGGATATTGATTATGAGCGACATACTATCCGGGTATTTTTCCGGGATGACAATGAGAACAGGGCAAGGGCAAAGAATGCCGCCTACAGAAAAGCTAAGATTAGTGATGCCACCTTTCAGTTTTTACTGTTTTATCTGTCAAAATACCGGGAACTTCTGCAGCATCAGCAGATGTTGTTTGTAAACATCGAAGGGGAGACGAAAGGGAAAGCATTGCAGGTGGATGCGGTCTACCGAATGTTGGAACGGATGGAGAAAAAAACGGGTATCCATACGACACCCCATATGTTGCGGAGATATTTCGGGAATATGAGACGGGATGCCGGATGGCCGCTGGAAATGATCAGTGAGGCGTATGGACATAAACACACCGACACGACCATCAAATATCTGAACATTGTAGATGACCAGCTTATGGAAGCCAGCGACCAATATTATGCAAAACATTCCGTACTTTATGATGTGGAGAAACTCCTGTAGGAGGTGAAGGACATGCCTGCTTATCAATTATATGTATATGAAGAGCAGGAAAAGCGGGAAGCACTGGAACAAAGAATCAGTGAACAGGTGGATGCCTGTACAGAGGTAAATGGAACAATACGAAACCGGGTAAAGAAGTTCCTGATAGAAGCGGGAATTACTGATATTTCGGAGATGAATGCAGTCCTAAGAGTCCGGTATGAAGGGTATCTGGAAAGAAATGAAACCGTTCATGTACCGATTACCTGCCTTCGGGGATTCGACAGAATTTTTATCCATCGGATGAAGGAAGAACTAAAAACGCTGGCAGGACAGAGGAAATATACTACAGAGTATCGTGATCAGTGGATGTGCCTTACCCATTATCCGGAGATTGAGATAGCGGAATCCTTTCTGGCAAGCAAAGACGGAAAGGAACTGTTGTGGGATTTTACACTGGGGTGTCCGAGAAATTTGAAGATGCAGATTTTTACGGTATTGAAAGTGGTGATACATACCTACGAAGGAGAGATGCGAAAAGAGAAGCTGCTGGCACTGCGAAGGTTTTATCAATTTTGTGTGAAACATCAAGTGGCTGATATTGAAACCATGACACTGGATAAAGAACAGCAGTTTGAACAGGAACTTGCGGAAGAGTTTAAAGGGAGAAAGAAACGTACTGTATTTGGCATCCTGAGAACGAGCAGAAAGATATTGTTTATACAGGCATCAGAAATTCATTGGCAAGCAAACGTGTGGTTTTTGGAACGCTTCCATTTTTCTAAAGAACGGATGAACCCCAGCAAACCTATAGAACTGGTGTCCTTTAAAGAAGTGACAAATTTGGAGAATCAAAAGATTTTGCAAAAATATTTGCGGTATCTGTTTGGAATCACAGATTTATGCATCAGCACCATCCGAATCAAGCTGCTGGAACTTCGTACATTTCTGGTACATTTTAATGGAGAAAAAAAGCCGATCTATGAAATGGAAGCAGAGAAGATCCAGAAATATCTGGAGGGCATCCGTAATCAGAATACACGTGAAGCAACAGCCAATGGGCGGATTTTTATGATCCTGCAGTTTTACAATTTTCTCGTAGTCAAGAGGTACTTGAAAAAGATCCCCTTCCGGCATGAATATTATCTTCAAAAAGAAGTGCGTGTCCACAATGACCGCAGCGTACCAGAAGGAGTATATACGGAAATTTTGTCTAAGCTGGCAGAATTCCCAGAACATCTCCGACTGATGTTCCTTCATCTATGGTGTACCGGAATCCGGGGAAGCGAAGTGTGTACCCTGACAGGTGATGGTTATGAAGAAAAGGATGGAGATTACTGGCTGAAGGTCTATCAGGTAAAAATGAAAACTTATAAGCGGATTCCCATTCCGGAAGCATTGTACAAACTGGTACAGGTGTATAAAAAGAAATATCAGATTGGACCGGAAGAATATCTGTTTCAGAATCAGACAGGAGGCGCTTTCCGGTATGGAACCTTCCGGTATCAGATGCTGAAATACTGTGAGAAATATCAGATCGCAGATGGGGAATACCTTTTCAAATCCCATGATTACCGTCATAACTTGGCTACGCTGTATTATGATAGCGGGATTTCCCTCCAGGCAGTGCGGGATTATCTGGGGCATGAATATGAAGAAATGACTAGACAGTATGTGGATTATATGCCAAAGAAACTGGAAAAAGCCAGTGAAGCATACTTCCAGGAAGAAACCCACAGCTTTGCGGCGGAACTGATGAAAGGAGAGTTCCATGGATGAAAAATTATATCTAACAGATTTGAACTGCTATGCAAGAGCAGAAGAGAAGCAGAAAAAGAATGTAAAGGAATCTCATTGTTTTGATTTAGGACTGCTTCCAACAAAAGGACTTCAAAAAGAATTCTGTTCATTTATTGAGGAACGAAGTCAACAATGTGCTTTGACAACGATGATACAAGAACGAGCGACCTATCAGAGATTTTGCATGGTGTTGAAGGATAAGCATATCCGGGTAGAGAGTTTACAGGAACTTGAATGGGAGCAATGGCTGTTAAAAATCCGGAGCTGGCTTCTGGAACATGGACAGAAACTGACAGTACCGGGAGTCAGCGTATATGGGAAAGAAAAGACATTGCCATCGAGTCTCATCACGTATGTGCGTAAGGTATATCAATTTACAGAAAAGGAAGAGGAACGGGATGAGATTGAGAAAGATATCTGGAAATTAGAGAATCTGGACATTGCCTATAAAAAGAATCCGATTAAAAATGTGCAGACTTTGAATTTTACAACGATTATCCAGGATGACTTGCGGGAAGAAACAAAAAAGGCAGTTTATGAACATTTACATCATGAAGCGATTGCAACGATCATCAAAGAGCTGACAGCCATCCGGAGGTTATCCAAATATCTGAAAGAAACATATCCCAAAATCCATTCGGCAGAAGAACTAAATCGGGAGTTGCTGGAAGAATATCTGACGTACCTTGCAACAGAAGCAGAAGGTGTGAACAATTACCGAATGGATCTGACAAGACTCCGAGGGATACTGGAAACCATCGGGAAGTTATATGGATATTCGCATCTGGAAAGTATATTCCTGACCAGTGACCTTCCCAAACAAGTGCAGCCTAAATTGAAATCTTATTCAGACAGTGAGCTGATTCGTTTTAATGCAGCGCTTGCAGAACTGGATGAGCAGATTGAGCGACTCATGATCATTCACCAAATGTTGGGGACAAGAATCTCCGATACGTTAACTCTTCAGAGGGACTGCCTATATCGGCAGAATGGGCATCCTATGATTCAGATCAGGCAGATGAAAACACACACATTTATGAAACCCATTAGTGCAGAATTGGAACTACTGATTGAAAAAGCAATTGAGTACACCGAGAAAATGTATGGAGATACGATTTACATTTTTGTAGATGAGAAAAATACCCGGAAACCTTTGCAGTATAATACCGTTCAAAATAGAGTGATGGCCATCATTCAGAAAAAAGATCTGCGAGATGATAACGGCGAATTATTCGGCTTTGGAACACATATGTTCCGCCATGTATATGGCATCCGACTAACAGAGATGCATCTGGATGATTGGACCATCGCAAAACTACTGGGGCATACATCGGTAAAGAATGTGAAGTTTTATCGAAAGATGAGTCTTCAGATCATTGCAGATGAAACAAGAGAAATCAGAGCAGAGATGAGCCGGATGATCCGGGCGAACTTGGCAGGATGGGGGAAAGAGTATGAGCAAATATGACAAGATGCTGGAAATAAACCATAAGCAGAGCATGGAGAAGATTCAGAGGGCAAAATTGGCAATTCAGGAGATGATTGAAGAAGAGGATAAAGTAACAGTCCCCAAGTTGATGCAAAAGACCGGACTGTCCAGAGGATTTTTTTATAAGAACCCGGAAGTACGAAAAGCAGTAGATCATGCCTTGCAGCTACAAGCAGGTATGGTAGATAAAAGAAGAAAGATTTTAGATATGGCGATGGACAGCCGTATCCTGCAATTAGAACAGCAGGTAGCAAAACTAAAAAGAGAGAACGAGACATTAAGGAAAGAAAATGAAGCAATGCGAAAGGCATTAAATAAAAGAGATTTGAATCTGATCAAGAATTTTTAATGAAGAAGAAAATAATCAGCGGCTGGCAGGGGCGAGAAGAACGTGCCTGCTGGTAGTTGTTGAAATAAAAAGGTATTGTTGATGTTTAGATTGTGTGAGACAATAGAGATGTTAATTATATTCAGCCATAATTGGAGTTCATGATAAAGGAGAATACAATATATGAAGAAATATGTTCAGGAAGCAACGGATATAAATATCTGGACATCCATAAAGAACAATACTTTTGGGAGAAATAAAGATATAAAAGAGTTTATAGATGGGTTAGAACTCATAGATGAAAGTGCCTGCATTAGCTTGGATGCGAAATGGGGAGATGGAAAGACATTTTTTGTCCGACAGATTGAAGAAGTGTTAAAATATGTGTTGGCAAATCAACGGGCAGATGAAGAAAATCCGATTGAGAAAATTCCATCTTATGAATATTTGAAGGACAATGAAATGATGGCTAAAATAGATTTGAAGCATTCTTATTTGCCAATCTATTATAATGCATGGATGTATGATAATCATAGCGATCCACTTATGTCCCTATTGTTAGTCATGACAAAGACTTGCAAGGGAGTTTATGATACGAAAATAGATTCTGAAAAAATTAGTGAAAAACTAATAAAAGCATTGTCAACGTTACCTATTTCATTAGGTGAATTTAAGATGAATCCATTTACAGTAGCTGAAAAGCTACAAGTGAAAAAGGTAGATATTTTATCACTTGTACAGACTGAGGAAGAAATCCGGGAACGAGTAAAAGGAATCTTCAATGACATTATTGTAGAAAGAGCGCAGAAACTGATTATATTTATTGATGAATTGGATCGCTGCAGACCATCTTTTGCCATAGAAATGTTGGAGAGAATCAAACACTATTTTGATGATGAGCGTGTGATTTTCGTGGTGTCTCTTAATAAGGAGCAGTTAATACATACCATAACAAGTTATTATGGAAGTGGATTTGACGCAACCAGATATTTGAATAAGTTTTTTGATGTGAATATAAATCTTCCAGTAATGGATCGGTATCAAAAACAGTCAATAGAATTTTCTGAACAACGAACAGAGAGAAAATATTGGTTGCATCAACTAGCGGAAGAGTTGAGTGACTATTATCACTTATCTTTGCGAGATAAACTGATTTACAAGAGTCGAATTGAATCAGTACCAAGTTCTACAGGAACATACATAAGTTCAGAGTCATATTTTATATCACTATTTGTAGCATGTATTATATTACTTGATATTATTGATATTCCAGAAAAGAAAAAATTTTTAGAGGGGAAAAGTACTTTTGTTGCAAGCGTATTACCAGAGTTAAAAGCTTACCAGAGATTTGTAAATAGATTGATTGGAGATGGAAATAGTACAGTTGAAGAAAGTCAATTTCAAAGTAATTGCGAAGAAGTTGTGAAAGTATATAAATATGCATTTGAAACAGAATCAGATGAATATTATGAAAGGTTTGAAATAAGCCGAGAATTAAAACAAAAATGTATTGCAGCAAGCAATGGACATAAGTATTATTAATATATAAAAGCAAGTGGGGACTTCTGGAAAGAAAAGATCTGCTTGCTTTTAACGTATAAAGAAAATGTACACAGTACACAAATGTACATACCGTTAAAGCCCCTATTTTCAAGGCATAAGGGGATAGGGGTACAGTTTACAGATGAGCCTACGGGAAATCTGGATTCCAGAACCAGTCAGGATGTGTTGGGGTTGTTAAAGGTTACCGGACAGAAATTTTCCCAGACGATAGTCATGATTACGCATAACGAAGAGATTGCCCAGATGGCAGACCGGGTAATACGGATTGAAGACGGAAAAATCATATCCGACAGTGCTAAGGCAGGTGAGTAGCATGAAGAAAGTAAGAAATGGGAAGGTTTGCCGAAGACTGGCAGTAAAAAATATTCGGTTAAATAAAAAGAAAAATACAGTGGTAATGATTGCAATTATGCTGACCTGTATTCTCTTTACTTCGCTGTTTACCATCGGAGGTAGTATTCTAAAGGAAATCAGAGAAAGCACCATGCGTCAGGTGGGAATTAAATCTCATGCAGGCTTGAAATATGCCAGAGAAGAGGATTATGAAAAACTAAAAAAAGATGGGAAGGTAAAGGACTGTTCCTACCGGATTATTATAGGGGAAGTAAATAATTCGGAACTGAATCATTTTTCTACGGAAATCAGCTATGCCGAGGAAAAGGCAGCCAAATGGATGTTTGCCATGCCGACGAAAGGTACCATGCCAAAGGAGGAATTGGACTGTGCGGTAAGTACACTGGTGTTGGATGAATTGGGAATTCCCCATAAACTGGGTGTGGAGATTCCGCTGGAATTTACCGTACATGGAGAAATCATTACTCAGACCTTTCGGCTGACAGGTTTTTGGGAAGGAGATCCGGTGGCACCGGCACAGGATGTCTGGGTATCCAGAGCATATTGCGAAAAAGTAGCAGGAGAGCCAAAGAAATCCTTTGGCAGGGGAGAGACGGAGGATTTTTCGGGCTATTGGCAGATTGACATTAATTATGCCAACAGCTTTGACATTGAGGGAAAGACCTTGCAGCTTTTGGAACGAAACGGTTATGATACGGAGAAAACCCCTTACGGAATCAACTGGGCCTATGAAACGGCAGAAGTGGATGCAGAAACCATCCTGTTAATTGTGGGAGTTTTGACAGTTATTTTGCTGTCGGGATATCTGATTATCTACAATGTATTTTATATCCGTGTTTCGGGAGACATCCGTAGTTATGGATTGTTAAAGACCGTGGGAACTACCGGAAAACAGTTAAAAAAGATTGTGCGAACCCAGGCCCTGTTGCTTTGTGTAATGGCAATTCCATTGGGACTGCTGGTAGGATGGCTGATAGGAGTGAAATTGGTTCCGGTGGTCACAGACAATTTGGATTATTGGTATCAGACGCCGTCAGTGACAGCAAATCCGCTGGTATTTATAGGGGCAGCACTGTTTACGTTGTTTACGGTATTTATCAGTTGCATTCGACCATGTAAGACAGCCTCCAAAGTATCTCCCATAGAAGCGGTCAGATACACGGAAAATGAAAGCTTCGGAAAGCGGAAACAAAAACAGACAAAACGAAATACTCCGTTTCGGATGGCGATGGCGAATCTAAAACGCAGTAAACGAAAAGTGGTGCTGGTGGTGGTATCCCTGTCTCTGAGCCTAATTCTTCTGAATGGTTCTTACAGTATTGTGCAGGGATTTGATATGGATAAGTATTTGGAAAACAGTATTATAGGAGATTTTTGTCTGGGTGATGCCTCGCTGATAAATGGAGCCAATCCGACAGATAAAGATTATGAGGGAATTATACCACAAATTAAGGAAGATTTATCCGCATCAGGAATCTCTTATGACAGCTCTGATATTTATTTTTCCATGTCCGAACAACCCTTGGATAAAGTTGGTTACCGGAATTTTGAAAAAATTGTAGAAAAGCATCAAAAAGAATTGGAGCAGCATTTTGAAGAAGATTATGTAAGAGAAATGATTGCAGGAATGAAAAAAAGCCACAGCATTACCTGTAAAATGTATGGAATAGATGGTATTGCCGCAAAACAGATAAAAGTAGCTAAGGGAAGCTATGATGAGAAAAAATTTCTGTCTGGAGATTATGTGATTTTGAGTACCTATAATGAGGAAGACTCCAAGGAATATTACTATGATGTGGGTGATAAAATGACCATTAATTTCCCAGATGGCAGCAGTAAAACCTATGAGGTCATGGCTTTGGGAGAATTGCCGTATCCCTTGACCTGCCAGTTTAGCAGTCTGCTGGAGTTGGAGCAGGTGATTCTGCCCCAGACAGAATATTTGGAGCATATCGAAACAAAGGGAGCCATGTATACCATGTTGGATGTTAAGGAGAAAGAAGATATATCCAAAATGGAAGATTTTGTGGAGAATTACTGTGAGCATGTAAATGAGGATATCATATATACATCCAGAGAAACCTATGAGCGGGAGTTTCGGGGATTTCAGAGAATGTTTTTGGTACTGGGAGGTTCTCTCAGCGTGATTTTGGCAATGATTGGTATCTTAAATTTTATCAATGCTATTGTCACTGGAATTTTAAATAAGAAGCATGAATACGCTATGTTAGAAGCTGTGGGAATGACTGGAAAACAGCTAAAGGCAACTATAGTGTGGGAAGGTATCTTTTATGCATTTATGACGCTGGGATTTTCCCTGACTATCGGAATGGTGCTGTGCCGATTATTCGTAGAAGCGGTGGCGGGAGCTATTTGGTTTTTTAGTTGGCATTTCTCCGTAGTACCAATACTCATTTGTGCACCGATACTGGTGGCACTGGCGTATCTCATACCGGCACTTGCCTATGGGAATATGCGAAAGAGCAGTGTGGTGGAGCGGCTAAGGAATTTTGAGTAATGTGGAATAAAAAAGCTGTCGGACCAATAGTCCGACAGCTTTTGTGTTTAAAACGATTCTCAAAATCTTAGAAATCAGTTAAGTTAGCTGCACGTTTCTCTAAGAATGCACCCATGCCTTCTTTTTTATCGTTGGTATCGTTTGTAATACCGAATAAGTTAGCTTCCATCTCAACAGCGTTTTTGATATCCATGTCATATCCGTTGTTGATAGCTGCTTTTGCGATAGAGTTAGCATAGCTTCCTTTAGAAACAATCTTAGCAGCCATTTTCTTAGCTGTATCCATTAACTCTTCTTTTGCTACTACCTTATTTACAAGACCGATTCTGTATGCTTCCTGTGCATCAATATTGTCACAGGTGAAAATCATCTCTTTTGCTCTTCCCATACCTACTAAACGGGCAAGTCTCTGTGTACCGCCAAATCCCGGGATGATTCCAAGACCTGTCTCAGGCTGTCCGAAAAGTGCGTTATCAGAAGCGATACGAATATCACATGCCATAGCAATTTCACATCCACCGCCAAGAGCGAATCCGTTAACTGCTGCGATAGTTACCTGACGCATATTCATCAGTTTGAAGAAAGGTACACTTGCTTTGATACCAAAAGCTCTTGCTTCCGGTGCAGTAAAGTTAACCATCTCTGCAATGTCAGCACCTGCTACGAAAGATTTGAATTCATTACCTTTCTTGTCAGCACCACCTGTTAAGATAACAACCTTTACATCGTCTCTGCCTTCAATCTCGGTCAAAACTTCATTTAATTCGTCTAATGTTTCACTGTTCAGTGCGTTTAAAGCACCAGGTCTTGAGATTGTAAGAACGGCAATCTCGTTTTCAACTTCCAAACGTAAATTGTTCATGAAAAAACCTCCTAATAGTGTGTTCTATGTAACATTCTGATAAACTCATTGTATTACTTTGATAAAAAATTGTCAATCCTTTCTATGGCTTTTGTAACTTGTACAATTATGTTATACTGTCTAAAGTAGTAAACGGAGGAAATCATCATGTTAAAGGATTTTCAGATAGAGAGTATTAACCAGCCTTTGTTGGACTGGTTTCAAAAAGGACACCGCACTTTGCCATGGAGAGAAGAGCCTACACCATATCGTGTCTGGGTGTCGGAAATCATGCTGCAGCAGACCCGTGTGGAGGCGGTAAAACCTTATTTTGAACGGTTTTTGACAGAACTGCCGTCTGTCCGGGATTTAGCAGAGTGTGAGGAGGAGCGTCTGCTAAAACTCTGGGAAGGGCTGGGCTACTACAACCGAGTCCGCAATATGCAGATTGCGGCTAAAACCGTTATGAAAGAATATGACGGCGAGCTTCCGGCAGATTATGAGAAGCTTTTAAAGCTGAAAGGAATTGGTCATTACACCGCAGGAGCCATAGCTTCTATTGCTTTTGGGATTCCGGTACCGGCGGTGGACGGAAATGTGCTGAGAGTCATTACAAGGGTAACCCTGGATGATACGGATATTATGAAACAGTCCTTTCGGACGCAAATGGAAGAGTATTTGCGAAAAGCCATGCCTAAAGATGCGGCAAGTGCCTATAATCAGGCGTTGATGGAGCTGGGAGCTATGGTCTGTGTGCCAAACGGAGCACCTGATTGTGAAAATTGTCCTTTGGAAAAGTTATGCAGAGCGAGACAGCAGGGAACCCAGATGGAATATCCCGTCAAATCAAAGGCGAAAAAGAGAAAGCAGGAAGATAAGACGGTGCTGGTCATTCAGGACGGAAACAAGGTAATATTAAGAAAAAGACCTTCCAAGGGATTGTTGGCAGGCATGTATGAGTTTCCGAATCTGGAAGGACATCTCAGTGAAAAAGAAGTTTTACAATATGTGGAAGAACTGGGATTGACGCCGGTAAGAATCCAGAGTCTGGAGCCGGCAAAGCATATTTTTTCCCATATAGAGTGGCATATGAACGGCTATGTGGTAAAGGTGGCACAGCTGGAAGAAGAGAGCGGAGATAATCTTTTTTTGGAAGCGGAAGATTGTTTGAAAAATTATCCGGTACCTTCTGCTTTTGAGCGTTATAAAAGTTATATTGAACGATTAAAATAGGGAATAACAGAGTAATAAAAAGAGGGAGCCGGTGTCTTCCGACACCAGCGTACATATGAAAAAGAATGTATTATAATGGATTTAACTTCATTACGTGATTTAGTATAAGCAAAAAATGTGAAAAGCCTGTGAGGACATTATGATGAATTGGTAAAAAAAAGATGAACAAAATGTGAATTTATTATGTAAATCAAAAATGGAAGAACAGATTTTATATTGTACAAAAAGTTAAGAATAAATTAAGAAGATTTAGACAAAAGAATGTGGCAAATTATGTTATACTAAAGAAAGAACATCTTGGGAGGAAGAGGGATGTACGACAGTATTGTGGTAGGAAGCGGAATTGCAGGCAGTACCGTGGCGAGACAGCTTGCAGAGCTTGGAAAACGCAAAGTGCTGGTGATAGAGAAGAGAAAGCATATCGGAGGAAATTGTTATGATTGCCTGGATGAGCATGGAATTTTGATTCATCTCTATGGACCGCATATTTTTCATACAGAGATAGAAGAGGTCTATCAATTCCTGTCACGTTTTACTACGTGGAGGAGCTTCGGGCATGAGGTGGCAGCAAAAGTAGGGGAACAGCTTTTGCCGGTGCCTTTTAATCTGAATACACTGGATATGATTTATGGGCAGGAAAAGGCAGAGAAGCTGGAAGAAAAGCTTTGTGCCTGTTACGGAAGAGGTGCCAGAGTTCCCATTATGGAGCTTCAGAAAAATGAGGATGAAGATATTCGCAAAATTGCAGATTTTGTCTATGAGAACATTTTTCTGAAATACACCATGAAGCAATGGGGACAAACCCCGGAAGAAATCAGTCCGGAGGTAACCGGCAGAGTTCCGGTACAGATTTCCCGTGACAATCGTTATTTTGGGGATAAATATCAGGGAGTGCCGGAGCATGGATATACGGTGATGTTTCGGAACATTCTGGATCATCCCAATATTACCCTGATGACAGATACCGATTGCAGGGAACTGTTATCCTTTGAGAAGGATGGAATCTATTTTAAAGGGAAGCCTTATGGAGGGGAAGTGGTCTATACCGGAGCCTTGGATGAATTGTTTTCCTGCTGTGAAGGAAGGCTGCCTTACCGTTCTTTGGATTTTCGATTTGAACACTATGACAGGGATTCCTTTCAGGGTCGCAGTGTGGTGAATTATACAGTAAGTGAAAATTATACCAGAATTACAGAATTCAAGTATCTGACAGGACAGAAGGATACGAAGGGCACCACCATTGTAAAAGAGTACCCGTTTGCATACAACGGAAAACCGGGAGAAATTCCATACTATGCTATTTTAAATGAAGAAAATCGGGCACTTTATGAGAAATACAAAGAACGTACAAAAGATTATGCCAATTTTTATCTTTTGGGAAGACTTGCAGAGTACCAATATTATAATATAGATGTCATGACAAAAAAGGCATTGGAACTGGCGGATAAGATGATAAACAAATAGGAGCAGACGATATGAAATTACTAACAGTAACCATTCCATGTTACAACTCGCAGGATTACATGGAGAAATGTATTGATTCTCTGTTAATCGGCGGAGATGATGTGGAAATTATAATCGTAGATGACGGTTCAAAGGATATGACACCGGAGATTGCCGATGCCTATGCAAAGAAATATCCGAAGATTGTAAGAGCCATTCATCAGGAAAACGGCGGACATGGAGAAGCGGTGAATACAGGAATTCGGAATGCCACAGGAATCTTCTTTAAAGTGGTGGACAGTGATGACTGGGTAGATGCGAAGGCATATAAGAAAATTCTGGAGACTTTAAAAGAACTGGTTCACGGAAGCTGTCAGTTGGATATGCTGATTAGTAATTTTGTATATGAAAAAGAGGGGGCTAAGCATAAGAAGGTTATGAAATACACCACAGCACTGCCGAAGGAAGAATTGTTTTCATGGAAGGATGTGAGACATTTCTATAAAGGACAGTACATATTGATGCATTCTGTGATTTATCGTACGCAGCTTTTGAGGGACTGTGGTCTGGAACTGCCAAAGCATACTTTTTATGTAGACAATCTTTTCGTTTATGTGCCGCTTCCGTATGTGAAGACCATGTATTATCTGGATGTGGATTTTTATCGCTATTATATCGGTCGGGAGGATCAGTCCGTCAATGAAAGCGTAATGATAAAGCGGATTGACCAGCAGATTAAAGTCAATAAGATTATGGTAGATGCTTATGATTTGTGGAAAATCCAGAATCGTAAGCTGCGAAAATATATGTTTAATTATCTGGAGATTATCACTGTGGTATCAACGGTTATGCTGATACGTTCAGGAACAGAGGAGAATCTGGAGAAAAAGAGAGAACTTTGGAATTATATTAAACAGAAGGATATTCGTCTGTTTCATCGGCTGAGAAACGGAATCATGGGCAATACCATGAACCTTCCGGGCAAGGGAGGCAGAAAGATTTCCATTGCGGCATATAAGATTTCACAGAAAGTAGTGGGATTTAACTAGAATAAGAAAGGGGCTGTCGCAAAAAAGTCATCTTAGATGGGCATGGTTTTTATTATTAGAACTTTTGTTGTAGCACAGTTCCGGTAAAAACAAATTTAAAATCTTTTTGAACAAAATTTGAGAATTCTAGAACCTGTAACGGAAAATATGTTTCCTGTCTCTTTTACCGACTGTACAGGCGTTAAAAAGACAGGAATTATTACATCTTTCCGTTATAGGTTCGTAAAAATTCCGAATTTTGTGAGATGATTTAAAAATTTGTTTTTATCGGAACTGTACTACAATAAAGCTTTTCATAATAAAAATCATGCCCATCTAAGATACATTTTTTGTGACGTTTCTTAATCTTCCTGAATGTGATGCATCTGGTTCAGCAAATCATTTTTCAAATCGTAAAGCTTCTGGCTCAAATCCACATGGATTTCATGAGGATTTACAAAACGCTTGGTTTCGTCCCAGATGGTATCCTTTTCCTTGTTGCAGATTGCCTGAATTTCCATGACGCTTGGAGAGGTGTAGACACATTCCCCACCTTTGAAAATCGGAACTAAAAGCTCTCGGAAAGTATAGCTGCCGCCGGCAAGCTTTGTTTTTTTCCAAGGTTCATTGGGGTCAAAAATAGTCATATCCTCCGACTCATCAAAATGTTCCCCTACCAGACAAATTAAATCTGCACGAATCTTTTTGGTTTGTTTGTCATAAATACGGTAAATGGTCTTGTTACCCGGATTTGTAACCTTTTCCGTATTTTCGGAAAGCTTGATTTTCGGAACAAATTCTCCCTTTTCATTCTGGATGGCGGCCAGTTTATAGACACCACCGAAAGCAGGGTTGTCCTTTGCGGTAATCAGATGTGTACCTACGCCCCAAGAAGTAATGGTGGCACCCTGTAATTTCAAACTCTGAATCAGATGCTCGTCCAAATCGTTGGAAGCGGAAATGACCGCATCCGGAAATCCAGCATCGTCTAACATTTTACGAACCTTCTTGGACAGGTAAGCCAAGTCACCGCTGTCCATACGGATTCCATAGAAAGTCAAAGGAATACCGGCTTCACGCATTTCCGTAAACACACGGATGGCATTAGGCATACCGGATTTCAGCGTATCATAGGTATCCACCAGCAGAATGCAGGCAGACGGATACAATTCCGCATATTTCTTAAAAGCAGTGTATTCGTCCGGGAAACTCATAATCCAGCTATGGGCGTGAGTTCCTTTTACCGGGACATCAAAAAGCTGTCCAGCCAATACATTGGAGGTACCGGTACAACCGCCGATGACTGCCGCTCTGGCTCCATAAGTTCCCGCATCCGGTCCCTGAGCACGTCTTAAACCAAATTCCATCACACCGTCGCCCTTTGCTGCATAGCATACCCGTGCTGCCTTTGTGGCAATCAGACACTGGTGATTTAAGATATTCAAAATAGCTGTCTCCACAAGCTGAGCTTCCATAATCGGTGCAATGACCTTGATAATCGGTTCCCGTGGAAAAATAACCGTTCCCTCAGGAATAGCATAAATATCCCCGGAAAAATGGAAAGTGCGGAGATAGTCAAGAAAATCATCATCAAAAATATTCAGACTTGCAAGGTATGCAATATCACTTTCTTCAAAATGAAGATTTTTGATATAGTCGATAACCTGTTCCAGACCGGCACAGATGGCATAGCCGCCCTCACATGGATTGGTGCGGTAGAAAGCATCAAAAACCACAACTTCCCGGTTCTGGGTTTTAAAATACCCCTGCATCATTGTCATTTCATACAAATCTGTCATAAGGGTTAAATTTAGTGTACTCATAATATTCTACATGGAAGAACCATGTACTCCTCTCTTTGTTTTTCGCCTGCCAGGGCTGTCTTGTCAACTGAAAAAAATTATACCACATTTCCTGTTTTTTACAAGTATTATGAAATGTTGAAATAGAACCTTTTGACAACCACCGGATACTGGTATAAAATGGAAAAAAAGCGAAAAGGGGAGAAAAAATGAGTATTGAAAAGACACGAACCTTCGACGTGGATGCCATCCACACATTAAAAGAAAAAACCATCAGCCTGCTTGACCAGGCAGAAGATACCAGAAACGAGCTGATAGGAGAAATGGATCAGCTATTAACGGTATTAAACAACGTTCCTTCCAATCTGAGAGATTATCAGCTACAGGATGATGCCATCCGTCTCAGAGACAGTCTTAGAAATTCCAATTACAACGATTATAAAAACCAGATAAAAAAAGAACTGAACCGCATTTGCACCAACGTGCCTCAGGGAGATTACAAGATGGCACAGGAGGCAAAAAAAATAAGTGCCTCCCTGAAAAAGCTGGATACGCAGATCAAAGACCTGACCCAGCTTCTGCCTAAAGTTACCGGGAGCAAAAGTACCAAAGATTTCCAGAAGGCATTAGAGGACTGCACCGGGAAATGGGAAAGACAAAGCAGGAGCATCCGCCAGATATTAGAACAGGTTCTTTCCAGTTTAAAAGGAGGAAACAATCTACAGACAAAAAGCAGTGCAGATCCGGTAAACCTCAGTACCGGAAACTTTTACTACGAAAAAAGTGATTTAAAGATTGTGGGAAATCCCTGGGAAATAGGAAAATTGAGAGAGGATATGTGGTAGAAAATGGCAAACAAAGTACAGGCAGAAAAAGGCACCTACGATAAACTGGATACATTGAAAAAACTTCATGGGGAATTGCTAAAAGAGATTTCTGATGAAATAGCTCAGACCCGTTCTTTTGTAGGGACAGGAAAAGGTTTTTACAGTCCTCAGGTAAGTGAGAATACAAAAGCAATGTTGGATGTGTTAGAACAAAAAATAGTGAAGCAATTAAAGGAAAACTTTGAATGCTCAGAAAAAAGTATCAAAGATATGGAAGCTAAGTTGAAAGAGGAAGATCATATATAAGGAGGAGTTATGGGAAGTAATCGCACAGATATCCGTTATGATGTGGTAGAAAGAAAGATAAATTCTATCGAAAGAAAAGCGGAAGGCACATTAAAAGGAATTGCAAATACCAGATATAAAGATTTGCAGGCTGCCTGTCAGGCATCCAAAGGAGATTATGCCGGTGCAGTACAGGAGGTTTTGGAAAGGGAACGAAAAGATGTGGTGGCAATTGCAGATTTTATGGTGAAACTGCAAAAAATGATTGGACAGGTATCCAAAGATTATCAGCAAACAGACAGTGCCTATAAAAAGAAAGGTGTAATAACAAAGTAGGAGGAAGAGATTATGGAATGGGAAAAATTATTATCATTAAAGCGACAAGTAGAAAAAGAGAAAGAAGCAGACAGTTTTAATAAGTATCCTAGTAGTGAACTGGAAAAAGATTATCAGGAAATCATTTCAAGTGCAGCATTTCGAAGATTGCAGGATAAGACCCAAGTATTTCCGTTGGATAAAAGTGACTTTGTCAGAACAAGATTGACACATTCTCTTGAGGTTTCCGCTATAGCACGTCGATTGGGAATTATGGTAACACAGAATAAGTCGGAATATAAAAAGAAAGCATTTCAGGATGCGGAAATTCAGGCAAAAATCCCGGAAATTTTGTCTTGTGCAGGTTTGTTGCATGACATTGGAAATCCGCCTTTTGGGCATTTTGGAGAGGTGGTAATCGGAGAATGGTTTCGGAATCAATTAGAAAAAGATGATTTCACATTCAAGGAACAAAAAGTCAAAGAGATTCTTTCTGAGCAGGAAAGAAAAGATTTGATACATTTTGAAGGTAATGCACAGGCATTGAGGATTTTGTCCAAAATCAGACATAATGTAGAAGGTTATGATGTAAATTTGTCGTATGGTGTACTGAATACGTTAATAAAATATCCGGTTAGTTCCATGGAATTTGACACAGATGCACAAGATATAAAAAAACATAAGCCGGGGTATTATTATGCAGAACAGGAGATTATGCAGGCAATTTGTCAAGAAACGGGAACGGCAAAAGATTCGGGATTCGTAAGACATCCGTTGGTCTATCTCATGGAGGCGGCAGATGATATTGCATATTCCACGGCAGATTTAGAAGATGCATTGAAGAAGGGATTGTTTACTTTGGATCAGTTTATGGAATATTTTGAACGAGAAGCGGAATTGATTCAAAACAAAGCTCATAAAAGTTATTCTTTAGATTGGTTGAAAGATTTACAGGAAAGAATTGAGAAGAATGAACGAAATAAAGAAAATGATTTGGTGGCATTTCAGAAATGGATGGTAGTTGTAAGAAAATGGTTGATGAATGCAGCAGCATTTGGTTTTTCGCAAAATTATGATGCTATTATGGAAGGAAATTATAAACATGATATATTTTATAATACAAACCATGAGGAGACTATTGAAATTTTGAAAGGAGCTATGAAAGAATTCGTATATAATGACAGAGAAATTTTAAAATTGGAGTTGGCGGCGAAAAAAATCATCGATGCCTTATTGGATGATTTTGTGCATGCGGTATTATACTGGGAAGAAGAGGATGATACATATAAAATGTCAAAGGCAGATAAGAAGCTGGTTAGTATGATTTCTGAGAATTATAAAGAAGATTATGAGCATGTAAAGACAGGAAATCCGGGAGAGGATTTGTATCTGAGATTCTTAATGGTTACGGATTATATAAGCGGAATGACAGATTCCTATGCCAAAAATCTTTACAGGGAATTAAATGGAATGGATTAAGAAAATCCTTGACAATCCCCAGTGGCAAGTTTTATAATGCTATGGAATAAATGAAACAAAGACCATGACGAAGACAGTAGGATATCGGTCAAAGTCCCAGAGAGCCGGAGTTGGTGAGAGCCGGTATGAGTAGCCTGTATCTGAACATCACTTCCAAGTCGCAGTCTGAACCGCAAGCCTGATTTTAGGAAAGGCAAGGTACGAAGTAGGAACTGACGGTTGCTTTCCCGTTACGAAAGCCATGTATGCAGCACAGGCTAAGTACATTGTAACAGGTGGTACAACGCAGAATTTACCCGCGTCCTTTTACAGGATGCGGGTTTTTTATTTAATAGGAAAACCACTTTGTTCTTAATTAGGAGGAGAAAAGATGTACAACAAAGTATCAACTAACATGAACTTTGTCGAGCGTGAAAAAGAAATTGAAAAATTCTGGCGCGACAATGACATTTTTAAAAAAAGTATGGAGAACCGGAAAGAGGGAGAAACCTATACCTTCTATGACGGACCGCCAACCGCCAACGGAAAACCACACATCGGACACGTACTGACACGTGTTATTAAAGATATGATTCCAAGATACCAGACCATGAAAGGAAAGATGGTACCTCGTAAAGCCGGATGGGACACCCACGGACTTCCGGTGGAGTTGGAGGTAGAAAAGCTTTTGGGACTGGACGGAAAAGAACAGATTGAAGAGTACGGTCTGGATCCGTTCATCCAGAAATGTAAAGAGAGTGTTTGGAAATACAAAGGAATGTGGGAGGATTTCTCCGGTACCGTTGGTTTCTGGGCAGATATGGATGACCCATATGTAACCTATGATGATAATTTTATCGAATCCGAGTGGTGGGCATTAAAAGAGATTTGGGATAAAAAACTGTTATACAAGGGCTTTAAAATTGTACCTTACTGCCCACGCTGCGGAACCCCGTTGTCTTCCCATGAGGTGGCACAGGGCTACAAGGATGTAAAAGAACGTTCCGCTATCGCAAGATTTAAAGTAAAAGACGAGGATGCCTATATTCTGGCATGGACCACCACACCATGGACCCTGCCGTCCAATGTGGCACTCTGTGTAAATCCAAATGAATCCTATGTAAAAGTAAAAGCGGCAGACGGATATACCTACTACATGGCAGAGGCATTGTTGGATTCCGTATTGGGAAAACTGGCAGATGAGGAGAATGGTGTAAAAGCATATGAGATTCTGGAAACCTACAAAGGTATAGATTTAGAGTATAAAGAGTATGAACCATTGTTCCGGTTTGCAGATGAGATTATCGCAAAACAGCATAAAAAAGCATATTATGTGACCTGTGATACCTATGTAACCATGGGCGACGGTACCGGCGTTGTTCACATTGCACCGGCATTCGGTGAAGATGATGCCCAGGTGGGTAGAAAATACGATTTGCCGTTTGTACAGCTTGTCAATGGGAAGGGCGAGATGACAGAGGAGACAGACTATGCAGGTGTCTTCTGTAAGAAGGCAGACCCGATGGTGCTGACAGATTTGGAGAAAATGGGATTGTTATTCGATGCTCCGAAATTTGAGCACAGCTATCCGCATTGCTGGAGATGTGACACTCCGTTAATCTATTATGCGAGAGAGTCATGGTTTATTAAGATGACGGCGGTAAAAGAGGATTTGGTACGAAACAACAATACCGTCAATTGGATTCCGGAATCCATCGGAAAGGGACGTTTCGGTGACTGGTTGGAGAATATTCAGGACTGGGGTATCTCACGTAACCGTTATTGGGGAACTCCGTTAAATGTCTGGGAATGTGAGTGCGGACATCAAGAATGTATCGGAAGCCGTGAGGAACTGGCAGAAAAGAGTGGAAATCCTGAAGCAGCAAAGGTAGAGCTGCACAGACCTTATATCGACGAAGTAACCATCAAATGCCCGGACTGCGGCAAAGGAATGCACCGTGTACCGGAGGTTATCGACTGTTGGTTTGATTCAGGAGCTATGCCGTTTGCACAGCATCATTATCCGTTTGAGAATAAAGAACTGTTTGAGCAGCAGTTCCCGGCACAGTTTATCTCAGAGGCAGTAGACCAGACCCGTGGATGGTTCTATTCCTTGATGGCAGAGTCTACGCTGTTATTTAACAAAGCCCCATATGAAAATGTCATCGTATTGGGACATGTACAGGATGAGAACGGACAGAAGATGAGTAAGTCCAAAGGAAATGCGGTGGACCCGTTTGAGGCGTTAGAGCAGTACGGAGCCGATGCCATCCGTTGGTATTTCTATATTAATTCCGCACCATGGCTGCCGAACCGTTTCCATGGCAAGGCGGTACAGGAAGGACAACGTAAATTTATGTCAACCTTGTGGAATACCTATGCGTTTTATGTGCTGTATGCGGAAATCGACCAGTTTGATGCAACAAAATATACTTTGGAATATGATAAATTATCCGTTATGGATAAATGGCTGCTGTCCAAACTGAATACATTAGTGAAGACCGTAGATGATAATCTGGGTAATTACCGGATTCCTGAGGCGGCAAGAGCCTTGGATACCTTTGTGGATGAGATGAGTAACTGGTATGTCAGAAGAAGCCGTGACCGTTTCTGGGCAAAGGGCATGGAACAGGATAAGATTAATGCTTATATGACCCTGTACACAGCATTGGTAACTGTTGCAAAGACAGCAGCTCCGATGATTCCGTTCATGACAGAGGATATCTACCAGAATTTGGTTCGCAATCTGGACAAAAATGCACCGGAGAGTATTCATTTGTGTGATTATCCGGTGGCAGATGAAAAATTCATCGACAAAGAGCTGGAAGCAAATATGGATGCGGTGCTGAAGGTAGTTGTTATCGGAAGAGCCTGCAGAAACACAGCCAATATCAAGACAAAACAGCCAATCGGAAATATGTACATCAAAGCCGATTTCACTCTTTCCGAATACTTTGATGAAATTATAGAAGATGAGCTGAATGTGAAAAAGGTAACCTTTGCGGAGGATGTCAGTGAATTTACCGGATATACCTTTAAACCGCAGCTTCGTACCGTAGGACCGAAATACGGAAAATACCTGAAACAGATTCAGGAAACTCTGGCATCATTGGATGGAAATGCGGCAATGCAGGAACTGAAGGAGAAGGGCTCTATCGTGCTTGACAACATCAGCGACGAGGTTGTATTATGTGAAGAGGATTTATTGATTAGTATGTCACAAAAAGAGGGTTATATAGCAGACAGTGACAACGGAATTACCGTGGTACTGGATACCAACCTGACACCGGAACTTATCGAAGAGGGAATGGTGCGTGAGATTATCAGTAAATTGCAGACCATGCGAAAGGAAGCAGACTTTGAAGTAACCGACCGGATTATCGTGACATTTGAAGCTTCTGACAATGTAAACAATATATTCCAGAAATATGGTGAGAACATCAAGCAGGTCGTTTTGGCGGATGAACTTATAAATGGAAATATCAGCGGTTATCAGAAGGATTGGAAGATTAATGGAGAAGCTGTTTCACTGGGCGTTCAAAAGAAATAATAATAATGAAACCATACAAAGAGGAGTGCTGCCCCAAGGGCGGACTCCCCTTTTTTACGCAGGTAAGGAGGAAATGTCTATGAAAAAGGAATTGTTCAGCATCCGATTGTGTCAAGCAATAATATAAGTGTCTTTTTAAAGAATAAGGTGACGCAACCATGGGTG